>ENA-ORLY01000394-ORLY01000394.1-human-gut-metagenome-genome-assembly--contig:-NODE-394-length-62170-cov-6.293028_pt1 | contig 62170 bp, 57 predicted proteins | sample MGYA00243071_ERZ508832 | MGnify/ENA primary metagenome ERZ508832 (study PRJEB26277, sample SAMN04329777) | human gut metagenome | biome: human-associated habitat | host: Homo sapiens | place: USA... | reverse complement strand
TGCATGAAGTTTTCGTGCATCATTTCCGGTTGCCCCGCAGGGGCGAGGAAATGGCACATTTCTTATTTTGCTATGCAAAAGCGGATGCACGCCTGAGACGTGCATCCGCTTTTTTCAGTATTCAACTGTGCTTCTCTCCGTTGGACAACTATGATGCTCTGTTCTGCTGATGGCTCTTGCCCTAACGTCACGCTGCGTTCATTCAGAAAAACGGAACGAACATTCCGGAGGATTGCTGGGCTTCGTCGATGTGCATATCGGGGTTGATCTGATCCAGCCAAGGAATCATGTCCAGAAGATTCTGGATCACAAGGTCGGGCTTTTCCGCGTCCGCCGCCGTTGCCGCGTCCTTCTGGGCAGAGAGCGCGGAGACGATCTGAACGGCTTTGCCGAAGCCCGCCTGCTTGGCGCCGATGATGTCACGGGAGATCGTATCGCCCACATACACACAGTTTTCGGCTGTGGTCTGCATCTGCCGCAGAGAAATGCGGAAGATCTCCGGATGGGGCTTGCGGTAGCCGGTCACGCTGGAAACCGTCACATCCTCCATGCAGCCCCGGATGCCGTACTCCTCCAGCATGTTGAACACGTTGTAAAGGGAGGCATTGTTGGAGATGATGCCGATATGGTAGCCGCGGGCCTTCAGCGCTTCCAGCGTTTCCAGAACGTCGCCCCGCAGCTCCCGGTGGTAATAGGTCACCTCCCAGAGATTGGCCAGTTCCTCCGTAATGGGGATCAGCTTTTCCCGATCGAAACCAAATTCTTTCAGATAGTAATCCGGCCAGATCTCCTCCGGCTTCTTCTCCAATTCCAGGCCCTCGCTCCAGCGCTTGTATTCTTTCAGGCCAGCCATGACCCGGCGGTCAAACTCTTCCGGGCTGCATCCCGGCTCCAGGCCGTGCGCCCGTAGGGTTTTTTGCAACGCGTCCATGGCCTTCGCCTGAGTCTCCTGAGTGTTCCAGATGTCCTCTAATGTGCCGCCCATATCGAATAAAACGGTATTCAGCATTGGTGGGTCCTCCTTACCGGTCATTATTTATGATTCATCGTCATCGTCTTCGTAAAACAGCATGGCCTCATCCTGGGCGTTATGGAACGCACCGGGAGCCGTTCCGGAGCTTTCCGGGCCAAACAGGGCCTCTGTGGGGGAGATATCCGGCTCCGGCGTCTGGACCGGATCGGATACCGGCTTTGCAGCGGGCTTTTTTTTCTGCTCCTGTTCCACCGCCTCTTTCAGTTCCTCCGAGATGGTCTTTCTGACGAAATACTCGGGATGTGCCTTCCGCAGCCTTCGGTAGATAGGCCAGCTGACGGCGTTGCCGAGCAGCACCGGCGGCAGGCCGACCGTCAGAAACAGGCGCAGCATAGAGCCTCTCGTCTCCTGCGGCAGCATCCACGCCGCTGCGCAGAACATCAGCAGGATCACAGCCAGTCCAGCAAAGCCGTAGGGCACCACCCGCTTGTCCTTCAGCAGGAACAACAGGCAGCAGAACAGCGTGCTGATGACCGTGATGATGATGGTGTGGAGCATGGAGGTGACCGTTTCGCCGCCGAAGGAGACGGTCCGGTACAGCGGTCCCGCCAGAAGCGCGGCTGTACAGAAGTAAACGGCCAGATCCAACAGGGCCGCACCGCACGCCGCCAGCGCAATGGGGCTTTTTCTGCGGCCATGCTTGTCGATAAAGAAGCTCATAGATACCTCGCAGTTTTGAAAATGAAGCGGAGAGCCTGCGCTCTCTTCGTCCTAAAAAGCTTTTGGGATGAAGAGAGCGGCGGACGATCGTCCGCCGCTCTTGCTTACATACAGTCAGCGGATGGAAGGACCGATCAGCCCATCATCTGCCAGAAATCGCGGACGGTGTTGTAATTCATATAGATCTCGTTGGCGTCAAAGGGAGCAACGTTGATCTCGGAGAAGGGAGTGGAGCCCTCGGTGGGTTCGATGTCATCGCGGACAGGCCAGCCGCCCAGGGTGTTGAAGGGCTTGTAACCAGAGGTGTCACCGTCGATGCCGCCCATCATGAAGCGGATCAGCAGCTTGGCGGCGGCAGGATGCTCGCAGCCTTCCACAACGTACAGGGTGTTGACAGCGGGGATGCCGGTGTCAGGCTCCAGATTCACGGGAGCGAAGACCCAGCCGTTATCGGCGGCCTTGCGGAGCTTGGAGGAAGCGCAGAAGCCAACGGGGGGATCCTTCTGGCCGGGGGTACCGACAGCCTCGGCGATCGCGTCGGAGGAGGCGGTGAAGATCGGTTCGTTGGCGTGCAGACGCTTCAGGAACTCATAACCGGCGTTCTCGCAGCCGTCGGACAGCTTCAGCTCTTCGCCGTACAGGGTCTTATAGGCCTCGGCCAAACGGTTCGGCTCCTCGCCTACGCAGAAGCCGGTGATCCAGGAGCCCCAGGCCAGGTTGTCCAGAGGATTCTGCATCATGATCTTGCCCTTCCACTGGGGCTCAGTCAGCTGCCAGATATTGGTGATGGGAGAACCGTCGGGATAAGCCTCCGTGTTGTAGAACAGCTGGGTCAGCTCAATGTACAGGGGCGTGGCGGTCGCAGTGTAGCTGGGGTCGATGTGGGCGAAGATGTCAGCGGGCTGATAGTTGTAGAACGTCTTGTTGGCCACATACTGGTTCCACATGGAGCCGTCCTGATCCTTGATGTGGACAACGTCGGCTACATGCTGGCCGGCCTCGTACTCACGGGTGACCTTCTCCAGCAGCTCGTTGGTGGAGATGTCGAAGGGAACGCAGTCAATGCCGGGATACTTTTCCTCGAAAGCGGCCTCCACCTTGGTGCATCTGGAGGAGATGGAGTACAGGGTCACGGTAGCGCCCTCATCAAGGGCCTTCTGATACAGCTCCTCATCGGTTTCCTCGGTGTTGTAGATCTGAGAAGCTTCTTCCCAGGGGGTCAGCTGGGTTTCCGCAGGGGGAGTGTTGGGATCGGTGGTGTCGCCGGACGTGTCGGCTTTCTTTCCGCAGCCGACCAGGCTCAGCATCATCGTGCCAGCCAACAGTGCCGCCAGGAGCTTTTTGCGCTTCAACATGTTCTTTTCCTCCAAATCAGATTTTTATTTTCGCGGACTCTGCCGCAGTGGTACAAATTTACACGCAGTATTTGATCAGATTCTCGCTCTTGGTCTCGAAAACGTTGACCTTCTTGGGATTGAAGCCCAGATACACCGGCTCGTCGCTGGCGTAGTGGGTGGAGCCCAGCTCCTTGACCGTCAGCATGGTGTCGCCCACCCGGACGCTGACCAGCGTTTCGGAACCGGCGGGCATGCCGGAGTAAACGTGGCCTTCCACCCAATGCGCGTCATCCGCCTGACGGCTGATAGACAGCTGCTCGGGCCGGACGCCGATGGTCACATCGACGCTGCCGGACTGGGGTGCGGCCTCGGTCATATCGCCCCGCTCGAAGCCCAGCTGACCGAGAGGACTATCGACCCGCATACCGCCGGCCTCCACCTGAGCGGTGCCCTTGACGAAGTTGATGCTGGGGTTGCCGATGAAGTCGGCCGTGTAGAGGTTCACAGGGTTGTCATACAGCTCCAGAGGCGGTGCGACCTGCACCAGCTCGCCCTTGCGGTACAGGGCGATGCGGGTGGACATGGTCAGCGCCTCCACCTGATCGTGGGTGACGTAGATGATGGTGGTGCCGGTCTCGTGATGGAGCCGCTTCAGCTCGGCGCGCATATCCACGCGGAGCTTGGCGTCCAGGTTGGAAAGAGGCTCGTCCAGCAGAAGCAGTCTGGGCTCGGAAACAATGGCGCGGGCGATGGCCACACGCTGCTGCTGACCGCCGGACAGCTCGGTGGGATAGCGCTTGGCGAATTCACCGATCTGCATACGGTCCAGAGCGCTGGCGACCTTTTTGGCGATGGTCTCGCTGTTTTCCTTGCGGATGCGCAGGCCGAAGGCCACGTTGTCGAACACGGTCATGTGGGGCCACAGCGCGTAGGACTGGAACACCAGATTCAGGTTGCGCTTGCTGGGCGGGGCGAAAGAAGCCTCCGCCGCGTTGACGATCTCCTTGCCGTCCATCAGGATGATGCCGTTCTGGGGCTTTTCCAGGCCGGAGACCACGCGGAGGGTGGTGGTCTTGCCGCAGCCGGAGGGCCCCAGCAGGGTCATGAAGTCGCCGTCCTCGATGGTGAGGTTCAGATCCTTCAGAACGTGGTTTTTGCCGTAATATTTATCAATATGAGTCAGTTCAATTTTGCTCATGGTCTCGTCTCCTCTTTTTTATCTCATCTCAGCCGGCCATGCTCTTGGCCAGGTCTGCGTCTCCGAAGATATTTGCCAGTGCGTATACCAGGAACACGATGGAGAACATCACGATGGCCACGCAGTTAGAAGCCTGCGGGCAGTTCTGGTTCTGGTACTGGAACGCCAGATACGGCAGCGTGGAGGTCTTGGGCGTCATGATCAGGATGATCAGATCCAATTCCTTCATGATGGAAACGAAGATCAGCATGAAGCCGGAAATAAAGCCGCCCTTGGACAGGGGGAACACGATCTTGACAAAACGCTTGAAGAAGCCTGCGCCCTCGATGGTGGCGGCCTCCTCCAGCTCGCCGCTGATCTGCAGCATGTTGGAGGTACCGGCGCGGGAGGCAAAGGGCAGATGCTTGACCACGGAGGTCAGCGTCAGCAGGGCGAAGGTGCCGTACAGGGGCGGAATGAGCGTTACGCCGAAGAGCATCTGAGGCTTGGAGAACATGGACAGGTAAATGCCGCCGAACGCCACGGAGGGGATCAGGTAGGGGATAAACACCAGCTGCTCCACCAGCTTGCCGTGGAGCTTGCCGCGGCCCTTGGCGCAGATGTAACCGAGCATCTGACCGAAGATGGTACCGAACACGCCGTTGACAAGGGTCAGCTTCAGGGAGTTCACCAGAGACATCATAAAGGTTTCATTCTTGAAGATGCCGGGGACGCCCTCCATGATGTTGGGATCACCCTCGCCGATCCAGTAGTACAGCGTGAAGTTGGACAGAGAATAGGTGCCCTCCTTCAGCATGCAGCTCTCCAGGATCAGGATGATCACCGGCATGATGATGCCGACGAGGAAGAAGATGAACAGGATGATGGTCACAATGGGCTTCCAGCCGCCCAGACCGATGGGGGTGGACCGTCCGCCCTTGCCGCCGATGGTGGCGTAGGACTTGCGGGCGCCGATAAGCCGCTGGTTGATGAACACAGACAGAGAAGCGATGCAGATCATCAGGATGGCCATGGCGAAGGCCGTCTGCGTGTTCTGGGACTTACTGTTGGAATACAGCTCGCTGGACAGCGTCCGGAAGCTGACGGGAGAACCCAGATAGTTGATGGTGCCGAAGGTACCGATGGCCTTGGAGAAGGTCAGGATCACGGCGGAAAGCATCGCGGGCAGCACCAGAGGCAGGGTGATCTTCCGCAGGATCAGGGGCTTGCTGGCTCCCTGGATCTCGCCCATCTCCTCCAGCTCGGAGTTGATGGAGTTCAGTGCTGCGGACACCAGCAGATATGTATATGCGTAATAGTGGAGCGTCAGCACAATGATGATCGCCAGACGTCCGTAAGCGATGGGAGACAGAATGGCTTCGATCCGATCCGTGGATATGCCCGCATTCATCATGAGGGCCGCGATAAAGCCGGGAGCGCCGCCGACGCGGGGGGTCTTGAACATACTCAGCCATGCCTGAGACTTGACCCAGGAGGGGATCATATAGGGGATGATCACCGCCAAGGAGAAGAAGGGCTTGAAGGGAAGGTCGCTGCGGACCATCAGCCAGGCCAGTATGGAGCCAAGGGCGATGGCGCATACGGAAACGCCGACGCCGATGGTCAGGGAGTTCAGCAGGGGCTTGAACAGCAGATTCCAGGAAAGGTCACTGGCCAGCAGCCGCTGCCAATAGTACAGGGTAAATTTGCCTACGTCGGCCATGGTGCCGCCGGTGGCTCTCAGGTCCCGCTGCGCGAGCTGGAACGTGGTGGAGAGCATGTCTACCAGGGGAAGAACGATCAAATAAGTCAACAAAACAATGGCAACCAGCACGATCACGTTATAGGGGTTGGTTACGACTGCCTTGACCTGATTCTCGAAACGCCTGGATTTCGAATAAGACTGATCTAATGGTTTCATCGTGGACAGGATCCCTCTCTTTCCTCTTGCGTGGAGGTGCGGTTTGCTATCGCAAACGTTTTCAGTCCTCCTGGTTTTTATGATACATTTTTCATAAGAGAAAGTCAAGAATTTAATATATATTTGGCATATTACAATAGGACAAGTGTATTCATTTTATGCACCTTGCATAGTTAAGTCAACGTAACGTCAACGCAAACTATTGCGCAAACGCTTTCTGTTTTGTCGCAGGCATTTTCATCGATGCAGAAGTACGATGATCGCGGGGCAAACAAATGACCCGATTGAAATTTTACATTGCACCTCTCTGAGATCTGCCCTATAATTGGGTATCCCCTACCCTTCTGGTGAAGAAATTGCCGGATCGAAGCGCGCAATGCTCACTTTTATCGGGATATCCGCGCGTATTCTGCACCCCCGCTTTCTTCCGCGGCATGATCCCGGTTATAACACCAAAAAAACACGAGGAGTACAAGGCCATGAAAAACGCAAACGCATATACCGGGCCACAGCGGTTCGCACATCGCGGCTTAGTCCAAGCTGCGCCTGAAAACACGCTGGGCGCTTTCCAGGGAGCCATGGATGGCGGATACGAGGGGATCGAAATTGATGTCCAAATGACCAGAGACGGCGAGATCGTCATTGCCCACGACAGCAATTTCACCCGGATGACGCTTGGCCATCCAAGCGGCGGATCAAATCGCCGGATCAGAGATCTGACCTGGGATGAGATCCAAAAAATCGAATTGCCTTACGCAAATCATTTGCTGAGTGAAGTGCCACCAGATCATTCCGAGATCGAATTGCTGGCAACGCTGCCAAAGCTTGTCATGGGTCAGGTTGAGGGCCGAGACTACGAAACGGCCCTTGCGGAGGATGGGCGCATGGCCCATTTGATGCGCTTTTCCGATTTTGACGCATGGCTCACCGCTCAGCGCAGAAGCATCACGGTGGAAGTTGAAGTCAAAGCCCCCGGCCTTGCTGGACCGATACTGGAATTGCTCAGTAGATCTCCCAATACCGGCAGCTACATTCTCTTTTCCGGAGATCCGGTTTACGTGGAAGAAATGCAGGCGGCAGTTCGCAAAAGCGGAAAGCCAACCGGTTTGCGGATGGGAGCTAATATGCGCCGCTTAACGGAGGAAAACAAGCAGATGATCCCGAACATGGACCTGTATGAAGTGGGGCTCAACGCGGATACGTTTACCGGCGAGGATGTTCGCTGGCTGGGAGAGCATGGGATCTATGTGCTCTCGAATCTGGGAGATTATCCTGATTGGTGGGAGAAAATGGTTACACGCGGCGTGTTGGGGTTTAAGACCAACTACGCGGCGGCGTACACCAACTGGTGGAATTCCCGGCACTGAGCTTCAAGCCTGCCCGATTGCTAGTGATTTGCCGCAGGACGCTGACCATGCCGGGATGACCACACAGCTGACAGTATTTTATGGCCTCCGAATGTGCGACAGGCTGTGCCTGACCGAGCTGCTATACCCTGGCAGCAGTCTCTCTTTTTTCTTCCCTCGCAGGCAGATTTTTCTCGGTTTTTCACGGGTGTGATCCTGCGCTTTTTGCGGAAATCGCAGACGCAAATTTTGTTTGACACCATTTGGAATCGTGCTATGATAAGAGTGAAAGCACCCCCTGCATACGCACTTTATAAAACCGGATCATGGAGGGTAATGATATGGATTTTGAAGCGATCAAGGCTGCGGCCCAAAATTATCAGGCGGACATGACCCGCTTCCTGCGGGAAATGATCTCTCACCCCAGTGAAAGCTGCGAAGAGCGCGAGGTCGTCCACTGCATCAAGGCTGAGATGGAGCATCTGGGCTATGACAAGGTGGAAGTCGACGGTCTCGGCAACGTCATCGGCTGGATGGGCGATGGCGAGAAGATCATCGCCATCGACTCCCACATCGACACCGTGGGCATCGGCAACCTCTCCAACTGGGAAGCCGACCCCTACGAGGGCTATGAAACAGACGATGTGATCTACGGCCGGGGCGGTTCCGACCAGGAGGGCGGCATGGCCTCCGCCGTTTACGGCACCAAGATCATGAAGGATCTGGGGCTGATCCCTGAAGGTTATAAGATCATGGTGGTCGGCTCCGTGCAGGAGGAGGACTGCGACGGTATGTGCTGGCAGTACATCGTCAACAAGGTCTTCAACGGTCCCGAGGACGCCCGGAGCAAGATCGAGTTCGTGATCTCCACCGAGCCTACCGACGGCGGCATCTACCGGGGTCACCGGGGCCGCATGGAGATCCGCGTGGATGTGAAGGGCATCTCCTGCCACGGCTCCGCGCCGGAGCGGGGAGACAACGCCATCTACAAAATGGCCGATATCCTCCAGAACATCCGCGCTCTCAACGAAAACGGCGACGGCCCCTCCAATGAGATCAAGGGGCTCGTGAAAATGCTGAATCCGGAATTCAACCCGGAGCACGCCGAGGACGCTCAGTTCCTGGGCCGTGGCACCTGCACCGTGTCCCAGATCTTCTATACCTCTCCCTCCCGCTGCGCTGTGGCGGACAGCTGCGCCATTTCCGTGGATCGCCGCATGACCGCCGGCGAGACCTGGGATTCCTGCCTGAAGGAGATCGAGGCTCTGCCCGCCGTCCAGAAGTATCAGGACGATGTAAAGGTCAGTATGTACATGTATGACCGGCCCTCCTGGACCGGCGAGGTCTACGAAACCGAGTGCTTCTTCCCCACCTGGATCAACAAGGAGAGCGCCGCTCACGTGCAGGCGCTGGCCGATGCCCACAAGGCCCTCTGGGGCGAGGCGCGCATCGGCCACGCCGACGCCGACCCCAAGTATGACGCCATGCACCTGCGGAACCGCCCCCTCATCGACAAGTGGACCTTCTCTACCAACTGCGTGTCCATTCAGGGCCGGTACGGCATCCCCTGCGTGGGCTTCGGCCCCGGCGCGGAATCGCAGGCTCATGCGCCCAACGAGATCACCTGGAAGCAGGATCTCGTGACCTGCGCCGCCCTGTACGCCGCCGTGCCCGGCCTGTACAAAACGGAGGAGAAAACCGAGGACGCCACGGAATTCCGTCAGTCCCTGACCGACAATGACATCCAGTAAATATGTTCATGAATAGGAGATGGAATTATGTCTAAAACGATCGAATTGGCCCGCCGTTTAGAGCGTTTGCACATCAACAATATGTATAAGTCCGACTTTTATTGGACTTGGGACAAGACTGATGAGGAATTGGAGGCCATCTTCACCGTAGCCGATGCGCTGCGGGATCTCCGGGAGCGGAATCAGTCCACCCGGATCTTTGATTCCGGTCTGGGTATCTCCATCTTCCGGGACAACTCCACCCGCACCCGCTTCTCCTTTGCCTCCGCCTGTAATCTGCTGGGTCTGGAGGTTCAGGATCTGGACGAAAAGAAGTCTCAGATCGCCCACGGCGAGACCGTTCGGGAAACCGCCAACATGGTTTCCTTCATGGCGGACATCATCGGCATCCGAGACGATATGTTCATCGGTGAGGGTCACAAATATCAGAAAACCTTTATGGATGCCCTGGATGAAGGCTACCGTGACGGCATTCTGGAGCAGCGGCCCACGCTGGTAAACCTCCAGTGCGATGTGGACCACCCTACCCAGTGTATGGCGGATATGCTCCACATGATCCACCAGTTCGGCGGCGTGGAGAATCTGAAGGGCAAGAAGATCGCTATGACCTGGGCCTATTCTCCCTCCTACGGCAAGCCCCTGTCCGTCCCGCAGGGCGTCATCGGCCTGATGACCCGCTTCGGTATGGATGTGGTGCTGGCTCACCCCGAGGGCTATGACGTCATGCCTGAGGTAGAAGAGATTGCCAAGAAGAATGCCGCTGCCACCGGCGGCAGCTACAAGAAGGTTGCCACCATGGAGGAAGCCTTCGACGGCGCGGATATCGTCTATCCCAAGAGCTGGGCGCCCTTCGCCGCTATGGAACAGCGCACCAAGCTGTACGCCGCCGGCGATCAAGCGGGCATCGACGCGCTGGAGCAGAAGCTGCTGGCCCAGAATGCCCAGTTCAAGAACTGGACCTGCTCTGAGGAAATGATGAAGCGCACCAAGGATGGCAAGGCCCTGTATCTCCACTGCCTGCCCGCCGATATCACCGGCGTTTCCTGCAAGGAGGGCGAGGTGGACGCCTCCGTGTTCGACCGGTATCTGGTACCCCTCTACAAGGAGGCCAGCTTCAAGCCCTATATCATCGCCGCCATGATCCTCATGAGTCAGGTGAAGGACCCTGTCTCCTGTCTGCGGGCGTTGGATGGTGCCAATGACAGCCGCAAGCGGTTCTAAGTCTATATTTTCTGTTGGCCCCTCATAAAAACGACAATAGCGGGGATACTGATTGCATCAGTATCCCCGCTATGATTATCCATTGTCAGAAATTGTCAGGAATGAGGAGCAACAGTATGGGTAAACGAATCGTCATCGCCCTGGGCGGCAACGCGCTGGGCAAAAATCTGCCGGAACAGATGCTGGCGGTAAAGGAGACCTCCAAGGCCATTGCGGATCTGGTGGAAGCCGGGCACACGGTAGCGGTGGCCCACGGCAACGGCCCTCAGGTGGGCATGATCCAGAATGCCTTCGCCGCCTACTGCAGGCAGGAGCCGTCCGCCGATGTGATGCCCCTGTCCATGTGCGTGGCCATGAGTCAGGGCTATATCGGCTACGATCTGCAAAACGCCCTGAAGGAGGAGCTTTTGAATCGTGGCCTTCAGCAGGGCGTCGCCACGGTACTGACGCAGGTGGTAGTGGAAGGAGACGATCCGGCCTTTCAGCACCCCACCAAGCCCATCGGCGCCTTTATGTCCAAAGAAGAAGCCGAGAAAATGGCCCGCGAAAAGGGCTGGCACATTGCGGAGGACGCAGGCCGGGGCTGGCGGCAGGTGGTGGCCTCTCCCAAACCCTTAGCCGTAGTGGAATTGACCACCATCCGGGCGCTGGCGGAGGCAGATAACGTGGTCATCGCCTGCGGCGGCGGTGGTATTCCCGTCATCGCCACGGACCATCACCATCTCAAGGGCGCCGCCGCAGTCATTGACAAGGATCTCGCCTCGGAGCTGCTGGCGGAGCATCTGGATGCCGATATGCTCATCATCCTCACCGCCGTGGAAAAGGTAGCTGTGAACTTCAACAAGCCGAACCAGAAATGGCTGGATGCCCTGACACCGGAGGAAGCCCGCACTTATATAGGCGAGGGGCAGTTCGCTCCCGGCTCCATGCTTCCAAAGGTGGAAGCCGCCGTCAAATTTGCGGAATCCAAGCCCGGCCGCACCGCCCTCATTACCCTGTTGGAAAAGGCCCGGGACGGCATCGACGGTAAAACCGGCACCCGTATCGCCTGCTGAACTTCCCCGCCCCCCACAGCCGAACACGCAAAAAAGAGACGCCCGCAGGCGTCTCTTTCGTTTCCGTTTTTAGTTCAGGATCAGCAGGATCAAGGTCAGCACCAGGAACACAGCACCAAACCACTTGGTAGCGCGAGCCAGCTTAGCGTCGATGGTCTTGGCCTTGTTCTTGGCCAGGAAAGAATCAGCCACGCCGCCGATGGCACCGGACAGGCCCTGGCTCTTGCCGGACTGGAACAGCACGATCAGGATGATAGCAAGGCCGCAAAGCAGCTGCAAAATAGTAACAACGGTCTTCATAGTGGACAACCTCCGAACATTCATTCGCGCACAGGCGCAGAAAATCATCTTACAGAAGTTTATAATACCATAGCTTTGTCCCTATTTCAAGTCCATTTTACAAAAAATATCTGTCAAAGTCTCACGTTATTTATAGAACAAATGTTTGCATTTCAGAAAAAGCTATGGTATACTGACTGTGAGATACATTGCTCCGGCGCAGCTGCCGGAAGCTGCCAATAGAATGGAGGTCATTTCATGCTTTCTGCCATGCAACAGAGGATCTATGATTACATTGCCGCCTGCATCCAGACGCAGGGGTATCCCCCGTCTGTCCGGGAGATCGGCGAGGCCGTGGGCCTGCGGTCCCCCTCCACCGTCCACTTCCATCTGAAAAAGCTGGCGGATGCCGGTGTCATTGAGATCGGCGCCGGAAAAGGACGGGCCATCACCCTGACCCATCCCGCCGCGCCGTCCGTCCCGGAGCCGGAGGAACCGGCGGACCGGGTGCCCATCGTGGGCAATGTGGCAGCCGGCAGTCCCATTCTGGCTCAGGAGTGCATCGAGGACTACCTCACCTTCCACACCGGGCATCCCGGGGACGTTCACTTCGCCCTGCGGGTCCGGGGCGAATCCATGCTGAACGCGGGAATTCTCCCCGGCGATCTGGTGGTGGTGCGGCAGCAGCAGACCTGCAATCAGGGGGAGATCGTGGTGGCCATGATCGATGACGAGGCCACCGTCAAGCGGTTTTCCCGGAAAAACGGCCACATCTGGCTATTGCCGGAAAATGACGATTACGAGCCTATCGACGGCACCTACGCTCAGATCCTGGGCAAAGTGGTAGCCGTGGTGCGGCAGTATTGAGCTACGCCCGCCCGGACCGGTACATGGCCCCTGCCTGTGGCTGGATGCCGTTCAGCTCCAGAAGCTCTTCCACTGTAACAAACCAATACCCCTCCGCCTCCAGCGCGTCCACGATCTGAAGCGCCGCCTCCACGGAGGAGGGGTAGATGTCATGCAGCAGGATGATATCTCCCGGCTGTACGTCCTTTAAAACAGAGCGGACCACCTTCGCCGTATCCCGGCTTTCCCAGTCCCGAGGGTCCACGCTCCAGTGGACCATAGGCACCGTAACGCCGGTGCGGACCGCCGGATCAATGAGGCCGTAGGGCGGTCGCAGCCAGCAGCTATCCGTGTCCAGGAGTTTACAGACTGCGTTTTGCGCCGCCTGAATATCCCGGAGCTGCGTCGCCGGAGCCGTACCGTCCAGGCGGATATGGCTCCACGTATGGGTCCCCACCTGATGCCCTTCCGCCTGCATCCGCAGCACCAGATCCTCGTTCCCCGCCAGCCGCTCCCCCACTAAGAAGAAGGTAGCGCTGGCCCCCCGCTCCCGGAGACCGTCCAGCAGCCGGGCGGTGGTGCCCCGCCGGGGTCCGTCATCAAAGGTGATGGCTACATAGTTCGGCTCCTCCGGCAGTTCCGCCGGGGCTGAGGCCGGTACCCCCGTCACCTCCGCCGCCGACTCTAAAAAAATCAGCAAAATCAGATAAACAAAAATTGACAGCAGCTTTTGCATCCCCATCGCTCTTTCTTTCCGTATTCAGGGATAGTTTGCGCACGGGGCGGAAAAATACCGCTGTCAAAATCATGGAACGCAGACAAAAAAGGACAGCCTTGCTCACTCAAGGTCAGTTTGTTCCGGTTTCGTGCAAGGTCAAAGAAACACCGCCTCACGAAACATAAGGCGGTGTCTTTTTACTCGTTTTTCAGGATATTTCTGTATTTTTTGTCGATAAAAAACGTAAACACAATGGATGGCATGGCCAGCGCAAGCAAAATGATACAGAGCAAACCTGTCCCGATATTCGCAGCCGTATGCACCGCTATCCGATCGAACAACAGCCACGGGACACCCAGCATCAGCCACGATGCGCCCAGCAAACGAACATAGGTTTTCGTCCAGTCATGCCCTCTGTATTCACTTCGGATGACCTGAAAACCCAATATACCGGCGATTCCGTATATGACCCAGAAGGCACTCATTATCAAAATCACATTCACAGAGACACGCCCCTTCCAATTCCGGTTCTCCGGCATTTCTCACCCAAACGGGTGGAAACCCGTCACCACATCAGCAAAAGTCCGACTAAAGAACTGAGGATATTCAGCCCGATGATGGCCGCAAAAATCCAGAAGATCAGCTTGCCCACCGCAGGCTGCGCTTTCCCGCTTTGTCTTCCGCTCTGCCGGGATGCGGTTCTCTGCACAGACGGCTGGGGCGCCGCAGCCGCCGTCCGGCGGGTACCCTTGGAAAGGCCCATGCGCTTGCGTTCCCGGTTCTCCTCGTGCAGTTCCTCATGGACGAAGGACCCGGCATGGCCCCGCTCATTGATCCCGTCCACCCGGATCACCGCGCCGTTGGCGTCGATGGTGGTGGACTTGGGCGGCTGGTTGAACGCACCGCACTTCGGACAGAAATCATCGGTATCATAATCGTAGGTCTTACCGCACTCATAGCATCGCACTTTGCGCATAACGTCACCCGCCCTTTCATATCTCTGCCTGTATGATACCACAGTCCCGCCCGTTTGAGAAGAATTTTTTGAAGTTGATAGGACGCGAAGTAAGACCAGGTATTCATTTTAGGATTGCCCCGCGTCACATATTCAAGCCGTCGGCCGCTCCCCCAAGAGGCGGATCTGCCGCCCGTCGGTGCAGACGATCCCCTGCTCCTTCAAATGCCGCAGCTCCCGCATCATGGCGCTGCGGTCCGTGGCGATGTAGTCCGCCAGAACACTCAGGGAGAAGGGCAGCGTGAACACATCCTCCCCGCTCTTCTCCGTCTGCTGGCGGAAATAGCACAGCAGCTTTTCCCGAATGGACCGCCGGGACAGGACGTCCACCCGCTCGCTGAGAGAACGGGTCTTATTGCTGAGCAGGTTCATCATATTGTAGACCAACGTGCTGTGGTGGGTGCAGGCATTCTCGCAGCGTTTGAATATGCAGGAATTGTCGATGAACAGAATGTCGCAGGCGGTACGGGCCACCACCTCCAGACTGTCCGTCGCAAAGCCCGCAAAGGCCAGATGGCGGCCAAACACGCCGCCGGGTCCCATGTCCTCCAATACTGTCGCCACGCCCGCCTCGTCGATTCGGATCAGGGACACCTGCCCCCGCTCCACAATGCCTACCGCGTCCGTCCGGGAGGATGTAAAATCATAGACCTGTTCCTCCGGCACATAAGACCGCTGGGCCGCCTGAAAGCAGGTCAGCATCCGGCGATATTCCTCATAGCTGATGTCATGGAACAGCGGACTGCTTTTCAATTCCTGGGCTGTCAGCATTGCAGCGCCTCCTTGTTGCATTTATCACCAATTTTTATCATAGCAGGTCCTTGCCGAAAAGAAAAGGACTATTTTTTCAAATTTCATACATTGTTCAAGAAATCGACAACGGGTTCCTGTATACTGTATATAGAGAAAAGGAACGGTTCCGCCGCTGTCGGCGTTCGTAAACGGAAAGGAGCACTCAGCGTGAACATTGCCTATTTTCTGCTTCCCAAAAGCCGGATTGCCTATCTGTACGATGACTTTACCTTCCGCCAAGGTCTTGAAAAGATGCGTAACCGGGGCTATACCGCCATCCCCGTCATCACCCGGGACGGCCGGTATGTGGGCACTGTCAGCGAGGGAGATTTCCTCTGGCGATTGTTGGACACCGACGATCCCTCCATGAAAAAGGCGGAGGAGCTGCGGGTCCGGGACATCATCGGCAGCAAATACCCGGCGGTCCGCATCACCGTGACCATGGACGCGCTGCTGGAAAGTGCCATGAATCAGAACTTCATTCCCGTCATCGACGATCTGGATAATTTCATCGGCATCGTCACCCGGCGGGACATCATCAGTTACTTAGCCAAGGAAAACGAAAATAGCTTTGCGCCCCCTGTTTCCAAAATCGGATAAACAAACCCCCGCCCAAAATTGGGCGGGGGTTTCATCGTGCCGAAAAAGCCGTTTGTCCACTGACATCCCCGGAGTACCATGTATTCCGGGGATGTTTCGATTCAGTGCTCCATCAGTTCACCGGGGTTGGTTTTTTCCGCCGGATGCGGCGGCGCAGGAAGCGGATCAGCAAAAGGATCAGGGCTAAAAGCAGCAGGGCGATCCCCAGCACCGCCCAGGTGATCCCGTTCCAACCGGCCAAAAGCTGTCCCGGTGCGAAGCTGTCGGACACCTGCTTGCAGCCGTTGGCGGGGTCGGCGTAGCGGTCAGGGAGGCCATCCTCCCCGAACTGCTCCAGATACGCCGCCAGCGCATACCATTCCTTCAATTCATTTCCGTCTTCGTCATAGAGAATGCAATCGGCAAAATCTGTCACCGGGGCGCCGTCGGCCTGCTTCGGTTCCAGAGACAGCAGCCCCATGGACTTGCTTTTCACCGTCCCCAGCATTTGGGCGGAGTACATCCCCGTCACCACCCGGTAGAGGGCGTTATCGTCGATCTCATAGGCATTTCCCATGCCGGTTTCATGGAAGGTCACGTCCGTCAGCGCCGTGTCGTAGATCCGGTTGAAGAACATCCGCTTGGTGTTGAAGGCGTACTTGGCTCCGGACATATAGAGCTGGGCCGCAGGCATGATGGGCGTCACGGAGGCGTCCACCTCCATGGCAGCCTTCAGTTCCTTGCCGGTGAGGTACACCGCCACCAGCGGAAAGCCGGAGGTGCCATCCTCCCCCACGCCCATAGACAGCACATCAAAGGCCATCGCAGCTGTCAGATCTCCTGCGGGCAGGTTGGCCCGGAGAACGCCGTCCGCTGTCACCGAGACCGTATGGGGGCTGTCGGCATAAGCGGCGTTCAGAGTACGATCCGCCCACAAAAAGGCATCGGACACCAGCGTTCCAAGGCCATTGTTCTCCTGCACGGCGGACGCTGGTGTGTTCAGATCGTAGTCTGAACGAGTCAGCACCTCGTCATAGGTCAGGCCGTACCGGGCCAGATACGTCTCCCCCACCATATCCTTCCACTGTTCCACGAACCCGGCGATCTCCGGATTCTCCGCCACCGTTTCGTCAATGGGGATCAGGCGGTAATCCAGCAGCCGCTTTTCTCCGCTGCCGTCCCACGAAAAGGTCAGGCTGCCCAGATTCTGACAGTAGGGGCCGCTGGAGACGATATAGGTATCGTTCACCACCAGCGGCTCCGCCAGCGTGGAGTGGGTATGTCCGGAGACGATCACGTCGATGCCGTCCACCGCCTTGGCCAGTTCCTCATCCTCGGAGGACGCCAGCGAGTCCCCGGTGCCGCTGTGGGACAGACAGACGATGATCTCTGCCCCCTCCCCTTTTAGGGTCTCCACACAGCGCTTGGCCGCTTTGGCGGCGTCCGTCCGGGTGAAGCCGGAGGTGGGAGCACACTCATCGGAATCCACCCCCATCAAGCCGAACAGACCGTAGGTCACGCCGCCCCGTTCCAGCGTCATGCAATCCGTCACGCCATAGCCCTCCATAGCGGACCGGATGAACGCCCGGTCGGGGTTATCATCGGCGGGGGCATAATTGGCCTCTAACAGCGTCGGCAGTACAGGGGTAACAGGGCCGAACCGCTCTCTGTAAGCGTCCATATCCTCAAGCGGCCGGGCATCCACCAGCAGTAGTTCCACCGCCGCCTGTTGAGCAGCCTTAGCGGAATTCAGCATTTCCGCGAAGCCGGTGCCCTTGTGGTCAAACTCGTGGTTGCCGATGGTCACGGCGTCATAGCCCATGGCCCCCATGGTTCGCAGCTCCGCCGCCTGCGTGGTATAGAGAGTCTGGATCAGGGAGCCGATGGAGAAATCGCCGCCATCCACCAGCAGAGCGGCCGGGTTCATCGCCCGTTCCCCGTCGATGACGGTTTTCAGCCGGGCGTAGCCGCCGCTCTCCCCACCCTCCGCCGTGGGCTGAGGGAGGAAATGGGAGTGGAGATCGTGGGTGAACAGAATGGTCGTGACGTTTGTCTCCTGAGTACAACCTTCGGCCACGGCACCGACAGGGAGCGCACACAGCGCCGTCAACAGCAGCGCCAGAAAAAATGCGGAAAAGCGACGGAATTTCATACAGTTCCTCCTGATTTACAATAAAGAAAGAGAGTCCGTAAGGACTCTCTCTGCGTGTCGAAAAAGTCTTTTCTCCCCGCCGAGCAAGTTTTCAGAACTTCATAAAAGTTCTGAAAACTAAAGATTTTAATGGCGCAGGGAAACAGGCGAAGCGCCGCCGGTGGCGGATAAAGCAAGCCCGTTTCGAGGAAGGCTCCCAATCAGCGGATACTTCATATCCGCTGATTGGCTTGAGCCGACGGTGTATCCCTTCTTGGGTTTCCCGCGCACACCCTTCACCCGCAAGGGGTATGCGGCATCCGTAAAGCGGCGGAGCCGCTAACGGCTGCCCTACCTTACCGTCGCGGAGAATTTACCACTTTATCGGCAGTCTCGACTCTCTTCTGATTTCCGATTGCCAGCCTTACAGCCCAATTATACAGGTCACCGTCCGGCCTGTCAACAAACCTGCTTACAGGTCCAGTGCCGTGAGGTCCGCGAAAGTCTCCCGGCGGACCGCCTCGTAAATACGGTCCGGGGTCAGCATCACCACGGCAGGGCGGGGCAGACGGTTATAGTTGGAGGCCATGGAGTAGTTGTAAGCGCCGGTGGTGCACACCGCCAGAAGATCCCCCCGGCAGGTGTCTCCCGGCAGCTCCACGCCGGGCTGGATGATGTCCCCGCTCTCGCAGCAGCGGCCCACCACATCGAACCGCTCCAAGGACCCGGACTTGTGGGCGTGATAGACGGTGTAGCGGGACTGGTAGAGCGCGTAGCGGGGGTTGTCGGTCATGCCGCCGTCCACCGCCGCGTACTGCTTATAGCCGGGAATGCGCTTCACGGAGCCAACGGTGTACAGCGTCATCCCCGCGTCCGCCACAATGCTGCGGCCCGGCTCCATCAGGAACCGGGGCATGGGCAGGCCCAGCCGTTCCGTTTCCTCCTTCAGATGGGCCACCAGCTCCTCCAAACGGGCGGGAATGTCAATGGCCTCGTCCTCAGCGGTATAGCGGACGCCGTAGCCGCCGCCAAGGTTCAGATCTGAAAGCGTCACGCCGGTCTCCTCCCGGATGGATGCCAAGAAGGGCACCATGATATCCAGCGTCCGCTGGTACACATCCTCTCCGAACACCTGCGAGCCTACATGGCAGTGCAGGCCCCGGAGGTCCAGATGGGGCAGCGTCAGAGCCAGCTTCACCAGTTCCATGGCCTGTCCGGTCTCCACCGCCGCACCGAATTTGGAGTCCACCTTTCCGGTGCTGACGGCCTCGTAGGTGTGGGGGTCAATGCCCGGCGTTACCCGCAGAAGGATCTTCTGGGTGACGTTGGCCTCTGCCGCCGTCTTTTCCAGCGCTAAAAGCTCCTCCCGGTTGTCCGCCACAAAAAAGCCGATGCCCTGACTGACGCCATAGGCAAGATCCGCATCGGTCTTGCAGTTGCCGTGGAAGTAGATCCGCTCCGCCGGGAAGCCGGCGCTGAGAGCGGTGTACAGTTCCCCGGAGGATACCACGTCCACGCCCATGCCTTCCTCCGCCATGATGCGGTACATCTGCTTGAAGGACGCCGCCTTGCTGGCGTACAGAGGCAGAGAGCCGGGGCCGAAATGGTCACGGAACGCCTGCAGATACATCCGGCAGTTGGCCCGGATGCGCGCCTCGTCCATCAGGTAGAGGGGGGTGCCATACTCCTTGGCCAGTTGGGTCACGTCATATCCGGCGAAGGTCAGGACTCCCTCCGGCGTCCGATCGATGTTGTTGGAAAGCATTTGGACTCCTCCTTAGTGGGAAACCGGCGTTGCCCGGCAGTCCACATTTTTATGGTTTAAATAGTAACACATTTTTTCTTGATAAGGAAGCGGCCTTCTGTTCAATTTTTGACAGATTTTGACCGGCTTTTCCGTGATTTTACCGCTTATGCGGCTCATTTTTTCCACAAAGTCTTAGTGGGGGACATTCCTGCCGTGTTTGTCTTTTCCACGCGGAATACGTTGGATAGTACTTCAGCACTTTAGGCTATTCCTCGATTCCGTGCAAAAACCAAGGCCGCCCATAGGACGGCCTTGGTTTTCTGTATATGCGTTAATCCATGGGAGCGCCGCACTTGGGGCAGAACTTGCTGTCGGACTCCGCGCCGCACACCGGGCAAATCTTCATGCCCGGCTCCGCCGCAGATACTTCACTGTGCTCCACCTTGATGGCGTTCTTCTGCTCCTCCAGCTCCGCGATGCGGGCCTTGGAAGCGGCAACGGCATCCGCCAGTTCCTGAACGCCCTCGGGCAGTTCTCCCTCATACTCGTTGATGAACCACTCACCGATCAGGCGGCAGTTCTTCTCGATCTCCCGCTGCTCACCGGCGATGGCCACGGAGATCTTAGTCTTTTCCGTGGTCTCCCGGGCCTTATCCGCGGCGACAGCCGCCATGTCCTTGGCCTTGTCAGCCGCCACAGCGGCCACATCCTTCGCCTTACGGCCCAATTCCTCAAAAAACGCCATCGTAAACGCTCCTTTCACGGCCGGTCTATCCAGCCGAATGATTCATGGCCTTAGTATACTTCCCTTTTTTCAAAAACGCAACAGCGTTCACACATTGTTTTCAATCCAACTCCGTGAGCGCTCTACCGCCCGATGCCAGCGAGCCAGATCCGCCAGACACGCTTCCTCCCCCCGCCGGGGGCGGAACACGCACTGGCTGCGGCGCAGGGCTGCCAATTCGTCAAAGCCGTGCCACACGCCAACGGCCAGTCCCGCCAGCGCCGCAGCGCCGAAGGCGGTGGTCTCCACCTGAGTGGGCCGGTCCACCGGCAGCCGCAGCAGATCCGCTTGGATCTGCATGAGAATATCGCTGACGGACGCGCCGCCGTCCACCCGCAGTTCCGTCAAGGGACAGGGGGCATCGGCATTCATCACCCGCACCAGATCGGCGGTCTGATAGGCGATGCACTCCAGCACTGCCCGGGCGATATGGGCCTTGGTGCTGCCCCGTGTCAGGCCTACGATGGTGCCCCGGGCGTACATATCCCAATAGGGCGCGCCCAGGCCGGTAAAGGCAGGCACCACCACAACGCCGCCGCTGTCCGGCACGCTCTCCGCCAGCCGATCACACTCCGGGGCGCTCTGGATCAGCCCCAGCTCGTCCCGGAGCCACTGGATGGTGCTGCCTGCGTTGAACACGCTGCCCTCCAAGGCGTAGACGGTTTTCCCCGCCACCTGCCAGCCCACGCTGGTCACAAGGCCGCTACGGGACCGCACCGGCGTATCGCCCACGTTCATCAGGGTAAAGCAGCCGGTCCCGTAGGTGTTCTTCGCCTGACCGGGAGTAAAGCAGGCCTGTCCGAACAGGGCGGACTGCTGATCGCCCGCGCTGCCGCACACCGGGATGCCCGCCAGATCCTCCAATCCCGGCAAGCCGGAAGCCAGATGGCCGTAGACCTCGCTGTTGGACTTCGGCTCCGGCAGCAGGTCCATGGGGATGTCCAGCGCGGCACAGAGCGCCGGGTCCCATTGCAGGGTATGGATATTGAACAGCATGGTGCGGCTGGCGTTGGAATAGTCCGTCACATGGGCCTTCCCGCCGGTCAGGTTCCAGATAAGCCAGCTGTCCACTGTCCCGGCGCACAGTTCTCCCCGCTCCGCCCGCTGGCGGACGCCGGGAATGTTGTCCATGATCCACTTCAGCTTCGTACCGGAAAAATAGGCGTCGATCAGCAGGCCGGTCTTTTCCGTCACCGTTTCTCCAAGGCCGTCGGCCTTCAGCCGGTCGCAGATCTCCGCCGTCCGACGGCACTGCCACACAATGGCATTGTACACCGGCTGTCCTGTCCGGCGGTCCCACAGGATCGCCGTCTCTCGCTGATTGGTGATGCCGATGCCGGCGATGGCCTTGGGGTCGATGTGGGCGGCGTCCACCGCCTCGGACAGCGCCCGGACTGTGGTGGCCCAGATCTCCATGGGATCGTGCTCCACCCATCCCGGCTGGGGGAAGATCTGCCGGAAGGGATATTGGGCCTTTGATACGATCTCTCCCCGGCTGTTGAACAGAATGGCCCGGGAGGTGGTGGTCCCTTGATCCAGTGCGGCAATATAGGTCTCCATTGGGATTCCTCCTCTGGTATTTTTCAAAAAAGCGTGTTACACTATGATAAACCGCATTTTATCATACACAGGAGGAAATTTCCATGGTGAAACGTGAATTTACCTTTCCGTCCGCCGACGGCAAAACCGCCATTCACGCCGTGGAGTGGCTGCCGGAGGGCGCGCCCCGAGCCGTCCTGCAAATCGCCCACGGCGTTTCGGAATACGTGCTGCGGTACGAGGACTTCGCCGGGTATCTGACAGAGCGTGGCTTTGCCGTGGTGGGCAACGACCATTTGGGCCACGGCCTGTCAGTCTCTGACGGTGCGCCCCGGCTGTACTTCGGTCCCAAGGGCAGCTGGAACTGGGTGGTGGAGGACATGGAGCAGCTCCGGAAGCTGACCCACCGGCAATTCCCCAACCTGCGCTATTTCCTGCTGGGGCACTCCATGGGTTCCTTCCTGACCCGGACTTATCTCATCCGCTATCCCGGCACGGTGGACGGCGCTATTATCATGGGCACCGGCTACATGAGCGCCGCATCCACGGCGGCCAGTCTGGCTGTCATCAACGCGGAATGCCTGCGAAACGGCGAATCCAGACCCAGCGCTGTGGCCACAAAAGCCTCCTTCGGCATTTACAACCGCCGCTTTGCCCCCAACCGCACAAGCATGGATTGGCTGTCCCTGAACCCGGACAATGTGGACGCTTACCTGAAGGACCCGCTGTGTCAGGGCAGCGCCTCGGCGGGGCTGTTCCGGGAGATGCTCTCCGGCATCCGCTTTGTCTGCAAGGAGGACAACATCCGCAAAATGAACCACCATACCCCCATCCTCTTTATCTCCGGGGCCATGGATATGGTGGGCGACTGCTCCAAGGGCGTGGAGCGGGCCGCTGCCGCTTTCCAGCGGGCCGGGATGCGGGACGTGACAGTGAAGCTCTACCCGGAGCTGCGCCACGAGGTCTTGAAGGAGGATTGCCGGGAGCAGGTCTACGATGACATCGACCGCTGGCTGGAGGGTAAGCTGGCGGGCGTCCGCTGAGGCGCTTCCCTTTCTGTTTTACAAACCGGACTGCTTTTCGCAGTCCGGTTTTGCGTGTCAAAAGTTCTTTTGCCACGCACCCATTTTCAGAACTTCTATAAAGTTCTGAAAATATAGATTTCAATGGCGCAGGACACCCCTCTTGGGTTTCCCGCGCACACCCTTCCCTACCGTTGCCGAAAACTCATCATGCACCGATAAGAGTAAGATTTATTTCCTCTTGACAATATCGATATTCGATAGTATACTGTAAACAGAAATATCGAATATCGATAGTAGGGAGGCGGGACTGTGGCCCGGGAGAAATTTCAAACACTGACGGAGCAGATGTTCTATGTGCTGCTGACCCTCCGGGAGGAATGCTGCGGCACCGACGTGATGGCCCGCATCTCCAATCTCACCCAGGGCCGGGTGACGGTAGGCCCCGGCACCCTCTACAACCTGCTGGACAGCTTTCAGGCTGCGGGCTGGATCATGGAAACGAAAACTGAGGGCCGCAAGCGGAGCTATCTCATCACCCCCGCCGGGGAACAGGCCTTGGCCGAGGAATACCAGCGGCTGCAAATTCTCTCGGAGGATTACCGCAGCTACATGGGCCGGAGAGGAGAGATCGAATCATGAAGCTTTTTGACAGACAGAAAAAACAGGAGATCAATCTCTATTCCTACTATGACCACGCCGGGATCGTCCGCCATCTGGAGGACATGGCCCGTCAGGGCTGGCAGTTGGAAAAGGCCGGGTCCGTGTTCTGGACCTACCGGCGGTGCAAGCCGGCAGAGCTGCGCTACGCCGTGGTGTACTTTTCCAAGGCCAGTCAGTTTGACCCGGAGCCGCCGGCGGAGCAGCGGGAGTTCTGGGAGCTGTGCAAAGCCACCGGCTGGGAGCTGGTGACCAACCGCTATCAGATGCAGATCTTCCGCAATCCCGCGCCGGACGCCATCCCTATTGAGACGGACCCTGTGGTACAGGTGGAAAATGTCCGCGCCGCCATGAAGAAGGGCTCCGTCCGGGGCGACTGGTGGCTGCTGGCCGGTTCCCTGCTTCAGCTCTGGCTGCAATTCCGCTCTGCCTACACCATCCGGGATCTGCTGCTAAGCACTTTTACCCTGTCGGCTATTCTCATCTGGCTAATGCTGGGCATCAAGGCCGTTGTGGAGCTGATCGGCTACTACCGCTGGTGCCGAAAGGCCCGGACCGCCGCCGAGGAAGAAGGCGTTCTGCTCTCGCCCCGGACCCGTAAATGGTGGCAGATTTTGCAGATCCTTGGTCTCCTCGTTATTTTCACCGTTGACCTGCCGCTCCCGCTGCTGAATTCTTCTCCCAGTCCGTCCACCCTGATCATCCTTGCGGCAAGTCTTGCTTATGCCCTGCTGTTGGCGCTGATCGTCAACGGCAGCCGTCAGCTTATGAAGAAAAAAGGCTTCTCCGCCGAAGCAAATATGGGGTTTAACATCCTGATCGCCGTGATCGGCTCCCTTGTCCTTATGGGCGGTCTTGTCTGGACGGGCTTTCGCATTGCCAAGGCCCCCTCGCTCCAGGGCCATATCAACGCGGAGACCCGCACTTCTCCCGCTTATCCCGCCGGTGACACGGAGCACACCTACACCGTCTATCACGATCCCCTGCCCCTGACGGTGGAGGACCTGGTGGGAGAAACAGTCTACAAGGACTATTCCTGTTACCGGGAGATTCAAGGTTCGCCCCTGCTGACGGAATATACTTACAAGCAGGAAGTGCCCTTCGTGTTCAGCATCTCCGAGCAGGACGGCCCGGAATTGCTCTATGAGATCTATGAGGTAAAGCTGAACTGCCTTTACGAGCCGGTGAAGCAGTCCTTCTTCACGGACACGGTTTACAATATCCCCGGTAGGTTCAAATTCGCGGTTTCCCAAAGCTGGACGCCGGTGGACGCCGCCCCCTGGGGCGCTTTGGACGCCTACCGGTTCATCCGGGAGGACAACACGCCTATTGGGAATTTCCTGCTCTGCTACGCCGACCGCTTCGTGGAGATCCGGTTTGACCCCTGGTATGACGGAGCCGAACCCACTGAAAAGCAAATGGCGCTGGTGGGAACGGTATTGGGCAACGGGCCGCTGTCCTGACGAAAGTTCCATACAAAAAACCACTACCCGGAGCGATCTGCTCCGGGTAGTGGTTTTCGTTACGCTTATTGATTGTCCAGCTTTTCCAGGGCAGACTTGGCGGCCATCTGCTCCGATTCCTTCTTGCTGTGACCGCTGCCCTCGCCGATGGCGGCGCCGTTGAGCCGCACCTCGGTAACGAAGGTCTTAGCGTGGTCGGGGCCTTCCTCCCGCACCATGCAGTAGGTCAGCTCCTGACCGGCCTTCCGCTGGATGTGCTCCTGGAGCAGGGTCTTGTAGTCCCGGCGGCGCTCCTCCACCACCTCTTCCCGCTCCACATCCAGCAGGACCCGGTGGATCAGCTCCGACGCGGCGGTAATGCCGCCGTCCAGATACACGGCGGCGAACACAGCCTCGGTTGCATCCGCCAGAATGGAGGGCCGATGGCGGCCGCCGCCGGCCTCCTCGCCCTTGCCCAGCTTCAGATAGCTGCCCAGATTCAGCTTCTGGGCCACCTCGTGAAGGCTCTGCTCGCACACCAGCGCTGCCCGGATCCGGGTCAGATCCCCCTCCGGCAGGTCCGGGTGCCGGGCGAAGAGATACTCCGCCGTCACAAAGCCCAGCACGCTGTCGCCCAAAAACTCCAGCCGTTCGTTGCTGCCAAGCCCCTGGGAGCGATGCTCATTCGCGTAGGAGCTGTGATTCAGCGCCTCCCGCAGCAGTTCTTGGTTCCGGAAGGTATAATTTAATTTTTTCTCCAGTTCCTGCATCCCCGTTCACCTCATAAGGAAGCCCCGCGCATGGCGGGGCCACTCTTTTTTACTTCAGCTTGGAAGCGACAAAATTCACCGCGTCGCCCACGGTCTTGAGTCCGGCCAACTCGTCCTCGTTGGCCTCACCCATATCAAATTCCTCTTCCATGGCCATGACCAGCTCCACCAGGTCCACGGAATCAGCGCCCAGATCCTCCTCGAAGGAAGTATCCATGGTCACCTCCGCAGGCTCCATTGCAAACTGCTCGGACACCAGATCCCGCATGGTCTGAAAGATTTCATCAACTGACATACTAAATTCACTCCTATGAAACATTTCAAAATTCATTTGCTTTTTAGCATGAAGCAATCATACGGCAATCCCATAGCCCTGTCAAGAGGGCAACCCTCTTTTATCCGTTCTTTTCCACCTTCATCACGTCGATGTGGGCCTCCACGTCCGCGATGATCCCGCTCTGGGCGTATTCCACCGCTCGGAACACGGCGTTGCGGATGGCCCGGGCATCAGAGGAGCCGTGGGCCTTCAGCACAGGCTTGCTGATGCCAAGGAAGGGCGTTCCGCCTACCTCGCTGGGGTCCAGCAGCTTTTTCACATCGCCCAAGCTATCCTTGACCAGCAGGGCGCCCAGCTTGCTCTTTGTGCTGGACAGGAATGCCTTCTTCATCTCGCCCAGCAGCAGCTTGGCGGCGCCCTCCACGGTTTTCAGTAGGATATTGCCGGAATAGCCGTCCGCCACGATGACGTCCGCCCCGCCCAGCAGGGCGGTGTTGGCCTCGATGTTGCCGATGAAGTTCAGACGGCCCTCCCGGCCTGCCTCCTCCAACAGGGCGTAGGTCTCATGGCGGAGGGTATCGCCCTTGGACGGCTCGGCACCGATGTTCAGCAGGCCCACCCGGGGCTTCTCCACCCCCATGAGCCGCTGGGCGTAAAAATTGCCCAGATACGCAAATTGCAGCAGATATTCCGGCGTACAGTCGGCGTTGGCGCCGCAGTCGCAGAGCAGGGCGCGGCCCGTAGCGGTGGGGAGTACAGGCCCCATGGCTGCCCGGCGGACGCCCCGGATCCGCTTCACCAGCAGGGTGGCCCCCGCCAGCAGCGCACCGGTGGAGCCGGCAGAGACGAAGGCGTCTCCCTCCCCGTTTTTCAGCATGGTCAGGCCCACGGTCAGGGAGGAATCCTTTTTGCGCTTGAAGGCAGTGGCGGGATCATCGCACATTTCCACCACTTCCGTAGCGTTCACGATCTCCACGCCCTCCGGCAGGGGACCGATCAGGCAGGCCCGGATGTCCTCCTCACGGCCCACCAGCACGATGTCCGCGCCGCACTGGGCATGGGCCTCCAAAGCGCCCTGTACCACCGCCAGAGGGGCGTTATCGCCGCCCATAGCGTCCAAAATGATCTTCATTGGCAGGTTCCTCCTTTCAGGGGGACGGCCGCCGTCCAGTTCGGGCGGCGGGTTTGTTCTTCTGTGTTGCGGGTGGTCAGGCCAGAATGTCGGCCTTTTTCTCCTCCAGGATGGCAAGTGCCCGCTGGGAGATCTCGGCGTTTTTATTTCTCTTGCCCTTGACGAAGTGGTCAAGAGGCGGGATGATGCCGAAGTTGATATTCATAGGCTGGAACTGGGTGACGGATTCGTTGGAAATATACAGGGCCAGGGCCCCCACCGCCATCTCCCGTGGGAAGTCCACCGGGGACTGTCCCTTCAGGCGGCGAGCCGTTTCAATGCCCACCAAAAAGCCGCTGGCGGCGGACTCCACATATCCCTCCACACCGGTCATCTGCCCGGCAAATGCGATGCGGGGTTCCTTTTTCAGCCGGTAATACCGGTCCAGCAGCCGGGGGGAATCCAGGAAGGTATTCCGGTGCATGACGCCGTACCGCAGAAATTCCGCGTTCCGCAGGGCGGGGATCATAGAAAATACCCGCCGCTGCTCCGGGAATTTCAGATGGGTCTGGAAGCCCACCAGATTGTAAACGGTGCCGTCGGCGTTGTCCCGCCGCAGCTGCACCACGGCGTAGGGCCACCGCCCCGTCCGGGGATCATCCAGTCCTCTAGATTTCAGGGGGCCGTACAGCAGCGTGTCATGGCCACGGCGGGCCATGACCTCCACCGGCATACATCCCTCGAACACCTGACTGTCCTCAAAGCCGTGGACCTCCGCCTCCTGGGCATGGGTCAGCTCCTGCCAGAAGGCGTCGTACTCCTCCTGGTTCATGGGGCAGTTTACATAATCGTCCGTGCCCTTATCATACCGGGAGCCCATCCAGGCGTGTTCCATATCCACGCTCTCAGCAGACACCAGCGGCGCCGCCGCGTCGAAGAAATGGAGGTCGCTGTGCTCCCCCAGCAGTCCTTGCAGCGTTTCCGCCAGCGCGTCGGAGGTCAGGGGGCCGGAGGCGATAATGACCTCCCCCTCCGGGATCTCCGTCACCTCGCCGGGGATCACGGTGATGTTGGGATGGCTGCGGACCTTCTCCGTCACCAGTCTGGCAAAGCCGTGACGGTCCACGGCCAATGCGCCGCCAGCCTCCACCCGGGTGGCATCGGCGCATTGCAGGATCAAGCTGTCCAGCCGCCGCAGTTCCTCCTTCAAAAGGCCCACGGCATTTTCCAGACCCGCGCCCCGGAGGGAGTTGGAGCAGCACAGCTCCGCAAAGTATTCCGTTGTGTGGGCGGGGGTCATTTTCTCCGGTTTCATCTCGTGAAGCTCTACCTGAATTCCCCGCTGGGCCAGCTGCCAGGCGCATTCGCTGCCGGCAAGACCCGCGCCGATGACTGTTACGTTCATGCTCAAAATCCTTTATCTCCTGGCCGGAACGGGGTCATTCCTCCGTTGTTTCGGCCTTTTTCGTTGTCTTTTTAGTAGTAGTTTTTTTCGTTGTGGTCTTGGCCACCGCTTTCTTTACCGCAGCCTTTTTAGCGGCGGGTTTCTTTTCCGCGTCGCCGTCCTCCGCCTTTTTCGCGGTCTTTTTCACGGTGGTTTTCTTTGCGGCGGTCTTGGTTGCGGGCTTTTTGGCAACTGTCTTCTTGGCAGGCTTTTCCTCAGCAGGCGCGTCGCTCTCGCCGGGGGCCTCCTCCGCGTTGGCGGATGCCTCCACCTGCTTCTTGGGATAGCCCCGCTTGTCCTCCGGCAGGAAGTTGGCGCACTCCGGATTGATGCAGTAGGGCCGCTTGTAGCCCTTGCCTGCCCGCTTGAACATGGTCTTGCCGCAGACAGGACAATCATCCTTCACCGGCACGTCCCACGTCATGAAATCGCAGGTCGCGCCGCCGGCTACCCGGTTGTTGGTGTGCTCGCAGCAGTAGTAGGTGTACTGCTTGCCGGATTTCCGGCTGGTGCCGGTGCGCTTGAACAGCCGCCCGCCGCACTTGGGGCAGCGGCCCGGCATCTCCACCACCAGAGGCATGGTGAAATTGCACTCCGGGAAGCCGGGGCAGGCCAAAAACCGCCCGAACCGGCCGGATTTCACCACCAGATTCCGCCCACAGACGGGGCAGATCTCCTCGGAGACCTCGTCAGGCACCTTGATATAGACGCCCTCCAGATCCTTCTCCGCCTTTTTGAGGTTTTCCTCAAAATCGCCGTAGAAATCCCGGAGCACGGACTTCCAGTTCACCGTGCCCTCTTCCACATCGTCCAGCTTTTTCTCCATGTTGGCAGTGAATTTCAGGTCGGCGATGTCGCTGAAGCGCTCCTCCATCAGCTGCGTGACGACCCGGCCCAGATTGGTGATGTGGAGGTACTTGCCCTCCTTCACCACATACTCACGGTCCAGAATGGTGGACACCGTGGGGGCATAGGTAGAAGGACGGCCGATGCCCTGCTCCTCCATGGCCCGGATCAGCGTGGCGTCGGTATAGTGGGCCGGAGGCTGGGTGAAGTGCTGGTCCCGGCCAAAGCTCTTGAGGTCCAGCGTCTCCCCTTCCGTCAGCGGCGGCAGGGTGGGTTCCTTTTCCTCCTTATCATCGTCCTTGCCCTCCTCGTACACGGCGGTGTAGCCGGAGAATTTCAGGCTGGAGGAGCTGGTGCGGAAGCTGTGTCCCGCAGCATCGATCTCCACGGAGACGCTGTCATACACGGCGTTGGCCATCTGGCAGGCCACAAAGCGACTCCACACCAGTCGGTACAGACGGTACTGCTCGCCGGTGAGGTCCTTTTTCAGCATCTCCGGCGTCCAGTTCACGTTGCTGGGTCGGATGGCCTCGTGGGCGTCCTGAGCGCTGGCCTTGGCCTTATAGTGATTGGCTCCCTTGGCGGGATAGTACTGCTGACCGTAGCGGCCCACGATAAATTCCTTAGCGGCGGCAATGGCCTCCTCGCTGATGCGGAGAGAGTCGGTACGCATATAGGTGATCAGACCCACGGTGCCCTCGCCTTCAATATCCACGCCCTCGTAAAGCTGCTGGGCAATGGCCATGGTGCGGCGGGGGGTCATGGACAGCTTGCGGCTGGCCTCCTGCTGCATGGTGGAGGTGGTAAAGGGGGGAGAGGGAGAACGGTTCTTATCCGTCCGTTTCACGGACTTGACGGTAAAGACAGCATTCTTCGTCTCCTCTACCACGGCTTCCACCTCGGCGGCGGATTTCAGCTCTGCCTTCTTGCCGTTCTTCCCGTGATACCGGGCGGAGAAGGGCAGCTTTTTCACGTCATTGCCGGTGAGGTTGGCGTCCAGCGTCCAGTATTCCTCCGGCTTGAAATTCTCGATCTCCCGCTCCCGATCATCCACCATTCGGGTGGCAACAGACTGGACCCGTCCTGCGGACAGGCCCCGCTTGATCTTCTTCCACAGCAGGGGACTGAGCTGATAGCCCACCAGCCGGTCCAGAATACGCCGGGCCTGCTGGGCATCCACCAGATTCTGGTCAATGTCTCGGGGATGCTGAATGCTCTGACGCACCACGTTCTTCGTGATCTCATTGAAGGTGACCCGCTTTGTTTTCTTGTCCGGCAGATCCAGCAGGCTTTTCAGGTGCCAGCTGATGGCCTCGCCCTCGCGGTCCGGGTCGGTTGCGAGGTACACGGTATCCGCCGCCTTGGCGGATTTTTTCAGGTCGGAAATGATGGCTTCCTTCCCCTTGATGGGCTTGTAGACCGGCTCGAAGTCATTGTCTACATCCACGCTGAGTTTGCTTTTCTGCAAGTCCCGGAGATGGCCCATGCAGGCCTTTACCTCATAGTCCTTGCCCAGATATTTTCCAATGGTTTTGGCCTTCGCAGGAGACTCCACGATGACCAAGCTCTGTTTTGCCATAGTTACCTCCGGCGGCTTTGTTCAAAAGCCGCGTTTTCATATTCTGATCGTGCTCAGGAGCGCGTTTATTCTGTAAGGGTCACGGCGCGGGTATAGTGCTTGCCCGTGTGCTGGACCACATATTGGTCGATCTCAAGGACCGTCAGGGCAGAAAGCACCCGACGGGTGGGGATGTCCACCAATTCGGTGAGGTCATCCACCTGCATGGGCTCCGTATCGGAAAGCGCTTTTAAAATGGCGATCTGGTCATCCGTCAGCTCCACATCGCCGCGGGACAGGCTGAGGGCAGGGGCCACAGGCTTCGGCTCCGGCACCGTCCGGGCCTGATAGCCCAGAGTCTCCGGCTCCTCCCGCGCCTCTTTCAGATCCAAGGTGAAGCGGCCCTCATACTCCCGCAAAATGTCGGACGCATCCGTTACCAGCCCCGCGCCGTCCCGGATCAGGCGGTTGCAGCCCACGCTGGTAGGCGCGTAGATGGGGCCAGGGACCGCAAATACATCCCGGCCCTGCTCTAAGGCCGTCATAGCGGTGATGAGCGCGCCGCTCCGTTCCGGCGCTTCCACCACCAGAGCCGCTAAGGACAGCCCGGAAAGAATACGGTTCCGCACCGGGAAATGCCCCGGCGCCGGCTCCGTCCCCGGTGGGTATTCCGAAAACAGAACGCCTGATGCCGCTACATCTTCATAGAGATACCGACTCTCATAGGGATAATGGACGTCCAAGCCGTTGCCCGCCACGCCTATGGTCACGCCGCCGGCCCTGAGAGCGCCCCGTGTGGCTGCGGCGTCGATGCCCTTTGCCAGACCGCTCACCACCACGGCTCCGCCGGAGGCCAGGCCAAAGCCAAGCTTTTCCGCGCAGGCAACGCCGTAGGGCGTACAGTCGCGGGTACCCACCACCGCTACGCTGAGCAGATCGTCCAGCAACGGCAGCTTACCTTTGTAGTAGAGCAAAGCCGGTGGATCATAGATGTTTTTCAGCCGTCCGGGATAGGCGGCGTCGGAAAAGGTCAGAAGCTGAATATCCAGCCGCTGACAGTTGGCAAGAATTTTGTCCGCCGGGGCGAGATCATGGTTTTCCAGCAGCTTCAGCTGACCGGGGTCAGCCCCCTCCGTCAGCATCAGCTCGTCGGGATCGGCGTAGAAAATGCTCTCCGGATCGCCGAAACGGCGCAGCAGCGCCAGCTTGGTCTGATTTCGCAGGCCCTTCAATTCCGACAGCCATACCCAATATTTCAGCATATCCCCCGTCCTCCCCGCTCAGTCATTCCGGGCGGCCTCCCACAGCAGGACCGTGGCTGCCGCTGCCGCGTTCAACGATTCGCAGTGCTCGCTCATGGGAATTTTGATTGTCCGGTCGCAGAGGGCCAACACGCCCTCCGTCAGTCCCCGGCCCTCGCTGCCGATGGCAATGGCGCAGCGGTTGTAATCCACCGCACGGGCGTCCAGAGTATCCTCCCGCAGCGCCGCGCCGTAAAGAGGAATGCCGCTCTTTTTCAGCAGAGCGAACAGTTCCTCCGCCCCCACCGTCCACACCGGGCAGCGGAACACCGCTCCCATGGTAGCCCGGAGGGTCTTGGGGTTATAGAGATCCGCGCAGCCGTTCACCAGAAACATTCCATCGGCATGGAATGCGTCCGCCGTGCGGAGGATGGTACCCACGTTGCCGGGGTCCTGCAAGGTGTCCAGCACCACATAGCGGCGGCCCGTCAGCATTTCCGGCAGCGGCTCCGTGTGGATGGCGCAGATGAACAGCGTTCCCTGAGGGGTCTCCATCGGCGAGAGGGACTTCATCACCTCCGCCGGGACCTCCACCTGCCGTACACCCAAGGGCAGTTCCGGCAGGTCTACCCCTGCCGTAGCCACAACGGTGCGGACCTCCGCCCCCCACAGCAGCGCTTCCTTCAACAGCTTGGGACTGTCGCAGAGGAATTCTCCCCGCTGGCGGCGGTAGGACGCAGAGGCCGCCAGCTTCCGGAGATGGGTGCACAGCGGATTCTGTCTGCTGGTGATGATCTCCATAGGTCGGCGGCTCCTTTCTCATTCTCTGGTCATTTGATTGGATGCATTTGCCGGCAACAGGGTCCGGCTTCCAAATTCGCCGTATCCGTTCCCGGTTTTGGGGCAAATGGCAGGCAATTTGCCGTACCGCGCGGAAAAAACAGGCGGTTTTTCCGTGTCTGTCGGGGCAAATCTAAACGCTTACTATATTAAATGTATCCGTCAGAATTGTCAAGGGAAGTTTGTTTGAAGGCCGATACAGGCACGGTTCTCATTTTTTCATGGGAAATCGGCTATTTTTTATGATACTTCACATTGACAGCACTTATGGAGAATGATACCATCAGAATGGCAAATTGATCGGACAGGAGCGAAACCGAAATGACATTGGATCAATTAAAGATCGGTGCCTCCGGCACCATTACCTCTGTGGGCGGAGACGGCCCTCTGCGCTGCCGCCTGCTGGATATGGGACTGATTCCCCGCACGCGGGTCACCTTACAGAAGATCGCCCCCATGGGAGACCCCATTGAGATCCGGGTCCGGGGCTACGAGCTGACCCTCCGGGTGGAAGAAGCCGAAAAAATTGAAGTGAAGGAGGACGCGTGATGGTTTTTGCGTTGGTAGGCAATCAGAACTGCGGCAAGACCACGCTGTTCAACGCCCTCACCGGCTCCAATCAGCACGTGGGCAACTTCCCCGGCGTTACCGTGGATCAGAAAATGGGCGAGATCCGGGATGAAAAGGGCTGCTCCGTGGTGGACCTGCCGGGTATCTATTCCCTGCGGCCCTATACCCAGGAGGAGATCGTCTCCCGGGACTTCATCATCAATCAGAAGCCTGACGGCATCATCAATATCGTGGATGCCACCAACATCGAACGGAACCTGTATCTGACCCTTCAGCTTTTAGAGCTGCGGGTGCCCATGGTGCTGGCCCTGAACATGATGGACGAGGTCCGGGCCAACGGCGGCTCCATCGACGTGCGGAAAATGAGCCAGGCGCTGGGGATCCCCGTGATCCCCATCACGGCGGCCAAGGGCGAGGGCGTCAGCGAGCTGGTAGATCAGGCGTTGACTGTGGCCCGCGGAAAGGTCCTGCCCAAGGTGACAGATTTTTGCTCGGACGATTCCGCCGTACACCGCTGTATTCACGCCGTGGTGCACCTCATCGCGGACCATGCCGACCGTATAGGCGTTCCCGCCCGGTTCTGCGCCGCCAAGCTCATCGAGGGCGGCGACGATCTGGCGGACCAGCTGAAGCTGGATGAAAACGAAAAGGAACTGCTGGAACACTGTATCGTCCAGATGGAGACAGAGACCGGTCTGGACCGCAACGCCGCACTGGCGGATATGCGGTACAGCTTTATTGAAAATGTGGTGAGCACCTCCGTGGTGAAGTGCCATGAGAGCCGGGAACACGCCCGCTCCATGAAGTTCGACCGGATCCTCACCGGCCGGTACACCGCCATCCCCACCTTTTTGGCAGTGATGCTGCTGACCTTCTACCTGACCTTCAACGTCATTGGCCAGCGGCTGTCCGACTGGATGGACGTGGGGATCGACGCCCTGACCGCCCTGGCAGACCGGGCGCTGACGGCCTACGGCATCAATCCGGTGGTCCACAGCCTCATCATCGACGGCATTTTCGCCGGTGTGGGCAGCGTACTGGTGTTCCTCCCCATCATTGTGACCCTGTTCTTCTTCCTGTCCATTCTGGAGGACACCGGCTATATGGCCCGTGTAGCCTTTGTGATGGACAAGCCTCTGCGGAAAATTGGTCTGTCCGGCCGCAGTATCGTGCCCATGCTCATCGGCTTCGGCTGCTCCGTGCCCGCTATCATGGCCACCCGCACCGTGTCCTCTGACCGGGACCGGAAAATGACCATTCTGCTGACGCCCTATATGAGCTGCTCCGCCAAGATCTCCATTTACGCCTTCTTCACCGCCGCCTTCTGCCCCAAGTATCAGGCGCTGGTGATGATCTCTCTGTACCTGCTGGGCATTATGATCGGCATTGTGGCGGCTCTCATTATGAATCAGACGGCCTTCCGGGGCAAGCCTGTACCCTTCGTCATGGAGCTTCCCAACTACCGCCTTCCCAGCCTTAAAAGTGTGGCTCTGCTGCTGTGGGAAAAGGCCAGAGACTTTTTAGAGCGGGCCTTTACCGTGATTTTTCTGGCCACTATCATCATCTGGTTCCTCCAGAGCTTTGATACCCGGCTGAACGTGGTCACTGACAGCGCCGACAGTTTGCTGGCCCTCATCGGTCAGTGGATCGCGCCGGTGTTCGCCCCTCTGGGCTTTGCGGACTGGCGCTGCGCCACCTCCCTGATCTCCGGCTTCATCGCCAAGGAGTCCGTGGTCAGTACACTGGAGATCCTGCTGGGCGGCGCCGCCCTCTCCACTCTGTTCGCCAGCCGGGCCGCCATCAGCTTTCTGGTATTCACCCTGCTCTATACCCCCTGCATCGCGGCGGTGGCCACCATCCGCCGGGAGTTCAACTCCACCCTGAAAACCGTGGGCGTGGTGCTGATGCAGTGCTGCGTGGCGTGGATCGTGGCCTTTGTGGTCTATACCCTGGTGGGGATTCTGTGATGAACACTTTGGATTGGCTGCTGCTGGCACTGGTGGCCCTTGCCGCCGTCGCCGCGATCCGCCGCTGGCGGAAAAAGGGCAACTGCGGCTGCTCCGGAGACTGCCAGCACTGTGCCGGCGGCTGTCCGAAAAAGGAGTCCTGAAAATCGTCCCCGCCGGTAATTTCCTTCTCAGGTATAACGAAACCCCCGCTTGCGAGACAAGGCTCTGTCTCACAAGCGGGGGTATTTTTCACTTCTTGACACAGTGTTTACTTCGTTCCCATCAGGGCACGGAAGCGCCGGGTCGATGCGTTCCGCACGCAGCTCCAGACCTCCCGGGTGGCACAGATCTTGTCCGCGCAGGTCACCACAACGCTCTCCTTGTACTTGGGCGGCGTGGGGTTCAGGGGAAACATATGCCGGTGGATGATATTCGCTTCCAGCGGATTCAAACCGAAATCCCGCTGGGCGTTCTCCATGGCCTTGCGGGCGTGGTAGAACCCGTGGAGTTTGTGGTCCCGGTTGTGTTCCCGCCAGTTGTAGAGAAAATAGTCATGAAGCAGTGCTCCCCGCACCAGACTCCGCCAATCCACGTCCCAGCCCCATTTCTGAGCCAGACGGATGCTGCAAAGTGTCACCGCCACGGAATGATCGTAGCAGGTGGTGCTGCCGTGCTGGGGGATCGTGCGCTCCTGATCCATGGTAGGCGAACGCAGAATATCACCGCCGTATTCCCATAGCATTTCTTCTGCAGTCATATCCGCTCACCTCTTTTCTGTCCCTGATTATAGGGGCAAAACCGGAGAAAATCCAGTAGGAAATGCAACAGAGCTTTCCTGCCCGTCTTCACATTTCTTTGTGCGGTTTGCCGTTTTTGTTGGAAACGTCCTGCTAATTTTTAGCTTTTTGGATGAAACAGCAAATTTCCGCTTGACATTTGCCCTCGGGCGGCGTATGCTTGCGCCAAGTTCACGCCAAGTTCAAAACCAAAACCGATGACACGGAGTAAGTACACGAAAGGGCATTTCCCCCAGCGAGCTGCCGGTAGTGAAAGGGCAGCGGAAAGGCGTTCGTGGAATGGACCGTGGAGGGCGGGCCGAACAGGTCAGTTTAGTAGGCACCGACGGGCTTTTCCCCCGTTACCAAGGAAAGACGTGTGATGGCACGTCGCCGAGCGGACGATTTTCGTCAATTTGGGTGGCACCGCAGAAGTTTCAGGCTTTTGTCCCAAAGGAACCTATCAACAGGTTCGTTTGTGGATGAAGGTCTTTTTTTGATGCCTTCTCCACAAAGGACCGTTTACGAGCTATGAAAGGAGAACGCACCATGGCAGCCGAAATCAACAACATTCCCTACAAAATTTATCTCTCTGAAGATGAGATGCCCAAGGCATGGTACAATGTCCGGGCTGACATGAATGTCAAGCCCGCTCCCCTGCTGAATCCCGGCACCGGAAAGCCCATGGGCTTTGAGGACCTGCGCCCTGTGTTCTGCGATGAGCTGATCCGCCAGGAGCTGGACAATGATGACCGGGAGACCCCCATTCCCCAGGAGATCCTGGATTTCTACAAGATGTACCGTCCCTCTCCCCTGGTACGGGCCTACTGCCTGGAAAAGGCCCTGGGCACCCCCGCCAAAATCTACTACAAGTTTGAGGGCAACAATACCTCCGGCTCCCACAAGCTGAACAGCGCCATTGCCCAGGCCTATTATGCCAAGCAGCAGGGCCTCAAAGGTGTTACCACCGAGACCGGCGCCGGCCAGTGGGGCACGGCCCTGTCCATGGCTTGCGCATACCTGGGTCTGGACTGCAAGGTGTATATGGTAAAGGTCAGCTACGAGCAAAAGCCCTTCCGCCGGGAAGTCATGCGGACCTACGGCGCCTCTGTCACTCCCTCTCCCTCTGAGACCACCGCCATCGGCCGGAAAATTCTGCAGGAGCACCCCGGCACCACCGGTTCTCTGGGCTGCGCCATTTCCGAGGCCGTGGAGGTCGCCACCTCCACCCCCGGCTACCGCTACGTGCTGGGCAGCGTCCTCAACCAGGTGCTGCTGCACCAGAGCGTGATCGGCCTGGAGACCAAGGCGGCGCTGGATAAGTACAACATTGTGCCCGACATCATCATCGGCTGCGCCGGAGACGGCAGCAACCTGGGCGGTCTGATCTCCCCCTTCATGGGTGAAAAGCTCCGGGGTGAGAAGGACTACCGGTTCATCGCCGTGGAGCCCGCCTCCTGCCCCAGTTTCACCCGGGGCAAGTTTGCCTATGACTTCTGCGACACCGGCATGGTGTGCCCCCTGGCAAAAATGTACACCCTGGGCAGCAACTTCATTCCCTCTCCCAACCACGCCGGCGGTCTGCGGTATCATGGCATGAGCAGCATCCTCTCCCAGCTGTACCACGACGGCTACATGGAGGCCGTGTCCGTGGAGCAGACCAAGGTCTTCGAGGCCGCCGAGCAGTTTGCCCGGATCGAGGGCATCCTCCCCGCCCCCGAGTCCAGCCACGCCATCCGGGTGGCCATTGACGAGGCCCTCAAGTGCAAGGAGACCGGCGAGGCAAAGACCATTGTCTTCGGCCTGACGGGCACCGGCTACTTCGACATGGTGGCCTACGAAAAGTTCCACAACGGCGAGATGACGGACTACATCCCCACCGACGCGGAACTGGAAGCCAGCTTCGCCACGCTGCCCAAGGTGCCCGGTCAGGACTAAAGCCCCCTCCAACTCTTACCCTCTCAACACACAATCGCCCAGCCGCGCCAGAGTTCCGGTGCGGCTGGGCGCTTTTTAAGACATATCTCAAAAAACCATCCCCGCAGGCAGTTGCCTGCGGGGATGGTCTGTTTTTCATTAAGAGTTGCTGCAAAGAACCCATCCTATATCCGATCCGGAAAAGTTCACTGCTCCTGGGCAGTCTCAGACAGCTTTTTCAGTTCTTCCTCCTCCAAGACCCGGTAGGCCACCTTGCCCACCAGCGTTTTGGGCAGCTCCGCCCGAAATTCGATGTCATAGGGCAGGGCGTATTTAGCTACGTTTTTGCGGATATAGGCCATCAGCACAGCCTTGGTCTCCTCGTTGGCGGGCACACCGGGCTTCAGCATGACGAACGCCTTTACTTTCTGCATTTTCAGCGGGTCCGGTACGCCGATGACGCAGCTCATCTGCACGAGCTCGTGGGCGTCCAGAATGTTCTCCATCTGAGAGGGATACACATTGTAGCCGCTGGTGACGATCATGCGCTTGAGCCGCTGCCGGAAGTACACAAAGCCGTCCGGATCCATAGAGCCAAGGTCGCCGGTGTGGACCCAGGTGAGGCCGTCCTCATGGGTCTGGAGGGTCTGCGCCGTTTCCTCCGGGTGGTGGAGATAGCCCATCATCACCGTAGGACCGGACAGGCAGATCTCTCCCTCGGTGCCGTAGGGAACCTCCTTTTGCGTCCCGTGCTCCACGATCTTATAGTAGGTGTCCGGGAAGGGGATGCCGATGGAGCCTTCCCGGGAGATGTGGTACGGCGTCAGGCAGGAGGCTGTGACGCACTCCGTCAGGCCATAGCCCTCCCGCACCTGAATGGTAGCGTGATGGTCAAAGAGGAACTTGTCGAACCGCTTTTTCAGCTCCACGGACAGACTATCACCGCCGGAGTAAACGCCCTTCAAACAGCTCAGGTCCGCGTTTTTCATTTTGGGCAGCCGCAACAGCGCCTCGTACAGCGTAGGGACGCCGGCGATCAGGTTGCACCGGTATTTCAGCAGCAGCTTTGCGTAGCTGTCCGGGGTAAACCGGGGCACCAGAATACAGCAGCCGCCGCTGACCAGCATGGAGTGGATGGACACGCCCAGACCGAAGCCATGGAACATGGGCATCACCGCCAGCATTTTGTCACCGGGGCGGAACATGGGGTTGGTGGCGATGATCTGTTTTCCCAGAGCGTTGAAGTTCAGATTCGTAAGCTGGATGCCCTTGGTGACGCCGGTGGTGCCGCCGGAATAGAGGATCACCGCCTCATCCCCGGCTCTCCGCTCTGCCCGGTACGTCCAATGGTAGCCGCGGCCCCGGCGCAGAAATTCGTTCCAGCGCAGCACAGGCGCGTCCTTGGGAATTTTTGCCTGCTTGCGGCCCTCGGTGAGCATATAGCCCACCCGCACCGGCTTGGAAAGGGCGTCCGGAATGGAGGCCAGAATGATGTTGTCCAGTGTCACATTCTGACGGATGGCTTCAAATTTATGGTAAAACTGATCCAGCGTCACAGCGAAGATGGAGCCGGATTCCTTTAAGTAAAACTCGATCTCCTTTTCGCTGGAGAGGGGATGGATCATATTGGCCGTGGCCCCCACCAGATTGATGGCGTAGAACATGATCACCGCCTGAGGGCAGTTGGGCATGGCCATGGTGATCCGGTCGCCGGGACGGACGCCGGTGGCCTTCAGTGCCCGGGCGCAGAGGTCGATTTCCGCCGCCATAGCGCGGTAGGTGGTTTTCCGGCCCATGAACACATAGGCGATGTGGTTGGGATAGGTTTCCGCGCAGCGCTCCACAGCCTCATACATGGTGCAGTCCGGGTAATCCAGATGGGGCGGCACCACGCCGTAAACATTCAGCCACGGCGCTTTCACATGGGATTCTTCTGCGATTTTTGTCTGTTCAGCAGTCAAGGTCGATGGCCTCCTTCAAGGGTCTGTCCAGCAGCTCCGGGTGGCTCATCAGGTGCTGCACGATTTTCAGGGAACGGCCGAAATAGAAGCCGTCCGCCACCCGCTCGTCCAAGGTGATCCCCAGTTCCACCACGTCCCGCACCTGGCGGGTGCCGTCAGCGGCGATCTTCTCCGCCTTGTGCATGGTGCCAATGGCGATCATGATGGAATTGGTGCCGTAATTGTTCAAATGGTGGTACACGCTGGGGCATTGGATACTCCCCAGGTTGGTGAGGAACACGCTGGCAAAGTTGGGGTCATCCTCCTTCAGCACAACAGGCACCTTCCCATAGAAATCCAGGGTTTTCAGCCCCCAGAAGAAAAGCATCAGGAACCAGCGGGGCATGATCTTCAGGATATCCATGGCACCGTTGGCACCGCCGCTCTTCTCCGTTCGGGCCTTGTGGACCTTCCCCACCACCTGACGGGTCACAGCGGTCAGGGTCCAATCCTCCGGGGCTGTGGCCACCACCAGCTTTTCCTCACTGTGGTCCTCAAACCGCTTTTTCGCCACAAAGCCAAGGGTGATCTCGTGGCGCTGGTAATACCGCCGTCCGGAGATGTAGCGGTTCAGATCCGGCCGCAGGTATACGGTTTTGGCAACGGCCATGAGGATACAGTGGAACAGGGTAGTCTTGTATTCGTCCTCTCCCCGGTTCTTTTCCTCGATATAGCGCAGGGCCTCCGTCACGTCAAATTCCATATTGACGTAGACCTCGGCGTCGGTGCGCTTATTCATCAGATGGGGCATGATGGCGTGAAGCCCGTCCAGATTTCGGATCCAGTAGGCATCCGGCCGGTCACCCCATCGTTTCGTTCGTTTTTCCATAATTCGCTCCCTTTTTGCCATGCAAAAGCATCGCAAAATAAGAAATGTGCCTTTCCCGCGCCCCTGCGGGGCAACCGGAATGCTGCGCGAAAACTTCATGCACTGGCATTTGTGCATTTTGTAGCACACTGCTTATACACGAAATTTCATGCGGTTTCCTGCCATTTGCCGGAAAATCCAAGCAAACGGGATACCGTGCACAGTATAGCACACCGCATCCCGTTTGTCAGCAATTTTATAGGTTCTTACAGATACCGGTCCAGCTTCTGCCAGAGGGCTTCGCCCTTCTGCTTCAGCTCCGTGCGGAAGGCCCGCCGGCCTTCTCTGTGTTCTTCCAGGCGCTCCTGAAATTCCTCCCGGAACTCATCCCGGCGCTCCTGGATGCCTTCCCGGTGCTCATTCCAGCCCTCACGGTACCGCTCTGCCAGGCCATCGCCCAGATCCCGGAGCTTTGCCAGCGCTTCCATCATGCTGCCCTGAGCATTCAAAACACCGTCCATGGGCCTATGGTGATCGTCATACCGGCCCATGCGGTAGTTCTCCATTATAATGCCATAGCGCTCTCTGGCTCGCTTTACCGCATCGCCCCAGGAGAGATACAGCCGGTCCCCGGCCTGACAGCCCACCTGAGCCATACATTCCGGGCGCTTGCAGATCTCCTGCAATTTTGCGGCCATAGACCCGGCGTTTTCGTCAATGAGGAAGCCGTCCACCCCATCGGTCACACCTTCCGCCGCGCAGCTGCCGTCGATCAGCACCGCCGCAAGATCGCAGGCCGCCGCCTCCCGAACCACCAGACCGTTGGTATCATAGCTGGATGGGAACAGGAACAGATCCGCCCGGCAGTACCACGCCCGCAGCGTCTCCCGCTGGGAGATAGCCCCGGTAAAGATGCACTTGCTGCCCAAGGGCTTTGCATACTCCTGCACCTCCGCCGCGTCAGCGCCGCTGCCGATGAACACCATGCGGAAATCCTGACCCCCGGCCTGAAGCAGCTTCAGCGCGTCCAGAATGATCCGCAGTCCCTTGTACCACATCATGCGGCCCACAAACAGGAACACCGGCACACCCTCCGGCAGATCGTAGTCCGCCGTGGCGGCGGCGATCGCCTCCTCGCTGACCCGGCCCCGTGGCATATCCACGCCGTTTTCCATCACTTGATAGTCTCCCTGATAGCCGATGGACCGGAGGTTTTCCCCCGCGCCGTGGCTCACTACCCACACCTCGTCGCAGGCGGAGATATTGGAGGCCAGTACATACAGCGCGCTCTCCTGCAGCAGCCGACCCCGGAGGAGCTTAGCTACGTCCACATCAAACTTCGTGTGGTATGTAAACACCAGCGGCGCGTCCACCACATCCCGGATGGACCGGGCCAGGATCGTGGACATCACAGGGCAATGGCTGTGGAGCAGGTCCACCTTCTGCTCCTTCAGCTGCCGCAGGGTCTCCGGGGAAAAGGGATACCCCGCCAGGTAGCCGAACAGCCGCCGGGTATCCACGCTGGGATAGCGGGCCACTGGGAAGGGAAAGCGGCTGTCGTCGGCGTCCGGATGCTCTGGCGTCACCACGATGGCCCGATCCCCCAGCTTTGTCAGCTCCCGGGCATAGTTGACAACGGTATTGGCCACGCCGTCGATCAGCGGCGGGAAGGAATCATTTAAAAGTGAAATGCTGTATGGTTCCGGCATAGTATGTCCTCCGTTCTATCTATCAGCTTCATTGCGTGTCCCCTAACAGTTTCAGAGTGGAAACCGCCGGGACGCGACACACTTCATCAAAATGACAGCAGTCCCAAATGCTCCAGCAGAATCTTGGTACCCAACAGTACCAGGATCACACCACCAGTGATCTCCGCCCGCTGCTTGTACCGGGCGCCGAACCAGCACCCCACCGCCACGCCGGCCACAGAGATGCAGAAGGTTGTCACGCCGATCAGGCTGACAGCCGAGAGGATCGGCGTTTCCAGAAAGGCGAAGGTCACTCCTACCGCCAGTGCGTCGATGCTGGTGGCAATGGCCATGAGAAAAAGCTTTTTATGGTCCGGTCTTCCACCAGTAGCAGTGTCCTCCGCCTCGTCCTCCTCGCCGGAGAGGGCCTCCCGGATCATGTTGCCGCCGATAAGCAGCAGCAAAATAAAGGCGACCCAGTGGTCATACTGCTGGATATATCCCGAAAATTGCGAGCCAAGTACCCACCCCAGAAGGGGCATCAATGCCTGAAAGCCGCCGAAATACAATCCCACCGTCAAGGCATGGCCCCATTTGATCTTCGTCATGGACAACCCTTGACAGATCGCTACGGCAAAGGCGTCCATCGACAACCCTACGCCGATGAGAAGCAGCTCAAGAAAATCCATACTGATGTAAGCCTCCTACAGGATCACCGGAACTTCTCTGCGAATTTTAAGGCTGTCCGGCGTCACATCACAGTCATAGGCCAGCACCCGGACCCCGTGGGCCGCCGCCTCCCGCAGGGCTTCTCCAAAGGCGGGATGGGTTGCGTCATTGGGTGCGACGCTGTGAATATCTCTTATTTGTACCACAAAAAACAGGACCGCGTCAAGGCCGGTCTCCGCCGCCCGCTGCAGTTCCCGGATGTGCTTGACACCCCGCTCCGTGGGGGCGTCCGGGAACAGGGCGTTTCCGTTTTCCTCCAGTGTGACGCCCTTCACCTCCACCAGATGAAGCCGTCCCTCCGTCTCGACGCAAAAGTCCAGCCGTGACCCGCCGTAAGTATACTCCGGACGGATGGCGGTGACGTCCGGCAGGAAACCTCCGGCCGCCGCCCACTCCGCAAACACCTTATTGGGTGCCTGCGCGTCCATATTGATAAGGCTGCTACCCTTTTCCACCGCAATCAGATCGTATGCGGTTTTTCGGTTGGGATTCGTTCCCTTTTCCAGATAGACCGTGCAGCCCGGCACCAGCAGTTCCCGGCACCGGCCCGTATTCTTCACATGGACGGTCTCCACGCTGCCGTCCAGTTCCACATGGGCGATAAAGCGGTTGGGGCGGTCGATGAATTTCGCCGCCCGGACATTCTGATAGTGCATTGCTGTCTCCTTCGTATCATTCGCCATCCGCAGGCGCGGCTGACAGCAGGGGGCTGTACATCATGATGGCATCGTTGGCGCAGAGGTACTGCTCCTCCAAAAGTGCACCGGACAGGCCATACACCTCCCGCCAAAGCTGGTTGTGCCGGATATAGCCGCCCCAGGATGCCTGATCGATCCGGGCGTCCTTTTCTATGACCCGGAATTGCAGCGCCGGCGGCTCTGTCGAGCGCCACGTCCCCTCCAGATGGGTCTCCCCCACCCGTAAGCACAGCTGATACGGTCGATCCGTGTCATTGCGGATCATGAGATCCCGGTGAGGATAGGCGCAGGTGGCCCCGCTGCCGAAGGGCTGGGTACGGTTGGCGTCCGGGAACACGTCATGGGAGTGGCGGTAGCGCTCCGTCACCGTCAGGGGCGTGTGGAGGGTCATCCAGAAAATCAGATTGGACAGCTGGCACAGCCCACCGCCAATATCCCCGCCGATCTGTCCCAGAAACAGCACCATGCCCTCCTTGTAGCCTTTCCGGGCAGTGGGCTTTCCGATGCGTTTCCAGTAGCTGAAGGTCTCGCCGGGATACAGGATCAGCCCGTCCAGCCGCTTTACGGCCAGCTTCAGATTTGTCACCTTATTCTCCTGCCAGACCATTTCTTCTCCCCGAAGGTGGCGCATAAGCGGCGTGGCGTGGGAGAACTGGACACAGGGAAGCCGCTCTTCCTTCCGGGTCTTTGCCCAACGGTACTTGGGCGAGCACCACAGTAGATAGCGCTTCCCGGTGTAATACGCCTTTCCCAGCCGCAGGCGCAGCCAGCTGCGCCGGATGGGCGGGCGCAGGTCCATCTTCGTATCCACAGCGTCTCCCCCTTTCATTTTTCTTAGTATGCCACAGGATCTACCGTAAATCTACATCAAAACGGTAACATTTACCAGCTTGTCAGCGTTTTTTGTCACCTTTTTGCAAAAAATCGGTCAAATATGACATCCGCCATCCGAGGAAATCCGCCATTTCCCGGAGCTTATCTGAAAAAGGCAGCAAAAATTCCAATCACCCTCGTCTCAAGCATGAAATCAGCCGCTTTTCGTTCACAAATTGTTTTCTGGACAGTCCTCCCACACGGTGCTAAAATTGCTGGTATCCATAAAATACATACCAATTCAGAAGCGGAATTTCTGTCGGTTTCCGCTCCAAGAGAAAGAAGGAACGATCTATGAATGAGGTCCATTCCCCGAAAAAGCCTCTGATCTTCTACTACATGGTGGCCATGCTGCTGGTGATGCTGTTCAACTTCATCGCCATGCCCTGGCTGTCCCAGTATCAGATTCAGGAGGTGGACTACAACACCTTTGTGTCGATGACGGAAAAGGGCGAGATCGGTCGGGCGGAGATCCAGGAGGCCGACAACCGGATCCTGTTCACCAGCAAGGATGAAAAAAACATCTACAAGACCGCTATGATCTCCACGGACAGCCAACTTGTCCAGCGACTGCTGGACGCCGGTGTTTCTACCAGCGGCGAGGAGATCGAGCAGACCTCCCTGCTCATGAATATTCTGAGCTGGGTGGCCCCCATTCTGATCTTCATCGCCCTGGGGCAGTTCATGTCCCGGAAGCTGATGCAGAAAATGGGCGGCGGCAATTCCATGATGTTCAACATGGGCAAATCCAACGCCAAGGTGTATGTGAAGTCCGCCGAGGGAATTCGCTTTGACGACGTGGCCGGTGAGGACGAGGCCAAGGAGAATCTGACGGAGATCGTCAATTATCTCCATGACCCCAGTAAGTATCAGGAGATCGGTGCTTCCATGCCCAAGGGCGTCCTGCTGGTTGGCCCTCCGGGTACCGGCAAGACCATGCTGGCTAAGGCCGTGGCCGGTGAAGCCAACGTGCCCTTCTTCTCCATGTCCGGCTCCGAATTCGTAGAGATGTTCGTGGGCATGGGTGCTTCCAAGGTCCGTGACCTTTTCAAGCAGGCCAAGGAGAAGGCTCCCTGCATCGTATTTATCGACGAAATCGACGCCATCGGCAAAAAGCGTGACGGTCAGATCGGCGGCAATGACGAACGGGAACAGACTTTGAACCAGCTCCTGACGGAGATGGACGGCTTCGAGGGCAACACCGGCGTCATCATTCTGGCAGCCACCAATCGTCCGGAGTCTCTGGACCCCGCCCTGACCCGTCCCGGACGGTTCGACCGTCGGGTGCCGGTGGAACTGCCGGACCTGAAGGGCCGGGAGGAAATTCTGAAGGTCCACGCCAAGAAGATCAAGGTGGCTGAGGATGTTGATTTCAACAAGGTCGCCCGTATGGCCTCCGGCGCATCCGGCGCAGAGCTTGCCAACATTGTGAACGAGGCCGCTCTGCGGGCTGTCCGGGACGGGCGGAAATTCGCCACCCAAGCGGATCTGGAGGAGAGCATTGAGGTGGTCATCGCCGGTTATCAGAAAAAGAACGCCATTATGACGGACCACGAAAAGCGGATCGTGGCTTATCACGAGATTGGCCACGCGCTGGTGGCAGCAAAGCAGACCAATTCCGCCCCCGTGCAGAAGATCACCATTGTTCCCCGGACCTCCGGTGCACTGGGCTACACCATGCAGGTGGATGAGGGCAACCACGTTCTGATGAGCAAGGAGGAGATTGAAAACAAGATTGCCACCTTCACCGGCGGACGGGCTGCGGAGGAAGTGGTCTTCGGTTCCGTCACCACCGGCGCCTCTAACGATATTGAGCAGGCCACCAAGCTGGCCCGTGCCATGATCACCCGGTACGGCATGAGCGACGATTTCGACATGGTGACGCTGGAGACCGTTACCAATCAGTATCTGGGCGGCGACGCCTCTCTGGCCTGCTCCGCCGAGACCCAGACCCGGATCGACCAGCAGGTAGTGGCGCTGGTGAAGCGGGAGCACCAGAAGGCGCTGGATATTCTCCGGGAAAACCGGACGAAGCTGGATGAGCTGGCCAACTTCCTCTATGAAAAGGAAACCATCACCGGCGAGGAATTCATGGGGATTTTGAACGGGTAAGCCAGGGCGGTTGTTTGACGCGACAATCAGGCCGCTTTTATGTGATTCACCCAGCAGAATTGGAATTTTAGGAGGAAGGTGCTTATGAAGAAGCCTTTGCCCAAAATGATCCTGCGGATTCTTCTTGTTTGCGTTCTGCTTCTTGGGTTTCTTTATATGGATGACGATATTGGCACATCTGCTGCCAATCTGGAATCAGATATTCGCAATTTACAGAAGATTCCAGAGGATTGGATCGTTGAGGGAGATGTTTCCGATACGATGGCAGCCTATATCTCCTATCCCCAAGATCGGAGCGATCATACTTTTTCTGTCTACGTAAATCGTCCCGGACTTTCCTTCGGATATTTCTTTCGCGGCGGCGGAAGTCTTTCCGGAGTTGAAAGGGGAATCGCGGATTTCACGGCCGATGGGTATAACGAGCGGGCCTTCATCTCTATGAATCAACCGAAGGCGGCGCGATTGGAAATCGATGATGGCAACACAGTTCAAATCATCGATCTTAACAGCGATCAGCCGTTTGCGATCGTCTTACCCGCAAATGCTGGCGTTATCCATTTTTATGACGGAAACGGAAATCCTGTAAAGTATCAAAAGAATCCTCTTTGACAAACGCCGACTTCAAATCGCGTATAGGTAACAAAAATCTCCACTTGCGGCGGTAAGACGCAAAAAAGAGTGCCATCCGATGGATGGCACTCTTTTATTGCTTTAGGAAGCCCTTACTTCGCGGCCTTGGCAGCCTTGATAGCCTCGATCAGCATGGGAGTGACCTTGAACAGGTCGCCGCAGATGCCGTAGTCAGCGATCTCGAAGATGGGAGCGGTGTCGTTCTTGTTGACGGCGATGATGCACTCGGAATCCTGCATGCCAGCCTTGTGCTGGATGGCGCCGGAGATACCCAGAGCAACGTACACCTTGGGATGCACGGTCTTGCCGGTCTGACCAACCTGATGGTCGGCAGACAGCCAGCCGGAGTCGATGGTGGCACGGGAGCCGCCAACAACGCCGCCCAGGACCTCAGCCAGCTCCTCAGCCAGCTTGATGCCGCCCTCAACGTCCTTGCTGATGCCGCGGCCCACAGACACGATGAAGTCGGCGCCGATCAGGTCCACCAGCTTCTTAGCGGCCTTCACCACCTCGGTGACGTCGGTGTGGATGTCCTCAGCAGTCAGGGTGAAGCTGGGCTTCACGATCTCAACAGCGTTGGCCTTGGCCTCGTCGAAGGCGTTCTTCTTCATAACGCCGGGACGGACGGTAGCCATGCAGGGACGGAAACGGGGGCAGATGATGGTAGCCATCAGATGGCCGCCGAATGCGGGACGGGTCATCTTCAGGTTGCGGTCCTCCATATCCCACTTCATGGAGTCAACGTCCAGAGTGGAGGACTCACGCAGGAACTGGATGTAGTTGGGCACATCCACGTCCAGGTGGGTGCAGTCAGCGCACAGGCCGGTGTGCAGACGGGCTGCGCAGCGGGGGCCCAGGTCACGGCCGATGTTGGTGGCGCCGATCAGGAAAGCCTCGGGCTTCAGGTCCTCGATCACGTCGCAGATGACCTTGGCATAGCCGTCGGTGGTGTAGGTGGCCAGCAGGGGGCTCTCGCAGACAATGACCTTGTCGGCACCGTAGCCGCCCAGCTCCTTGGCGGCGGACTCAATGCCCTCGCCGCCCAGCAGCAGACCGCACAGGTTCACGCCCAGCTCGTTGGCCAGGTCGCGGCCCTTGGAGATCAGCTCGAAATCGGTGGGCATCAGCTTGCCCTCGCGCTGCTCGCAGAACACCCATACATCCTTGAAAGCAGCGATATCAGCACTATTGAAATTAGACATGATTTTCTATCCCCTTTCTTAGATGATGTGCTTAGCGGCCAGAATACCGGCCAGCTTCTCGCAGGTAGCCTTATCAGCACCCTCCAGCATCATGCCAGCACCCTTCTGGGGAGGCGTGAAGCTCTTGAAGATGTTGGTGGGAGAGCCCTTCAGGCCGATGGTGGTAGCATCGATCAGGGGATCGTCCTTCAGGTCCTCATAGCCCAGAGTGGTCAGGGGCTTGCCGTAAGCCTCGAACACGCCGCCAACGCTCATATAACGGGGCTCGTTGAGCTCCTTGATGCAGGTCAGCAGGCAGGGAGTCTGGACCTTGATGGTCATGTAGCCGTCCTCCAGCATACGCTTGACGGTGACCTCGTCACCATTCTTGGTGATCTCGGCAGCGTAAGTGATCTGGGGCAGGTGCAGCTTCTCAGCGATCTGGGGGCCGACCTGAGCGGTATCGCCATCGATAGCCTGACGGCCGCACAGCACGATGTCGTCCTTCTCCACGCCGATCTTGTTGATGGCAGCGGCCAGGATCTGGGAAGTAGCATAGGTATCGGAACCGCCGAACTCACGGGCGGAAACCAGATAAGCCTCGTCAGCGCCCATGGCCAGAGCCTCACGCAGCATACCAGCAGCGGGAGGAGGACCCATGGTAACAACAGTGACCTTGCAGCCGGTGGCATCCTTGATCTTCAGGGCTGCCTCCAGAGCGTTCATATCGTCGGGGTTGGTGATGGTCTGCATGGAAGCGCGGTTCAGAGTACCATCGGGATTGACAGCCACCTTGCCGGAGGTATCGGGTACCTGCTTAATAGAAACAATGATTTTCATTTTAACCTTTACCTCCTATCCTTATTTCACGCCCAGGTGGCTGGAAATGACCATACGCTGGACCTCAGAAGTACCCTCATAGATCTCGGTGATCTTGGCATCGCGCATCATGCGCTCCACGGGATACTCACGGGTGTAGCCGTAACCGCCGAAGAGCTGAACAGCGCGGCGGGTCACGTCGGAAGCGGCCTCAGCAGCGAACAGCTTAGCCATGGAAGCGTCCATGGAGTAATCCTCATGGAGCTGCTTCTTCATAGCGGCAGCGTACACCAGGTACTGAGCAGCCTGCATACGGGTGTGCATATCAGCCAGCTGGAACTGAGTGTTCTGGAACTGGCTCAGGCGGCGGCCGAACTGGACGCGCTCCTGAGTGTACTTGACAGCCTCGTTGACAGCGCCCTCGCCCAGGCCCAGAGCCTGAGAAGCGATACCGATACGGCCGCCGTCCAGGGTCTGCATAGCGATCTTGAAGCCCTTGCCTTCCTTGCCCAGCAGGTTCTCCTTGGGCACGATGCAATCCTCAAAGATCAGGTCGCAGGTGGAGCTGCCGCGGATACCCATCTTCTTCTCGTGCTTACCGGTGGAGAAACCGGGGAAGCTCTTCTCAACGATGAAGGCGGAGATGCCGTGGTTGCCCTTGGACTTGTCGGTCATGGCGAACACCACGAAAGTATCGGCCACGTTGCCGTTGGTGATGAAGCACTTGCTGCCATTGAGGACATAGTCGCCGTTCTCGTTCTTGACAGCGGTGGTCTGCTGGCCGGAAGCGTCGGTACCGGCGTTGGGCTCAGTCAGACCGAAAGCGCCGATCTTGCGGCCGCTCAGCAGGTCGGGCAGGTACTTCCGCTTCTGCTCCTCGGTGCCGTTCTCATAAATGGGAGCGCAGCACAGAGAGGTGTGAGCGGAAACGATAACAGCAGTGGTGCCGCAGACCTTGGCCAACTCTTCCACGCACATGGCATAGGACAGGACGTCGCCGCCGGCGCCGCCGTATTCCTTGGGGAAGTAAATGCCCATCATGCCCAGCTTCGCCATCTTCTCGACGGTCTCCATGGGGAAGCGCTCTTCCTCATCGATCTCCTCAGCCAGAGGCTTGACCTCGTTCTCGGCGAATTCCCGGTACATCTTGCGGAGCATCTGCTGCTCGTTTGTCAGATGAAAATCCATGATTCGATCCTCCTACAATTTCTTGTTCGGTTATTACAATCTCCCGTCAGCATTTAAAGAATTTCATGACCTCAGGGACAAGCAATACGAGATAGTTTCGGTAAAAAGGCGATTACTTTGTTACATTTTTAACACCAAAAACTCAAAGAAATCGCAACAGCGGCAACGCCCCTGTTGCAACCCATTGCCCGCTTTTCACCTTTACTATGTGAAAATTATAACGCAGCCGTGAAAGAAAGGCAAGGAAAAGCGCTTCGTGAAAATTGCCAAACTTTTAACGCTAAAACTGTCTCATATGTCGGAAGGTCCAGTATCCTTGTAAAATTTACGTTTTATTGTCTGAAAATGTAAAAAACCGGGCCGCTTTTCAGCGGCCCGGTCATGGGATGATTTACTTGCTGTAATCGTAGAAGCCCTTGCCGGACTTGCGGCCCAGCAGGCCGCCGCGGACCATCTTCTTCAGCAGCAGAGCGGGACGATACTTGCCGTCGCCGGTCTCGTTGAAGAGGGTCTCCATGATAGCCAGGCACACGTCCAGACCGATGAAGTCGCCCAGAGCGAGGGGGCCCATGGGATGGTTGGCGCCCAGCTGCATAGCCTTGTCGATATCCTCCACAGAGGCAACGCCGGTCTCAACCAGGCCAATGGCCTCGTTGATCATGGGGATCAGGATCTTGTTGACCACGAAGCCGGGAGCCTCAGCAACCTCAACGGGATCCTTGCCGATCTCCTGAGACAGCTTGTAGATGACGTCGAAGGTCTCCTGAGTGGTGTTGGCACCGCGGATGATCTCCACCAGCTTCATGCTGGGAACGGGATTGAAGAAGTGCATACCGATGACGGGGTGCTTGAGGCCGTTGCCCATCTCGGTGATAGACAGAGAGGAGGTGTTGGAAGCGAAGATGGCCTCGGGCTTGCACAGTTCGTCCAGCTCGCAGAGCAGCTCCTTCTTGGTGGCCATATCTTCCTTGACGCACTCGATGATCAGATCGGCATCAGCGCAGGCGGACTTCTCCTCCACCAGGATGTTGGCCAGCAGAGCGTCCACAGCCTCCTGGGTCATCTTGCCCTTGGCCACGCGCTTGGCCAGAGAAGCAGCCAGCTTATCCTTGTGCTTCTGAGCGGAAGCCACAGAGCTTGCATACATCAGGGCAGTGTGGCCCTTAGCCGCGAAAACCTGAGCAATGCCGCTGCCCATGGTGCCGGCGCCGAAAATCGCTACTTTCATGTAATTGTCCTCCTGTAATTTATGTGATTATGGGGGGCCGCTGACCGGAAAGCATTCCGTCAAGGCCAGTTTCACCTGCTTAGTATTATACGGTCTCCCCCACTATTAAGCAAGGACATTTTCCCCTTCCGGCGGATTTTCTGCACTTCCCACAAAGGGATCGTTAAATTTTTTACATATCCGTTAAATAATTAACGTTAAAATAATCACGCAGCCCATAAGTCCTCATAAGCTCCCATAAGTTCTTAAAATTCAGTCACCTGCAGAGTTTTCAGAACCTCACTTCTTATAAGTGATTATAAGTTTTTATACCCGAAAGGTTACGAGAAAGCTATTACCAATACCACCAGGGAATGACACACAAGCGAAGCAGAAGCAACATAAGCACCATTGGAGACGAAAAAAGGCCATCGACCTGCTCCCCGTGAGGGAGAGATCGGTGGCCTGTCGGTTTGTTCTTTTTTGAAGCCCTGGCGTTCGAGTCACACCAGTTCATAAAAACGACCGGCTGCATCTCTAAAATGTCGCCTGTTGCGGAGAAAAACTGACTTTTTGATAAAACCTGTTTTTCTAACTTTTTTCAGTGAAAAAGCTAATAAATATGTGAAAACCCCACACTTTCGTGCGGAGTTTTCTGTGCTGCATCTTTCATCAAAGCATTCTGGTACGCCCGACTGGATTCGAACCAGCGGCCTTTAGAGTCGGAGTTATCAGGCCGTCAAGCCGGAAACCGCTACGGCGCAAGGGCTTGGTTGAGATTGCACAAATTTCCGCCATTTTGAAGAAAAGCCTCGGAAGCCTTGCAAGGCAGGGCTTCCGAGGTTTTTCGCGGTAGTAGTCAAATAGTAGTCTGAGCGTTATGCCAACAATTCCATCAATTTCCTTGCGGCATCCATGCAATCCCGTGCTTCCTCTTCGGACACAGGCATATAAGAATCAGATGGATAGCGGGTTTCAATATAAAACTGGTTTACATACGCACAGTCTCTGAGGTTACCTTTCAACGGTGCCCCTGCCGCAGTTGCCTTTCTGCACAGAAATACAAGGCTATGTCCATCCAACAATTCGCCTGTCGTTTTGAGTAGCCAGCCCTTCAGCATCTTCTCCATCGCCTGTTGGCAATGAAACGCGACTAAATCGTTACCGCCGTCATGCTCCATTAAGATTTCCGCGCCTCGCAGGTCATGTGCCGCTTTTTCAAACCAGTCCTTATAACGGAGGCTGTCACCCATAAAGTACAACCCCTTCCCTGTTCAGCTTGTGGGCAAAGCTCTGGCTATCTGCCACGCTGTGTTCCCACTCCTCCGGCGTATACAAAAGGAAGTCAATCGGCGTGTCAGATTCCGTATCACAATACAAATCTGTCAACAGCGAACGCTTATCATTGGTCGGCGCAATGATGCAAAGGTCAATATCACTCTTTGCTGTCGCGGTTCCCTTCGCCTGCGAGCCAAACAGCAGAATCTTCTGCGGATCACAGAGCTGGATAACCTGTTCTCGAATCGCGTTTAGCTTTTCCACTGTATCGCCCCCTCACGCAAAATTCTCTATTTGCAGTATGGCATGGAACGGCCCAAAATAAAACGATTTTTATGGCAGTTTCTTTCAGCCTTCTCAATGCTTTCTGAACACGGGTGCGACTCGGTTCATTTGTGCGACCTTATCGATGAATTCTTTCAAGTCCTCAATGTAGGTATAGGGTGCGTACTCAGAATAAATCTCAGGAGAGTCCAGAATAACAATTTGAACTCCATCCGCTCTCAGCGCCTCCAGTGTGCCAGGTACACAACGCGCCTCATTAAGTGTCTTGCATCGGTAAGCAATGCAGCCCTGTTGATCAAAGATTTTTGCAACGATATATATCTTTTTATCGCCCATCAATATTAATTGTCCTACTACAAAAAAATTCTTTCCCGAAAGCTCTACACTCTAAACTTTTGGTCGAAGATATGACTCACATACAGAACTGTCAGTCTCTTTCCATGGCACTGATCACTTTTCGGATATTCTCGGCCTGTAAATAGAAAGGAGCCAAGCTCTGTTTTCCATAGCGCATATAGTCCCGCTCACTTGTCAGTTGAATCAATAATTCAGTAAAAAACTGCTCCCAACTGAAGTATTTAGCAGAGTCGATATATTCCTCCGGTCTCTCTAAGATATCCGCAAGTTTTGCGTTATGAACGATTCCTGATTTCAAAATCAGCCACTCAAAGGACTCTGGCAAATAAAGCATTACTTGGCTCGGATGCAATTTCAAAAAGCGATAGATTTTTTCCATCTCTGCGCCGAACGCCGCGCCATCCGCAATCACCAAGGTCTTATCATTTGAACGCTCTTCCAAGCAAGCATAAATATTCGATTTCCCATTTGCGGCTTCACAGCGCACATGATATTGCTCCGCGATTTTTGAGAGCATCTGATACCCACTGTTTGAATCCTCGGTCAGAATGCGGTCTGAGCGATCCATCTCACTTGCGGCATGCTCAAGCGTTCCATAGTAGGGATACGCTTTGTTGTAAGTACATTTCTCACGGCGAGTTGTAGTTCGCAGTTCTAAAACCGCTTCTACGCTATACGGCAATTGATATAGGCTTTCTCTTGTGATGAGAACATAGTAATTGCTTGACCCACAAATTGCCTGTGCAAAGGCACGAGAAGAAACGAAAGCATTTCCTTCGTCTACAAAAACGATGCTGTCTTTCATGCGGCTCAACTGACTTTCCCAGTCACGGGAAGTTAAAGTCCGGCATGGCTTATCGCATTGAACAGCAACTCCGCTCTGTGCCCCCAACTCCTCGTAATCTCGCAGCATCCCCAACATGGTTGTTTTTCCTGTTGCGCTATCACCTCGTATCACTGTGATATTGCGCTCCAGCTCCAAGGCAAACTGGACTCTGCGGTTGCGAACAACGATACTATGTTTTCCTTTCATGTCCGCCTCCGCTTATACATATCTCGCTGCAATCGGCAACAACTCTTCCATGTTATGAACGATACTGTTATCATTCAAAACCTTGGCCGTAAATTTTGCCTTATCAAAATCCATAATATGACGCAAGTTGATCGTAACATCTTTTGCTTTTGCCAGTTCAAGAATAAAACGTGCGCAGTTATCTCCGCATGTTGAAGCATTGAACACTTCATCCGGGCAGTTTTTAATAAGCAGCAGAGTTTTTACACCGCCGGACAATTCGGTTGGGGGAATAATACCAAGTACAGGACTTTTGATTGCCTGCGCGTCGATCACGTCTGAACCATCCACTTTTTTGATAACTTTTTTTGCAAAGTCATCGAGAATCCAACTGTCTTCATAAGTGTTTTTGAAATAGATCTCAGTATTATAAATTGCAGACGGCATATCTCCAAAATAAATGTTCAACATAGGCTGCAATTCCTCATTTCTAAATATTCTATACAGATTCAAAGCATCTTTAGAATTTGCAAAAAATTGTTTTCTTTAAGCAGATGGATCGTTCGTAGTATAACACAATACGTGCAAAAGTAAAAGTTTAATTCCTATGCTTGCCTGATATTCATTCAAAAATGCCAAATCACGATTTAGTAAATCGTGATTTGGCATTTTCGTATTTCCGCAATCGCAGAGATAAACCGCAATCGGTGATCAAACAGCATTCTATCTCTGTCCAAATGATATTTTTATTCTACCATTGGCTAAGGCAAATGGAAACTCCAGATCCTTTATGAACTGTGCATCAAGTGTCCCATGCGCTTCGGTGAACTGAAAAAGATGCTAAAGCCAATTACAAATACGGCGCTGACAAATGCTCTCAAAGAGTTGGAAGCCGATGATTTGATACAACGAATCCAGTACAATGAGATGCCCTTGCGAGTTGAATATTTCCTTACTGAGAAAGGTCGTGACCTGCTGCCGGTCTTTTACGCCGAAATCCCAATGGGGAATGAAATATATACCATGATCCTAACTATATTAACATCTGTTAAAATAAGATTAGCCGGGAGGCATTGGCATTGAGCCAACTTCCCGGCTTTTTTCTTATGCATTTTCTACCGCTGCGAAGACTTCAGAAAGCAAATTGATTCATGAGAGTTGATAACTCCCACCGCCTGCAAATAGGCATAGATGATTATGCTCCCCACAAACTTCATGCCCCGCCTTTTCAAGTCTTTTGAGATGGCATCAGATAATGGTGAGCTGACCTTGTCTACTTCTTGGATGATTTTTTCATCTGTCCAGTGCCATAAGTATCGGTCAAAACTGCCCCACTCTTGCTGTATCTTTTGAAACACTTGTGCGTTGACCACTGCGGCTCGTATTTTCAGCCGGTTACGGATGATTCCGGAGTCAGCTTGCAGAGCCGTCAATTTTTCTTCGCTATAAGATGCCACTTTCCGTAAATCAAACCCGTCAAAAGCACGGCGAAACGCTTCCCGTTTATTTAAGACACATTCCCAGGTGAGGCCTGCCTGAAAATTCTCCAAAATCAACATTTCAAACAGCATATGGTCATCGTGGACCGGTCTGCCCCATTCGTCGTCATGGTATCGCAGATAAGTGGTATTAGCCGGGTTCACCCAATGGCATCGGATCTTTCCATCTGCCCACTGCATTCCTTACTCCGCCTCCAAGAGAAAAATAACTGGCCGGATGCCGTCTGGACATGCAAACACACCAACCCTATCATCTTTCAGCCAAGTGCCAGACGGCTGAACCAATTTCCCCAAGGATATCATGGCTTCGCCGCGCTGTCAAAAGGAAACTTTGCCCTAAGCTCACGGACTGCGCCGCATGTGTGAGATCCGTGGACTTCTCACCCCTCGATCTCGCTGATCTTCACCGGGCGTCCTTCCTTCATGGACTCGGTGGCGGCCGCCGCGATGAGGATTGGCGCCAGGCCGTCCTCCCCGGTGACCTGCGTCTCCGTGCCGTTGATGACCGCCTCGGCAAAGGCCCTCTGCTCGGCGGCAAAGGCCATGGTGTAGCGATCCCACATGATCTTGTAGCAGGGGCTGGAGGACGTGCCGTCTGCCCCATAATAGGTGGCGTTGTTGGGCGTGTCATTTTCATCCATGACCGCGCCCTCGGAGCCAAAGACCTCCACCCGCTGATCGTATCCATACACTGCCTTGCGACTGTTGTCAATGACGCCCATAGCGCCGTTGGCGAATTTCAGGCTCACAACGGCGGTATCCACATCTCCCGCCTCACCGATGGCGGGATCCACCAGCACCGCACCGTAAGCAAAAACCTCCGTTACCTCGGAACCGGCCAGAAACCGGGCCATGTCGAAATCATGGACCATCATATCGTAGAAAATGCCGCCGGAGACCTTCACATAGTCGATGGTGGGCGGCTCAGGATCCCGGGAGCTGATCTTCACCAGGTTTACTTTGCCCACCTTACCTGCCCGGATGGCCTCGTAAACGGCCCGGTGGTTGTGGTCGAACCGGCGGTTAAAGCCCACTTGGAGCTTGACGCCGGCTTTTTTCGCCGCGGCGATGACCTCCTTGACCCGGTCGATGCGGTAGTCCACCGGTTTCTCCACAAACACGTCCTTGCCCGCCTCGGCCACTTTGATGGCGTACTCCGCGTGGAGATCCGTGGGAGAGCAGACCACCACAGCCTTGATCTCCGGGTCATTCAGGATCACATCCGCGTCCTTGACAATGTTGGGGATCCGCAGACGCCGCAAAAACTCCACCGTTTCTTCGCTCATGTATGGGTCAGCGATGGTCTTGATCTCCATCTCGGGGACAAATTTGGCGATATTTTCCGCATGAACACGGCCGATGCGGCCCGCTCCAATGATACCGATTTTGATGGTTTTCATAAAGTATTCTCCTTTCTCAGTCCGTCATGATGGCCCGGACGGCGGTTTTCGTGTCGGTTTTGGGGAACAGCTCGTAGCCGATGAGGCCCCGGTAGCCCGCCTGCTCCAAAGCGGCGAACACCGCCGGGTAGTGAATTTCCCCGGTGCCCGGCTCGTGGCGGCCCGGCGCGTCCGCCACATGGATGTGGCCGAACTGGTCGGCATAGGCGCGGATATGGCCGCACAGGCTGCCCTCGTTGAGCTGCATGTGGTACACATCGTACAGCACCTTCAAGTACGGGGAGCCGATGAGCCGGGTCAGTTCCGCCGCCGTGCGGGTGTGGCGGAGGAAATTGCCGGGATGGTCCGTGGTGACGTTCAGCGGCTCCAGATTGATCCGAACACCGCAAGTTTCCGCCCATTCCGCCGCGATTTTCAGCGTGTCGAACATGGTGCAGAGCTTCACAGCGTCGCTGAGGTCGTCATAGGGGCAAAGGACCCTTCCTCCCTCCCCCAGACCGTTGGAGTGGAGCGTGACGGACCTTGCCCCTATCTCCATAGCGGCGTCCAGAGAACGCCGCAGAAAGGCCTTGTAGGCCGTTTTCTGGGCAGGGTCGATGAGGGACAGCTCCGCGTCGCCGTTGAAACCGGAAATGCCGACCCCCGCATCGTCCGCGGCGGCCTTTACGGCGGCGAGATCCTTGTCGGTCCAGCTCCAGAATTCTACAAAATCGAAGCCGTCGGCTTTGGCGGCGCGAAACCGCTCTAAAAAGGGCAGCTCCGTGTACAGTGTCTCAATGCAGGCGGATTTCTGAAAAATCATAGACCCCTCCTTCTCGTTTATTGTGCTTTGCACATTTGTGTTTACGCACATAATATAGCAAGTCAAGCGTCCACCGTCAAGGGCTTTTGGAAAATGAAATATATTTCAGCGGAACGCCTGAAATTCCACCGTTTTCTTTTTCAGGATTGACAAGAAGCGGTTCCTGTTTTATGATAAATTGTGCAAAAGCACATCACACACGAACGAGGTGATCTCATGGGTTCCAAACCGACGATACAAACCGTAGCCCAGATGGCTGGAGTCTCCCGCGGCACCGTGGATCGGGTGCTGAACGGAAGAGCGCACGTCCGGGAGGACGTCCGGCTCCGGGTGCTGGAGGCCATCCGCCAAAGCGGATACGTCTCCCCCCGGGATACCCACCAGCGCCAATTCCAGCAGGCATACCCCCCTATGAAGTTGGGGGTGCTGCTGCCCAACTGGGAGGGGCAGTTCCGAACAGAGGTAGACGAGGGCATCGCCCAGGCCCAAGCGGAATTGGAGAGCACCGGGATCCAGATCCTGATCCGGCGATGTGAAACCGACATCCCCGCAGAGGCGTTGAAACTGCTGGACGAGTTGACAGAGGCAGGTGCTGCCGGTCTGGCGGTCTGCGCCGCCAATGATCCCTCCATCACCGCGCGGATCTCCGCTCTGGCGGATGAGGGGATCCCCTGCGTCACCTTCAACTCGGATCTGCCGGACAGCCGCCGCCTGTGCTTTGTGGGACAGGACATCTACAAGGCAGGCCAGGTCGCCGGAGGGCTTATGAGCAGGTGCATTCCCGCCGGGAGCCAGCTATTGGCCACGGTGGGCAATCTGAAATTTGACGGTCACCGTCAGCGCTTGGCCGGGTTCCGGGATCGTATCCGGGAGGCGGGCTTCCCCATGGAGGATCTGGTGGTGGCTGAGACCTTCAATGATTATGAGACCACCTTCCGGGTGGTGACGGAGGCCATTGACCGGTATCCCCGGCTGCGGGGTATCTACATGGCGAATCTCAGCGTTTCCGGATGCGCCGCCGCCATTGAACAGGCTGGGAAAAAGGGGGCCATCCGGCTCATCTGCCATGATCTGAACGAAAGCGTCCGCCAACTGCTGCTACGGGGCAGCATTGACTTCACGATTCCTCAAAATCTGCGGCAGCAGGGCTACGGCCCCTTGATCCTCCTGCGGGACATTCTGCGGAGAAAAGCAGTGCCGGACGCCGCCCGCTTCAACCGTCAAATCGACATTGTCTGTTCGGATAATCTGCCGTAGCATCCGTGGCAGGTCGGGTATGGTTCCCAAAGTTACACCCAAGGGTACACATATCATGCGGCAGAAGAATGATGGGGTAATGAACGGAGGCTACTGCCTCCGCCCTTGATACGCCCTCGAAGCGCTGTTATTTTGTAAACAAGGCGGTAGCAGCTTGCGCCGTTCCTGCCCTGCATAGTTTTGTCCTATTTGCACCATATTTCGGTGTTTACACAGAATTTGGGATTGACCCATGGGTCTCCTACGATCCACAACAGGATGCATTCATTTGTCCGGAAGGAGTTCCTATTACGTACCACAGGCTAAATTGCAACAAATCGACGGACAAATATATCCCCGCTTTGGTAGCACTTCAGTTTATGCGAATCATTCCCTGCTCATCCAACAGATACTGCGCCGCACCGCCGGTCGAATCATATCGGTGTCCATGAGACAGCACTAGCACACCGATCCCTATCTGTGCAATATTTTGAATCAACGCTTCCGCTTTCTGTCCAGTGTCCATATCCACATTTGTGAAGGGATTCAGACATATAAATACCTTGGGATGGGCCAGCATGCAAGCCGCAAATTGAAGGCATTGAAGTTCTGATGGTGACAATGTATACAACCAGTCATCGGCAATATTCCGTCCAAACATCTGATTAAGCGTCCGTTTGATATGTCTTTTATATGCCTGTCGCCACCACAGTTCTCGAACCCTCTGGCCTTTTCTCATGCAGTAATTGTCAAAAACCGTCAGATTATAGAACTCACTCGTTTCAGCCATCACCCGGTCTATACCTATGACCCCCTCCCTAGTTCGTTGCTCGCAAGTCATAGCTTTAGAACGTTTACCCGCTATGTAAATTTCTCCACTTGTTGGCAATACGCGGCCACAGAGCATATCATAAAGCATACACTCAGTTTCATAGCTTCTACTCTCAATAAACGCCACCTCACCAGCATGCAATTCCAATGATAAATGCCGGAATCGGACAGCATTTACATCCCGCAAGGACAGTACCACTGGTGAATCATTTGAACAAGGCGGATACATATTCCGTTGCCGGCGCGGCTGTAAAGCTTGCATCAGTGCATCGCTTTGCCCACTATTCATTCTAGCCGTATCACAGGTAAAACAGGTAGCCGCCTGCCGGACAACCAGAATACTGTCTACCCGTTGCAACTCCTCCGGTGGAGTATAATCCAGCACAATGAATGTGACCCCCCTGTCTCGCAACTTATGAATCAGTTGATAGAGCATCTGTTTTTCCAATTCAGTCAGATGCATCAATCTTTGATCCAACAGCACAATCCGAGTTCCTGCTTTGAACAATTTTAGCAAACGGATCTGATATCGCTGAAGTTGTCCAAGAGCTGCAACTTTTTGATATGGTTTTATGGCAATTTCAAATTCCTCCAACAACTGTACCAACTTCTGATTATTCCTTCGATCCTGTGCAAAAAAATGTTCTTGCCATATGTTTCTACCATTCAAGACAAACAGATTATCCGCGATGGATAGCCCCTCAACCAATCCACTGTTTTCCCCAAGGCAAACAACTTCCCTTTTTAATAACTCCATCGCCCTCAGGGGGCTCACTTTTTCCCCTCGATAATAAACTGTACCGTAACTAAGAGAATCCCTGCCAGAAAGCAAGTTAGACAGGCATTCCATCTCCAGAATCCGTCCTGCAAGAACCAGCGTAATCTCTCCCTCATAGGCAACCATCTCTAAGTCCCGTAGCTTTTCTCCGTCATCGCCCTTCTTTATTCCATTCCGGATCCTCAGAAATTCTTTTCGCATCGATCTCTTCCTTCGTCATCTTCGGCAGCAAAATACACACATCGGTTCCTTGTCCTTCCACAGAGTATACATGTAAACCATAGTCTTCACCAAACAAGAGTCGAATCCGACTATTTACGTTTGGTAGTGCAATCCCACCGTGTTGTTCCCGAAAGTCCTGGCAAAATGTGTTAGACAGTTTGGCATTAAGTTTCATCAACGTTT
>ENA-ORLY01000386-ORLY01000386.1-human-gut-metagenome-genome-assembly--contig:-NODE-386-length-62605-cov-12.587209_pt1 | contig 62605 bp, 67 predicted proteins | sample MGYA00243071_ERZ508832 | MGnify/ENA primary metagenome ERZ508832 (study PRJEB26277, sample SAMN04329777) | human gut metagenome | biome: human-associated habitat | host: Homo sapiens | place: USA... | reverse complement strand
CTGTCTCCCGTAGGAGTCTGGGCCGTGTCTCAGTCCCAGTGTGGCCGATCAACCTCTCAGTTCGGCTACGCATCGTTGCCTTGGTAGGCCATTACCCCACCAACTAGCTAATACGCCGCAGGCCCATCTCCAAGCGAAGCTTTAAAGGCTTCTTTACTCCGTAGAGCACATTCGGTATTATCAGTCGTTTCCAACTGTTATCCCCATCTTGGAGGCAGGTAACCCACGTGTTACTCACCCGTTTGCCACTAAGGGGAAAATCCAAATCCAATTCAATCCATTCTCAGTGCAAGCACTTCAAACTTCAATTCTTTTCATTGGGCCCCTTCGTACGACTTGCATGTCTTAGGCATGCCGCCAGCGTTCATCCTGAGCCAGGATCAAACTCTCAATAAAATTGATTTATAACAATCGTTATTTTTAAGTTTAATCAAAGCTACTCAAAATTGACTTTTTTACTTAGTTTTCAAAGATCATTTTCAATCATTTTTTTTGCACCCTTTTTGCTGAGTGCATAGATAATATATCAAATCCTGAAACGAATGTCAACAAAAAAATGCAATTTTTTTTAATTTTTTGCAAAATTTTTTAAAATTGACGTTTTTTCAAGGATTTTTCTATATATTTTATGATAAAAATATTTTAATATTACTTATTTCTTATAATATTTTCATAAATATTTTTATATTTTATTATATTATTTTTATCAAATGGGCCTTCTTTATTTTTCTTCATTTGTATTAATTTTACCATTTCTTTATTTACTATCTTATCTATTGCTTCAGGATATTTCATTTTTTTCTTATGATAATTATATTCATTATGATCTAAAATTTTATATCCACCATCTGGATACACTCGTAAATCTAAATCATAATCAATATATTTAATTACATTTTCATCAACTAAATATGGCGATGCTATATTACAATAATAAAATAACCCATGAGATTTTAACTGTGCAATGCAATTAAACCAATTATGCTTATAAAAGAATATAATAGCTAATTCCTTAGTTTTATATGAATGGCCCTCCGGTTCTGTAACATCTACCATATAATTTCCACACACTATGAAATCATCTTGTATATCTAAAATTATTGTATCATCACTTGCTTGATATGCTTCTCCATTATGTTTATAACAATGAATATTGTATTTATCTCCGACTTTCATTTACTCACTTTCTTTCCAATTATATTTTTTTCTTTCTATATTATATATGTAGTGTTGTTTTAAGCAAAAAAGAGCAACCTACATTGCTCCAATTACTTCTAATGCTTTTACAAGTTGTGTATCTATTATTATTTCTTCACCATTTTCGTTTGTTTGTGTGGTTTGTGCCACTTCAAAATCAGGCTTTATACCTTTTTTGTCTATGCAATCGCCTGTAGGTCTAAGCCATCTTGCTGATGTGAATTTTGCCATACTGCCATCTTTCATATCGTAAGTTTGTTGAACTTTTCCCTTACCATAGCTTGTTTGGCCCACTAAAACGGCTCCATAACTATCTTTTAAGGCAGCTGCAAGAATTTCCGCTGAAGATGCAGAATTGTTGTTTATAAGTACTACTATTGGGTAATCCCTTGATGTTTCTGTTTGGTCATAATAATCTTCTTTGGAATTTTTATCTTCAAGTGAATATATTAACTTGCCTTTTTTCAAAAATAAACTTGCTGTTGTTTCAGCTGAGTCTAAGTATCCACCTGTATTATTTCTTAAATCGATAATAAGTTTTTCCATTCCATTTGCTTCAAGTTCTTTTAAGGCATTTTCCATTTGACTTGTTAAAGGACGAGAAAATTTAGATATTTGTATATATCCTATATTATTTTCTTGCATTCCATAAACAATTGCAGGTTCTTCGATTGTTCCTATTTTAACATTAAATGTTAGTTCTTCACCATTTCTATCCACAACAATATCAACAGCTTTTTTATCTGTTCCGCGAATTAAAAGTCCAACAGCATTGCCATCTGTATCATTTAATTTTGTCCCATCAATGCTCATAAATTTATCGCCAGCTTGCAATCCAGCCGCTTCTGCAGGACCATTTTTAGTCACTTTTGTTATTACTCTGTCTTTATTAATTTCTACGCCAATACCTTGATATGTTCCTTGAAGACTTTCTTCTAAAGCTTTTCTTTGCTCATCAGTTAGGTATGTTGTATAATTATCTCCTAAATAATTTAACATAGCATTTAAAGCACTATCTAGCATTTTTTCTTTATCAACATCTTCATAGTAATTATTAACTATATTTGAATATGCTTTGATAAAATCTGTTAATTCCTTATCATTTGATAAATCACTATATGACAAATTATAGTTGTTAGTTACAATAATACCTGCTGTTACTGCAGATACTACTGATGTTATACATATTATAATTATTACACTTATTAAATTGAAACCTTTGCTGTTTTTCATTCTATTTCACCTATAATTATTTTAGCATTAAATTAAAAAAAAGAAAAGTTAAAAACTTTTCTAAATTCCTAATTCGGTCTTAATTGTGTCAAGTGTTTCTAAATATTTGACAATTTTACCATTTTTTATCTTTATTAATGTTAAATCTTTAAAAGCAAGTTCACTTGATGTTGTAGCATTTGGATTGCTATCCTTGTCTTCACCAACATAATATTTTTTATTTAATTCATTTGATAAATCACAGAAATATACTTTGTTAGATTTTTCTTTATCCATATATTTGTTCATTAAAGCAGAATAATAAATTGCATTTGGTGCTTCGCCATCATAAACAATAACGTAATATTCATTATCTGCACGATTGAATAATGTTCCAACACTAACTTTGTCATAGTCAATTGAACCTGCGGTTACAGTTGTATCATTACTATTATCATCCTTATTTTTGTTAATAAGTCTTGTAATACCATAAACTGCAAGTACTAAAACTATGATACTTAAAAGGATTATAATAAATTTTTTTACTTCTTTTGATTCTTCACTTGTGTATTTATCAATATCAACCTTTTTAATTTTCTTTGTTTTTACTTTGTCGTTTAATTTTTCTTGCTTCTTTGCTTTTGCCATAACTATTCCTCCATGTGATTATTATACCTAAATCATGTACATTTTGCAAGTTTTACCAGAAAATTTTCTTGTTATATTATTAATAATGTTGATAATTTGTTGGTTTAATCAAAAAAACAATGCGCATGGCATTGCTTTAATTATTTTGTGGATAATACTGTTTTGGAATTACCAAGTGATTTTGCTACACTTACCATTTCATTTGATGATAAATCACTACTTACTAGATAGTAACTAACGTTTTCACTGTTCCAACTGATGGAATTTGAACTTAAAGCTCCGATGGTTTTATCAAGCATTAGTGGGTCACCAAACACTGGAATTACTTCAAAGCTACTAGCTTTTGATGCTGTTTCTTCAACAATTACAAAGTTTTTATCACCAGCAAATGTTAGAATTACTCTACTTCCTGCAGCTGTATCAATTGTTTCAGAACTTTTTAAATGGGTGTTCGTAGGTATATAAAGTGGATAAATAATACTATCTAAAGTTCCAGTTGTCTTATCACAAGTGTTTCCTTCACACGTTTTATTATCTTTACAATTTGTTCCTGAACATGTACCATTCTTATTTTCGGTATTTTCGTTTTTATTTGTATCTTTATTAGCATCTTTATTATCAGTTGTTTTATTTTCATCTTTAGTAACATCAATTAAATCTTCTAAAACAAAGTCATCTTCTTTTAATTTTGCTTTTAAATTAACACTTTTAAATGTTACTTTTATCTTTATTATGTCATCTGCAGAATACACTTCTACTTTTTCAATTTTCATATTCTTGTCAAAATATATTTTTTGATAAGTAAGCTCATCATTATTAGGATAATTTACTTTACATTTTATAATATAGCCATTTTCTGTTTTTTCTAATGTTTTTTCACCATCATTTTTAATATCTGTTAGTAAGTTTTGTAAAAGATAAGCTTGTGATGAGTTTTCTGGCCATACACTATCAAATTTAAAACTCTTGTTTAAACTTGGTGTTACAACATATAATCCTTCCTTATTTTTAAGTATTACCTGTTCATGATTATTAGTTTGATTTACTAAAACTACTTTATAAAAATCATCTTTTAAAAAGTATGTATCAATATTATAGGTAAATATTTCTTCCCCACTACTTATTTCCATTGTACCGTTTATTTTATATGATTTACTGCTTTCTACACTCTTTGTAAAATCATTTACGGCATCTTCTAGTTTGTAACTTCCACACCCAGTTAAAGTAAGCATGCAAACTATCATTAGTATTAAATACTTTTTCATTACCAAATCCCCTTTTCTAATTAAATATATTTTTTCTATTTTAAAATATGTATGTATATTATTTAATTTATGGTTAAAAATATAATTAAAGGGATGTGAAATTATGATGATACTACAAAAAATAGCTTTAGTATTTACTATTATAGGGGCAATTGTCTGGGGGATTTATGGACTTTTCGATGTAAATATCGTTGCCAAGTTATTTGCTAATGTAAATATTTTAGAAAAAGCTGTCTATGTGGTTGTGGGTATATGTGGACTTATCAACATTGGTTTATTCTTTGTAAGAGAAGACTAAAAAAAGTAGTGAATTTAACACTACTTTTTTGCTACACTTTGTGTAGTTTTTTTATGATATTTTAATCTTTAACTTGCTTGATACTACATAGCTTACAAGTGGATTGTTGTTATCTATCTTGATTTCCACTTCGTGTTCACCTACACCAAGACCAGTTAAATCAACATAAGCATCTATTTGATTTAAATCAAGTTTATCTATTACTGATGCTACACCTTTTACTTGTACTGTTATATCTTTGTTATCAATTAGGTTAACATTTAAGCCTTCGCTTAGATTTCTTGGTTTTATATTACCACCAATTTCAATTGTTTTTTGTACTTCTTCACCAAATGTTACAACAATTTCAACCTTTTCCATGCTCATTTTTCTAACACCATTAGGTTTATTAATTGTGGCATTATATTTCTTTGAACCATCTTTTCCAAGACCATCAACATTGATTGTTACTGGGACACTCGTAATCTTTTCAATTTCTGATTGTTCACCATAAATTGTGATTGTTGATGCTGTGCTGCCATTTATGGTAATTCCAGCGATTGCTTTTCCGGCGATTAGTTCACCAGTTGTTTCAATAGAAATTGGTACACTTTGTGAATAACTATCTAGTACTATAGTTGCACTTATTGTACTAGGTACGATTTCAATATTTGTTAATTTATTACCTTTTGAGTCATAAGCTACTAGTTCAACATTATCTATATCGTATGTTCCAGCTTCACTAAAGTTTTGTTTTGCTAAATCTATTAGAGCTTTTACTGAAGCTATTTCTTTTAAAGCATCACTGCCTCCTTTAACTACAACTTCTGACTTACTTAATGTTACAGATTTAACACTTAATTTGCTATCTAGTGCATTAATGTTAAGTAGATCGTATGATATAGATTTAACTTGACTTTCTTTATTCTTAATCATTACTTGAACATATGATGGATCAAGTTTGTATGTTAATGATTTAATTGGTTTTGAATATGAAAAATATACTTTATATGGATTTTCACTTGGTTTATATTCTGATAAATCTAATACTACTTCGTATTCTCCGAGTTGTTTGGCTAAATATATATCACTTTTTCTACCTGTTAAAGTTATATCTACTGTTTCAGGTACACCTTCGATTACATAGGCTTCTTCATTATATTTAACCACTACAGGAATATTTGGTATTTCTTCAGCTTCTGTTTTAACTAAGTTGATAACTTTTGAATCAATTAGTAAAAACATGCCGACTGCTAGAACAAGAGATAAATATACTAAAAAGTTTGGTCTATTTAATAATTTATCTAACTTCCCTTGATTCTTTTTAAATTTCTTTGATAAATAATATATAAATCTACTTATAGGTACTACGATGTACTTGTCTATAAAGGCATATAATTTTTTAAAAAATCTTGTTATCATTCGTCGTCACCTTCACTTTCATCTGCTTCGAAGAAGACTTCCATTTTTGGTTTTAATTCATCGATTAACATCATTCTAAATTCATCCGGAGCAAGATTATAATGTAAGTTGCTATCAACTGCAATTGATAATCTTCCTGTTTCTTCACTTACTACTAAAGCTATTGCATCACTTTCTTCAGCTATACCTAATGCAGCTCTATGTCTTGTTCCTAGTCTTTTTGAAACATTTGGATTCATACTTGTTCTGAAAACTGCTCCAGCACATGTTATTCTGTCCCCTTGGATTATGACACCACCATCATGAAGTGGTGAATTTGGGAAGAATATTGTTTCAAGTAATGAATCAGAAATATCTGCATACACTTTTGTTGCATTTTTAATATATTCTTCCAAAGATATTTCTCTTTCAATTACGATAAGAGCCCCGATTCTGTTTTTTCTTAAATATTCGCAAGCACGCATAATTTCATAAACTACTTTTTCTCGTTCATCTACTGTTAAAACTTTATGACGACCTAAAAGTTGTGTACGTCCCAAAGACTCAAGTACGCTTCTTATTTCTGGTTGGAATATAACTATAATTGCAAGTGGTCCCCATTGTATTGCATATTCTAGAATTACACCAACTGTATAAAGGTTTAACCAATCACTTAATAGCTTAACTGCTAATATTATAATTACACCTTTAACTATTAAAACCATTTTTATATTATTTTTAACATTTTTTAATATATAATAGAAAGCTATCCATACTAAACAGATATCTAATAATTTTGTAAACGTTTCCCAAATTGCTGATAAATTCATTTAAACACCATCCTTAACATACTGCAAGTTTATTATAGCAAATTTTTAGCAAAATAAAAAGGGGTAAGCCCCATTTTATAAATTGTTTGACTCATTGTTTCCAATATTTTTATTTTCTTTTACTAAATCTTGTAATGACATGTTAGTATTTATTTGATTTTGTATAGTATTTACATTATTTATATTTTGAGTCGTGCTATTTGAATCCAATTTAAATTTTGAATCTTTTTCTTTTTTTCTACTTACAAAATAGCCAATTAATGAAAATATTAGAAAAAGTGTTATTAAATCAAATATAAGATAATGCTTGCTTAAAAATTCTAATATACTTGTCATTTACATTTCTCCTTTTTTAACTTATTGATAATTTTTGATTTAGTGGTTGTATTTGAATAAATGTGTTTCCATCATTTACTTTTAGTTCTTCACCATTCATGTAATAATATTTTGTTTGACTCTTTCTTGATTGCTTTTCCCATTTAATTGGAACGCTATATCCACCTGAGATGTAATATCCTGTTCCTGAGCCAACATTTTCTATGTTTTGACGTCCTTTGTTTTCACCATCATTTAATGTTGTATTTTTTACTTGATATGTAATTATATTTTTGAAGTGATATTGTTTTTTAGTTACATAATCAGTGTGAGCTTTTCCATTTACACTTCTTAAATAGTAACCATTTTCAGCATCGTATGTATAACTTGTAACATAACTATTTGAATATGGAATACTTATATTTGTGGCAGATGCCGCGCCATCTAGAGAAGCCATATCGATTTCATCAACACTATAATTTAACAATAAATTGTTATTTCTAGTTGTTCTTTTGCTTCCAAGTCCATTATTTAACTTTTCAATACTTGTAAATAATGTATGTTCACTTGCAACATTAAGTGATTTATCTCTCCAACCAGTTTTAGAATTATCAACAACAATGCGGTCTACACCTAGAGCACTAAAATCACTTTGGGCTTGAGGGCTTTGACCATGGTGAACATAAATTGCATCATTTTCTAAGGCATAATCTAGAAAATAATGTCTTGCACTACGTATTGAACCTATTCTTGTTGTGTTTTGGTCCATGAAAAGTGCCATATAACGTGTAATTCCACCTTCAACAATTATTTCATACATTAAATAGGCATCTTGAAGTCCGCTTTGAAGTGGTCTTGCCACACTTATGTTGTTAATCATAACTGCATATGGTCTTGATTTAGAGCTTGCATCAACTATTTTTAAATTTTTGGTATCAGTTTGATTCTGATTATCATTACTTGGCTTTTTAGTATCGCTTTCTTCTTTTTTACCACAGCCAGTTAGGAATAAACCTATTAAAAGTAATAATACTATAATTTTTGAGTTTCTAGATTTCATAATACTACCTCCTTAATCTATTATCTCTTTCTAAGTCCCGTTTTTTAATTGTTTCTCTTTTATCATATAGTTTTTTACCCTTGGCAATCCCTATAGATATTTTAGCTTTATCATTTTTGATATAAAGTTTCACGGGCACTAATGTATAACCATCACGACTAGTTAATTCTAGCAACCTTTTTATTTCTTTTTTGTGGAGCAATAGTTTTCTTTCTCGCGTCGGTTCATGATTAAATATATTTCCCTCATCATATTTATCTATAAACATATTGATGATATATGCTTCATTTTTCTTTATTCTGACGTAACTATCCGTTAAATTCACTGATCCTTTTCTAACAGACTTTATTTCTGTTCCTTTTAAAACTATACCAGCTTCAATTTCATTATCAATAAAATAATTAAAATAAGCTTTTTTATTTACTATTTCCATTTGTATCCCTCACAAGTTCAAAATCAACTATAGCCCCTTCTTTATTTGCATTTGTTACAACTACTTTTACTTTGTCACCTACACGATATTTTGTCTTTTTATCAAAGCTAATAAGTGATAACATTTCAGGTATATATGTGAAATATCCATTTAGTGTACTAATGTGTACTAGTCCTTCAACTAAATTGTCAAGTTCTACAAATAGTCCAAAATTAGTAACACCACTTATAATACCTGTGTACTCTTCACCAATATGATCCATCATGTATTCTGCCATCTTCATATCTAAAACATCACGTTCAGCTTCAATAGCATTTACTTCAGTTTCGCTTGAATGTTCTGCAACATCAATTAAATATTTGGCATTAAAATTAATTGTTTCCATATCAATTCTATTTTCAAATAGATATGTTCTAAGTAATCTATGTACTGTTAAGTCAGGAAATCTTCTTATCGGGCTAGTAAAATGTGTATAATTTTTACTTGCTAGTCCAAAATGGCCAATATTATTCGTGCTATAAATTGCTTTTTTCATACTTCTAAGTAACATATCTGATAAAATTACAAATTCATCTTTATCACGGAATTCATTTAATAAATTTTGCATGGTAACAGGTGTTATTTTATTTAAATTAGTATGCACTTGATAGCCCATTTGCTTTATTAGATTTGTAAAATCTTCGATTTTTTCAGCATTTGGTAAATCATGGACACGATATATAAATGGTAAATCCATATTACTGATATGAGTTGCTACAGTTTCATTAGCAGCTATCATAAAGTCTTCGATTAATTTTTCACCAGTTCCTTGTACTCTTTTAACTATATCAATTGCTTTACCATTTTTATCTTGAATAATTTTGGCTTCATCAATACCAAAGTCAATATATCCACGAGATGTTTTTTCTTTTCGAAGTATCATGGCAAGTTCATGCATTGTTTTTAATGTGTCTGCAAAAGGTTCATATCCCTCTGGAATAATATTTTCATCTAATATTTTATTAACATTTTTATATGTCATTTGTTTTCTTGACTTAATATATGATGGAAATATATCATAATCTATTACTTTACCATTTCCATCTATAGTCATTACACAACTAATGGTAAGTCTTACTACCCCAGGATTAAGGGAACATATACCATTTGATAATTGATGTGGAAGCATCGGTATTACAGTATCTGCTAGATAACTTGATGTTCCGCGGGAAAAAGCGCTTTCATAAAGGTTAGTTCCAACTTTTACATAATTTGATACATCAGCAATATGAACTCCAAGTTTATAATTTTTGCCTGTGTGCTCTACACTAATAGCATCATCTATATCTTTGGTATCATCGCCATCTATAGTAAATATCATTTCATTTGTTAAATCAGTACGACCAATTAAATCCGCTTCACATACTTCATCTGGTATATTTTTAAGTTCTGCTTTGACAGCTTCACTAAATTCAGTTTCAATGCTATGTTTAGCTGCAATTGTTAAAATATCAACACCTGGGTCATTTTTATGTCCAATTATTTTTTCAACTTTAGCTAAGAATGTTCTGTTGCCTATTTCTTTTAAGATATCAATAACTACTTTATGCCCTTCAACACAACCTTTTAAACTTTCTTTAGTTAACTTAACTACTATATTTAACTTTTCATCATCAGGCTTAAAACCTAAAGTTTTCTTATCTTTAACTATTTCTCCGACAACTTTCTTTAAGTCTCTTTTTAATATATTTCTTATGTAACCTTCTGGTTCTGGATCATTTAATCTTGTTTTTATTTCAACTTCAACAAAATCACCATTTATGGCACCATTTAAATCATTACTATGTACAAAAATATCTTCTGGTTTACATTCTACGAAACCATTTCCACTTTTGTTAATACGTAATTTACCCACTTTTAAAGATTTTGTATTTTCTAAAAGCATATATTCATGATTTTTGGATTTATGAAGTATTCCTTCCGTAGTCATTTCATTTAATGTATCTTCAAGCATGTTAATATCTTCCATGCTTTTTAAATGCAAGTTTTTATTTATATCATTTATACTTTGTCCTTTTGTTTCTTCTTTTAATATTTCAATTATTTTATCCTTCATCTGCTAACCTTCTTTATATGTACACTTCATTTTGTCTTCTTTCCATGTTACTTCTACATAATTTTTAGTATCTTCACTAGCTTTTTTGCCTGTTAAAGGATTTTTAAAATTGCTCTTAATATAATCTCTAGCTATTAGTTTATCATTATGAATTTTACATAAATAATCAAAGCCTTCACATATTTCTTTGGTGTAGTTTTCGTCTTTTGCTAGTTTACATGCTGCTTCTTCTAGGGTTTCATGGTATTTTTTTATTTCTTTTTCTCTCATACCACCAAAAACTAAAACGATAGCTAGTATAATCGTAGTAATTGCAATTAAAATCAATAATATTGTTAGAACCCTTTTTTTATTCTTCATATTTTATCACAAGTAAAGTATATCATATTTATTAAGATTTAACTAGTCTTTAATGAACATTTTTTTTCATTATTATTCCATTTTATCTGAACTATGTCATTTTCGTATTTGCTTACTGGATCATTAGTTTCTGGATTTTTTAAATTTTTGTTTACTAAACCCTCATCTATAAGTGTTTTTATTGTAACTTCACTATCCGTTAATATATTGTTAGTTTCAGCATATACACATGCAGCTTTTTCTAATGTTTCTTTATATGTTTTAATTTGTTTTTCTTTTTGGCGTTCTGCCATACCACTCATGTTAACTCCGACAGTTACAGATACTGCTGCTAAAAGTACTATGACTACAAGTATTTCAATTAATGTAAATCCATTTTTTTTCATTTGTCCTCCATATTTTTTACAAAAAAAAGATTGCGTTCACCAATTTGACAGCATTCATTAATTATAGCAAATTTTTTCTTTATTATTAAATTGGCAAGGCCGGAGAGAATCGAACTTCCATCAATAGTTTTGAGGGCGATAAAAATCACTTTCAAAACATCCTAAATGCCAATAATTAATTGCATCATATTGGATATTTACATTATACCTTACACTTTAATTTAATGCAACACTTTTGCCACCTACATTGACAATAAAATAGAAGGGTTGTGATAAATATTTTTTTAAACTACAACGCTAGTAATATTCAATTCAAACGAGGAAAAATTCGATTATGTAAAAGTATGTATCATAGAAAATGCTTAGTACAGTATACTGTATGTATAAAAACCTACATCAAAGAACAAACATTTATTATAAAAAAAAATAGTTTGTTTTTTTTGCCGAAAAAAGAAAAAAGCACTGAATTCGGTAAATATTTTTATTTGTTTTTTGTTATACTATATTTAATTATGGGAGATGAGTTTAGAAATGACATTTACTGAAGCAATAATAGAAAGAATTAATGAGCTTTGTAAGTTGAATCATATAACTACAAATAAGTTGTCTGAGCTTTCCACTGTTCCAGCAACAACGCTTTATGCGTTGCTTTATGATAAAGTAGAAAACCCAAGTTCCAAAAACATTTATAAATTTTGCAAAGTTTTTGGAATAACAATGAAAGAGTTTTATGATACTGAAATATTCAATAAAATGGATTTTATAGAATAAATAAAGCTTGGCGACAATCACTTCGATTGTTTTTTTTATAAAAAAGTATCAATAAAAGAAGTGTATAATTTTATCTATTTGTTAACAAAAAAAGAAATCTAATTAAATAGATTCCTTATCTCATAGAAAAACTGTTATTTATAGTTAATATACTATACATAAAAAGAACATCTTGATTATTAAATTTTATATAATTATTCAAAATCCTTGAAGAAACATATCTAATATCAATAACAGTAATCTTCTTATAACCATCTATTAACAAAGGAATTAAACTACTACCGTAAGAATCACGAAAAACAATTAATTCTTTATTATTATTTGAATTAGGATTAACAATATCTATAATAGAAGATGCCCCTGATAAATATATATCATATTTATCTAATGATTTTATTTTATCATAATCATATATTTTTGTATATTTTTTAGTTTCATAATTATACACACTACTATTAAGGGTAGATGGATTAGATATAGTTTTTATAGTATCAATATCTTTAGTTACTGATAATCTACCAGCATAACTACCTTTAAAAGTAGTAACAGTATTTATAACATTTTTATTAGTTAAAGCAAAGTTCATTTGATTAGCAATAGTATTCGCAACATCAAATAAATCTTCTTGTTTCCAATGAGTATCAGTCTTATAATAATTATCAAGAGTTAATTTATCAAATATATTTATATAATTAAGACTTGGTAAATTATTTTTCATCATATCTTGTAATTTATTATAATCAAGTTTTAAATTACCTTTATTAACAAAGTAATTTTTATCAGGAATAATAGTATAATATATATTACTATTATTATTTAAATATGTATTTTTTATATAATTAATCTTATTTGTTAAATTATTAATAGAATTAGTATTTAAAGGAAATATTTCTTCAACAATATAATCATCATACATATATAAATTATTATATTCACCTTTAGTAGATAATTCTATATCTATTTTAATTTTTCTAAAAGTATCTCTTCCCACAAATTGATCCGTAACATAGGAATCAAATTTCTTAAAATATGTACCATCAAACAAGCTTTTAGTAGTTAATTCTGGCATGGTAGCAAGTTTTCTTCTCTCTGCTATAGAAATATCAGTATCTTTTTTTATAATATTAATCAAAAATAATGAAATTATAGTAATAAGAAATACTAAAGTTACAACTATATCTTTAATTTTATCGTTCATGTATAACCTCCTTAAAATCTAAAATATAAAAATGGATTATATGAATTATCTATCAAATAAGAAGTAACAACAAATAATATAATAACTATTAAAATCGGTTCTAAAATATTAATTATGTTGTTTACATATTTATTTTTTCTTAATTTATCTATTAATGTTTTAATAAAAGGAGTAGCCCCAAATAAAGAGATAATTAGTAATGGTAAATAACTCTTTAAGTAATGAAGTGTATAATCATTAATAAAAACTTCTTTATTCATACCAAATAATCCTTTAATATTAGTCAAAGCCACTTGCATATTATTATATCAAAATTATCATATGCTTTCCTAAAAAAATCTCTTTTATTTAATATACACTCCCATGATAAGCCGGCTTGAAATGATTCAAGAATTAACATTTCATAAAGATATTTATCATTTATATTAAGAACTTCCCACTCTTCATCATGATATTTTATATATAAAGGATTTTTTAAATTACACCAATTACATCTATTCATGTGTCTCCTTTTAAATATTATTAATTATTAATTTGATAATAACTTTTTTCTTTTTTTAATTCTATATTTTTTAATTTAGCAAGTTCATCAATTGTTACAAATGCATATCCTTCTTTTTCTAATTTTCCCATAGCAAGTAAGGCTCCATCAACTGATGTTTCATAAAGATCATGCAGTAGTACAATAGATCCATCTTTAGCGTTGTCTACAATATAATTAGAAATTTTTTCAGCATTTTTATATTTCCAATCTTCAGTGTCCAAATTCCATAAAATTGTATACATATTAGATATATTCTTTATATTTTGATTTGTATTTCCATATGGTGGCCTTAAAAAAACAGGTTCTTCATTTATTACTTCTTTAATTACTTCATTAGTATTTTTTATTTCATTTGTTATAGAATAATTATCTAAATTTAATAAATTTAAATGATTATATGTGTGACTTCCAATTAGATTTCCCATTTCATGTGCTCTTTTTAATGTTGCTTTATGTTCATTTACTCTACTTCCTAATACAAAGAATGTTACTCTTGCATTATATTTATCTAAATTATCTAATAATTTATTAGTTCCTATATAACTCGGTCCATCATCAAATGTAAAAGCGATTAATTTTTTATTTTTAAATTCTTCAATATTACGATTATTATTGCTAACTTCTTGTTTATTACTATATTTTAAATATTCTCTTTTAATTATTCCATTTAAATCAGAATATGGTATAGTAATTTTTATTTCTCCTGCTGCATAATATGCTACTTGTAATGGTGGAAATATAAGAGATAATCCATCATCTAAAAATTCAAAATTTTCAAAATTAAATATTTCCGATTTTAACCCCTCTTTAGGCATATCTTCATCTATATTAAGATTATTTATTTTACTATATTTCATTATATAATAATAAGCAAGATTAGATAACTTTTCTAAGCTTTCTTCATTTTCAAGAAAATCTACTAATGAAACTATTTTATTTTCTTTTTTAGAATAATAGTAGGATTTATCATATCTAGTTTGATGAGAACCTCCTGTATATTCATAAATAGTTAAATGTAGTCCAATTAATTCATTTGTATCTTTTAATTGATAATTAGCTCTAAATTGATATTTATCTATATCACTATTATTTAAATTACTAATATTTTGTTTAAATTCTTTTTTCTTAGTATTTATATAATTATTAGAATAAGATATTAAATTCTTATTATTTAATTTAGGAAAATTAATTTCAACTATATAATCTGATTTTTCCTCTTTAATATAATATTTACTATAGAATAATTTGGATATCATAAATATCGTACCTGTTAATAAAATAAAACTAGTGCTAAAAATTATCTTTCCAATTTTTGTTAATCTAATTTTTGATTTTTTATATTTTATCATAATCTACCTCTTATTTGTTAAATTATTAATAGAATTTGTATTTAAAGGAAATATTTCTTCAACAATATAATCATCATACAAATATAAATTATTATATTCACCTTTAGTAGATAATTCTATATCTATTTTAATTTTTCTAAAAGTATCTCTTTTAATAAACTGATCCGTAACATAGGAATCAAATTTCTTAAAATATGTACCATCAAACAAGCTTTTAGTAGTTAATTCTAGCATGGTAGCAAGTTTTCTTCTCTCTGCTATAGAAATATCAGTATCTTTTTTTATAATATTAATCAAAAATAATGAAATTATAGTAATAAGAAATACTAAAGTTACAACTATATCTTTAATTTTATCGTTCATGTATAACCTCCTTAAAATCTAAAATATAAAAATGGATTATATGAATTGTCTATCAAATAAGAAGTAACAACTACTAATATGATTACTATTAAAATTGGTTCTAAAATATTAATTATATTGTTTACATATTTATTTTTTCTTAATTTATCTATTAATGTTTTAATAAAAGGAGTAGTCCCAAATAAAGCAATAATTAGTAATGGTAGATAACTCTTTAAATAATGAAGTGTATAATCATTAATAAAAACTTCTCCATTCATACCAAATAACCCTTTAATATTAGTCAAAGCCACTGACATATTGTCAGAATTAAATATAATAAATAATATCATAACAATAAATAATACATATATTCTTCTTATAAAAGAAGGTAATTTTTCCATAAATTTATTAAGGAATATTTTTTCTATTATAAGAATAATTCCAAACAATAATCCCCATATTAAAAAAGTCCAATTAGCACCATGCCATATCCCAGTTAATAACCATACTATTAAAATATTTCTTATTTGTTTATATTTACCATCTCTATTACCACCAAGTGGAATATAAACATAATCTTTAAACCATGTACTAAGAGAGATGTGCCATCTTCTCCAAAACTCAGTTATACTTTTTGATATATATGGGTAATTAAAGTTTTCAGGAAAATGAAATCCAAATATTCTTCCAAGACCAATAGCCATATCACTATAAGCAGAAAAATCAAAATACAACTGTAGCATATAACTTATACCAAATATCCAATAAAATATTACGGTTGTTTCATTTAGAGCAAAAGCTTTAGTACAAAGTTCTCCCAAAGCATTTGCTATCAGCACTTTTTTAGCAAGTCCAATAGAAAATCTTCTAATACCATATGCAAAATTATTAAAACTATGTACTCTATCATCTAATTCTTTTTCTACTGTCTGATATCTAACAATAGGTCCTGCGACTAATTGTGGAAATAAGGATACATAAGTTGCTAAATTTATAATGTTTTTTTGAACTTTAACTTTACCATTATATACATCAATAACATAACTTATAATTTGAAATGTATAAAATGATATTCCTATTGGTAATGCAATATTTAATAATTTAATATTAGCATTAGATATATCATTAATTGTTTGTATAATAAAATCAGTATATTTAAATATTATTAATAAAAATACATGTATAAATAAAGTTGTTATTAATATATTTTTACTTTGATTTTTATATTTGTCAATTAAAATAGCACCTATATAAGCAATAATAATTTCTGCAATCATTAAAAAAACATATTTAGGTTCTCCGTAAAGATAAAATAATAAAGATGCAATTAATAAAATAATATTTTTATATTTTTTAGGTGTTATAAAATATATAATTATTAATGATGGTAAAAAATAATATAAAAAACTAATACTAGTAAATAACATTTTATCCTCCTTTAAAAAGGCACCTTAAAAGGTGCTTCATTATTCTTCTGCTGACATTTCTGGTGGAAGTTCTATATTTTCTTCGTTATTTGATTTTTCTAATTCTTTTCCAATATTATTATTTACATATTTCTTAAAATCATTATATACTGCTTTAGCAACATCTTTATCAGCCATTACAGAGAATATTACATTACCACTATTGGTGATATATAATTGTTCTGCTGAAACACAAATCCAACGTCTCATATCAATATTATCAAGCATCTCTTGTTTAATTTTTTCTACATCAGCACTATCTTTAACCTTAACAATAGCCACTGAATAAGCTTGTGATGTTATCAATGGTTCTGATACAGTAATTGATTCAATGCCATCATTTGTTTTTAAACCAGTATAGCTAGTAACTTCATCAATATTCTTTATATCTACTTTCATAGTTTCAAGTTCGGGTAAAACATTTTTATTATTTTTATTTATAGTATTAATAATGTCATTAATGTTTTTTGGTGTCTCAGCACTACCTTTGTTACCACTACCTGATACTAGTATGAATATTATAAATGAGATAACTGCTAATAATATCAAGCCTATTATAAAAATATTTTGTTTTTTCATTTCTATCTCCTCCTAGTATTTAAATTATATCACACTTTTGCCGAATTCGGTAAAAAAATTATTGTACTTTACAAAATTTTAATTTTAACTATTTAAAAAGTAAACCATTTCTGATTTACTTTTATAAATAAATATTTATTACTATTTTGTATCAATTAATAATTCTTTTGGACTCTTCTTTAAATTGCTTGATGAAGATATTAGTAAAGATATTATAAGAACTAAAGACACAAATAAAACCACATATATCATTAATTTTGGAGATATATTAATTTCTAAACTTGTTAGTGTTTTATTAAATCCATCTACTTCAGCTCCACCTCCAAGTTGACTAGATGCTGACTGTTTAGCAATTTGTTTTGCTATAGTGCCAGTGACTTTACTTAATATGTTATTTCCAATCATACTTGCTGTATAAACAGCTAGAAAGTATGATCCTATAAATGCTGGGATTGATACAAATACTAGTTCAATAACAAATTGTCCGAATATTTTGGCTTTTGAAATTCCTAAGGAAAGTAAAATTGCAATTTCTTTTTTTCTAGCATTCATCCATAAAAACAATAGTAATGAAACTGTAACACCTGCAAATAATAATGATCCTGCAAATAATTTATTAGCTATTTTATATATACCTGATATTGATTGTTGTAATGCTGGGTAATTATTTGAACTTTTAATCAAATTATATTGTTGCCAATCTATATCGAGTTTTTCAATTTTTTTAATAACTTTATCTAAATTTTTATCACCTTTTACAAAAAATGTTGCATCTTGATATACTGCAGTATCCTCTGTATTTCCATATACTTTTGCAGCCGTATCTAAATCAGTTATCAAAGTATTTTCGTAAAGTTCTTGGGCTACAGTAACGCCACCTTCATTATGTCCATCAAAAAGGCCTTTTATCTCAACTTCTACTTTTTCATTTGCTCTTTTTTCATTATCAGCATCAAATAAATTAGATTTTATTTTTATTTTATCTCCAATTTTTAAATTATTTTTTTCTGCTAAGTCTTTATGCATTAAAATCTTGTTTTTATCATTTTCATTTAAGTGTTCCCCACTAGATAATTTGTAAGCTCCTGAGATAAACTTATTTTCTTTTGATGAATCATTAACTCCTGTTAACATAACTGCTCTTTTAAAATTTTTTGCTCTTTCTGGTGATTGACCTGAAAGTGTTTTTTGCGTTTCTATTATATCATTACCTACTAAATCAGCAACACTATTAATTCTTTTTACATATGAGTCAATATCTTTGCATTCAGCAATTTTTTTAATATCTTCTCCTTTTATATTACCACCACCTCTTGGTGTTCCAAAATTAACTCTTCGGTTTATTTCCATAGAGAAACTATTTGTTATATTTCCAAAAGTTTCTTTTGAAGCTCTGTTCGTAGCATCTTTGATCGATAAACTAATAAGACAAAGCGTTGACATAGCTGTTATAACTAACAATATAATTATTGATTTTAGACTTTTTCTAGTTACATATGCAAATGCATTTTTAATCATTATTGTACCTCCTAATCATTTTTATTTATTTTCTTAAGTTTTCTATCTCTTAATTCTAAAATAATGTCAGCAGAATTTGCAACTTCTTTACTGTGTGTTACAACTATTACACACTTATTTCTTTCTTTTGCTAACTTCTTAAGTATTTCAATTATTTCACCAGCAGTATCAACATCTAAGTTTCCAGTAGGTTCATCTGCTAAAATTATTGGGGCTTCTGAAACCAATGCTCTTGCAATTGCCACTCTTTGTTGTTGTCCTCCTGATAATTTCATTACATTTCTTTTTATTTGACTTTTATCAAGCCCTAATTCAAATAAGATTGTTTCAGATGCATTTTTATTTACTAATCTAACATTTTCTAAAGGCGTTAAATAATCAATTAAATTATAGTTTTGAAAAACTAACGATATGTTATTTTTTCTATGATTACTGTAGCCATCTTTCTCTATATCATTTCCTTTAAATAAGATTTGACCTTTTTGGGGTTTATCTAAACCTGCTAATAGAGAAAGTAATGTTGACTTTCCTGCCCCTGATTTTCCTATTATTGCATAAAATTTTCCAATTTCAAATTTTTGATTTACTGAAGATAATACTTTCTCACTTGAATTTGAATAATTATATGTTACATTTTTTATTTCTAATATATCCATTTTTAATCTCCTAACTTATTTTTGACAATATTTCTTTTGGTTTTTTAATTAATATCATTAAACTTGCAATAATAACTGATAGAACAATAATTCCAATTAATATTCCGTAACTTTGCATGAATGTTATAAGATTTGAAATCAAATTATTGTTTTTAAGTAAGCTATCAACCATTATTGTTGAATCATCAGAATTCATAAATCCACCGACTATAATGTTTAATATTACGTTTCCTATAAACATTGATAATACAAAAGATGGTAGTGATATAAATAATAATTCAAGTATAAATTGAGTTACAATTTTTATTTTACTTATACCAATTGATAATAATATTCCTATTTCATGTATTCTTTCTCTTAACCATAATATTAATATTAATGACAATACTGTTATTCCACCTATCATAGTTGAATATGTCATGATCTTAATAATATGTTTTATTGCATCCATAGACTCTAGTGTTTCTTCGAATACATGATTATCACTTGAAACACTATATTGTGACCAATCAGTTTTAATTTTTTTAATTTTATTTAATGCTACCTTTGTATTTTCTGAACTGTCTGAAAATATTGCAAGTTTATTAACAATTTTGTTATTTTCAGGTTTATTTAGTGCTTTTTGACTTGATTCATAATCAATAAATACCATATTTTCACTAAAGTCTGATGATAAGCCAGTATATTTTTCTTGTTTTTTACCTGAAAAGATTCCAATTATCTCAAACTCATATTCTAATTTCTTTTCACTATTATTAAAATCAATTAATTGAAGTTTGATTTTATCATTAAGTTTTAGATTATTTTTTTCAGCAAGTTCCTTATGAATAAGAACTTTTTCTCTATCATTATTATTAATATGTCTGCCTTTTATAATAGTGAAAATACCACTATTAAATAAATTATCCTTTTCACTATTATTAGTAGCTTCTACTGAAAGCATATTTTTGAACTCATCTGATAAATCATCTCGTTCTACTAATTGTGTTCCATCTACAACTTTGATGTTTGTAGTTCTAGCAAGTCCATCATACGTAGTGATAATTTCTTTTATTTCCTTTATATTATCTAATTCTTTAAACTGATTAGTTTCAAAAGTATCACCATTATTTGTAGTTATTGATAATGATGTATTTGAAATCTTGTATAAGTTTTTTTCTAAATTATTTGTTGATTTTGTTATATTCAAACATGAATACAAACAAGAGAGAACTACTGTTAAAATAATAAATACTATAATTGTTCTATTTCTTTTTCTTAAAATATATGCTATAGCATTTTTTAGCATTTTATCAACCTCCTATCTTCAGATTTTTTGCTTAAAAAAAGACATGACAAAGCTTTATTTATAATATCAGCCATATCTTTTATTTTTTGTTTAAAAATGTAGACATCCCAGGTAATTATATTATTTTTTTAGATTTTTGTCAATTAATCTAGCTAATTTATTTGCTGAAATCGGTAAACAATTAAAATAAAAGACAATTATTTATGATTTGCTTTTTTGATAACTCTTTTTATAATTATTTGATATTTCTTTATTTGTGAAAACTTTAAACGTTACCTCTCGAACTAATTTAGTATCTATCATTTTCGCATCCAAATATTTTACATCTAAATACTCAACTAACATATTGTATAATTTTTCAATTTCTTTATATATATTCATTGGAACAAAAACGCATTCACCTAACAAACATATTTTTCAAAATATTAAGTAATACTAAACAATCTACATCGTATTTTTTATGAATTATCAATTTTATCACCTCTAGTGTGATGTCAACTCTTAACAAAAATTATTGCAAGTCAGATTTAAAAAGACAATAACAATTTTTACATAAAAAAACGATTTTTCCTTTATTTTATAAGGAAAAATCGGTATTTTCTTGGCAGGGGCAGAGAGAATCGAACTCCCATCAAAAGTTTTGGAGACTCCTATGCTACCATTATACCATGCCCCTATTTCTTTTGGGAACAATTAGATTATATCATACTAATTTTTAAAATACTAGCTTTTTGTATTAAAACTTTTGAAAAAACATTTAAATTTAGCAGAGATTATATAAATCTCTGTTGTTATTTCTACATGTGTGAATAAATGCTTAAAAGCTTTATCTTTAATTGCATTCAAAAATTATCCTCCTTTAAATATTCCAAATTTCACCATAGCCATAACGACCATTACTATCATTTTCTAGTTCTTCACAATAATACATGTTATGGTTTGTTTTAATTAGAATACTTTTTTTCTTGAAGATAACTTCAACTAATTCTTCTTCACCATTTGTAATGTAATCTAGTAAACTATCTATTTCATTAAATGATAAATTCTTTAACTTACTATAATTCACTTGTAAGCCTCCCTTCTCTGTACCTGTTAGAAAATAGATAGTCTATATAATATATATACCAAAATTACATGTAAACATCATACTAAATTTTAGTTTATAAGTCAAGAAAAAAACTTACAGTTTTTGACCATAAGTTTATTTTTTACTTTTCTTTGCTTTCTTTTCAGCTTTTTCTTTAATTGTTTCTTTCTTAACTTTTTCTACCGGTTCTATTTCTACGTTGGTTACATTTGTTTCCACCACTTTAGTGCCTGCTACAAAGTCATGAAGTCCGCGATTATCTTTTCTAAACATAATCATTATTAAGTTCATCATATATATTAAAGAACTTAACATACTTATTACATATGTTACATAATAGAAGTTAACCCCTTTAAAGATGTAAACAGCTCCAGTATTTAGTAAAGATAACCAAATATTGTTTAAAATTATTATTCTAAGAATATATTTCCAAATACTTACATCTTTATCACTATTACTTACTACTTTTAACTTCATTATCTTCTTACCAATAGTTTGACCTTTTAAAGCATATTGTAATACCCCGAAGTAAAGAACAAATATTGATGCAGAAATAATAGTGCTATATGTTCTATATTTATATACTTCATAATTAAGCTCTATTATTTCATCTTTATTTTCATCACTAACTTCTTTGTTATCACCGATTACTTCAGTATATTTTTTGTATGTTTCATTGTATTTTTCTTTATATGGGTCAATTGGCATGATACTAACTGCTTTAAATATTAAAGAAATAATAACTATATCTATTACAAAAGCTATAATTCTTTTTAAACTTGTATCCATATTACCAACCTAATCTTTGTTTTCACCAATAATTCTTATTAAGTCAATAAAAATATTAATGAAATCTAAGTATAATTCTAAGGCACCATAAATAGCTAAGTTGTCTTCTGGAAGTCCACTTCCTTCAAGAGATTTAATCTTTTGAACATCAAATGCTGTAATACCTATAAATAAAAGTACACAGATAATACTTAATGCCATTTCAAGACCATTGCTACCAATAAAAATGTTGATAACTGATACAATGATAACTGCTATTAAGCCCATCATTAAGTAAAATCCTAGCTTTGTTAAGTCTACATTTGTTTTATAGCCAATGAAAGCCATAACACCAAATATAACACTACTTACTAAGAATACCATCATTATACTTGCTATGTCATATACTACAAAGATACTTGAAAATGTTAAACCACTTACAAAAGCATATAGTATAAAACATATCTTGGCTGCTACTGGGCTCATCTTCATACATCTCCATGAAAGTACTATTACTAAAACAAATTCTAGAACTACAAACAGCCAAAATGAACTTCCATTAAATATGTTTTCTAACATTCTTTCATTACTAGCTACACCAAATCCTGTAACAAATGTTACTAATAGACCAATACACATCCATAAGAATGATTTACTTATTAACTTATTATCTTCCATTTTCCATTCCTCCTTTTCTAAACATTGAATCGAAAATAACAAATATCTCCATCTTGCATTTCATATTCTTTACCTTCAACTCTAAGTTTTCCAGCTTCTTTAACAAGCTTTTCATCCCCACAAGCTTCTAAGTCTGAAAAACTCATTACTTCTGCTCTTATAAATCCGCGTTCAAAGTCGCTGTGGATAATTCCTGCACATTCTGGTGCTTTCATACCAGTTTTGAAGGTCCATGCTCTTACTTCATCAGAACCGGCTGTAAAAAATGTAGCAAGTCCTAGTAAATTATATGTAGCAAAAATTAATTTATCAAGGCCACTATTTTTTATACCAACTTCAGATAAGAACAATTCCTTTTCATCATCTTCAAGTCCTGCTAAGTCTGCTTCTAGTTTAGAACACATAACAATTACTCCAGATCCTTCACTTTCGGCATAATTTTTAACCATTTTTGAATATTCATTATCACCAACTGCTACATCATCTTCATTAACATTAGCAACATATATAATTGGTTTAATTGTTAAGAAACTAAAATTCTTTAGGATTTTTCTTTCATCTTTATCAAACGATATTCTTCTTAGTGGTGTATTTGCTTCTAGCGCTGTTTTACATTTCTTTAAAACATTTACTTCTGCTAGTGCATCCTTATCTTTAGTGGTAATGGCTTTCTTTTCTATTTTTTCTATTCTATTATTTATTACTTCTAAGTCAGCAAGTACTAACTCTATATTTATTACTTCGATATCTCCGATAGGGTCAACTTTACCAGTTACATGTGTTACGTTCGGATCACTAAAGCATCTTACGACTTCCACTATGGCATCACATTCTCTGATGTGTGATAAAAATTTATTACCAAGACCTTCACCTTTTGAGGCTCCCGCTACTAAACCAGCTATATCAGTAAACTCAAATGTAGTTGGTACGATACTTTTAGGTTTGTATAAATCTGCTAAATAATCTACTCTTTTATCTGGTACAAATACTATTCCTACATTAGGTTCAATTGTTGCAAATGGATAATTTGCTGCTAATATGTTTTGCTTTGTTATTGCATTAAAGAGTGTTGATTTTCCTACGTTAGGTAATCCAACTATTCCAGCTTTAAGTGCCATAATTTATGCCCCCAATCCTACGAATGTACCAATTCCTATTGGAAATTTAACTATATACCAAACTATAATAAATATAAGGTATAAAGCAAAAGTTACTCCAGCATATGGAAGTTGATACTTAATAGCTTCTTTTAAAGTAATAGGTTTATTACTTTGATTATAATTTTCTAAATATGCTAAATATACTACAAAATAAGCAAATACTGGTGTAAGTCCAAGTGCTACACTACTTCCAAGTCTAAAGACAAGCTCTGTAAATTCTGGTGATATACCAGCATTCATAAGTTTTATAATTACCCCAGATACTATATCATAACTAAATAATACTGTTGGTTGTAAAAGTGTTATAATACATGAAAATATAAATAACATCAGTAGCAGTGGTAAACCCGCAAAATCACTATTTTGCATTACATTGGTTAAAGCTCCAGCTACAACATTACCTATATTTGATTGTTTAAATATGTTTATAAATGTTGATGCTGCAAATATCATAACTAATACTTTACCAATGCCATTAAGTGAATGACCTAGTCCATCAATAAATTCTTTATTATTATTTATTGTTCTAGCTCCAATTCCATAAAATAAACCAAGTATTACAAAGAATACTGCTACTACAAAGACAAAGCCATTACTAAAGAATGAATTATAACTAAATAATTTATCAATATACAAACTTTGACTATAATCAAGTAAGTTGCCTGAGAATGGTAAACCTGGTATTATATTATATATAAAGATTAGTAAATATATAAAGCCTGCGCCTAAAGAGAATAATAAACCTCTCATTTGTTTTCTAGTAAGCACTAATTCTTCTTCAATATCTTCTTCTAAAAATTCATATTTTGGCATTTTCTTTGCTATATAATTTTCAGTTATATTTGTTATTACAAATGCAAGTATTATTATTAACATTATCATAGCAAATATAAATCCCCAGCTAGATATAGTATAGTTTGCATTTATAATATGTACATTATCAAGTGTCATACTTATTAAACTAGAGTCATAGCTTGTTATGAATAAACTTAAGGCACTCCCACATGTAAGGGCTGCAAATGTTGTTATTATCCCAATCATTGGATTTCTTTTACCGTATAGAAATAATAATGCTCCGAGTGGTACTAGTATAATATAAGATAAATCACCTACTAGACTTGCTAGTATTGATACAAGTACAAGCACAAAGGTAACAGTTGTTTTCTTTGCTTTTTTAGTCATTAATGTAATAATTGTTTTTAAGAATCCACTTTTAACCATTATACCTATACCTAGTAATATAATAATTAAATGAGTAAGTACTGCAAAATTAGCAAAATTGCTAACTGTACTTGTAAATATATATTTAAGTCCTCTTAGACTAAATAGAGAATTAATTGCTTCTGTTGTAACTTGAAAATCACCAGTAACGCTTGATATTTTATTAAATGTTGCTTGAACATTAAATAATCTAAGTATACCACTAGCTATAATAGTTATAAAACTTAAAACAAGAAGCATCATGACTGGATGTAATCCTAGTTTTTCTTTAGTTCGAAGTTTTTTCATTTACTATCACCTTTTTTAATTTTTTAATAAATTCTAATCTATCCATCATGATTTCTCTACCACAATTTTTACATTTTATTTTGATATCCGCACCATTTCTAGTTATTGTCCATAAATTTGTCTTGCAAGCATGTTCTTTTTTCATGATAACATCATCATTTAAATTAAAATCTTTATCCATCTATTCTTCCTCAACTTTAACATTCATTTTAGATAGTATCTCTTCTAATTCTTCAACCCCATCAAAATATATTTCTATTTTCTTTTTACTTACTCTTACTTTAGTATCTAAACTATCCATAATTATATTTTCATACATTCTATATTTATGGTCAAATCCTTTTTTACTTGAACTGGTCCCTTTTACTATTACATCACTTTTTACATCCTGACTTAGTCTTTCTAAGTCTCTTACAGACATATCTTCAGTTACTATTTTTTTAGCTAACTCATTTACTTTTTCTTCATCATCCATTTTAGATAATACTCTAGCATGTGACATACTTATAGCTTTCTTTTCTACTAATCTTTTTACATCATCAGGTAGTTTAAGTAAACCAAGTAAATTAGTTACATAAGTTCTACTTTTACCAAATTTACTTGCAAATTCTTCTTGAGTATATCCCTTTAATTTAATAATATTACTTATACTACTTGCTTCATCTATAGGATTTAAATCTTCTCTTTGTATATTTTCAATTAATGCTATTTCCATCATTTCTTGATCATCAAAATCTTTGATTATGGCAGGTATTTTTTTAAGACCTGCAATTTTAGCAGCTTTAGTTCTTCTTTCACCCGCTACTAATTCATAACCTTTAATACTTTTCTTAACTATTATTGGTTGAACTACACCATATTGTTCTATAGATTTTGCAAGTTCATTTAAAGTTTCACTATCAAATGTTTTTCTAGGTTGATAAGGATTACTTCTTATTTCATCAATATCTATTTCTGTTACATCTTTTTTGTTTTCTTCTACAACAGTATCTTCAAAGTTATCAAAATCAATAACATTATTAGAAAATAATTGCTCTAATCCTTTACCTAATGCCTTTTTCTTAGTTTCCATCTCTACTAACCACTTCCTTTGCTAAATTAGCATAAGCTTCCGTAGCTCTACTTAAAGGGTCATATTCATTAATTGGCTTACCATGGCTAGGGGCTTCTACTAATCTTACTAATCTAGGTATTATTGTATTAAATACTTTATCTTTAAAGTATTTTCTTATTTCTTCAATTACTTCAAGACCAATATTTGTTCTTCCATCAAGCATAGTTAAAAGTACTCCTTCAATTCTAAGATTAGGATTCATACTTCCTTGAACCATGATAATACTATTAAGTAGTTGTGTTATACCTTCAAGGGCAAAAAATTCACATTGTACAGGAATTATTACACTATCAGATGCTACTAAAGCATTCATAGTACCTAGACCTAGTGATGGTTGACAATCTATTATTATATAATCATAATTATCTTTTATTTCATCTAGCTTTAATTTTAATTGCATATTTTGACTAAATTCTTTATCTTCAAGCATCTTTTTAACAAATTCTACATCTACACCAGCTAGGTTAATAGTTGATGGTATAATACTTAAATTATGAAATTTAGTTTTCTTAATTGCTTTTTTTACTTCACATTTACCAGTTATTAGTTCATATATATCATTTTTAAAATCATTAGATGTGAGTCCTAATCCAGTTGTTGCATTGCTTTGAGGGTCCATGTCAATAAGAAGGGTTCTTTTACCCATTTTTCCTAAAGCAGCAGATAAATTTATACTAGTGGTAGTTTTTCCAACTCCACCCTTTTGATTAACAAGTGATATAATTTTAGCCATAACAAGCACTTCCATTCTATACAACTTACGTACTACTTTATTTTATCAAATTATTAATTACTTGTCTATGATTTTAGAACAAAATTACAAAAAGAAAGTATAACAACTATACTTTCTTGTCGCACCCCGTGTGGGGCGGAAACTCCCGCCAGCCACGCTAAACCAAAGGTTATCACATCCCTATAATATATGGCTTATCTAATGTTCCTTCTCCATCTATTTTGTACACAGAAGCGTCTAGATACAAGACTGGACGGCCGCCATACCCACCGTTCGCGCTGTCGCTGTTCAAGTAGCCGCTGTTGTAAAGAATGAACACACTGCTGCTGTTCGAAGAACGAGGCGTAATTGTCCATTCGTATCCTTTTCCATATAACCAACTTTGTCCTGCACATGTTGCTGTATTATAAGAACCTAAATTTGTTGTTCTTGCACAACTACTTGATAACACACTATATCCATAATCACTTGGATACATTAGTCCTATATATCCTGTAGTTGTTGTTGGTCTTCCACTATATACCGTTGTTCCTCTTTCATATCCATAAAAACTTTCGGTTGTTGCACTAGCACTTGAATATCCACCTAAATACCATGTTACATTTGCTATCATACTTCTATAACCAGATTGTATTCCTTTTTTTGTATAGTCACAATTAGCCGTAGCTGTTGTGCTATATCCGTAGCAATAACCTGAACTTGTTCCATCTTGGGCATTATAATATGCTCCATTAAGTAGTTTATTCAAACTTGCTGCTGTCCAATCATTAGTGTCTGACTTATGCCATGCAAGTCCATCTAACACATCTGCTCTTATTATTTTAACCAAGTTTTTTCCACTTTGTCCATGAGAACCACTATCAAATACGCCAATTATTCTCCAGTATTCATTATTGAACCATACGTAGTTATTTGGATTTTTTCCTTCATATCGATAGCCTTTTTCATTTACTACTTGTCCCGTTCCTTGTGTTGTTCCAGTAAGCCCTATGATATAATTATTTAAATATGTTTTTGTAATTGTTTCAAACTTAATATCACATGATACATCTCCAGTTATATTTTCTATTGCTAATTTCCAATCGTCATATAACCATTTTCCATCTGCACCTTCACATGTTACATTTGCTTTATATAATCCTTTAGATGGAAAAGATGTTATACTTTTTCCATCTAAAGATAAAGCATATAATATTCCATCTTTTTTAAATGTATGTTTATTATTAGTGTTATTATTTAAAATAATAGCACTAATAAATAATATTATTAATATAATTCCTACACTTACTATTCTAATTCTCTTTTGCATAAGTCCTCCAACAATTCTATTAATTTTACTTTTAAATATAATTCATTATATTTATTATTTTTATAACAATTTATTTCTTCTATTTCTAAATTATTTAGATAAATTGTATTTACTTCTTTAATACCAAAATAATTTACTATTTTAGCATCTTCTTCAAAAGAAATATAATTGTTATTTTTATTTTTTATTAAAACTACATAATCCTTATATAGCATTTTTATTATTAAATATCTTTCTTTCATAAATCAAATTAATATAATAGACCCATAGGAAAAGTCCTTAGACTTTTCCGTATCTATTTTCTATTTAAGGATTTTATCCTTTGGATAATTCATGTTCTTTATGCCCTTTTACATTCCTTAGAATAATAAACATTTAACATAATGAGCTCAGAAGCCGCCATTCCCATCGTTCGCGTTGTTGTTGTTCAAGTTGCCGTTGTTGTTAAGATTGAACACATTGTTGCTGTTCGAAGAATTAGGCGTCTTTTTTACTTAAGAATTACCCATTGTATCTATCAATAAAGTGTTTTACTTTATCTTTATTAACAAATATATAATTATTTTTAAAGCATTCAATACTTGAAAAGTATTGATTAAACTTTATCAAATTATTCTTATATAAATAATTTGCTCTTTTTATACCTTTTCTGATATTCTTTTTAGTGTTAGTATTTAGTTTTACAATCGTTTTATTATTTTTAACCCTAAATGTATAACCTAGGAATGATATTCCTTGATTACAATTACTAATAATTGTTTTCTTACTATTTAATTTTAATTTATATTCAATATTAATTTTATTTTCAATCAATTCTAAAGAATATTTAAGATATTCTTTAGAATTATGAATTAAAATGTAATCATCCATGTAATTAATAAATTTAATATGTAGATTATTAGTTATATAATGTTGCAATTTACTTAGATATAATATAGCTAAGAATTGACTAGATAAATTACCTATGGCTAATCCTTTGTCATATTCATATTTGGGTAACTCAACATTATATTTCTTTTCTAAGTATTTTATCTTTTTATTAATATACTCTTTATTAGAGCTTTCAAGTATTATTTTAACAAGGTTTAATTCTTCAGGATTTAAGTCTTGTTTAACAATTGAAATAATTACTTCATGGTCTAAACTATAAAAATATTTACTTATATCTAGTTTCAAAAAATAGAATTTATTATATTTTTTGAAACTTTCAATATCTTTTTTCAATAATTTTATTGCATAACTTGTTCCCATTCCTTTTCTAGTAGCACAATTCCTATTTCCTAGATATTTTTCCAACTTTGGCATTAATATATATCTAGTAATATAATGATTTATTATTTTATCATAAATCCCTTGGGCCATTATAACTCTTATCTTAGGTTCAAATACTAAAAATATATTATATTTTCCACCATCATACAAATTATTTTCTAACACTCTTTTTATATCAACGAGATATTCCATTTTATGTTTTTCAAAATCTAATATTTTCTTTTTATTTCTAACATTTTTCTTTACTTCACTTTCATATATATCTAATAAATCAAATAAATTTACTTTCATGATTATTAAGCCATCCAGTTACCATTTTATTGATTTCTACTAAATCGGTTGCAAGTTTATATAAGTTTTTCTCACTTATATATTTTTTCAGTAATAATCTTTCTAACATAAAATCAAGTAAAGCAATATTAGCTTTGATACTAGTTCTGTACGAACTTACAGAACTAGTATCATAAGAACATAACAGAATATCTTTTAGCACATCAAGCGATACATTTTTAATCCTATCTTTAAAATATATATCTTTTCTTGGTATATTTTCTAATGAATTATCTAAATTCATTAGAAATATTTTATATTTTTGAAGTATTTTAAAATCATTATTATTTATTCTAAACATTGCTCAATTTTCTCCATGATTTCTTTAGCTTTTTCATTATCTAATAATTTAATTTTTTCTATTAAAGTATCAATTCTCTCTTTTATATCAATTTTTTGCAAAGCTATCAATTTATATTTAGAATATTGATTTATTTTACTATAGTCTTTTACATGTGGATTTTTTCCTCGATATATAACTTGATATGATATTTTTAAATCATTTAGTTTATCAGTTACTTTTACTAATGAACTATCTGGAAAACCACATTTGTATGTTTTTCCTGCTTGTATTATTTTATAATCAAAAAGATAATTAAATATAAAAGCATCATAGCCATAAACTTCAAAAAACTTACCACTTGACTGATTAATGATTACATATTTTTGGAGTTCTTCCGGTACGCCCCCCCGATACAAATGTTTGTCTAAACATATATTTTCACATTCCTTTCTTATTGTTTATAATTTTTGCGGCGTGGGGCGGAAACTCCCGCCAGCCACGCTAAACCAAAGGTTATCACATCCCTATAATATATGGCTTATCTAATGTTCCTTCTCCATCTATTTTGTACACAGAAGCGTCTAGATACAAGACTGGACGGCCGCCATACCCACCGTTCGCGCTGTCGCTGTTCAAGTAGCCGCTGTTGTAAAGAATGAACACACTGCTGCTGTTCGAAGAACGAGGCGTAATTGTCCATTCGTATCCTTTTCCATATAACCAACTTTGTCCTGCACATGTTGCTGTATTATAAGAACCTAAATTTGTTGTTCTTGCACAACTACTTGATAACACACTATATCCATAATCACTTGGATACATTAGTCCTATATATCCTGTAGTTGTTGTTGGTCTTCCACTATATACCGTTGTTCCTCTTTCATATCCATAAAAACTTTCGGTTGTTGCACTAGCACTTGAATATCCACCTAAATACCATGTTACATTTGCTATCATACTTCTATAACCAGATTGTATTCCTTTTTTTGTATAGTCACAATTAGCCGTAGCTGTTGTGCTATATCCGTAGCAATAACCTGAACTTGTTCCATCTTGGGCATTATAATATGCTCCATTAAGTAGTTTATTCAAACTTGCTGCTGTCCAATCATTAGTGTCTGACTTATGCCATGCAAGTCCATCTAACACATCTGCTCTTATTATTTTAACCAAGTTTTTTCCACTTTGTCCATGAGAACCACTATCAAATACGCCAATTATTCTCCAGTATTCATTATTGAACCATACGTAGTTATTTGGATTTTTTCCTTCATATCTTGTACCTGCACTAACTGTTTGTATATTTTCGTTATATGTTCCGCTTTGCAGATAAAATATTACGTTATCAGAGCCATTTGAGCCACTCCTATCTTTTTGATAAGTAACTTTTATGGCATTTGAAGTAGTTAAATTACCTAAATAATAACATTCAAAATCACTATTAGATATACCTTTTAAAGATTTTATTTGTGCATTATCTTTGTAAAATATTGTGTAATCATTGTTTTTTTCACTTGATTGTTTATAGCAAACTTGATAATTACCTGCTGCAGCTACATTAAATATAAATGTTGCTGTAGCTCTATCAGTATGATTTGTACTTGTCCATGTTTTATTTGTATTATCCCATTCAAATGGATAAGTTGCATCATTACTTGAAATTGTGTAACCGCTTTGTTCCAATTTTGCACCAGCTGTGAATGTTGAGTTATCTTTTGTTGTTGTTTCATTTACTACTTGTCCTGTCCCTTGTGTTGTTCCTGCTAAACCTGTGATATATGATGCTAAATTTACTTTTGATGTACTGTCAGTATAATTTAATGTGCAATTGTCATATTTAGTATTAATATTTGATACTTCAATTCTATTATACTGTTGATTATATGTTGCACTACTATTTGAACAAGTTATGGCTCCAAGTTTACCATACGTTGTTGGTAAATTTGAAGATGTAATGTAAACATCTGGCGGCTCTACATCAAAATATACATAACACTTGTCACTTACTTTAGTTGTGAGTACTACTGACTTTGTTTCATCATTCCATGAAAGTGTTCCACCATTTTCACATTTTGAACGTTCAGCATTAAATGTGTATCCTTCTTTTGGCCATTCTGAACTACTTGATGGTTCATAATTTCCAGAATTATATTTTGTTTCAATCATCATACTAATACTTGTACCTGTTCTTATTTGGTTATTTCCCTCTTCTGTATAAACTTGTTTTTTGTATTTATTGCCATATAAAATAATAACGAATAAAAGCAAAATTAGCGAAAATAAGCTTAAAACAATCACTTTTTTCTTATTCATAGTTGTTTTTTACTCCTTTCCTATGTTAACATTATAACACGAATGCCACTGCTAGGCTATATAAAATTATTATTTTTTTAAAGAAAATAATTATATAGGCTGGTGATCCCCTAATGATAGGAACCCTTTATATACATACCGACGAATATTACTATGAAATAGTTAGGAAAAATATTAAAAAATATAGGATAGAAAAAAACTACACTCAACAAGAACTTGCTGACATGGCTGGTATATCTCGTCAGTATATAACAGATATAGAAAATCCTAACAGATGTAAACATGTTACTATTGCTATTCTTGGAAGAATAGCAGATGCTTTAGATATGAATATAGAATTATTCTTTAGAAAGTAATTCTATATTTACATGATAACATATTGTTTGTGATACATTTGTCGAAGCAAGGATATATTTTAAAAAAAGTTATGTTTTTCCAAAGAAAAATATCTCAAACAAAAAAGAATATATTTTTCTTTGGAAAAACATACTGACTTTTTTATTAAGAGAATTAGAAGATGTGGTAAATCAATTTTATTATATCAAATGAGCTACTCAGAAATAGTTCTGGGTAGCCCATTTTCTCTAATATGGTTTTAATGCTGTTATGGGAAGTAAATATATTCCAGTTTCTGGATCTTTAACAATAACATCATTATATCCACATATAACACACATAAACTTTGGTTTTTTTATCATATTTTTTTGGAATTTTAAAAGATGTTCTTTTGCTTCATCAAACTGGTTAAAACCTAGCTTTATTTCTACTGCTGCATATTCACCATTTTCAAATTCAAGAATTGTATCTACTTCTAAACCTGTTACATTATCTCTAAAGTGATAGATTTTTCCATTTAAATAATCCATGTATATATTTAAATCTCTTTCCACTAAAGCTTCGAATAAAAAGCCAAATGTTTTTAAATCACCGATTAATTTATCTTTATTAATATTTAATAGTGCTGCTGCTAAAGAAGGATCAACAAAGTGTCTTTTAATATTTTTGCCTATTCTATCGGGGGATCTATAATTTAAACTATAAGCTGGTTGATTATTTAATAGATTTAATTTATCTAATATATCTAAATAATCACTTATTGTTCTTTTATCAACTTCCAGGTCTTCATTTTCACTTATGTCTTTTATAAGTTTATTATTACTTACAGTTGTTGACTCATTTCTGGCTAGTGACTTTAATAACATATTCATTTTAATACTATCAATGTTTTTTATTTCAAATATATCTTTTTCTAAGATAGAATTAATATAATATTTTGGCATTAAACCGGATTTATCACTAGCTATATTAATGTTAGCTGGCCAACCTCCTCGCACAATTAAATTAGCTAGTTCTTCTAAACTAGTTTTTTTTACGTTTTTTACGATGTTCTTTCCATTAAACATATCCATTATGGAAATATCACCACTGGAGTCACCTGACTCAAATAAACTCATAGTATTCATTTTTAGTCTTGCTATTCTTCCTGCACCTGAATGAAATATTTCTTTTCTATCTTTTAATGATGTTGAACAAGACAGAATATAATTACCTTTTGTTTCTAATAAATCACATTTTCTTCTTATTTTATCCCAAATTGTTGGTTCTCTTGACCATTCGTCAATTAATTCTGGTTTTTGTTCGTTTAACACTAACTCTGAATTTAGTTTAAACCTTCTTCTTGTTTCTTCATCATCCATATTTATTGCTGATGCTGCATGATTAAGAGAAGTAAATGTTTTACCACACCATTTTGGTCCCTCAATCGAAACAGCACCACAAACTTGCAATAAATCGTCTATTTTCTTATCGATAAGCCTTGGCTTGTAATTGTCTGGTTTTAAGTTCATGCTAATTTGTTCCTATATATCAAAAAAACTAAACAGTCAACATCAATGTACCATTTTTAACTATTTGAATGTACCATTTTTAAAAAACGGCATTTTTTTCAAATCTGGAATTCAATTCCGATTTTGTTGAGTGTATTTAGAAAGTAATTATAGATAAAAAGCAAAATATTCAAAAAAATTTATAATTATTCGTTAGAAAAAGATGCCCATAAACTCTAGGTAAAACCAGTGTTTTTAAAATATTTGTCGTTCCATGTCGACCGATTTTTCTTGACTTTTTTTGTGTGGTGAATTTAGAATAGAGTCTTATACAAGGAGGAAAATTTTATGCAAAACAATGTTAAAGAAAAAACATTTTATGGATTTAATTATGATAGAATGTTTAAGGCTATATTCGTCGGAGAGGATAAGAAAAAAACTGAATTACTATGTGAGCTTCTAGGTGAATGTTTGGAAACTAAAGTTGATAGAATAATAAAGTTTATTCCTGTTGAACTTAATGCCAGAAGAAAAAAAGAAAGATACAAAAGAGTTGATTTACTTCTTGAAGCTGGGAAAAGAAAAATTAATTTAGAACTTAATTCTACCTATAGTGAAGCAGATAAAATAAGAAATATGAATTATTACTTTTCTTTCTGTAGTCAGCATACCATCGCCGGAGAAAAATATGATATTGAGTCAGAATTCATACATATTTCTCTAAATTATAATGTAAAGAAAGATACGCCATTAATAAAATGTTATACCATTTATGATAAAAGCCACGATGAAGAACTTGACTCAAGGTTTAAATATTATGAAATTAATGTTGAAAAGTTTGCTAAACTCTGGTATGATAATGACATAGAAAGCGTTAAGAAAGCCCCGATTTTAACTATGATAGGTATAAAAGATGAGGAAGAATTAGAAAAGTATTCTAAGAAAATGAATAACGCTATCATTAAGGAGAGTGTTGATAATTTGAAAAGATTAAATAGTGATGCTGCTTTTGTTTATGGTCTTACACCAGAAGAAGATGAATTGTTAGTTAGAAATACCAGAGATGAATTTGTTCGTAGAGAAGCTATGGCTGAAGGACTTGCCGAAGGAGAAGCTAAGGGAAAAGCTGAAGGGCTTGCTGAAGGACAAGCCAAAGGAAAAGCTGAAGGAAAAACTGAAATTGCAACAAATCTACTAAAAAAAGATTATTCTATCGAGGAAATAGTTGAAATAACTGGTTTAACTAAAGAAGAAATTGAAAAATTAAGAAGTTTATAATTATAACTGGGAGAAGGAAATAAATGAAAATCAATTTTAATAATGTTTTAATTAATAACGATGAAATTAATAAATATGAAGATATGGTTAAAGATATTCATAATAAATTACATGATAATTGTAATTCACAAGACAATTTTATGGGATGGCTTGATTTACCCATCAATTATGATAAAGAAGAGTTAGAACAAATAAAAATATGTGCTGAAAAAGTTAAGAATAATTCTAAATATTTGTTAGTAATTGGTATTGGCGGTTCTTATCTAGGTGCTAGAGCTGTTATTGAAGCTTTAACAAGTACATTTTATAACTTAAGAGAAAATAGTCCAATTATTTTATATGTTGGCAATAACTTAAGTACTAGCTATATAAATGACATTATTAAGATTATTGGAAACGATGATTTCTCTATAAATGTTATATCAAAATCTGGTACTACTACTGAGCCTGCTATAGCTTTTAGAATATTTAAAAAGATTTTGGAAAATAAATATGGAAATAATGCTAGTGAAAGAATATTTGTAACTACTGATGAAGAAAAAGGTGCTCTTCATACAATTGCAAAAGAAAATAATTATCAAACTTTTAAAATACCTAATAATATTGGTGGCAGATATTCTGTACTTACAGCAGTTGGATTATTTCCAATTGCTGTAGCAAATATAAATGTTGATAAACTATTGAATGGTGCTATTAAAGCATATAACAAATATAATAATAGCAATTTAAATGAAAATGATTGTTATAAATATGCTGTTATTAGAAATTTACTATATCATAAAGATAAAAATATAGAAATATTTGCTTCTTATGAACCAAGACTTCATTATTTTATTGAATGGTTAAAACAATTATTTGGAGAAAGTGAAGGAAAAAATGGGAAAGGAATATTTCCTGTTGGAGTGGAATTTACTACAGATTTGCATTCGCTTGGACAATATATTCAAGATGGTAGAAGGAATATTTTTGAAACTGTTTTAAATATAGAAAATACTAATGAAAGTATTACTATGACAAAAGAAGAAAATAACTTGGATAATTTAAATTATTTAGAAGGATTAACCCTTGACTATATAAATCATAAAGCTATGGAAGGTACAATAGATGCTCATGTATCTAATGATGTACCAAATATACTTATTAATGTTGATAAACTAGATGAAGAAACTATTGGAGAATTAATATATTTTTTTGAACTTGCTTGTGCTATGTCTGGTTTTATTTTAAACGTTAATCCATTTAATCAACCTGGAGTAGAAAAATATAAACAAAATATGTTTAAACTCTTAAATAAACCTGGATATTGATAGAGTAATAACCAACTTAATTAAAATTAAGTTGGTTATTTGTTTTCAACTAAAGTATATTTTTCTGTTGATATTTCTTTAATGAGTTGTTTTTCTATCATATTCATTATAAATTTGTGAGTGGTTTCTTTACTTCTGTCTATGATATGCTTAATATCATCAAATGTTAATACTTTTTTAAGTTTCATTTTTTCTATAACAACATATTTAGTTCTCGTTACCATATATATCGGCCACGCTTTCATACAATATCAAATATAATCGAGGTGTGCAAGCCTAAATATTATTTTTTAAACAAAAGACTACATATAATGGAATTTTTTTATATTATTATTGATATCAAAATTATTCGCACTTATTCTTATTCCAAGTTCTTGTTTGTATAACGCGTTATATAATTTTAGACTTTTTGCTTGAGTTGAATGATTATTTAACTCATTAAATATGCCCAAAATCAACATTTTGGCGAAAAGCGGACCCACTTTTATATTTTTCAAACAAAAAGTGCATTTTTTGTTATAATACCCGTCAAATTGGCGGGTATTTTTTTGATTCAGACAAAAATCATTGTTTTTGGCGGAATTAGATTAATTGCCGTCATTTTGTCGAATATTATATAGTACTTTCAAATTGTTTTATAATATCAAATAGCCTTTGATTTTTATAAATTCTTTCACGTCCCATTTTTTCAGATACTAAAAATCCTGTATCTACTAGAGTATTTAGGTATCTTAGCGCTGTTCTTTCTGAAACTCCTAATGTTTTTTCAATATAAGATGTTTTAGTATAAAATTCAAAAAACATTGCTTCTAATAACTCTTTTGAATATATTTTAGTTTTTATTCTTAATTCATTTTTTACTTTTAACATTTCTTCACTTATTACATTTATTATTTTTATTGTTCCTAGAGCTGTTTCTTCAATTCCTTTTAGAATGTAAATAATCCATTCTTCAAAGTCGTTAGTCTTTCGAGTCTCTTGAAACAATCTATAATATTCATTTTTAGTGTTTATAATGTATTTACTCAAATAAAGTATTGGTGTTTCAAGTAAATTTTCTTCAATTAAATATAATATATTTATTATTCTTCCAGTTCTTCCATTTCCATCATAAAAGGGATGAATACTTTCAAATTGATAGTGGATTATTGCTAATTTTATTAATGGGTCTACTTCATCACTTATATTAATGTAATCTAAAAGATTATTTAAATAATCAAGTATTTCTTCTTTTGATTGCGGTGGAGTATAAATTATTTCATCTGTTTTACTATTTTTTATAACTGTTCCAAGAGTACATCTTATACCTGCAGTATTATGTTCTATTTTTTCTTGTACCTTTTTTATTAAATCTAAAGATATATACCCTTTTTCCTTTAATTCTCTATAGCCTTTCCAAATAGCACTTCGATAATCAATTACTTCCTTAGCATATGGATTTGAATTGTATGGTCTTACCATTGCTTTATATATTTCGTCATGTGATGTAACAATATTTTCTATTTCAGAACTTGCTTTTGCTTCATTTATCATTATAGCATTTATAAGAATGTTTTGGTTTGGCATTGTTTTTGCAATTCCCTTTAATTCTGCTAAGGCTCTACTAGTAATAGATAATTGTTTTAAAATTCTTGCAGTTTCTATATTATTTTTTAATGGTAATTTTTCTAAAATTTGTGACATTTATGTTTCACCTCTTATTAGTATAATACTAAACTTTTTTTAATTAGTCAAGTTGATTCCGCCAAAAAATGCATTTTTTGGCGGAATTATTATAATACCCGTCAAATTGGCGCGTATTTTTTCAATTCAGACAAAAAATGTGTTTTTTGGCGAAATCAGATTAATTGTAGTCATTTTGTCAGGTATAAAAAAAATAGTGGTAAACCACTATTTTAAGAATAATACTAAAGATATTACAAAGAATAGAATTCCTAGGATTAAAGTTATTCTACTTATTACTAGTTCTAATCCTCTTTCTTTTTGGTGTCCAAATAAATTTTCGTTACCACCAGTTATAATTCCACCAGCATCACTAGCTTTATTTCCTTGTAAAAGAACTATAGCTATAAGTAATACAGATATTACAAGTAATATATTTTCTAACATTTTAACACATCCGTTTCATTAATAATCTATCACAAGTTTATGAACTTTGCAATAATTATTTATCTTCTTCCTTTGTTTTTCTAGTTTTTTTCTTTGTTTCTTTGACTTCTTCAGTTTTTTCTTCCTTTTCGATTTCTTCGATTGGTTTAATTTCACCAGTAGCAACTATTGACTCAATTTGTTCTTTAGTAATTGTTTCATATTTCATTAGTGCATCACTTAAAGCAAATATTAAATCTTTGTTTTCACTGATGATTTTCTTAGCTTTTGCATAACAATCTTCGATTATCTTACGAACTTGTTCATCAATTTCTAATGCTACTTGGTCTGAAAAATCTCTTGATTTAGCATAATCTCTTCCTAAAAAGACATTTTCGCTCTTTTCTTCATATTGAACTGGACCTAAGTCACTCATTCCGTATTCAGTTACCATACTTCTTGCAATACGTGTTGCTTTCTTGAAATCATCACTTGCTCCGGTTGAAATTTCATGTAAGAACATTTCTTCACTTACACGTCCACCAAGTAAACCTGTGATTTGTGCAAGCAATTCATCTTTAGTCATTACAGCAATTTTTTCTTCTTTTGGAAGCATCATTGTGTAACCACCTGCCATACCACGTGGAATGATTGTTATTTTATGAACTTCTTGAGCATCTTCAAGTTTTATACCAATTACAGCATGTCCCGCTTCATGAATTGATACAAGTTTCTTTTCTTTATCAGTTATTTTTCTAGTTGTTTTAGCAGGTCCAAGTAAAACTCTGTCTGTTGCTTCATCTATTTCATCCATTGTAATTGCATTTTTATTACGACGAACTGTTAGAAGTGCTGCTTCATTTAGTAAGTTTTCTAGGTCTGCTCCAGAGAAACCTGGTGTACGTAAACTTAAATTACTTAAGTTAACATCTTTACCTAATGTTTTATTTTTAGCATGAACTTTTAATATTTGTTCACGTTCGTTAGCATCTGGAAGACTAACTGTTACTTGTCTATCGAAACGACCTGGACGAAGTAATGCTGGGTCTAAAACATCTGGTCTATTTGTAGCAGCTATAATGATGATACCTTCATTTTCTCCGAAACCATCCATTTCAGTTAGTAATTGATTTAATGTTTGTTCTCTTTCATCATGTCCACCACCAAGGCCTGTTCCTCTTTGACGACCTACGGCATCAATTTCATCTATAAAGATTAAGCATGGGGCATTTCTTTTAGCTTCTTTGAACATATCACGAACACGAGATGCCCCAACACCTACGAATAATTCTACGAAATCTGAACCACTTATAAAGAAGAATGGTACATTAGCTTCACCAGCAATTGCTTTAGCTAGTAATGTTTTACCTGTTCCTGGAGGGCCCACTAATAAGACACCTTTAGGAATTCTTGCTCCCATTTTTTCAAACTTTTTAGGGTTCTTTAAGAAATCTATTAATTCTTCAACTTCTTCTTTTTCTTCTTTTAAACCAGCTACATCTTTAAAGCTCTTTTTGTCATTTTCATTACTTAAACGGGCTTTACTTTTACCAAAATCCATTGAATTTTTATTTGAATTTGCTAGTTTAGTAAATAGAATATACATAATACCTACCATTAATACTAGAGGTAATACATTTACTAAGATATAAAGGAAAATATTTTCTCCTGGATCGGAATTAGTATCATATTCTTTAATTTCATTTGTCTTAATTAATGTTAAAACTGAGTCAAGTTCTGATCCAACTACTTTAGCTTGAAAACTTTCGCTTTTTTTGTAACCATCTAGTTTACCAGTGATTACATAAATACTTTCATTACTTTTCGGAGTTACTGTTATTTCAGTTACTTTTTTATTTTCAAGTTCTGAAATTAGTTCTCCAGTTTTTAATTCATGAACTTTCGTACCTTGCAAGTTTAAAACACCGAGTACAATTGCAATTATACCTGCTAGAACTATATAAGGTAATATGTTCTTAAAACTATCATTTTTATTTGTTTTTACATTCATTTAATATATTCACCTTGCCTTACATCTTATTATTATATCATATTTTTGTGATTTGTCTTTAGAAAATTGTGATTTTTTTAAATTTGGCACCCATAAAACTGTATTTTTACTGTCAACTAGTATAGGGTAAGTACTTCTTTTATCTTTTGGAACCTTGCTATCTATAAAAATATCACTTATTTTTTTACTACCATTTAAGTTTTTTATTTTCATTTTATCACCTGGTAAAACGCCTCTTATTTTTAATGGAAGAGTTATTTCACTAGTATTAAGATAAATACACGAATTTGAGTTATCACCATCTTGACTATTATAATAAAAAATATAATCTTCTAATTTAATATCTTTATCAAGAACAATTTCATTAAGAACTTTATTTTCTTTTTTCTTAATATAGATTTTACCATAACTATTTACACCCATGTAATTATTATTTAAATCTATAGTTTTATTACTTTGATTATATAATTTCATTAAATTATTCATTTGTTCATCTGAGACATCAAAATAATCTTTTCTTTGAATGTCTTTTACTAAAAGTTCTAAACATTTTCTTTTAATAAAATCTATTTCACTTGATACTTTGTTTATAACTATTGAGTTATCAACAATAAATTTATTGTCTTTAATATAAGTATTAACAAAATTATCATATTCTATAAGTTCTTTAGAAAATTTTAAATATTTTTCATGAACTTTAGGATTTTCTTTCTTTAAAAAAGGTAAAACTATGTGTCTATATCTATTTCTAGTGTGTTTAAGTTCTTCATTAGTTTTATCTAATCTATACGGAACATTATTTTCTTTTAAATAGTTTATAATTTCATCTTTTGTAACACTTAAAAGTGGCCTTAGTGTTTTATAGTTTTCATTCTGAGATATTTCCTTAATCCCAATATATCCACTTAGGTTACTACCTCTAGTTAAACGCATTAAAATTGTTTCAATTAAATCATCACCATGGTGAGCTGTAAGAAGCGCACTAGCTTGATATTTTTTTATAATTTCATTAAAAAAGTTATATCTTCTCTTGCGGGCATCTTCTTCGGTAAAGTTCCCATTTATATAGTCTGTTATTTCAAGAAGTTCAAATGTTATGTTATTCTCTTTTGCATAGTTTTCTACCATCTTAGCTTCTTCTTCACTTTCACTTCTTAATTTATGGTTGACATGAGCAACGATTATATTTAGATTTAATTCATCTTTTAATTTTGTTACTAAATCAAGAAGACACATTGAGTCAGGGCCACCACTACAAGCTACAACTATAGATGCGTTTTTATCTAAATTTTCTTTTAAAAAATCAATAACCTTTTTCATCGCAACTCCTTTAAATTATATATAAGCATATCTTTTATATTGCCATCAAGTATTTTTTCTGGTTCATTACTTTGATAGTTACTTCGATGGTCTTTGACCATTTTATATGGTTCTAAAATATAACTTCTTATTTGACTTCCAAAGTTAATACTAGAAGTTTCTCCTTTTAAAGCATTTAATTTTGCTTGTTCTTTTTCAAATTCCAGCATATACAATTTATTTTTTAACATTTTTATGGCTTGTTCTTTGTTATTTAGCTGACTTCTTTCATTTTGACAAGTAACTACTGTTTTTGTTGGTAAATGTGTTATACGTACCGCTGAGTTACTAGTGTTTACTGATTGGCCTCCAGCTCCACTTGAGTGATAAACATCTATTTTCAAATCTTCTTCTTTAATTTCAATGTTTATTTCTTTCTTGATTTCTGGCATAATGCTAACAGATGCAAATGAGGTGTGTCTACGAGCTCCGGCATCAAACGGGGAAATTCTAACTAAGCGATGCACTCCATCTTCTTTTTTTAAGTATCCATAAGCGTAGTCTCCACTTATTTTAAGAGTTATGCTTTTTATTCCTGCTTCATCACCTTTTTGCTCATCAACAATTTCCCATTTGTAACCTTCTTTTTCGCAAAATCTTTCATACATTCTAGCTAGCATTGATGCCCAATCACATGACTCTGTTCCACCTGCTCCAGGATGAATTTCTAAATATGCATTTAAAATATCAAATTCACCACTTAAGGTAACGGATGTTTCTAACTCATTAATTTCATTTTCAAGTGTTAACAACTCATCACTTATTAACATGATTATTTCATCTTCATTTTCTTTAAGAAGTTCCAAATTATCATTAATGGATTTTTTTAAATTATTATATAATGTAACTTCTTTTTTTAAATTAGATAATCTTTTGTTGATATCATTTGCTTTATCAACATTTTGCCAGAAGTCATCGGCTTTTTGTAAATCTTCTAATTTTTTTATTTCTTCTTCCTTTTTAGGTAAGTCAAAGATACCTCCCTACAGAAGCTAATTTTTCTTTATATTCATTTAATTTTGTTTGTAATTCTTCTTTCATTGAAATTTTCCTTTCAATGTTTATTTTACCATATTTTATATAATTATTCTAGTTATTGGAACAAAAAAAACTAAGTAACTTTTTGCTGCTTAGTTTAATTGGCTTTACTCATTTTTTATTCCCCACCAGATTTCGAAGAGCCTCTTTCTTAGTAGTTACTATTTATCATATTTTCTTGGAAGTATTCTTTGTTTAGATTATCTACTATTTTATTTTTTTCTTCAAGCATTTCATAATGCATGACAATATCTCTGTCATAATATGTGATGCGTCCACTTGGAAGAAGGAGCATTCTATTTATATTTAAATTATCAACAAAATCTAAGTTGTGAGAAACTACGAGCATTGTTCCTTCGTAGTTTTTAAATGTTTCTGATATTATTAATTGAGTCATAGGATCTAAATGGTTTGTGGGTTCATCTAAAAGTAAGGTATTGGCACCAGTTAAAGATATTTTAGCTAAAGCTACTCTGCTTCGTTCCCCTGGAGATAAAACTTCTACTTTCTTGAAAATATCATCACCAGAAAATAAGAAACTACCTAACATTCTTCTTATTTCATAATCGGCTAAGCCAAAGTTTGCAAAGTTTTCTAATATTGTCTTGTTATTATCAAGAATTTCATGTTCTTGTGCATAATATGCTATATCAGTTTTATCTGTTATTTCAATACTGCCTTCAATCGGAGTTAAATATCCCATTATTAAACGAAGTAATGTTGTTTTACCTATACCATTTTCACCAACTACTAAGAGTTTTTCTCCACGTGTTAAATCAAAATTTAAATTTTCATATAATAAATTTTCTTCATCATAACCAAATGTTAAATTATTGCATTTAATTGGAATGCTATAGCTTGGTCTATTTATTTTCATATTAAATTTAGTATATTTATTTTTCTTCTCAAGTTCTATCTTTTGAGTTTCAAGCTTTTCTAATTTTTTTATTCTATCTTTAGCAATATTAGCTTTCTTTTCATTACCACGAATATATTTTGCTATTATACCTTTTAGTTTTTCTTCTTCTCTTTGTTGCTTTTCATATAACCTTTGTTTAGCTAAATCTCTTTCACTTTTAATTTTCATGTATTTTTCGTAATTTCCATTGTAAATTTCTATATTATGTTTCATTTTATCTACATATAGTGTCTTTTTAGTAACTGCATTTAAAAATTCTACATCGTGAGATATAACTAAAATTATCCCATGATAGTTTTTAAGATAATTAATTATATAATCTTTAGTGTCTAAATCTAAGTGGTTTGTGGGTTCGTCTAGAAGCATTATTTCAGGATTTGAATATAAAAGTTTAGCAAATGCTACTTTGGATTTTTGACCTCCGGAGATGTTTTTTAGCTTTAAATCAAGTAAATTATCATCTATTTGCATACCACTTATAATCTTTAAAAGAATGCTTTCTGCATTGTATTCATCATAATATTCTAAAAGTTCGTTTATTCTATTTATCTTTTTATAATATTTTTTTAATTCATATTCATTTTGAGTATTTGCCATTATATCATAAAGGTTAGTTAATTCTTCTTTTAATTTTTTGATAGGCCGTCCTTCAAGCAAATAATCAAATACTGTTTCATCTTCACTTGATGCATCTTCCATGATTACTTGGGGTAAATAACCTAAATTTATTTTGGTATCTAAAGTTATGTTTCCGGAGTCTGATGTTAAGTTGCCTAAAAGTATATTAAATAATGTTGATTTGCCTGCTCCATTTACACCAATAATACCTACTTTATCATTGTTATTTATTTGAAATGATACATTATCAAATATAACTTGAGTACCAAAAGACATACATAAATTTTCTATTTTCAAAGGTATCACTTCCTTACTCAAAAATTATAGAAGATTAACATCTTCAAGTCAAGAATAATAATGGTAAATAGAAAAAGAATTGGTGTATTATTCACCAGATTCTTGAATTAGTTTTTTTAATTTATTTATTTGCCTATTTAAAATAGTACATAATCTATTTATTCTTGTGTCAGAATATTTGGTTAAATGTTGATAACTATGAAGAGTATCATCAAACTACTTTGGAAGGTCATCTAACTTTTGTATATCAATTCTTCTTATATTTTTTACTACTTTTCAAAAAGCTTAGCTTCGTAGAATAATCTTCCTTCACCTGAGATATGCATCTCTTCTTCATCTTTTTTTAACATTTCATCTGTCGTATTATTTGGAGTTTTTAGCGATTCTTCTTTTACAATGTTATTACTATTTTTAGAAAGAGAAGCTTCTAAGAGTTCACTATAATCAAAGTCATTATCAAAAAAGTTTATATCATCATAATTTACTTTTAAACCATAGGTTTTTAGCCAATATTGGTCTTAAAGAGATAAACCAAAAGCTTTATCTAAGAGTTCTGTCGGAGTTGATATATTCAATCTATGAATAAGTATATCAAGTTTATCTCTCCATGATGAAATTTTTCTTCCTTTAAACCAATTTGAAAGATTAATTTCCATTTCTAGTTCTTAATTTATCTATAAACTCTTTTTCAAATCGCTGTTATTATAAGTGTTAAAATGAACTTCTAAAAAACTATTTAAATTAGTTAATATTTCTGAAACACTTTATAAATATATATAAGAATATACAAAAAAATACATATCTTTTGAAGTGATATGTATTTTTATTTTACTTTTCTGTTTCTTTTAAAGTGTCATTTAAAAGCTTATTTAAAGCTTCATTACCTTTTTCTGTTAGATGAATACCATCTGCCATTAAATAATCTTTATTTTTTTGAATTTTGTTATAAAAATTAATTATTGTTACATTTTCATAATTTCCTAGACTATCTAGAGGTTTACCACTTGAAACTAAATATATTTTACTATCTTTGCATGATTCTATAAGTTCTTGATATTCTTTTGTGGAAATAACTGTTGAGTTATCGAATGCTATTACTATTTTTTTAGATAATGTATTTTCACTTATACTTTTTTCTATACTTTCTTTTAAAGATTTATAACTAAAATCTTTGTTAACTATAAACTTAGCGTCGGCATAATTTGTTTGAAGAGTTTCAAAGTTATAAAATAGAATATCATTACCATAGAAAGCCATTTTATTTCTTAATTCTTCTTGATGAGCTTTGATTAGTTCCGCTTTTTTATTTTTAAATTCTTCTTTGTAGACATTTAATATAGCATTATATACAATATTTGTATATTCTTTTCTACCTGTTGGAGGTAAATGAATACCATCAGCATAGAACCAATCTTTGTGGCCTTCGGATAGGCTATACCAATCAATAATATGAAGATTGTTATATTTTGTAGCCAGTTCTTTTAAGCTATCATTAACTTTAGTATAATTTGTGGTATTAATCCAGAAAACAGTTCTATCACTTAGTAGATCCATTAAGCTTTCTTTACAACTATTTTTACAATCACCATTAGTTCCTAGGTGGATAACTACAGGGTTACCAAGTTTTTTACTTTCTTTTAATTCTTTAATTATAGTATAACCTACATAAGTTGAACGTGACTCTTTTGAATCAAAATAACTGTTTGGAAACATTGCTTTTAAATTGTTCATGGCTCCGAGCATAACTGAGTCGCCGATGAATGTTACTGGCAATTCTTTAACCATTTGCTCATAGTTGCTTGTATCATCTAATTTTTCAAGTTCTTTTGTCCAATCTTCTTCATCTTGTTTTTCTTGTAGTTTATATTCTTTTTGTTTTTCTAACATTATTTTTTCATTTTCTGCTAGTTCTAGTTCTAGTTGTTTCATTTCTTTTTCATGTGATTTTGCTGTGATGTATTTATAAGCACCAAAGCTTGATAATGCTAAAACAATTACTATTAATATTACTCTTAATTTTTTCATCTTTTCTCCTTTATTTGTCACTATATGTAATATGTATGAAAGTATTAGTACAAATATTATAATTAATGGGGTTTTTAAATAATGGTTTATATTAATGTATTGGAATAAAAATATAATTGGATATTGTACTAAATATATCTCATAACTAATGTTAGCAAAAAATTTTAATACTTTATCTGTTTTAGTTAATTCTCTTTTATCAATTGTTCCATAATCTATTAATCTACATGAAATAATAGTTATTAAAACCATACTTAAAGCAAATAGTTTTGATGTTGATGGAATAAAGATACATGCTAGTATTAAAATAAGTGTGTATAATGCAAATATTACTTTGCGTAATGGTTTAGTTTTTATGTAACTTGGAACAAGTAAACCATAATATGAATGATAAAATCCTAAGCATAAACCTAGTAATAAGGAATAACTTCTGGCAAAAGTATTGTAATAAGCACTCATTAAATTAGTACTCTTTGAACATATAATAAAATAAATAATGCTTATTATTGATAAAACTAAAGTTATAATACAAGGCAATTTTTTATTTACTTTATCCCCAAGTTTTTTTAAACCTTTAAAAATAAATGGGAATACTAAATCAAATTGGAAAAGTATTGCTATATACCATAAATGCATAAATGGTGAGTCAACATGTCTTGCAAAATAATCTAAGTTAGCACTTATTTGCCAAAAGTTGTTATATCCAAGTAATACGGATGTTGTTTCAGCTTTTAAGCTTAACCAATAAATATTTTTAAATAAAGATACTACACCTACAGAAATAAAAACTACAATTAATAAAGGAATATATAACTTTATAAATCTATTTTTGTAATATTCTTTTAACGAAAAATTTTCTTTTTTAAATGCTGATTTACATGATAAATATCCACTTAAAACAAAGAAAGTACATACAGCTAAGTAACCTCCTTTTAATATGCCTAAGTGATAGAATAATACAGCTATACAAGATATAACTCTTATTATATTTAAATTTTTATAATATTCTTTATTTTGAACTTTCTTTTTTATCATTGTAACACCTCGTTAATATCATAATTAACAGAGATATTATACCATGAAAAAAAGTATCCTAAAAGCTTTTTTTATATTTTTTGCTTGATATTTCTTATACTTGACACTCCAACTTAAATTTAGCTTAAACTCTAGGATACTTTTAACAAAAAATTTTTAGTCTTCTATGTCTGGCACTATAATATTAATATCTTTTAATTTAGATAAAAAAGATAAGATTATATTATTATTTTAAAAAGTTATTATTTTGTACGCATGTCCAGTTTTCATTAATATACAAAAAAATGTTAATAACAATTAGGTTATCAACACATTTATTATTTTAATCTTTCTAATCTTGCATCTTTTGAAATCAATTCTTTCATTACTTCTATAAATCTTTCATTAGAAATGTTTACTAATAATTTTCTTATTTCATCTTCAGTTAAATGAGATATGAAATCAATTATATAATTGTACTCCATTTCATATAGTAATTTTTCCTTGTATTTTTGAATATTTTCTTGCCAAAATGATGTTTGTTTTAATACGCTTTCGTATGTACTAATTATAAATATTAAATACTCTTTTAATTTATTTTTTAATTTTAAATCTCTGATGCTAATTTCTAAATTAACATTTTCTAATGATAATCCTGATGTTTCGTAAAAATCATTATTTTTAGAAAATGAAAAATTAATGGATATTGAATACTCATTCACGTTAAAGCTATATACTATTGGAAAATTTGTGAGTATATAATCTATTAACTTTTTTAAAGTATTGGTGTCTAAGAAAACATCTGTTAAAATTTCACCTTTTGGCACACTTTGTTTAAAACTTTCAGTTCCATCTAAAATATTAATAAATGTATATAGCATGTTGTCATTTTCAACTAGATTGATTTCTATATCTGTCGATGGTCTTTTAAAACTCGGAGTCTGTAAGTCTATTCTTGGTGTTTTAACTGGGTGTAATTCATTTATTAGTTTAATTATTCTTCCTATGACTTCCTTTTCATCTGTTATTTCCATTACCAAAACCTCCGATAATTATTATTTTGTTAATCTTCTTTCTAATTGTTGAAAACTTTGATTGTGATTTATATATGATTGTAATGCACTTACGATGGCACTGCTATCAAATATATCTCTTTTATAAAATCCATTTGTTAAATAACCTGATATACCATTTGCTTTTTTGTTTTCACTATTTTCTATGATTGATTCAATTACTTTATTTAATGATTTGCCGTCACTTACCCAGTCAAACATTGCCTTAGAAATTTGTAATCCCTGAGATTTTCCGATAAATTCATTATTTTTATTATCTATGATTGAGACATAAGTTACAATAAAATATGTGTTATTAACTTGTTCATAGCCTCCTTCAATGCTAATAAGCAAGTCAAAATCAATGTTGTTTTCTTGACAGTATTTATATAAATTTTTATTTCTGTTTTGAGCTCCGATTAGAGTTTCTTCATTAATTGGTTTTGAACTAACTTGTGATGGAACATCTATTGGTGTTATTTTTATATCATTATATCCGATAGATTGCATTGCTAATTTTATTGCATTTGCTTTTGAAGGATTTTTAGAGCCTAATAAGATTTTCATTTTACACCTCACTATTTATTTTCTATTTCTTTTGTTTCAATTAATAACTTATCAAAGTCTGAAACATAATTTTTATCTTGAATAATTCTATATTTTTCATATTCATTAATTGCTTTTTCTATAGCTCTTTTGTGTGATATTTTTCCTTTATTTTCTAAAACTTCGTAATGTAATAATGTTAGTGCATTTTCCACTTCTTTTTTCCAATCATTCATATACATTGGAATGTTTCTTTCTGCATTATTTTCCGCTATATCCAAAAATATATTTACTAAATTGTTTAAATTTTTAATTTCTTTTTCATCTAAATAATTTTTGGCAATTATCACATCTGATTTTAATATCTTGCCATCTGGAGATTTGTCCCATGTAGTTAGTCCCATATTATCCTTATTTGCATCAGCTCTGCTATAAACTATTTCTGCTGCAGTTTGGCCAGTTATGGCAAAATGGAATTTATTTTGAATTGTTTTATAAAACGTTGTTGCTTCTTCAGTTTCTTTATTATAATCAATTGAACATTCTGCAAATATGTCTGTTATTTTTTGATAAAACATTCTTTCACTCGCACGAATTAATTTTATTCTTTCTAACAATCTTTTGAAATATTCTTGGTCAGCTTTTCTCGCCTTCATAAATCTTTCATCATTTAAAGCAAATCCTTGAACCATGTAATCTTTAATTATTTTATTTGCCCAAGTTCTAAATTTAATTGCTTTTTTGGAATTTACTCTGAAGCCTATGGAAATAATCATATCAAGATTGTAATATTTTGTATTATATGTTTGCTTACCATTATTACCCATATGTGCAATTTTTGCACATGTGATATTTTCGCTTAGTTCTTCTTCTTTATAAATGTTACTAATGTGTCTGATAATACCGCTTCTATCAACATTAAAAAGTGATGCAATAGCTTCCGTATTTAACCAAACATCTTCTTTTTCAAGTAATACTTCAATTTTGATATTTCCTTCTTCATCATTGTAGAATATAATGTTTTTTTCTGTTCCAATTAATTTATTATTCATATTTCCCCCTTGGCCAATTTTTTCATCAATTTAATTATAACATTAATTTCTTTTAGCCACAATATAATTTAACTTAAAAGCAAAAAATGTTGATAATTAAATAGTTACCAACGATAACCATGACTTTCATATTTTGCTATTTTGCATAATAATTATAATTTTTCTTCATTATCTATATATGACACACTAAATTTTACACCTTTTAAGTTATTATTTATGGCTTCTTTTTCAAACCTTATCATATCGGTTGGCAAGTTGTTAATATCTGACCAGATTAACTATCTACATTTTTCTGATTCATTAATAACTATTTTCCCATCAAATTTACTTATTTCAAAATATACATCATAGTATGATGGCAATGACTCGTTTTTTCTATTAACCGCGAATGTATCAGTTATGTCATCAAGATTAATTATAATATTTAGCTCTTCTTTTGCTTCACGCACTAATGCTTCGTAGGCATTTTCTCCTTCATCTATGTGATCAGCGGGTAAAGCTAAAAATCCTGACCATAATTTTGTTCCTTGTCTTCTTTGTAAAAGTACTTGGTCTTTTTCATTTTTAATTATTATGTAAATCGATGATAAAAACTTTTCTCTTTCTTTTTTCACTTGTTACTCCTTATTTTTTATTTCAAAAGAGATAACGTTTTCTTTGTTATCTCTTTTAAATATTTTATTGTTTTATTTGCCACAGCAATTTTTATATTTTTTACCACTGCCGCAGATGCATGGATCATTGCGACCAATTTTATGGCTAACTCTTTTAGGTTGGTTTTTTAATTTTTCTTTACCATCATTTGCTGTTCCTTTTAAAGTTTGTTTTCTTTCAACATTTTGACGAACTTCTGCTTTAAGTAAGAATAAGGCAATATCATTATCTATTTTGTTTAGTAAGTTATCAAACATTTCAAAGCCTTCCATTGTGTAAACTTGAACTGGGTTTGATTGTCCATATCCACGAAGACCAACACCTTCTTTTAAGTGTTCCATAGCACTCATGTGATCTACCCAACTTGTATCAATAACGCGTAGTGAAATAGCTTTTTCAAAATCATTCATAAGTGGTGATGATATCATTTTCTTTTCATAATCTTTAATAACAAGTTCACTTATGTGGTCAATAACTTCTTGTTCTTTCATGCCTTCAAGTACTTTTGGATTTAATTCTTCACCTTTTAAGAAGTTTGTATTTACATATTCAGCTATTTCAGATAAATCATTTTCTGTCAAACAATTTTCTGGTGGAATATGACTATCTACTAAATTTGTTATTGTATTTTTAAATGTTTCAATAATAGTATCATGGATACTTTCTTCATCTAATATTTCATTACGGCGTGCATAAATTATTTCTCTTTGTTCATTTAATACATTGTCATAGTCAAGTAAACTTTTACGATAATCAAAGTTATTTCCTTCAACTTTCTTTTGAGCTGATTCAATACTTCTTGTTAATGCTTTAGAGCGTATTGCTTGATCTCCTTCAATGCCCATGCTTATTAGCATATTTTTTATTTTTTCAGTACCAAAACGGCGCATTAAATCATCTTCGAACGATACAAAGAATTGACTTGTTCCTGGATCTCCTTGACGTCCTGAACGACCACGTAACTGATTATCAATACGACGAGATTCATGTCTTTCTGTACCAATTACATAAAGTCCCCCGATTTCACGAACACCTTCCCCTAGTTTAATATCTGTTCCACGACCTGCCATATTTGTTGCAAGTGTTATGGCATCTTTTTCACCAGCATGTGCAATTATTTCAGCTTCTCTTTCATGATTCTTAGCATTTAATACTTCATGTTTTAAACCATTTTTAGTAAGTAATTTACTTAATTTTTCATTGGCTTCAACTGAAATTGTACCAATTAAAATTGGTTGATGTTTAGAATGGATTTCTTTAACAACATTTATAATTGCTTTATATTTTCCATTTTCACCTGAATAAACTAGGTCTGGTAAATCTTCACGAATTACTGGTTTATTAGTTGGTATTCTAATAACGTACATGTTGTAAATATTTCTAAATTCTTCTTCTTCAGTCTTGGCAGTACCTGTCATACCTGATAGTTTATTATACATTCTAAATAAGTTTTGGAATGTGATTGTTGCCATTGTCTTAGTTTCGGTATTAATTGTAACACCTTCTTTGGCTTCGATGGCTTGATGAAGTCCTTCAGAGTATTGTCTTCCATGCATTAAACGTCCCGTAAATGGGTCAACAATTATAATGGCATCATTGTCTACAACATAATCAATATCTTTTTTAAAACCATAGTTAGCTTTTAAAGCTTGATTAATATGATGAACTAAACTTGTATTATCTAAATCATAAAGATTTGTTATGTTTAAAAACTTTTCAACTTTTTTACTACCTTCAGCTGTTAAAGATACACTCTTTGTTTTTAAATCTATTGTGTAATCATCATCTTCTTTTAATCTTTTAGCAACTCTGTCTGCTTCGATATAAAGACTATTGGTATTAAATTGTCCACCACTTATGATTAATGGAGTTCTCGCTTCATCAATTAAAATTGAGTCAACTTCGTCGATTATACAGAAGTTAAGTCCTCTTTGAACTCTATCTTCTTTTCTTACTACCATATTATCTCTAAGGTAGTCAAATCCAACTTCATTATTTGTTGAATATGTTATATCAGCATTGTATGCTTCTTGTTTTTCTTTTGGTGATAATTCTCTTAAGTTTATACCAACTGATACACCTAATAAATCATAGATTGGGCGCATCCATTCAGCATTACGGCTTGATAAGTATTCATTGGTTGTTACTACGTGTACACCTTGACCACTTAACGCATTAAGATATGCTGGCAATATAGTTGTTAAAGTTTTACCTTCACCAGTTTTCATTTCAGCAATGTTACCATAATGGATTGCTAAACCACCAAGAATTTGAACATGGAAAGGTTTTTCACCAATAGCACGATATGCAGCTTCACGAGCTAAAGCAAATGCTGGAACTACAATATCATCTAGTGTTTTACCATCTTCAAGCATAGCTTTAAATTCTAAGGTTTTATCTTTAAAATCCTCATCTTTTAGCTCTTGCATTTCTGGCTCTAATTTTTCTATTTCTTCTGCTATTTTTTCAAAACGACATAATTCTTTGTATTCACTGTCTAATAATTTTTTTATAAAATTCATTTTTCATTTCTCCTTAATGTGTATTATAACATAAGTGAGAGAAAAGAAAAAGCTTTTAGGGCCTTTTTCACAGGATATTCACTAAAAAAGAAGCCTTTTGGGCTTCTAGTTATAAACTATTTAACATTTATGATACCAAATTTGCCATCTTTTCTTTTATATAGAACAGATACACAATCTTCATCAATATTTTTAAAGACAAAGAAGTCATGATTTAATAAATCAATTTGGAGCAATGCTTCTTCTTCATCCATTGGTTTCATTTCCATTTCTTTTCTTTTGATGATTTTTGGTACTTCTTCTTCCTCTTCCTCAGGAACTTCAAAATCAAAACTCATTTCAAATTTAGGAACATCGCGATATTTCTTGCCAAGACGATTTTTATTTTTTCTGATTTGTCCTTCAAGTTTATCAACGACTAGGTCCACTGCTGCATAAAAGTCGGAATGTCTTTCTTCTGCTCTTAAAGTAAATTTACTAGTTGGCACTGTTACTTCAATACTTTCCTCTTGGTTCTTAACCTTAACTAGGACTTTACACTCTGTGCTCTTTGGGCTTTCAAAATACTTATCAAGCTTTCCTAACTTTTCTGTTATGTATTCTTTCATTGATTTTGTGACCGTTACTTTGTCACCGCGAATACTTATTTTCAATATATCACCTTCCTATAATTAATATAACATAAATAAAAGAAAAAAACTACTTAATTGTAGTCATTTCTTGTTCTAAAACATCAACTGCTTGTAAACCTTTTGAAGTTTCAATTAATTTAAAGCTTACTGTTGCACCTTCGTTTAATGTCTTATAACCTTCTTTTACGATAGCTGAATAATGCACAAAGATGTCAGACAGTTTATCACATTCGATGAAACCATAGCCTTTGTCATTATTAAACCACTTAACAGTTCCCTGCATCATAACTCTAGCTCCTTCCTACTCTTAAACTTTAACACACTATAGTATATAATGCAACAAAAATCGTTCGACAAAGGTCGACAAAATGCGGGTTTTTCAGGCCTTTTCGCTAGTAATTATGTAGGTTTCAAAATTTTTAAAAATATAAGTTTTTTTGTTAAATTTGTTTTCAAAATTAGAAAATATTTCATTAATGAGGTTTCCACTACCTAATAAATATACTTCTTTTTCTCCTAAAATATAATTTATGTAAGACATTAAATCATCATTATTTAAAAAACATTTTGTTTCAATATAGATGTTATTAACTTTTTTATATTCATCTAAGAATGTTATATTTGAATAATTATCAAAGACATTTACATATGAATTTGTGCTATTTAATCTGTAGTATTTAAGTTCTTTATCTATACTTATCTTTCTATAATTAAAGCAATTTATTATATTTTTTAAAAATGTTATATCAGCGGGTGTATAATTTGATGCGACGATTATTTTGATTTTTTCACCAAATAAAGAGTTATTTAAATGATTTTCACTTAATAACTTTTCTAAAGATTTCATAAATTTATTTATATTTGCTACTTTTCCTCCGTATATAACATCTTTTGCTAATTTGTATTTTATTACTTTATCTTTTTTCTTTAAATATAAATTATCATCTGTTATATGTAATACATAGTTATATTTCATAGTTTAACCTCTTTTATATTTTTGTCTTGTTACTTCTCCCCCACGGATATGTTTTTCTCTATCATGGGTTTTAAATATGTTATCAATTTCTTTTCCTAGATTTTTATCTATTTCCTTTAGTCTTTCCGAAAGGTCAGCATGTACTGTACTTTTACTTACATTGAACCTATCTGCAGTTTGTCTTATTGTGTCTTGCGTTTTAATAATATGATTTGCTTCACTTAATACTCTTCTTTTTATATCTTTATTCATTAACCAAACAACCCCTTAATAAAATATATTATTAAAGGGTTAGTTTTATGTTATTTTAAATCTTCAATATTCATATTATAAAAGTCTTCTGGGTCTATTGCTGCTCCATTATGATATACTTCAAATAGTAAGCAATTTTCTGTTTCACCATTTAGTTTGTTATCTCCACTTTTACCTATAACATCACCACTTATAACAACATCATCTTTTTTAACTTGGACATCACTTAAACTATAATATACAGTTTTTAAGTTTGGATTGTGGGTAATTTCTACATAATTTCCAAGAATGTCATCAGTTGCAACATTTGTTACTGTGCCATCAAAGCTACTTAATACTTCGAATGCATCTTGTGATGAATATAGAACACCACTATTTTGTAAGTATGTATTTTCATAATACACTAATGAATTTTGTTGTTTTGATGCTTCATCAGTCATATCATAAAATGATTTGCTTATGGCAACATTGGTACTTACAAATGGTTTTTCAATTTTACTAACTGGAGTATCATCATTTTTGATAACTGGAGTTACATTATCTTTCAATGCACTTACTGCCATATTATCGTATTCCATTTGGGACTGTAATACATTTCCTAGAATTGAAATACTTACAAATAATACTCCGATAACCATTACATAAACTGTTGGTAAAACAAATTTTCTAAGTCTTTTTGTTTTCATTTTTCACCATCCTACTTAAAGTATGGTAAAAATTGCTATATTTTATACACTAATTTTTTCAATATTTATATTTTGATAATAATGTTTTAATATTTCTTCGTAAGTTTTACCTTCATCAGCTAAAGTGTTTGCTCCATACTGACTCATGCCAACACCATGACCATAGCCTTTAGTGGTTATTTCAATATTATTTGCTAAAATGTTAATTTCAAAATCTGTAGAACGTAATCCTAATTTAGTTCTTACTTCTGTTCCTTTAAAACTTTTGTTGTTGATAACTAATGTATCTATTCTTCCCGATGATGTTTTTTCTATGGATTTTACAGTAATTTCACCGCATGATAAACTTAACTTATTACAAAATTCTTCTTTAGTTAAAGTTACTTTTGTAGTACTACTCTTTTCTGGTGAAATTACACTTTTTAAATATTCTTTATTTTCTCCGAAGACTGGTTTAGCATCTTCAGTACTTCCGTTACTAGTGGAAAAATAAAAACTACATATTACATTACCATTATAAGTCATAATTAAATCTTTAGTGCTATTAACAGCATTTTTTATTTTATTATAATAATATTCATAATTTTCTTGCCAATTTTCTTTCATTTTATCTTTGGTAAAATAAACTTGATTAGTTATATCTGTTACTAAGTCATATGTACCACTTGCATTATTCATTTTATATACAGCATAGGTACGTGCTGCGACAGCTTGAGCTTTTAGAGCTTCCACATTAAAAGATGCAGGCATTTCTCCAGCGATAACACCTATGACATATTCTTCTAAATCTATATTACTAACTATGCCAGTTTCACTATCTTTAATAGCTAGCTTAACTTCTTCTTTAGGTGTTTCTTCTTTTATATTATTATCAGAAAAGGTAGTTTCTTTTTTGAAACTACCTATTGCTACGAATGATAAAACTACTACAGCTAAGAATAGTATTTTATTTTTCATATTAATCTCCATTTAAGTTTATTAAATATTTAAAAAATCTAGTACAAAATTTGTTAATAAATAACCAAAAGAAAAACTTAAAACCATAACTATTACTTTGGCTTCTAGCGTTTTTCCCGATTTAATAATTCCATTAAAATTTACTCCGGATAAACCAAATGCTGATACAAATGTAAAAAATATATAAAGAATTAATTTAACTAGCATAATTTTCATTTTCCATTTCTGTTATTTTTTCAATTCTTCTTAAATGTCTTTCTTCACTTGGTTCTTTGGTCATGATAAAGTTATCTATGATATTGTGAATTTCACTTGATGGAATATTTGCACTAAATGCTATAACATTGGCACCATTGTGATTTTTGGCAGTAAATGCATCATTACTATCAATAACTCTAGCACATCTTATGCCTCTCACTTTGTTGGCAGCGATAGACATCCCTATGCCTGAGCCACAAACTAGAATACCTAAAGAATGTTCTTCTAAAACTTTATGACAAACCCATTTTGCAAAATCCGGATAATCGTCAGTATCATTATTTTCTATATTTGGAACTTCAACCTCATAACCATATTCATTTAAATAATTTATAATATCATCTTTACATTTAACCCCTTGGTGGTCATAACCTAAAAATACTTTTATTGTAATCATCTCCCTATTTAATTATACTAAAGTTTATGCTTGATGTCTATTTATTTAAGGACTTTGTTGTTTAATTTACGATAATATTTATTTTATTGCTAAAATCAATTTTTCTGAAAATATTCAATGTGCGCCCCAGTGGGGCGCAGTATTGATAAATCCCAAAATGTGCCACACTGTGGCACATTTTGATTAAATAAAATTATGCATATATATTATTTTATAAATACGTATAGCAAACGTTTATGTCAAAGTTAGATAAAATTGCCTAAATTTTGTAAAACTTGAATTATTATCACATTTTATTTTACCATTTACACCAAACACTTAAAAACCAATTTAACTCACGAAATATTATTAAATTACTATATATTATTTAGATGGCTTTTCTGTATATCACATAAAATTATACTTGTTATTCTTTACTTATTTAAATAGTTTAGTTCACTAACTCATAAGTGAGTGTCATTAATTTTTCACTTTTAACAAAGTTTGCAACAAATTTATCTTGTTCTTTCGTAATTATTATTCCAATTGTGGGATTATTATTTGCTCTTTTCTTATATTTATCAACTAATGTCATATAAAATTCAGTTTGACCTTTATCTTCTTTTTTTAAACTTCTACATTTTATTTCCACTACAACGTAACAGTTATAATTTATATTTTAAAGTAGCATATCTATATAATAATTTTTGTTACCATCACTTATTTTGTATTGATTTCCTACCCATGTAAAATCATTTCCTAATTGCATAAATACGTAACTTAACTGTGAATATATTAATTTTTCTAAATCCTTTTCATTTTCAACTTTATTACCATTTAAATTTAATAGAATTGGATTTTTAAAGTTTTCTGTTATGGCTGGTACACTTGTTGAAGTGATTATTTCTACTTTATCAGGTTTATGTTCTAATCTTTCAAAGGAATTGCTTTTTATTTCTTTTATCAGTTCCCTCTTTGATAAATTATTCTTAACGCATAAGTTAATATAATAATTTCTTTTATTCTCATCTTTTATAGGTAAAATGGTTCTAATTATTGTCCAATTCAATTGTTGGCCCACTGGGCCAATAATTGGAAAATATAGATATAATTGTCTAAATCTAGATAAATTTGTATAATCATATCCTTTACCATATTCTTGAGTTAACTTTTCTGACCATTCTTTTAATAGTTTATCACCATACTTGCTTTTTTCTTTTCCGCCTTGAGCATCAACAATAAGTTTCCCTATATTCCAGTATGCATCTACCAGTTCATAATTAATTTGTCTTTCTCTAATTTCTTTTCCTATTTCTACTTTTTTTATTAGTGTTTCTATTTCTTTATAATTGTCCATTTTTCCTCCATTTTCTTATCATATAACTATATATCTATTATATATACTTTCAAGGTATAATTTTATAATTAAATATTATTGTTTTATAACTTTTTAGTAGATATAAAGTATATACTATCATATATCCTCTTTTATTACAAGTATTTTCACTTATTTTTTGTGCATAAGAAAAGAACAAAACTAATTACTTTTGTTCTTTATCTAAACCAAATTTTTTATTGAATTTTTCAATGTTTCCAGTCTTCTTAGTTCTACCTTGTGAACCTGTATAGAATGGATGACATTCACTACAAATTTCAACATCTATTTTTTCTTTTGTTGATTTTGTTTTAAATGTAGCTCCACATGCACAAGTAACAGTAGCTTCTTTTACTTCTGGATGGATATTTGCTTTCATATTCTCTCCTTCCGCCATACCATATTCATGGCATAGTAATTCGTTTTTCTTACATATTATACCATATTTTATGCTTTTGGCAAGGTAGTTTAGTAAATTTATGTATTTAATGTGTAAAATAATTAATTTATAATCACATTTATAATTTTTGTATAGTAACTAATTTACACGAATTGGTGAATTTTGAGTTCCATCTCCGGATACATAAGTTACAGAAGAGGATAGACTGAAGACTGGACGCGCACCGAACATACTATTGTCAACGTATTGGGATTTCACGTCGCCGGCGGAATACACAAGGAACGCAGCGGACGAATAGTTCGCAAAACGGGAAATTGTCCATTCGTAAAAACCTAAATACATCCAATTTGCACTTGTGATGGCTGCGTCATCATAATCTTTAAGAGTTGTTGTCCATGCACTTGGGGCTGCTGAAAATCCATAATCACTTACATACATTAAGCCAATTTTTGCACTATATTCTGTCTTATTATCTGTTGTATTTGCTGCTACTGGATTTACTATTTCATTTTGATACGCTGTTTTGGCTGGCTGTTCATATATATTTTCATATGTATTTCCTCCAACCTTCCATGTTGTATCGGCTATTTTACCTTTTGTTGTTTCATCAAATGCATTTATAAATTCATTATTTAAATAACTATTTAAACTTGATGTTGACCACGTATTCTTATTATTACTATCCCATGCTTTATTTCCTACAGATGTTGATTTGATTAGTTTTACTTTATCTCCAAATACTCCGATTATTCTATATAGATTATCAGCTGGACATGGGCTTTGTGTACTTCCAAAACATACATAGTTATTTACTTTATCGCTTGCTCCAGCAAATCTATATGAATTATCTCCTGCTCCATTTGCTAAAGAACTATCATGATAATATAATCCATTTGAACCTTGTGATGTATATTTAGATTTTATATACGAAGCCAAACTATTACTCTTAGTTCTAACAGTTGTTGATGAAGCACTACTCTCTCTATTATTACTATCTTTAACGTAAACCTTTACATAGAACGTAGCATCACTTGTTAAATTACTAAATGTATAACTATTTGATGAACTTTCTACATAATTTGATCCATTATCTTTTGAATAATAATATTTTGCAACACTTCCTGTTCCACCACTTGCACTTACATTTATGGTAATTGAATTAGATGTTGATGAAGTTGATACATTTGTTATACTTGGAAGTACATATGCATCTGTTGTTACACTTAAACTATATACATTTGATTCTTTTCCTAAAGTATCCACTACTTTTACTTTTATTGAATAATTTGTTTTTTCATTTAATCCTGTAAATGTATATGATGAATTAGTACTTTCTGT
>ENA-ORLY01000370-ORLY01000370.1-human-gut-metagenome-genome-assembly--contig:-NODE-370-length-64008-cov-12.413915_pt1 | contig 64008 bp, 55 predicted proteins | sample MGYA00243071_ERZ508832 | MGnify/ENA primary metagenome ERZ508832 (study PRJEB26277, sample SAMN04329777) | human gut metagenome | biome: human-associated habitat | host: Homo sapiens | place: USA... | reverse complement strand
CGGCTGTATGAGGACAGCGTGACCGGGCGCATATCAGACGAGCGTTTCACAGAGCTGTCGGCAGACTATGAAGCAGAGCAACGGGAGCTGAAAGAAAGAGCCGCTGCTATTCAAGCGGAGCTTTCCAAAGCACAGGAAGCCACCGTGAACGCAGAAAAGTTTATGAATGTTGTCCGGCGGCATACCAGCTTTGAAGAACTTACCCCTACTCTGCTGCGGGAGTTTGTAGAGAAAATCGTTGTGCATGAGTGCAGCTATGATGAAAACAAGACCCGCAGACAGGACATTGAGATTTATTATTCTTTTGTTGGCAAGGTGGACTTGCCCGAATGACCGCCCGCCCTATCCGATACCAAAGGCAAGTATCGGATAGGAACGGCAAAATTTTTTACACTTCTATTACTTCTTTATCACACATAAGCAAAAAGCCAGGGCATGAAACAGCTTATGGCCGGTGGCGGCGTCGCCCTGGTTGGCCTTCTGCTGGTGCCGCTGCTCACGGGACTTTTTGGCTAAACACCGGCAGACCTGCACGGGCGGCATCCGTCGCCCATGCACCCCCATTCAGAAGCAAGGGAGCAGCCTCCATACAGGCGGGCTGCTCCTTCGCTCTGAATGTTCCATAAGCAAAAACTTTTCCGATTTTAGGAGGATACACAGATGCCCAGAAGATACAGCTACCCCAAAAACCTGCTTTTTGCCCTGCATCTCAACGAGGAAACACAGCGCACAATCTGCTATGACGCGCTGACAGACGACCAACGCAAGGGGCTGGAATACGCCCTGTCTGCGCTCTCGGAGCGCGAACAGATCGTGCTCCGAGAGCATTTCTGCGAGGGCATCGGCTATAAAGCGGTTGGCCTGCACTATAACCTCTCGGAAAGCCGAACGAGAAACATTATCCGGGACGCGCTGCGCTGGCTGCACAAAAATCCTGCGTGGCTGTACTACATCACAGACGGCTTTGAAGCGCGAACCGCATATTTGCGGCAGCAGCTCCAGACGGAGGAACAAATCTATCGTGAACGCTGCGGCATTACCTCTTCGACGCATTTGTATTATCAGGGGCTGGAAGTCCTGCATCTGCCCGCCAAGTGCTACAACCCACTTAGCCGGAACGATGTGAATACCGTCCGTGAGGCACTCATCTTTCTGTGCTCATCCGCACAAATCCGAAACTTCGGCGCACTCTCTGCCATGGCTGTCCGGGAGCATCTCGCGCGTGAGAATCTGCTCCCTGCAGGTGGGGCGCTGCCTTGCTGCAATGCAAAAGCTCCGCGCCTTGATCTTGAAGTGCAGGTATTCCGGGCGCTCAACACACATAGCTGATTGCAGGCGGCATTGCCCGCCTGATACATAGCCGGAACTCCGGCTATTCTGCGGTTTGCTTCGTTTTCAGGTGCACATGAAAATAAAAGTAGGCGCGGTAATCTTATGCGGCTCTCGCCGGTATGCGGGAAGCCAACGGAAGGAGGGAAAATCGATTGGACTTAATATGGCAGAAATTCACCGATTGGCTCAAAGAAATCCTGATCGGCGGCATCACGGATGCGCTGTCCGGCCTCTTTGATACCGTCAACACAAGAGTCGGAGAGATTGCCGGTCAAGTCGGCGCGACGCCGCAGGGCTGGAACGGCGGCATTTACAATATGATCCGCAGCCTTTCAGACAATGTTATCCTGCCCATCGCCGGTGTGATCCTCGCCATCGTAATGACCATGGAGCTGATTCAGATCATTACGGACAAAAACAACATGCACGGGGAAGTTGATACATGGTTCATCTTCAAATGGGTGTTCAAAACGGCCTGTGCGGTGCTCATCGTCAGCAACACCTGGAATATCGTTATGGGCGTGTTCGATGTGGCGCAGAGCGTGGTCAACAACGCTTCTGGCGTTGTGGTCGGCAACGTCAGCCTTGATCTGGCAAGCAGTCTTGCGGATTTGGAAGCACGGCTCAATGAAATGGAGGTCTGGTCTCTGCTCGGCCTGTGGCTGCAAGCCACTATTGTAAAGCTCACCATGAACGCGCTGAACATCTGCATCTTCATCATCGTGTACGGGCGCATGATAGAAATCTATCTTGTGACCTCAATCGCCCCGATCCCTATGGCAACGGCAATGAATCGGGAATGGGGCCAGATGGGCCAGAACTACCTCAGAAGCCTGTTTGCCCTCGGATTTCAGGGCTTCCTCATTATCATCTGTGTTGCCATCTACGCCGTGCTTGTACAGAACATGATCGTGGATACCAATATCTCCACGGCCATCTGGAGCTGTATGGGCTATACGGTGCTTTTATGCTTCACGCTTTTCAAGACCGGCTCGCTTGCCAAGAGCCTGTTCAACAGCCACTGACGGAGGTGATTGCAAGTGGCCTATGTACCCGTCCCCAAGGACTTGAACGCCGTAAAGACCAAAGTCCTCTTCAATTTGACCAAGAGACAGCTCGTTTGCTTCGGCAGCGGCGCAGCGGTGGGCGTGCCGCTGTTCTTCCTGCTCCGGCAGAGCCTTTCCAACAGCGCGGCGGCGATCTGCATGATCGTAGTCATGCTGCCGTTTTTCCTTTTCGCCTTGTACGAGAAAAACGGCCTGCCGCTGGAGAAGATCATCAAAAACATTGTTCAGGTCTGTTTCATCCGCCCCAAGGTGCGGCCTTATGAAACGGACAATTTTTATGCCGTGCTGCAACGGCAGGACATTCTGGATAAGGAGGTTTACCGCATTGTCTCAGGAAAAAACAAAACTAAGCCGCGCCGACAGAAAGCAGATTGAAACTGCCATTGCCAAAGCGAAGAATACGGACAAACGGCATAAATCGGCGCAGGATTCCATTCCCTTTCAGCGGATGTTCCCGGACGGCATCTGCCGGGTGACAGATAACTATTACAGCAAAACGGTGCAGTTTCAGGACATCAATTATCAGCTCAATCAGAACGAGGACAAAACCGCGATCTTCGATTCGTGGTGTGATTTCCTCAATTACTTTGACAGCTCCATCCATTTTCAGCTTTCCTTCGTAAATCTCGCCGCCAACAAGGACAGCTACGCGCAGACCATCGCTATCCCGCCGAGAGAAGATGCGTTCAACCAGTTACGCGCGGAGTACACAAAGATGCTACAAACGCAGCTTGCACGCGGCAATAATGGGCTGGTCAAGACCAAGTTCATTACCTTCGGTGTGGAAGCGGACAATCTGAAAACCGCGAAGCCCCGGCTGGAGCGTATTGAAATTGACATCCTCAATAACTTCAAGCGCCTTGGTGTGCAGGCGGAGCCGCTGAACGGACACGACCGGCTTAAGCTGATGCACGATGTTCTTCACATGGACGAACAGGAGCCGTTCCGGTTCTCATGGGACTGGCTTGCGCCCTCCGGCCTCTCCGTCAAGGACTTCATCGCACCCAGCTCCTTTGAGTTCCGAACCGGCAGCAGCTTCGCCGTTGGAAAGAAATACGGCCGCGCATCGTTTTTACAGATTCTCGCGCCGGAGTTGAACGACCGTATGTTGGCAGATTTTCTGGATATGGAAAGCTCCGTGATCGTGTCCATGCACATTCAGTCGGTGGATCAGGTCAAGGCCATCAAGACCATCAAGCGCAAAATTACCGACCTCGACAAAATGAAGATCGAAGAGCAGAAAAAGGCCATCCGCGCCGGATACGATATGGATATTATTCCGTCAGATCTCGCCACATACGGCAATGAAGCGAAAAAGCTCTTACAGGAGCTTCAGAGCCGGAATGAGCGTATGTTCCTTCTGACCTTCATCATTCTGAATACCGCTGGCTCCATGCAGCAGCTCAAAAACAATGTGTTTCAGGCCAATTCCATTGCGCAGAAATACAACTGCCAGTTGACGACATTGGACTTCCGACAGGAAAAAGGGTTGATGAGCAGTCTCCCTCTGGGACTGAATGAGATCACCATTCAGCGCGGGCTTACAACCTCCAGCGTTGCCATTTTTGTGCCGTTTACCACCCAGGAATTGTTCCAGACGGGCAAAGAAGCGCTGTACTGCGGCATCAATGCCCTGAGCAATAATCTCATCATGGTAGACAGGAAGCTTTTGAAGAACCCAAACGGCCTGATTTTGGGCACGCCCGGTTCCGGCAAGAGCTTCAGCGCCAAACGTGAGATCGCAAACGTCTTTTTGGTGACGGACGACGATATCATCATCTGCGACCCGGAAGCGGAATATGGCCCGCTGGTGGAGCATCTGCACGGGCAGGTCATTAAAATCTCGCCCACCTCTACGGACTATATCAATCCCATGGACTTGAACCTCAACTATTCGGACGATGAAAATCCGCTGTCTCTGAAATCCGATTTTATTCTGTCTCTGTGTGAGCTGATCGTGGGCGGCAAGGACGGCCTCATGCCGGTGGAAAAGACCATCATCGACCGCTGTGTGCGGCTGGTCTATCGGAATTATCTCAACGACCCGCGCCCGGAGAACATGCCCATTCTCGGTGATCTCTATGATGAACTGCGGAAGCAGGATGAGAAGGAAGCGCAATACATCGCAACGGCGCTGGAAATCTACGTCACCGGCTCCCTTAATGTTTTTAACCACCAGACCAATGTTGATGTTCACAGCCGTGTGGTGGCGTATGACATTAAAGAATTGGGCAAGCAGCTCAAGAAAATCGGCATGTTGATCGTCCAGGATCAGGTATGGAACAGGGTGACGGTCAACCGTGAGGCGCACAAATCCACCCGCTACTACATCGACGAGATGCACCTGCTTCTCAAAGAGGAACAGACGGCAAGCTATACCATTGAGATTTGGAAGAGATTCAGAAAATGGGGCGGGATGCCCACCGGTATCACCCAAAACGTCAAAGACCTGCTTTCCTCCCGTGAGGTGGAGAACATCTTTGAAAATTCGGACTACATTTATATGTTGAACCAGGCCAGCGGAGACCGGCAGATTCTTGCAAAGCAGCTCAATATCTCCCCGCACCAGCTCTCGTATGTCACCCATTCCGGTGAAGGCGAGGGCCTTTTGTTTTATGGGAACATTATCCTGCCCTTTGTAGACCGCTTCCCCAAGGACACGGAGCTGTATCGGGTGCTCACGACAAAGCCGCAGGAAGTATCTTCCTGACCGCAGCAAGGAGGACAGAAGAGACATGGATAACAAAATGATGACCTTTGAAAACGCGGCCTTTGGCAAAATCCGAACGCTTACCATTGACGGCGAGCCGTGGTTCGTAGCGGCCGACGTGTGCAGGGCACTTGAGATTGGAAACCCCACCGATGCTATGCGCCGTTTGGATGCAGATGAGCGCACCCTCGTTTCAATCGAGGGTGCCAGCAACGGGCTTCCGGTAAACGTTGTGAACGAACCCGGCCTCTATACCCTGATCCTCGGCTCCCGCAAGCCGGAGGCAAAAGCATTTCGGCGCTGGATCACCCATGAGGTCATTCCGGCTATCCGCAAGTACGGCGGGTATATGACAAAATCCCTATTGGAGCAGGTGCTGGAGAATCCCAATCTGATCTATGAGTTTGCACGCCGGATGTTGGCTGAACAGCAGAAAAACGAGCGGCTGCGGCAGGAGCTTGACCGCGCCAAGCCCAAGGCCGATTACTACGATGCGTTCATCCACCCGGAAAGCTGCACCAATATCCGCGCCACGGCAAAGGAATTGAAGGTGCCGGAAAAGATGTTTACAGCTTTCCTTATCCGCAAGCGTTACCTTTACCGTGCTCCTTCCGGCAGCCTCATGCCCTACGCCAAGGCGGCAGACGATGGTCTGTTCTTCGTAAAAGACTACATCGCCGTCAACGGACATCAGGGGGTGTACACGCTGGTGACGCCTAAGGGCAAGGCGCTGTTTCTTTCCATGCTGGGCGAGATCGCATAAAAAATTTATTTTCCATGAGAGCGAGGTGATGTTCTATGGCAAAACGCGCACCCAGGCTGCAATTTACCGAGGAAGAGCGTGCTTCCCCGGAGCTTGCGCCTACTATCCAGAAAGCAGACAAGAGGCTCAAGAAGCTGGAAAAGGTCGAAGCGAAGATTCCAAAGAAAAAGGTAAAACAGCGTGTTGTGGATTCTGATGGGAAGATCACAACACGCCTTTCTTTTGAAGAAAAGAAGCCGCCCTCCAAACTCAGCCATGCTGCGAAGGTTTCCGGTGACACCGTGCTGCACGGCGTTCACCGGGAAGTGCGGCAGAGCAATGACGGCGACAATGCCGGTGTGGACGCTGCCAATACACTGACGGAAGATGCCGAGAGTGTCTATCAGGTGGGGCGTGAGATTCATCACGCCCACGAGCTTCAGCCATACCGCAAGGCGCATCGGGCAGAGAAAAAGGCAGACAAGGCCAATGTGAAAGCACTGAATCAGGAGTTTGCACAGCAGAACGGCGGCTTTTCCTCCAATCCGTATTCCCGCTGGCAGCAAAAACGCGCGATCAAGCGGGAGTACGCCGCCGCAAAAGCCGGACGCGGCACAGCGAATACAGTCAAAGCGTCGGAGATCACAAAAAAGGCGGCAGAAAAAAGCGCAGAGGCCGGAAAGAAAGCCGGTGAGTTTGTTGCCAAGCACAAGAAAGGGTTTCTCATTGTCGGCCTGATCGCAGCGGTTTTCCTGCTGTTCACCAACCTGTTTTCCTCCTGTTCCCTGATGTTCCAGGGCGCAAGCTCTTCCATTGCCGCTTCTACCTATCCGTCTCAGGATGAGGACATGCTGGCGGCAGAGGCGCAGTATTGCTCTATGGAGGCAGAATTACAGGCAAGGCTGGACAACTACGAAGCCGAGCACGATTACGACGAATACCATTATGAGCTGGACGACATCGAACACGATCCCTATGTCCTGATTTCCGCGATCACCGCGCTGATGGGCAGAGAATGGACGATCTCGGAGGTCGGCGGGATTTTGGATATGCTGTTTGAAAAGCAGTATATCCTTACGGAGACCGTGGAGACGGAAACCAGATACCGCACAGAGACCAGAACCGGCAGCTACACCTACTATGACTATGAGCTGGAGGATTGGGTCACGGAGGAATACGAATACGAGGTAGAGGTACCGTACACCTATTACATCTGCACCGTGAAGTTGGAAAACTTCAACCTCAGTCATGTCCCGGTCTACATCATGTCGCAGGAGCAGCTTTCCCTCTATGCCATGTACATGGGAACGCTGGGCAACCGGCCAGACCTGTTCGGAGGCTCGTCCTATGTCGGCAGGTATTACGGCAGCGAGTATCCAAAGTATGAGATCCCACCGGAAGCATTGGAGGACGAACAGTTTGCTGCCATCATCAAGGAAGCGGAAAAGTATCTTGGATTCCCGTATGTCTGGGGCGGCAGCTCTCCGTCCACGTCCTTTGATTGCTCCGGCTTCGTTTCATACGTCTACAACAACTGCGGCCTCGGCTGGAACTTTGGCCGTCTGGGCGCAGAAGGACTGCGGCAGACATGCGCCTATGTTTCCCCGGCAAACGCGAAGCCCGGAGACCTGATCTTTTTCCAAGGAACGTATGATACCACCGGCGCATCTCATGTCGGCATCTATGTGGGAAATAATACCATGCTGCACTGCGGCGACCCCATTCAGTACAGCGACATTACTTCATCTTACTGGCAGCAGCATTTCTATCAATTTGGCCGTCTGCCATCACCATAAGGAGGAACTATGAACCCGAAAATCAGCAAACTCAAAGCGGAACGAGCGAAGAATGACGGGAAAATCGCCATGCTCCAGTCCCGTAACCGTGAGATCGACGAGGACATTATCAAACTGGAAAATGAGGATATTGTCGGCCTCGCCCGCGCCACCGGCATGACGATGGAAGAACTGGCACAGTACCTCATGCGTATCAAAAAAGGCGGTTCGCCGTTTTGCAGCACACAGAAGGAGGATATGGAAAATGCACCTGAAGAAAACTAAGAAAACCCCGCGCATGATCCGCATGATCGCGCTGATGCTCAGCCTTGTGCTGGTTTTCTTTACAATGACCGGCATGGCGCTTGCGAAAGAAGGCACGGAAGTGCCTGATGCCGCGCCTGACAGCACCCTCGAAATTGTGGAGGCAGAATTGGAGTTAGAACCCGGCCACACAGAAGAACCTCCTGCCGAGACACCCGGCGCAGAGGAAACACCGGAACCCACACCGGAGCCGGAAGAACCCTCTATCCCACCGGAACCCACGGATACGCCTGTGCTGGAGCCGGAATATGCGCTGGATGCGGATATTCCTCTCGGCTGGCATAATACGCCGGTCACGATCACCGTCCGGCTGATTGACAAAAACGAGACCGGCTGGGTCAAAATTGAGGCCGCGTTCAGCAATGAGGACGATGCTGACCGCTTTGATGTGACGGCAGAATGGAATGAATACGGATATTTGGAACGCACGATGCCGGATAACGGCACCGTGTTTTTCTATGTCACCGATCCGCAGGGCATTGAGCATAAACTGCCGCTGGACGTGTACTGCATGGACTTTGAAGCACCCACGCTCCGTGCCGGTATCAACGGCACGCTCCTGCGCGTGGAAGCTTATGACGATCTTTCCGGGGTAGCGGCAATTTTCGTAAATAATGCGCTTTACACGACCCTCGACAACGGTGAGCTGAATGTCCGCATTGATAATCTGACGAACGACGCCTATCTCTACATCGACGCGCTGGACAGTGCCGGAAACTGGACGGATTATGTTGTGCTTGCCAATCCGTTCTACGAAGAAGAACCGGAACCGACGCCCACGCCCACGCCCACTCCGACACCCACGCCGGACACAGGCAACAATCAGCACGACGAGCATTGCCCCGCAGATTGCGACTGCCGCAAGAATAACACATCTGGCAGCGGCTCCGGCAGCTCGTCCGGCGGTGGAAGCAGCGGCACATTCTCTGGAAGCAGCGGCAGTAAAAATACAGGCTCGTCTGCACAAACTCCGACATCTTCCGAAACTCCGACACCCACTACGGAACCCATCACAAAAGAGGACGGCACCGGCTTTACGCAGAACGGCAATTCCGTCACGCGCGATCTGCTTTACGACAAATACAGCAACAAGCAGTTTATTACCATCGAGACCCGCAACGGCGAGACCTTCTATCTGGTGATCGACTACGATAAGCCGCTGGACGAGGACGGAGAGCGTTACGAGACCTATTTCCTGAACCTTGTGGATGAGGCCGATCTGCTGGCGCTGATTGACGGCGATAAGACCACACCGGTCTGCTCCTGCACGACGAAGTGTGAGGCCGGAGCCGTCAACACTTCCTGCGAAGTCTGCAAAACAAACATGACAGAGTGTACCGGCAAGGAGAGGGTCGTGGAAAAAGTACCGGACACCACACCGGAGCCGGAAATTGAACCGGAGCCTGAAAAGAAATCCAGCGGCGGCGCGGTGGCAATTCTGCTCCTTCTGCTTCTGGGTGGCGGCGGCGCACTCTATTGGTTCAAGTTCCGCAAGAAAAAGCCGGATGCCAAGGGGCCGGTCGATCTGGATGATTACGACTACGGTGAGGATGAAGACGATACGGACTATGAGACGGAACCCGATGAGCCGGAAAGCACCGGTGATGCAGAACAGGAGGATGCAGAATGACCACGCTGTTCATTGTGATCGGCTGTATTGCCGGTTTTAACGCGCTGTATCTCTTTTTCTACGTCATGGATGATATCGTCTCCCAAATCCGCAAAAGAGGCAAGCCGAAGAAGCAAACCGCCGACTTCGCATTTTTGGATGATCTGGACGAACCGGAGGATGAGCCGGGAAAGCCGGAGAAACCAGAAACGTTTGAAATCTATGATGTTTCCTCGCTGACGGAAGATGACGATTCCATGCCGGAGCTTTCGCCCGATGCACTCAAGACCCTGCGGTCATACGACGTTCGCAGATTTATAAAAGAGGAAATGTACTGGCTGAAAGACTACATTCTGGACGAGCTTTCCCGCTTTGAAATGGAATCTCTTACGCTGCTGTTTTCCTCGTATATCAAGTATCTGATCCGGATGGGACAGGAGGAAGATAAGACGTTTTCCACGCTTCGGGAAATGCTGGACAGTTCCGACCCCTACACGTCCATGGAGGAAGCGGATACGGTGGAAGAGATGATACGTTCCACCATCCGGCACATGCCCATCAATCCCGACTATTACGGCGAGTATCTAACGTATAAGGCCACCTGCGAGAACCGCCCGAAGGTGCTGGAGAGCGCAAAGCGGATTCTCGTGGCCATTGATGTAAATTTCGATGTTTTCGAGATGCACAAAGAAGAGAAAAAAGGAGACGACTGACCATGCAGAACGTGTATAAGTTGGTAATTTCGGAAAAGCCCTCCGTTGGAAAATCCATCGCCGCCGTCCTTGGAGCCAACGAGCGCAAGGACGGCTATTTTATGGGCAGCGGCTACATCGTGTCCTGGTGCTTCGGGCATCTGGCAGAACTGGCCGAAGCCGCCGCCTACGATGAAAAGTATGCCAAATGGCGCTATGACGATCTTCCCATCCTGCCGAAAAGCTGGCAGTATTCCGTTTCCAGAGATAAAGCCAAGCAGCTTGCCCTGCTCAACACGCTCATGCACAGGGAGGACGTGAGCGAGGTCATCAATGCCTGCGATGCAGGGCGCGAGGGCGAGTCCATCTTCCGCACGGTCTATCTGCTCAATAAATGCAGCAAGCCCATGAAGCGCCTGTGGATCTCATCTATGGAAGATGCGGCAATCCGCAAGGGCTTTGAAGCGCTCAAAGACGGCAGTGCATATGATAATCTCTATGCGTCGGCGCTCTGCCGCAGCAAGGCCGACTGGCTGGTAGGCATCAACGCCACGCGGCTTTTCTCCGTTCTCTACCACCGCACGCTGAATGTCGGGCGTGTGGTATCTCCCACGCTAGCGCTCATTGTACAGCGGGAAGCGGAAATCGACGCTTTCAAGCCGGAGCAGTTCTATACGGTCACACTTGGGCTTCCGGGCTTTGAAGCAGGCGGCGAACGCATGAAGAATAAGCCGGAGGCCGAATCCTTGCAGAAAGCCTGTGGCAATCAGATGGCAGTGGTAAAGGCGGTCGAGCGCAAGGACAAATCCGAAAAGCCGCCCGCCCTTTATGACCTCACCACCTTGCAGCGTGACGCAAACCGGATTCTTGGCTTTACCGCCCAGCAGACGCTGGACTACCTCCAGAGTCTCTATGAAAAGAAGCTCTGCACCTATCCCCGCACTGACAGCCGGTATCTGACCTCGGATGTGGCAGACGGTTTGCCCGCACTCGTAAGCAATGTGGCTGCGGCAATGCCGAAGGTGAGCGGCATCACGATTCATGTGAACGCCGCGCAGGTCATCAATGATAAAAAGGTCTCCGATCACCACGCGGTCATTCCCACCGCCAATTTCAAAGAAGCTGCGCTCACCGGCCTGCCTGCCGGAGAGCGTGCTGTTCTGGAATTGGTCGCCCTGCGTTTGCTCTGCGCCGTCGCGCAGTCCCATGAATACACGGAAACGGCGGTAACGCTGGAATGTGCCGGCCACAGCTTCAGCGCGAAAGGCCGCACGGTCACAAGCCCTGGCTGGCGTGTGTTTACGAAGGGCAATGAGGAAAATGCGGATAACGCCAACGCACTCCCATCGATGGAAGAAGGCCAGTCATTCAAGGTCACAGCACCCAACATCAAAGAAGGCAAAACTACGCCGCCCAAACACTACACAGAGGATACGCTGCTTTCTGCGATGGAGGTCGCCGGTGCAAAGGAAATGCCAGAAGATGCCGAACGCAAGGGGCTTGGGACACCTGCCACTCGCGCTGCCATTCTGGAAAAGCTGGTGGCTACCGGCTTTGTGGAGCGCAAAAAGAGCAAAAAGACGGTGAGCCTGATCCCAACCCACGCCGGTATCTCCCTGATTACCGTGTTGCCGGAACAGCTCCAATCGCCCCTGATGACTGCTGAGTGGGAGCACCGGCTCAAGAAGATCGAGCACGGTGAAGAATCCCCGGAAACCTTTATGCAGGGTATCCGCGATATGGTCTGTGAGCTGGTCAAGACCTATAAAACGGTGCTGGGAGCTGATGTGCTGTTTCCATCCGGAAGAGCGGTCGTCGGCAAATGCCCGCGCTGCGGTAGTGATGTGACCGAGAGCAAAAAGGGCTATTTCTGTGAGCGGAATGACTGCCATTTTGGCCTTTGGCGTGATAACCGTTTTCTTGCCGCGAAGAAGATCAACCTGACAAAGAAGATGGCAGAGACGCTGCTGAAAGATGGAAAAACGTATGCCAGCGGCATCTTCTCGGAGAAAACAGGTAAAACCTACGACGCCTATATCGTTCTGGAGGACGATGGCCAGCGCAGCGCATACAAGCTGGAGTTCAGCAAGGAGAGCAGAAAATGAGACTGGAACCTTCGGAGCGTGAGACCATCATCCTCTTCTCGGATGCGGACGATACCGCCAGCGTGTACACATTCGATAAAAAGCTCAAGGCGCGGCTCAAGGAGCTGCATCGGCGGCAGCCGGATAAAATCTATCCGGATAGCAAGGAGCGCTCCGGCTCTGCCTGCTTCATCGTACCGAAGAACTGTATCTCCATCCGGGAGCCGTACAGCGAAGAACGCCGCCGCGCAGCCAGTGAGCGAGCCAAACAGGCCGGGTACAAGCCTCCGGTCAGGGGCACAGTCCCCAAATCCGATTAAACCCTATGCCCCTGCGAGGATTTCCACATCCCCGCAGGGGCTGACCATATGCAGGGATTGCAATCCCGGAAAGGAGCGTATATGGCAGAAAAGCAGTCCAATAAGGACAGGCTCAAAGAGATCACCGACAGCATCGAAAAAGGGATTCAGGAGCTGTTCCAGAGTGAAAAATATCAGCAGTATCTCCGTACCATGAGCCGTTTCCACAAGTACAGCGTCAACAACACGATGCTCATCTATATGCAGAAGCCAGACGCCACCGTTGTTGCCGGTTTCAACAAATGGCGCGATCAGTTTGGCCGCAATGTGCTCAAGGGTGAAAAAGGCATCAAGATCATCGCCCCGACACCTTACAAAAAGAAAATTGAGGAAGCTAAGCTCGACCCGGACACCAGGCTCCCCATGCTGGATGCTGACGGCAAGGCCATTATGGAAGAGAAAGAGATCAGGATTCCGATGTACAAACCGGTCACAGTTTTTGATGTGAGCCAGACAGAGGGCAAGCCGCTGCCGCAGCTTGCCGCCGATCTCACCGGCAGCGTGCAGAATTATGAAGTCTTCATGGAGGCGGTGAAGCGCAGTGCGCCGGTGCCGGTCTTCATGGAGGACATGAGCGGTATGGACGGATACTTCGACGATAAGAACCAGCATATCGCCGTCCGCACCGGCATGAGTGAGGTGCAGACGGTATGCGCGGCAATCCACGAGATTGCGCACTCCCTTCTGCACAGCCGTTCCAAAGAGGCCAATGAGGTGACACCCAGTTGGAAAGTAGTTATGGTCAGTGAAGGTGGCACGAAACACGATTTCAGCTCTGGCTTCAAAACAGAGGCAGAAGCGAAACATTTTGCCGAAGCGGAAAACTGGAACCATCTGGATGAAAACCAGTTTGAATGGCGTTTGGAAGTAGAAGAAGACTTGAGTGCTGTGAAGGCCGCAGCACTATCCCGCAACACCGAAGAAGTGCAGGCTGAGAGCATTTCCTACGCCGTCTGCGCTTATTTTGGCATTGAGACTGGTGAGAACAGTTTCGGGTATATTGCCACATGGTCAAAGGGGCGGGAGCTGTCGGAGCTGAAAGCCTCACTGGAAACCATCAACCGCACGGCATCCGGCCTGATTACGGACATTGACCGGAACTATAAGGCACTGATGAAGGAGCGCGGTCTGGATAAGGAGCCGGAGAGCCTTGCTGCCGAACCTGCGCAGGAGATCACTGTGCAGGAGCCGGTGCCTGTCAGCGCACCGGACAACGGCTGCATCCCTGACCCCGCCATCTCTGTTGAGAGCATGAACGCATACGGCTACACAGATTCCAATATGCTGCCACTGACAAAGGAACGTGCGCTGGAGCTTATGGAGCGTGACGTGACCGTGTATATGCTTCACACCGACAACACCGAGGCCATGGCGTTCGATACAGAGGAAATCCGCAGCTTTGACGGCATTTTCGGCGTGGAGGCTTCCGAATGGGAGACGTTCAAAGACCGTTTCGCGCCGCAGGACTATGAAAAGGAGTTTCTCGATAATCCCGCCGACAGCTTTGCCATCTATCAGCTTCGGGACAGCGAGGATACGGCGCAGCTCCGCTTTATGAACGCCGACTATTTGGCGCAGAAGGGACTTTCCATTGAAAAGGAGAACTATGCCGCCTTTTACGCAGGAACTCTCAGCCATAGGGGCGATACGCAGGACAGGTTGAACGAGCTGTACGAGACCTTCAACATCCGCCGCCCGGAGGATTTCCGCGGCCACAGCCTGTCCGTCAGCGACATCGTGGCGCTGAAGCAGGACGGTGTGGTATCCTGTCATTACGTGGATTCCTGGGGCTTCAAGGAGCTGCCGGGCTTTCTCAAGCCGGAAAACTATCTGAAAAATGCCGAGATGGCGATGGAAGATGATTACGGCATGATTGACGGTATCATCAACAACGGGCCGCGCAAGACGGTTGCGGAGCTGGAGGAACAGTCCAAGACCGGCACGCCCATTTCTCTGCTGGAGCTGGCGCAGGCCGTACACCACGAGGACGAAGAAAAACGCCGCGCCCAGCAGCCGGCACGCAGAGAAAAATCCGGTGAAAAGCCCTCCATCCTCGCAAAGCTGAAAGCGTCGTCCGTAGCCGACACCAAATCTGTGAAGAGCGCCCCGAAACGGAGCGCGGAAAGGGAGCTGTGACATGAGCGACTTTACATTTGACGAGATCAACCTGATGTGCATCTACAATACCGGCACCCGCGCCGGTCTGATGCAGGCGCTGACCGACATGCGCGGGCATCTGGAGCCGGACGAGACGGAGCTGCTGGCACTCACGGATTCCGTGCTTGTCAAGCTCGCCGCCTTGACGGATGAAGCCTACGCTGGGATGGAACTGATACCGGATTTTGACTGAACAGCAAAGGCAGCGAGGCGGTTCCATTCGGAGCCGTCTCGCGCTGTTGGCATTATCGTTATTGCAGCAAACACGAAGGAAGATATAAGGATTCAGACAGCAAAATATCTGACGTTTTTTCTGCATCTTTCAAAACCCTCTTGCGTTCGCGTATGACTGTTGTTATAATATACTTGCATAACTCCCGCGGAGTTTCATCAGTATGAAGACGCAACTCCGTGGAAATGCTACCTGTACGGAGGTGTTTGTATGGCAATCGTAAGCGATGAGCAGGTCATCAAGGTATTGCGGCAGTATAACCCCTGGTGGCGCAATCCGCTGGCAATCAAAGAGGAAAACAAGCCGCAGAAAAGGCTTGCCTACTACGAAGCATTGAGAATGATTTCGCATAAGACGATTCGGCGGTTTGCTGTTTTATCCGGCGCAAGGCGTGTCGGCAAGACGACGATCATGTATCAGATGATGAACAGCCTGATCGACGAGGGCGTAAACCCCAAAAACATCCTGTATGTATCCTTCGACAATCCGATTGTAAAGCTCGTCAATGTGGAGACAGTCCTTTCTATCTATGAATCCCTTTATCCCATAGAGGGAACAAGATATATCTTTCTTGATGAAATTCAATATACGGAGCATTGGGAGCTTTGGATGAAGGTGATTTACGACAGCAGGAAGGATATTCGCCTTACAGCGACCGGCTCGGCCAGCCCAATATTGGAAAAAGGCTCGACAGACAGTGGGACGGGTCGATGGAGCATCCTGAAGATACCCACCATGTCGTTTTATGAGTATTGCCGTCTGCTGCAAATTGATGAGCCGATTCTTCCTGACAATTTGCGGCTCACAAGACTCGTAAAAATGAGCAAAGCAGAGCTTGGCGACCTGATGGATCGTTTTACTCCGCTGGAAGTTCATTTCAACCGTTATCTTATGATCGGCGGTTTTCCTGAACTTGTACTGTCCGACGATGATATGTATGCACAGCGGATGCTGCGGGAAGATGTGGTGGATAAGGTTATCAAGCGTGATGTTCTGACGCTTTTTAATATCCGAAGCCCGCTTCTGATGGAAAAACTGTTTTTGTATCTCTGTATGAACTCAACAGAGATTTTCAGCGTGACCACGGCGGCAAAGGAACTGGAAAACACCTCTGCCTCTACGATAGACAGCTATATCGAGGCACTTGAAATGTCCAATCTGATTTATCTGTCGAAGCCGATGGATGTGGGCAGCAAAGGCGCTTTGAAGGGCAAGCCGAAGATATATATTGCCGACGCCGCTATACGCAACGCCGTTTTAATGATAGACGACGTTCTTTCGGATGAACGAGAGCTTGGGGCGATGGTGGAAACGACGGTATATAAGCATATCGTCTCCTTCTATCAGGGAAGTACGGCGCAGCTCGGCTACTTCAGAAAGGCAAAGGACAATCAGAAAGAGGTCGATGTGGTCATTGAGCTGCCCCGTGAAAAGATTCTCTGTGAGGTAAAATACCGCAACAACTCCCATATACCTGCTACGGATGCCATCGTCGAACTCTGCAAGGATGAAAGTGCAAAGGTCACAAGCGCATTTCTCATCACGAAACAGTTGGATGATTTCGGCATTGCAAAGCACGAAACCCAGGTGCCGATTCTGCGTGTGCCCGCCATCGCGTTTCTGTATCTGCTGGGGAAGGCGGAAGCCGACGGACAAAACGGAAAAATGTAATACCTATGGCACAATGCCCGCTTGTCACAACAGGCGGGCATTTTTCTGTCAGATTCATTGGTGAGTGGTCTTGCGCTCATATTTTTGTCTGGCGGATACGCCTGGATATTCTATTTCCCAAAATCGAAAAAATTTCAATTTGGGGAAATAGAAAGTCAACTTAATAGATGCCACTCCTTTACATAGAGCACCCAATTCCGGGTGCTCTAATTTTTTATCCGAAGGAGGTAGCCCTATGCCGAGTAAATATCAGGAGTACAGGCAGATGGCAGACACAGCGGAGCGGCAGCTTACCAGCAGCTACAAAAGCTGGACGCAGTTCCTGCGCACAGCGGCACGGCTCTACAAGTATCCGTATAACGAGCAGGTCATGATCCACGCCCAGCGGCCGGACGCGACCGCCTGCGCCGAGTACGACTTCTGGAACAAAAAGATGGGGCGCTTTGTCCGGCGCGGCTCTACCGGCATTGCCCTTATAGACACACGCGGCCAGAAGCCGCAACTGCGATACGTCTTTGACGTGGCCGATACCGGCGAACGGGAACACTCGCGCCCCGTGCATCTCTGGCAGTTCCGCGCAGAGCATGAGGATGCCGTCGCTGCCACGCTGGAGCGAAATTACGATGTGTCCGGCAGCAACGGCATTATTGAGCAGATGGAGTCAGCAGCTGCCCAGCTTGCAAGGGAATACTGGGCGGATCACAAGCGGGACATCCTCTACAACATTGACGATTCCTATCTTGACGGGTATGATGAGTTCAACACCGAGGTACAGTTCAGAAACGCTGCAAAAGCCAGCATCACCTATATGCTCATGAGCCGATGCAGATTGGAGCCAGAAGCCTACATGGAACCGGAAGATTTTATGCCCGTGTTCGACTTCAACACCCCGGCTGCGGTTGCGGCGCTGGGCACGGCGGTCAGCGAGATCAGCCAGCAGGTACTCAGACAGATAGAAGTTGCCATCCGAAATTATGAGCGCGAAAGGAGCCAGAAAAATGACCGAATTGACTTACACGAAGAACGGAGATTACCGGATTCCCGACCTGAAGCTGAGCGAGGAGCCGGGGAGCAAGCCCTTGGGCAAGTACGGGATGCTGCGGAAGACGTACCTTCAGGAGCATCGCCCCATTCTTTGGAACCAGATGATCCTGTCCGAGACGCTGTTCCCGCACCTGCGGGAGATCGACGAGACGGCGCGGCAGAGGCTGGAGCAGATGATGCCGGAGCTGATGAAGTCAGCGGGCGTGACGGAGAACCTGAAAGCCAGCGACCCGATGAAATGGGTGGGACTGATGAACAGCCTGAAAGCGCAGGCAGAAGAGATCATTCTGAACGAGCTGGTGTACAATTAACCCCGCCTGAACCGGAAGCGGAACCGGCGCAGCCTCCGATATCGCAGGCATACCAACTGAGCCTGTTTCCTACGGAAGCGGAACAAATTGCATATATCGACATAGCGGAGAGTGTCAATGATACGCCCTCCGCTTTTTCTATGTTCATTTCGCAGGATGATATTGACCACATCCTGCGCACAGGCGGCAATGCGGATGAAGCACGCATGAAAATTGCTGCGGAATTCTCCAAGCAAAAGTCTTTAGAGGAGCGCACGGCATTTCTCAAAAAGCTCTACTACGGCGGCAACGGCCTGATTACGGATAACGGCAGGTTTTCCGCATGGTATGGAGACGATGGCATTCATATTGCAAAGGGTGGTGCTGCACGGCATCTCCGTTCTGCCCAAGTTATAAGCTGGACGGATGCAGCGGAGCGCGTCGAGGAGCTTCTGGACGGCGGCGCATTTGCCACCAATCTTGAAGTCACGGAAGCTCCTCGCTATGAGCGGCTGGGTATCGCCGTCGCAGTCTGGAACCTTTACCACGATTTTTCGGATGAAGCGAGGTCGCTGGGGTATCTGTCCTGTCTGGGCAATATTCACAGCACCAATTTCCCGGAGGAGACGGAACGCCTGACGGATGATCTGCTGAATCCGGAGTTTCGGGAAAGGCTTCTGGCAGAATACAGAGTATTTCTTGACGCTTATCGTGAGAACCGGGAGCTTCTGCGTTTCCATTTCCACCGTCCGCAGGCGCTTCTTACACGCATGGAAGATCTGTCATTACCGCGCAAAGAATACCACTCCGATATGGCGACTGTTCTGGAGGCCGGCAGGTTTATCACCGAAGATGAAATTGCTGCTTCTCTTGCAAACGGAAGCAGCTTTGAGGGTGGAAAGACCCGCATCTATGAATTTTTCCAGACATCGCACACGCCTAAAGAGAGCGCCGATTTTCTGAAAAAAGAGTACGGCATCGGCGGGCGTACCCACGCCGTATCCAGAGAAAGCGGCAGCTATGAAGATCACGGCAGCAAGGGTATCGTACTGAAAAAGAACGGCTGTGCGGATGTTCAGATGAATTGGAACAAGGTCGCTTCGCGTATCTCCGAGTTGATTCGGCTGAACCGCTATCTTACACCGGATGAGCAGGCAGCCTATGACAAGGAGATGGCGCAGGATGCCCTGCGGAACGCGGTTTATAACGGCTATAACGACCTAAAGGCGGCACACCCCGATGAAATCGTACTGTATCAGGTCGGTGACTTCTTCGAGTTGTATGGCGAGGACGCACGGGCAGTTGCGGATGATCTCAGCCTTGAGCTGACACGCCGCAATTTGGAGGGCGCTGGCCGTGTTACTATGTGCGGCTTTCCTGCAAATGATCTGGGAAAATACGTTGAAAAGCTACGGGAAAAGCATGATGTAACGATCTCGCACATTGGCGATTCCAGCCATGAACACACGGCATATACGCTTCCGTCCATCGACCACGAGGCAGAAAACGTCATCAATGCCTATGAAGCAGAGTTCGGCGCGGACGGCACGCGGGTGTTCCGCGATCCTGTCGCCGATGCGATGCAGCCCACGGTGCAGGAACGTTTGGAGCATTACAGGCCGGTGGTGATGGCAGCGGTTTCGGAGGATACGGCCTATCGCAACGCCTGCGGTCACTCTGACCGGGAAAATACGGAGATCGAGTGTAATGCAGCCGTGCGCCACGCCGTTCTCAATTCAAAAGATATGGAGCTTATCCGGCTGTTTTCGGATATACCAGAGTTCCGCAGCCGCCTGCATCAGGAGGTTTTTGAGGGAACCTATGCGCGACTCCATGATCTGCTGCGTCCGCTCTCGCAGGACGATATAGACGATGCGCTCCGTGCTTGGAACGGAAATATCGGGAGCAAACACGCCGTAGTGCGGTATATGCAGCAGCACGGACGTGAAAAAGAAACTGCTGCATGGCTTGCTCACGAGTACGGCGGCAAGGAGGGCAACAATCTCTTTATCGTCCGCGCTGGAAGCCCGGAAACCGCCGAACTGACATGGTCGAAGGTGCAGCGGCGTATCGCACAGCTTATCCGCGAGGACAACTTCTTCACGGAGCAGGATCGCGACAATTTCGATGATATTGACCCCGTTGCCATTCGGGAAGCCCTCGCCGAGCGCGGCATTGTGGGCGGCAAAGTGGTTGACTCGGAAAAGCTGAACAGCGATCCATTTATCCAGCGTGTGATGCAGGATACAGAGCGTGTTGCGGAGCAGGAAGAACCCACCCTCGACCCCGCAGACCATTTTCATGTGGTGAGCTTTGACCGTGGCTTCCGTACCCTGTACGCCGTGTGGGACGACGAGACCCACGGCTACTATGTGGACGCGGACGGCGTGACCGAGGAATTTACAAGCGAATGGCAGGCAGAGGCGTACCGGCTGGAGTTGCAAGGACAGGCGGAGCAGGCGCTCCTGGAACGTGCAAAGGGACTGATCTCCGACTTCTGCCGGAGTGAATACGGCTCAGAGGCGGATTTCAGCGACCCGGCAAAGATCGGTGTCGCCTACACCACCGTCACCGACGATGATATTCCCATTCAGGTGAACATTGACCTTGTGAATTACCGGCTGGAGCGCTATCTGGATGACAAGCATCTGGAAACCCGGCAGTACGGCTCTTTGCAGGAGCTTATTACCAACGAGCTGGAAAACCTCGATTTCAGCGATCTCATTCATGTTTCGGATGAGGATGTGGAGCTATACCGCTGGCATGAGCCAGAGGAAGCAGTTACAGACGTTCCCGAACCAGCTCCTGTCCCGCAGCGAGAACCGTTCCCGTATTCCGTAGGCGATACGGTATATTTGGAGGACGGCAAGCCTTTCACTATCGAGAGCATCGGCCTTTTTGATATTTCTCTCCGTGACCCGACGCTTCTCTACCCTATCTCCCGTGCGGAGAGCAGAGAGAGTTTTGCACGGCTTATGGAACGGTATCCGCAGCCGGAACAGGCACCCACCTACACCGAGGAAACCGTGGCGGTGTATCCCGGTGACAAAAATAACCTCCCCTATGATGTGGAGATTCGCACTCTGCGCTTTGACGAACCGGAGCATGACCCGCCCTCTGCGGAACCTGTCGAGACTGAACCGCCCGCCATGAGCGAGGAAGAAAGGCTGATTTTGGAGCAGGAAGGGCGCGTGGCACTCTCGGAAGTGGGCGAGTTTGTGCCTGATTTTGATGATGCCATCTCACAGGCCGAGATCGACGAACCTCCCGTACACCGTCCTGCGGTATCTATCCCCATTGACGGCGAGTGGCAGGACTTTCCCAGTGCCGCCGCTGCGGAGCAGGCCGCTTATGCCGACTTCAAGGCAGCAAGCCACCGCGACGCGCAGAATTTCCACATCACCGATGATGCCCTCGGCGTCGGCGGCGCAAAGGCAAAGTTTCGGGCAAATATGGCGGCTATCCACCTCCTGCAAGAGCTGGAGTTTGAGGGCTTACAGGCTAGTCCGGAACAGCAGGAAATCCTCTCCCGATATGTTGGCTGGGGCGGTCTGGCAGATGCGTTCGATGAAAATAAGCCAAACTGGTCGGACGAGTTTGCAGAGCTGTACGCCACACTTTCACCGGAGGAATACGCTGCCGCCCGTGCATCCACGCTGAACGCGCACTACACCAGCCCCACCGTTATCAAGGCGATCTATGAAGCGGTCGGCAATATGGGCTTCCAGACCGGCAACATTTTAGAGCCGTCGATGGGCGTCGGAAACTTCTTCGGCTGCTTACCGGAAGCGATGCAGGGCTGCAAGCTCTATGGCGTGGAACTGGACAGCATCACCGGCAGGATCGCAAAGCAGCTTTACCCCAAGGCGGACATTACCATCGCAGGCTTTGAAACAACGGACAGAAAAGACTTCTATGACCTTGCCGTGGGCAACGTCCCCTTCGGACAATATCAGGTAGATGACCGGGCTTATAACAAGCTCGGTTTTTCCATTCACGACTACTTCTTTGCAAAAACGCTTGACCAAGTACGTCCGGGCGGCGTGATCGCGTTCGTGACCTCCCGCTATACGATGGATAAACAGTCGCCCGAAGTCCGCAGATACATCGCGCAGCGGGCGGAGCTGCTGGGTGCCATTCGTCTGCCCAACAATGCGTTCCGCGCCAACGCCGGTACGGATGTTGTTTCGGATATCATCTTCCTGCAACGCAGAGAACACCCCATTGAGATTGACGAGGACTGGATTCACCTTGGGCAGTCTGAAAACGGCTTTGCCATCAACAGCTACTTCGCGGAGCATCCGGAAATGGTGCTTGGAACCCCATCTTCGGAGAGTACACAGTACGGCAAGCAGGATTATACCGTCAACCCCATAGAAGGTGCAGATTTGGGAACATTGCTCCATGAAGCGGTGCAGAAGATCGGCGGTAAATATCAGGAGGCAGAACTGCCAGACCTCGGTGAGAATGAGAAGATCGACACGTCCATTCCCGCAGACCCCAATGTGAAAAACTACACCTATACTGTTGTAGACGGCGAGGTGTATTACCGCAAGAACAGCGTCATGGTCAAGCCTGAATTGAACGCGACGGCGAAGGAGCGCGTTAAGGGCATGGTACAGCTCCGAGACTGTGTACAGAAGCTCATCGGTCAACAGTTGGATGGCTATATTTCGGATGAAACCATCCGGCAAACGCAGCAAGAGCTTGATACACTCTACGATTCCTTCACGGAAAAATACGGGCTTATCAATGCCCGTGCCAACAGTCTTGCTTTTTCGGACGACAGCTCATACTTCCTGCTCTGCTCTCTGGAAATGCTGGATGAAGAAAATAACCTCAAACGCAAAGCGGACATTTTCACAAAGCGCACGATTCGACCTCACGAGTCCATCACGTCCGTGGATACGGCGTCGGAGGCGCTGGCGCTGTCTATCTCGGAAAAAGCCCGCGTGGACATGAACTATATGGCGCAGCTCTCCGGAAAAAGTCAGGAGGAACTGATCGACGAACTGAACGGCGTTATCTTTCTCGACCCTGTGCACGGAGAATGGCAGACGGCAGATGAATATCTCGCCGGGGATGTGCGGCAGAAGCTGAGAGAGGCAGAGACGGCCGCAAAGGACAGTCCCGGCTATTTACCCAATGTAGAAGCGCTGCGGCAGGCGCAGCCCAAGAATTTGGACGCTTCGGAAATTGAAGTGCGCCTCGGCGCAACGTGGATCGATAAAGCGTATATCAAGCAATTCATGTTCGAGCTGTTGGAGCCTGCCTTCTATGTGCGCCGGAGCATTGATGTCAACTACTCAGATTTCAGCGCAGAATGGAATATCACCGGCAAGAGCGTCGTAGGCCGCAGCGACATCAACGCCAATATGACCTACGGCACAGAACGCGCCAATGCCTACAAGATTCTGGAGGACACGCTGAATCTGCGCGACGTGCGCATTTATGACACCATTGAGGATGCGGATGGCAGAGAGAAGCGCGTGCTCAACTCCAAGGAGACCACGCTTGCCCAGCAGAAGCAGCAGGCTATCAAGGACGCTTTCCAGGAATGGATATGGAAAGACCCGACGCGGCGGCACGATCTGGTTCAGAAGTACAACGAGCTTTTCAATTCCACACGTCCGCGCGAGTACAACGGACAGCATATTACGTTTTCCGGCATGAACCCGGAGATACAGCTTCGTGAGCATCAGCTAAACGCTGTTGCTCACATTTTGTATGGCGGCAATACGCTCCTTGCGCACGAGGTCGGCGCGGGCAAGACCTTCGAGATGGTCGCGGCGGCGATGGAGAGCAAACGCCTCGGCCTTTGTCACAAGCCCATGTTTGTAGTGCCCAATCACCTGATTGAGCAGTGGGCGTCGGAGTTCTTGCGTCTGTACCCCTCTGCCAATATTCTCGCCGTCACCAAAAAGGACTTCGAGCCGAGAAACCGTAAGAAGTTTTGCGCCCGCATTGCCACCGGCGACTATGATGCTGTTATCATCGGCCACAGCCAATTTGAGCGCATCCCGGTCTCCAGAGAACGGCAGGAGCGGATGCTGCAAGAGCAGATTTATGAGATCGAAGATGGCCTGATGGAGCTAAGGGCAAATAATGCCGAGCGTTTCACCATCAAGAGCTTGGAAAAAACGAAAAAGAGCCTCGAAGTGAAGCTCAAGAAATTGCAGGACACCAGCCGCAAGGATGATGTCATCACCTTCGAGCAGCTTGGCGTAGATCGGCTCTACGTGGACGAAGCCCATGCGTTCAAAAACCTGTTCCTCTACACAAAAATGCGCAATGTTGCTGGGCTTTCCACCTCAGACGCGCAGAAGTCTTCGGATATGCTCCTGAAATGCCGGTATATTGATGAGATTACCGGCAACAAGGGTATTGTGTTTGCAACCGGCACGCCGGTCTCGAACTCCATGACGGAGCTGTACACCATGATGCGCTATCTCCAGCATGATATGCTCCAGAGAAAGCATCTGACGCATTTCGACTGCTGGGCTTCCACCTTTGGCGAGACTGCGACGGCGATTGAGCTTGCGCCGGAGGGCACCGGCTACCGGGCGCGTACCCGGTTTTCAAAGTTCTTCAACCTCCCGGAGCTGATGCAGTTATTCAAGGAAGCTGCCGACATCAAGACGGCGGATCAGCTTCATCTGCCCACGCCGACGCCCATCTATCACAACGTCGTGGCACAGCCGACAGAGATTCAGAAAGGCATGGTGCAGGAGCTTTCCGAACGTGCCGCGAGAGTCCATGCGGGAATCGTGGACGCAAGCACCGATAATATGCTCAAGATTACCTCGGACGGGCGCAAGCTGGGGCTTGACCAGCGCGTAATCAATCCTGATCTGCCCGATGAGGCAGGCAGCAAGGTCAATCTGTGCGTGGACAATATCTACTCCGTCTGGCAGGATGGGCAGGCAGATAAGCTCACCCAGCTCGTCTTCTGCGACCTCTCCACACCAAAAGCGGTAGTGCCTGCATCCAGAGCGGCAAAAGCCGCAGGCGGGAACCTCGACAGCCCGGAGCTTCATGCGCTGGAAGCTGCTATCGGGCAGGATACAGCCGAAGAACCGGCGTTCACAATTTACGACGACATCCGGGAAAAACTCGTCGCCCGCGGCATCCCCCGTGAGCAGATCGCGTTCATACATGAAGCCAATACCGAGGTGCGGAAGAAAGAGCTGTTCGCAAAAGTACGCGCCGGTCAGGTGCGTGTGCTCATGGGCAGCACCTTCAAAATGGGTGCTGGCATGAACGTACAGGACAGGCTCGTGGCACTCCATGATCTCGACTGCCCGTGGCGTCCCGGTGATTTGGAGCAGCGCAGCGGCCGCATCATCCGGCAGGGCAACCACAACAAGGAAGTCCACATTTACCGTTACGTCACGGAAGCCACATTCGATGCCTATCTGTGGCAGACGGTGGAAAATAAGCAGAAATTCATCTCCCAGATCATGACTTCAAAATCTCCGGTTCGCTCCTGCGAGGATGTGGATGAAACCGCGCTTTCCTATGCAGAGATCAAGGCACTCTGCGCCGGTGACGAGAGAATCAAAGAGAAGATGGACTTGGACGTGGACGTTGCCCGCCTGAAGCTGATGAAGGCCAGCCACCAGAGCCAACAGTACAAGCTGGAGGACAGCCTTTTGAAGAAATTTCCGGAGGAAATTGAAAAGTCCATGGGCTTCATTTCCGGCCTTGAGGCGGACATGAAAACGCTGGCTGCGCATCCGCACCCAGAGGACGGCTTTGCCGGAATGACGGTCAAAAACGACAATCTTACGGATAAGGACAACGCCGGTGCGGCGCTCTTGGAAGCGTTCAAGGATGTGCGGGGCATGGAGCCGGTGCCTATCGGCACCTACCGCGGATTCCAGATGTCCCTCACGCTGGAGGATTTCGGCAGGGATTATGTTCTGACGCTCAAGGGGCAGATGACCCATCGCGTGACGCTGGGCAAGGATGCACGCGGAAACCTCACTCGTATCGACAACGTTTTGAACGCCATGCCGGACAGATTGCAGAATGTCAGAAACACGTTGGACGCACTCACCGCACAGATGGAAGCAGCAAAGGCAGAGCTGGGCAAGCCTTTCCCGCAGGAGGAAGAGCTGCGCGTAAAATCCGCGCGGCTTGCAGAACTCAACGCCGAGCTGAACATCGACGAGCGCACGCCCATGGAGCAGTTGGCAGATGACTCTGCAATCTCCGCAAAAGCGGAGCGCCCTTCCGTGCTGGCACGGCTGAAAAACACACCGCTGCATCAGGCACAGGGCGCACACGCAAAGCAGCGGGAGCAGGAAAGCAGGTAACAAAACAGCGCCGACGAGGAATTATTTTTCCTTGTCGGCGCTATCCTGCGCCTTTGCCTCTTTCTCGCGGCGGCGCTGTTTCTGCGCTGCCTTTTTGCTGCGCTTTGCCTCTATCTCATAGAGCCAGTCCTTGACGGGAGCCTTCCACGGCTCGCTTTTGTTGGGAATGTTCTTGATAAGGCTGCGCGGATTCAGCCCCAGCCGCTTGGCGAGGGCGATATCTTCATCATTCAGTCGGCAGCGATTTTTTGCTTCCTGCCAGAGCTGATCGTTGTTTGCCATTTTACCACCACCGTTTTTCTTATTATACGGAAAGGACGAGTACAAATCAAGATTACAAGGAGGACGATTATGGAACGTAATGATATCAAGAAAACTTCTTCTGAAACCGCAACCATTCCCGTCTATAAGCAAAGTGCAGAGTATGCCATCGAGCACGACGAGCTGCCCGTCTACCGGGAATCCTTTCGCGTAAACATGGCCTGCCGGGACGTGCTGGAAGCTGCAATCCACGAAAACTACCACGACTACTGCCTCGACACAGGAAAAGCCGCCGCACAGGTTGCAGCGCAGTTTGGAATGGAGCGTATGGCGTATGTACTTGCCAATACCGTGCGTGCGTTTGACCACGACGGACGAATCAGCCGCGATAATAAAGCCTGGGCACAGACGATTCCGGTCTGTACCGATGCCGACGAATGGGGGCATGAACGCAGCAGGTACTTTCTCGTGTCGCAGGTCAATCCCGGCCTTGTCAATCTGCTTGTCTCTCGTGTGCGTGAAGAACTGGCGAAAGAAAAAGCTGCACCGGAGAAACGTCCCTCCGTGCTGGAGAAAATTCAGAAAAACAAAACGGCGATTCAGGCAAAGACCGCAGAGAAAAAGCTGCCGGGACAGGAGCGATGACCATGGCCAGAAACAGAAATGCACAGATCATCTTCTGGGTATCTGAAAATGAAAAGAGCATGATCGAAGATAAAATGGCGCAGGCGGGCATGACTAATCTCAGCGCCTATCTGCGCCGCATCGCCATTGACGGCATGATCGTCCGGTTAGAACTGCCGGAGCTGAAAGAAATGGTCTCGCTTCTGCGTTATGCCAGCAACAATATCAATCAGATCGCACGGCGGATGAATGAATCCGGGCGCGTCTATGATACAGATTTGGAGCAGGTCATCCAAAATCAGGAGCAGCTTTGGGACATGGCGAATGGGATACTGGTAAAGCTCGCAGACATCAAATAATGGAGCTGCGGCTCCAATACCGTTCTTCTCCATGACATCCTTGCCTCCGCTCCTATTAAATTGTAATATGTAGGCGAAGGAGTTGATGAAAATATGAAGTTCGTTCTGAAAATCCTGCTATCTCCGGTCATGCTTATTCTCGCGTTCCTGATCTGGCTCTGCACGCTGACCTTGCATATTTCTGCCGTACTGCTGAATGTCCTGTCTGTGCTTCTTGTCCTTGTGAGTATTTTCAGCTTCATCGACCACAACGTGAAAAACGGTGTGATTGAGCTGGCGGCGGCGTTTTTGCTTTCGCCTTACGGTCTGCCGATGCTGGGCGCTTGGCTCGTGGCACAGCTTCACTTGCTGCGAGACTGGATGAAAGAAAAAGTATATTGGTAACGCACAGCGCGGAAGTGTAAAACCTTCCGCGCTATCTTTTTGCAAAGGGGGCTTGCCCGTGGCGACCACGCGAATCATTCCCATGCACGTCAACAAGGGCAAGACCATTGCCCAATGCCTGACGGAACGGACGGACTACGCAAAGAATCCGGATAAGACGGAAGACGGCGAATATATTTCGGCCTATGCCTGCGACGCAAAGACGGCAGACAGCGAGTTTCTGTTATCCAAGCGCCAGTACCGGCAGCTCACCGGCCGGGAGCAGGCCAGCGATGTGATTGCATATCAGATCCGGCAATCCTTCAAACCGGGCGAGGTCACGCCGGAGGAAGCCAACCAGATCGGCTATGAATTTGCCAGGCGCTTCACCAAAGGCGACCATGCCTTTATCGTCTGTACCCACACAGACAAGCTGCACATTCATAACCATATCATTTGGAACTCCACCACGCTGGACTGCACACGGAAATTCCGCAACTTCTGGGGCAGCACCGAAGCTGTTCGGAAGCTCAGTGATCTTGTTTGTATGGAGCACCGGCTGTCTGTGATCGAAAATCCGAAACCGCACGGCAAGAGCTACAACAAGTGGCTGGGCGGCAATGCAAAGCCCTGTCAGCGCGATCTGCTGCGTGCCGCCATTGACGCGGCGCTTGCGCAGAAGCCGAAAGATTTTGAGACATTTCTGAAGCTGGTGGAAGAAGCCGATTATACCGTAAAGCGCGGCAAGCATGTCACCTTTATGCGGGACGGTCAGCCGCAGAATATCCGTCTCCGTTCGCTGGGCGAAGGCTACTCGGAAGAAGAGCTGCGGGCTGTGATCCTCGGCACGCGGGTGCATACGCCGCGCAGAAAAAAGAGGTATCCTTCCAAGGCGTCGAGGCCGACGCTGATTTCGCAAATCGAAGCAAAAATCGGCAGCGGCAAAGGTGCTGCATACGATCAGAAGCTGAAAGTTGTGAAGCTGAAAAGCATGGCCGAAACACTGCTGTTCATTCAGAAGCATGACTTTGCCGATTTCGATGCGCTGTCCGACTACGCGGATGCCGCAAGCGTTAGGACGAAGGAACTGACAGCAAAAATAAAGGCGGCAGAGAGCCGTATGGCGGAGATCGCCGTGCTGAAAGCGCACATCATCAATTATGCCAAGACCAGAGACATTTACACTGCCTATCGCAAGGCCGGTTACTCCAAGAGATACTACGATGCGCATGAGAGCGACATCCTCATCCACAAGGCAGCGAAGAAAGCGTTTGACGAGCTGGCGCTGAAAAAACTGCCCACCGTCAAGAGCCTGCAAGCGGAGTATTCCGATCTGCTTGTGCATAAGAAGCTCGATTATGCAGAACTTTCCAAGGCACGTGACGAGGCAAAACAGCTCCAGATTTATAAAGCCAACGCCGAGATGCTTCTGCGCACGGATACCGAGGAACAGCGGCAGACAAGAGAGCGTCAGCAGGAAAAATAGCACTGCTTTGCAGGGCGCAGCCGAACGGGAACCGTTCGTTCAATCAGGGGTTTGGGGGGAGTTTCCCCAACAAGCAAAGGGAGATTTCCGGATGCCGGAAATCTCCCTGTTCGTCAAGTTTGTATAAACGCAGGCATTGCTTGCCAAGTGTAACGTCTCAGAAGCAGCTTCTTCTTTCGTGGAGTTCATCACTCCATGACCCTTACGCCCTATAATATTCATACCAGATTGTAGCACTTAGCTCGGTAAAAATCAATAGGAAGAGGTGAATTTGCGGCAGTTTTTGAAAAAAGAAATTAGGGTGCAGGCGTGAACTTGAAATTATGTGCCCGATTTCTGCTGCTGACACGTTTGGCTGACGGTTTATCGCAGTCAAATGCGCAGTCTGGAACAGCTTGGTGCTGTTGGTAGAATGTGAGTTGCCACAACGTTTTCAAAAAATTAGGAGGTTCTCAAGATGGCAAAAGGCGAAAATATTTTCAAACGCAAGGACGGCAGATGGGAAGCACGCTATATCAAAGGCTATGAGCTTTCCGGCAAAATCAAGTACGGCTTCTGCTACGGCAAGACTTATCGGGAGGCCAAGGAAAAAGTGACCAAGTGCAAAGCGGCACTGGTCAACGGGAAGCCGATTCCAAGCACAAACTCCCGGCACCGTTTTGCGTTCTACTGCGACGAATGGCTGCGTATGCGAAAGCCCAAAGTGAAGGAGTCTACCTATATTAAATATGATACCGCTTTGCGGAAACACATTAAGCCGAAGCTCGGCGGCTGTTTCCCCATGGGCATGACGACTGGTCTGATCGACGACTTCACCGAGGAGCTGCTTTTCGAGGATGAGCTGGCTCCGAAGACTGTGCATGATGTGCTTGTCGTTCTGCACGGTATCCTGAAATACACAGCGACATTTTTCACCGGAGGATTCCCGGCAATCGAGATCAATTATCCAAAGCCCGGAAAAAAGGAAATGCGGGTGCTGTCCCGCGAAGAGCAGACGCGCTTCGTTTCCTACCTGTTGGATGATATGGATACCTGCAAGTTTGGCGTGCTGCTGACGCTGTTCACGGGTGTTCGTATTGGAGAGCTTTGTGCGCTGCAATGGGGCAATATATCCTTAAAAGAACAAACGATTCGCATCGATGCCACACTTCAGCGGCTACGCGACACCAGCACCGTTGACAATTCCGGCTCACGAACGAGAATTGTGATCGGTACACCCAAAAGCGATACTTCCATCAGGACGATTCCCATAACAGACTACACGGCTGAGCTTTGCGGGAAGATGAATCCCCACAGTTCAGCCGCTTATGTTTTGACCGGCACAGAGAATTATATGGAGCCGCGTGCTTTGCAGTACAGAATGGAGAAATATACCCGCGAATGTGGCCTGGAGGGGGTTCATTTTCACACGCTTCGTCATACGTTTGCGACGCGAGCCGTCGAGGTAGGGTTTGAAATCAAATCGCTTTCGGAGGTGCTGGGACACGCGACCACGACCATCACGCTGGATCGGTATGTCCACTCTTCTCTGATTTTGAAGCGGGACAATATGAAAAAATTGAACGCCGTAGGGTTCTGAAATGCGCAGTCAAGCTTTTGTGTCATGTGCACGAAAAAAGCACAGCTATTCCAGCGTTTTGCTGCCTTGGATGGAGTGATTTGATGGAGTGATGAACTCCACGAAGCACCGAATCCCAAGGCTTTTTTGATATGAAGGAGGTTTGACGTGAAGTTTCGGATCGTGGATTGAATTCCCGTCTGTCCGTCGAGTGATGAACTCCACGATGATTTTTCGCCAGAACCAGCAGATCAATCGGCGCGTGCTGATGTTCTGCTTTCTTTTCCCGGACAGGATAAGTACCCGCTTATTTTCCAGAAAGAGGTGTGCAGTTGGAAGTACAAGAGATGCGGCAGGTCTTCATAGACAGCGCAGTTCGCGTCGTAGCGCGGGATGGCCTGGAGACAACCACTACCAAAGCCATTGCATCCGAAGCGAAGCTGAACGAGGCATATATTTATAAGTGTTTCTCCGGCAAAGATGACCTGCTCAGCGCGGCACTTCACATGGAAGATGTGAACTTTGCCAACCTTCTGCAAAAGACGCTTCCTGTTATGCACATGCCGGGACTCTCGTGGAAAGAGCGGGCCTATATCCTCTGGAAGAGAAGCTGGGACTTCATCCTGAATGAGCCAGCCGATTGTATCTTCTACATTCGGTACTATTATTCCGCAAGCTGCCGTTCTCATGCATACGAAACGCATCTTGCATGTTTTAAGCCGCTGATCGAGAAGGCGAGCAAGTCCTTCAAGCCCGGCACATACATGGACATGCTCATTCATCAGGTCTTCTCCACGATGCTGTTCTTTGCCTCCAGAGTTATGAACGGCGAGATGGAAAACAGTGAGGAAACGATCACATGGGCTTTTGAACAGATTTATAGCTTTGTCGTGCCGAACGTCAGAGCTGAAGTTTTAGAAGAAGAGGATAAGAAAGAAGCTTTATGAATAACTCGCTCAAGAAAATCTGGAATGTGATCAGCAGCATCCTGGTCGCGCTGGTGGTGCTTCTGGCGCTCCTGCTGGTTGGCGCGAGAGTCGTTGGATTGCAGGTATTCACCGTGCTGTCCGGCTCTATGGAGCCGACCTATCACACCGGTTCGCTGATCTATGTAAAGAAGGTAGACCCCTACACCATAAAAGAAGGACAACCCATCACGTTCATGCTGGACGAGAACACGGTGGCCACGCACCGCGTCGTGGGCATCGTCCCGGACGAGGAAGACCCCACCGTGATCCGCTTCCGCACCAAGGGCGACGCCAACGAAGCCGAGGATGGTTCTCTCGTACATTATAAAAATGTAATCGGCACGCCGATCTTCTCCATCCCGTATCTCGGCTATATTGCGGATTATATCCAGCACCCGCCCGGAATGTACATTGCCATCTCTGCCGGTGCTGTCCTGCTTCTGCTTGTGTTCATCCCCGACATTTTTGCGGACGGCAAAGACGAGGACGAGAGCAAAAAGAAAAAGTCTTCCCGGCGCAAAAAAGGCGCTCATGCTGCGGCACACAAAGCTGCTGCGGTCGATGTCACCCCGGAAGAACCCGCCGATGAAAGCCTGACCGACGAGATCCGCCGGAAAACTGACAATCTGCTCACAGACGACGAGGTGGAAGCCATTCGTCAGACCGTCGAGGCAGGCCGCTTTGACAAAGCTGCCGCCGATGCGCTCCGGCAGGAGCTGATAAAGCGGGAAGCAGAACGGGACGCGCAGTAAGCGCTTCACATTTATTCAAGGGCAATGCCGCAAGGCTCCCTATATAACAAATTTTTAGGAGGTTTTCGTGATGAAAACGAAAAGCAAGGCTCTGCTCCTGACCCTCTGTGCGGTATTGCTTGTTACCGCCTCTGTGCTGGGAACCATGGCGTTTCTGACTTCCAACGATGAAGTCGTCAACACATTCAGCGTCGGCTCCGTAGCAATCAAACTGGACGAAGCCAAGGCGAATACTGACGGCTCTCTGGTTGAGGGCGCTGCGCGTGTCAAGGCCAACAGCTACAAGCTGCTGCCGGGTCACACCTACAACAAAGACCCCATGGTCACTGTGCTGAACGGCAGTGAAGCCAGCTACATCAAGATGACTGTCACCTTCTCCAAGGCCAGTGCTCTGGATGCTATCTTTGCTCCCACCGGCGCAGATCTGACCAGCATCTTCAACGGTTATGATTCTGCCAACTGGATTTACAAGGACAACACCAAAGATGCGACCGCAGACACCCGTACCTATGAGTTCTGGTACAAAGAGACTGTTGGTGCTCCCACTGCTGATGTCGCTCTGGACGCTCTGTTTGATTCCATCACCGTTCCCGGCACTATCACGAATGAGCAGCTTGCAACCATCGAGGGCATGACCATCACCGTCAATGCTTACGCCATTCAGGCTGACGGCTTTGCCAACGCAGAAGCTGCTTGGGATGCCTTTGATTAAAAACATCACGCACGATTCCAACAGATGAGGGGGAGCGTATGGATTCTGCTGTCTGTTGAAATAAAAACCCAATCGCAAATACCCGAAGAAAGGAGGAAAACAACATGAAGAAGAAAGGTTTGGCGCTGGTTCTGGCGCTGACTCTGCTGGTCGTGGGCGTTGTAGCAGGTACGTTGGCATGGCTGACCGCGAAGTCCGACACGGTGACGAATACGTTTACCACCAGCGACATCAAGGTCGAGCTGAAAGAGACCACCGGCACGGAGTACAAAATGATTCCGGGCTACACCATCAGCAAGAACCCCAAGGCGACTGTCCTGGCTGGCTCCGAAGAGTGCTTCCTGTTTGTGAAGCTTGAGAAGTCCCAGAACTTCGATACCTTCCTGACTTATGAGATGGCTGAAGGCTGGACGTTGGTTCCCGGTGAAACCAATGTCTACTACCGTAAGGTTCAGACCGCCGATATCGGCACAGCCTACAGCGTACTGAAGGGCGATCAGGTCACTGTCAAGGGCGAAGTCACCAAGGCGATGATGGATGGCCTTACAACGGAAACGCTGCCGAAGCTGACCGTTACCGCTTACGCTTCTCAGCTTCACAAGAACGCCACAACGGAATTTACCGCTGCTGAAGCATGGGCAAACGTGAACCCCACCAACCCCTAAGCAACCCTCTGCGCATGGGCGCAGAAACGATACCAAATACTTACTAAGGAGTAAAAGTACATGAAAAAGAAACTTACCGCCATCTTCCTGTGTGTTGCTCTCGTAGCGATTGCCATCGTGGGCGCATCTCTGGCTTACTTCACCGACACCGATCAAGCCACCAACACGTTTGCAGTCGGAAATGTAAAAATCGAGTTGATCGAGCAGCAGCGCGGCGAGAACGGCCTTGTGCCTTTTGAGCAGAACAAGAAGCTGTACCCAATCGTCGGCTCTGCCCAAGGCGATAAGGACGAGTATGGTATGCCTATTGCCAAGAACTATGTGGACAAGATGGTCACCATCAAGAACACCGGTTCTGAGAAGGCTTATATCCGTGCCTACTTTGCCATCCCCTCCGCGCTTGACGATGGCTATGAAACCTTCAATGCCGGCATGAACGTTCTGCACTTCAATTTTGGCAACAAGGTCGTTGACGGCAATGTTATCTCTACTTATGACGTTGAATGGAACTGGAAGCATGGTAACAAGTGGAATTACTTCGAGACTACCATCGACGACATCAAGTACAATGTCTACTTCGCGGATTACTATCAGCCTGTTGACGCCAATGCCACTACCGAGCAGTTCGTGCAGGGCGTTTACCTTGATGAGACCTTCGACATCAAGGACGGCAAGTGCTACGCCTTTGGCAAGGAAGTTACTCTGGACGATGGTTGGGATTGGAACAGCGTTTCCTGCCCCGTGTTCGCCATTGCCTGCCAGGCCGAGGGCTTTGACAATGCTGCCGCCGCTATGGAGGCCGCTTTCGGTGCCAACTACAATCCCTGGGGTACTCCCGCTTCCAACTGGCAGTAATCTAATTTAGCACAGCTTTGCAATTGGCTGTGCTATTCCCCTCCACCTATGTGGTCTGTACCCTTCGGGGTACAGGCCATATGAGAGCACCCGGCAAGACCGGATGTTCTCATATGGTCTGACAAGACCATGCAACTTCGTTATCAAATCCCGGAGCGGAGGTTTGCAAATACAGCTTGAGAGGAGTAAGGACTATGAAGCGAAAAATTTTGATTCTGTCGGTGCTGGCCATCTGCATTGCCACGCTCGCCGCCGGAACCATTGCGTTCTTTACCGCAGAAGGTAAGGCGCACAATGTCATCACCACCGGCGGCGTAGAGATCGCAGTGCAGGAATGGGCGGATGACGAAAAAACCAAGCCCTTTGAAAACCTGAGCGGAGTGATGCCCAACACCACCGTCACCAAGATCGCGGAGGTGAAAAACACCGGAGCGTCCGACGCATGGGTACGGGTAAAAGTGGAGAAGAACATCAAGCTTCAGGGCGAGGGTACGCCGGATACCGGGCTGGTGGAACTGACGCTCAACACCACCGACTGGACGGAAAAAGACGGCTACTATTACTATAAGGAAGCCTTAAAGCCCGGAGAAGTCACCGCGCCCATCTTCACCGCTGTAACATTCAAGCCCGAAATGGGCAACGAGTACCAGAACGCCACGGCAACGGTGGATGTTTCCGCCCAGGCCGTGCAGACCGCCAACAACGGCGATACCGTTATGGACGCCAAGGGTTGGCCCAATTCGTAAGGAGGCAGCGCTATGAAGAACAAAAAAGGATTCGCACTGATTATCAGCCTTGCGCTGGTGATCGCTGTCGTGCTTCCCGGCACGCTGGCGCTTTCTACCGATCAGGCCGCTACAAACGGCGAGCTTACGGTCGCGGAAGAAACCCCGACTCCCACGCCGGAGGTAACGGAAACGCCAACACCCACGGAGGAGCCCAAGCCGACGGAGAGCCCCGTGCCCTCCGAAACCGAGAAGCCTTCCGAGACGGAAAAGCCTGCGGAAACGGAGAAGCCTGCCGAGACTGAGGCTCCCAAGGAATGCACCTGCGGCGCAGCCGAGGGCGAGGCGCACAAGGAAGGCTGCCCCCTCTATGTCGCGCCTGAAAAGCCCGCAGATCCCTCTCATATCGATACCTGCTCCGATGACTGCACCGATGCAGAGTGCAAATGCCCCTGCCATCTGTTCAACAAAATCATGGCCTGCACCACGCAGGAGGCTTTGGAAGATCTCATCGCAGAAACGCCGGAAGAGTATTTTGGCCTACTTTCCGATGAGCAAATTCAGAAGGTCGAAGCACACATCAAATCCCTTGAAACCGTTCCGCTACCTGCTGTAACTATTGAAAATGATGTGGTAGAGGAAACTGTGCCGAGTGAAATTGTGCGTCCGACTGTAAACTACACCTATGTCGCACCCTTTGGCGATCCCGTTACTGGCGGGAATAATTGAGGAGGCAGAGAATGAAAAAGACGAGGATTCTATCGCTGCTTTTATGTCTGTCTCTTTTCAGCACGCTAATTGTGCCTGGCACGAGAGCCTATGCGGAAAGTGACCCCGACAACGGCATGAAAATCAGCAAGACGGCGACAGCCAACAGTGACGGCTCCTATACCATCACGCTGGAAGCCTTTGCAACCGGCTCCAAGACTACAACTGTCCAAGAAAAGGATATTCCTACGGATATCATTCTTGTACTCGATCAGTCCGGCTCCATGGCAGATGATATTGGGCAGGTGCAGTATACAGCGTATACGGGAAACAACACGCAAAACAAAAACAACTATGGAAGACGACATAACGGCGGCAGTGCCAACCTTTGGCATAAGCTGCCGGACGGCTCCTATGTGTCCGTTTCCGTGACGCTTCAGCAGACGATCACCTATAACAAAATAGCAAATGGTCGAAATGACAGTAGCCGCGGCGGATATACAAACTATTGGGAGAACAGAAATAATCTGTATACCTATGTCAACGGCGAGATTAAAAAGGTAGTCTATACCCGTGAGCGCGAAAATGTTCTTCAAAATTGGAACTGCAAATATGCGCTTGAGGACGGTACCATCTTAAACCAGAACAACCAGGGTAGCCGTTATTCGCCTACTTTCCAAAACACGGATGACGGTTATCTGTATCTGGCTGTAGCAAATGAAAATCAGAACGTGTACACATACACCTACACCGACTCTTCCGGGGTGGTACAAACCATTGGCGGCACGTCCATTGGCGCAAACACGAGATTTACGCCTGCTTTTTATCAGCGCAGCACAACCACCTCCGGCGGCGGCTCACGCCTTAACGCTCTGAAAAGCGCAGCAAATGCGTTTGCCAACGCTGTTGCCGTTAAGGCAGCAGGCGAGGACGGCGATATCACTACCACTGCCGATAATATTGATCATCGCATTGCCGTCGTAGGATATGCGGACACTGATTGGAATTACGGCTATAATACCGGCGTATTTATCGGAAGCACACTGAATCGGTATGAAACCGCTGCTGCCGGGGTATATGGAACGGCACTTCAGGACATGAGCACAACCGGTGGAAAGAATAACGTGACAGCATCCCTTAATGCGTTAACGGCAAGCGGCGCAACAAGAACAGACTATGGCCTTATCATGGCAAAGGGTATTCTGGACGCCACCCCCGTTCCACAAGATGAAACACGCAACCGTGTTGTAATCGTTTTTACAGACGGCTCTCCGACAGACTACAACGGATTCCAAAAGAACGTTGCTAACAGTGCGATTACAGCTGCAAACGAAATCAAAGCCGGGGGAACTACCGTGTATTCCATAGGCATTTTCTCGGGTGCTGATGCCAGCAGTGCAGGTACTGAGCCGAGTGGAAATTTGGGTAATAGCAGTGATCAGTTGACCGCAGCCTGTAACTGGTTCATGCAGCAGGTTTCCTCCAACAACGGAACCCCCAGATATCCCAGCTACTACCTCTCTGCCGGTGACGCGGCTTCTCTGAACAGCATCTTCCAGCAGATTTCCAACAACATCACGACAGGCGGTTCGTCAACGACGCTTGGCAGCGAGACGGTTGTGAAGGACATTATTTCCCCGTACTTCACGCTACCTGCCGGGACGACGGCAAGCGGTATTCGGATCGATACTTATGACTGCACCGGGAAGGACGGAAATACCTACACATGGAGTCGCACCAGCGGCGGCAATGGCGGCGCGTCTGCCACGGTCAACGGCGATCAGGTCAGCGTAACCGGCTTTAATTTCTCTGAAAATTGGTGTGGCACCGAAACAGATGCGCAGGGCAATACAACCGTTCGCGGCAAGAAGCTGGTTATCAGCTTTGATGTTCAGCCGAAACCCGGTTTCTTTGGTGGTAATGGTGTTGTTACCAACACAAGCGCAGGTATCTATGAGAACGGTTCCGCTCAAACCCCCGTCATGACCTTTGAACAGCCCACAGTGGATGTTCCGCTGGCTGAGCCGGAGGTCACAGTGCCCGACGCTAACGTGTATCTTGGCGCGTACTATTCACAAACCGTTCCCGAAGATGCGGTCAAGCTGGGAGCAACTGTTAAAATCGGCGGCTATGACATCGACTTCAGCAAAGCCGATGATCCCGACCATCCCTATGGTCTTGAACCCTGGCAGGTGGAGTATGTGAACATTTCCATCTCCGCTGCCACAACAGGCAACGGCGGTTCCTTTGAAAATATTCAAGAAGATATTTCCTACACCGTTACGGTGACGGTATCTCCCAAGACGCCAGGCACCTCCGGTGATCAGAGCACAACGGACACCGGCACGGGAACGATCCATGTATTTAAGCCGGAGTTGACGTTCAAGGATAGTGACGTTTGGTATGGCGGCGCTGCGCCGGAGAATTACAACGGGAACCTTGTAGAGGAAACATGGGTGAATTCCGATGGCACGAAGAAGCATGATGACGCAGATGTTACGATGCTGAACACAAAACCGTTACTGACTCTGAACTATATACCGGAGGCGGGAAAAATCGACGCCAACGGCAAGATCAACACCAAACAGGATATCAAGGTCAAGGTGGATGTGACCATGCCTGTCGGGCAGACGCAAACGCAAACAAACGTCAACGCCCACACCACATTCAAGCATCAGGACTGCACTCCGGCTTGCGGCTGGACTGACCCGTCAACTGCCGGAGACCCCGCGTTCCTGCTTCACGTCAAGACCTGCACGCTGACCGTCAGCAAGACCGGCGGCGCAGACGACGAATCCTATGTGTTCGATGTGTACAAGGACGGCACAAAATATTCCGAAGTGACCATCGAGGGCAATACCAGTCAGACACTCTATGAGTTGCCCATTGGAAATTATACCATTCAGGAGAACGCCGGATGGAGCTGGCGCTATACTGCCAACAACGGCAGCAGCGCGGAGCTGACGGCACAGAATCCCACCGGCAGCATTACCTGCGTCAACACGAAGAACAACAATCAGTGGCTGAATGGTTTCAGTGAGGTTGTTCGGAACATCTTCGGCACGAATCACTGAGGAAGGAGGGAATGAAGATGTATAGAGGCAGATATGAAGGCAAGCACCGCAAGGCAGCAGCTCCGGCACACGGGAAAGCGCTCCGGACTGGCCGTCTGACGACCATGGTAATTGCGACCGTACTCCTTCTGGCGCTGGCCATCGGCGGCACGCTTGCATGGCTGAGCACAAAAGACGCTCCGATTCAGAACAAATTCCTTCCCACCAAGGTGACTTGCGAAGTGACGGAGAGGTTTGACGGCAGCACGGGCGTGAAATCCAACGTCAACGTGAAGAATACCGGCACAATCGATGCTTTTATCCGCGTCAAGCTGGTGACTTACCGCACAAACGACCAGGGGCAGCACATTGGCGGCACCGCATCCATCCTCGCCTTTACGCTGGGCACAGGCTGGGTTAAGTATGGCGATTATTACTACTACACAAAACCTGTCGCACCGAATCAGAAACCGGAAACCAATCTGACAGACAGCATGACGCTGATCGGCTCCTACATGGATACGGATGGCGGCAAGCAGGCCATCGACGTGATGGCCGAGGCCATCCAGAGCGTTCCGGAAGATGCCGTTAAGGCTGCTTGGGGCGCAGGATTCTCGATCAACGCAGACGGCAGTCTGAATGTACCGAATGTCTAAGGGGGTGAAGATCATGAAAAAGTCATGCAAAGCGATATTCTCACTGGTTCTGATGCTGCTCATGGTCATGAGCCTTGCATCCACGGCGTTCGCAGCTTCCCCCTCAATCACCTTCAAGGGCTTCTCCGGCGGCTTTGACTTCCAGCCCGGTAGCGAGTACACCGAGACCGATCTGTTCGGAAGCTTCAAAAACGTCATGCCCGGCGATACCGTGACGGAGACCATCACCTTCACCAACTCCGCTACCGACTGCGATTTCGTGAATCTCTATATGAGAGCCGAAGCGCATGACGAGACGGACAATCCTCTCAGCCCCAAGGTCGCGGAGAAGGAGACCGTCGCTACCATGACGGAGTTCCTGTCCAAGCTTTCCATGAAGGTCTGGAACGGCACGGAGCTGATCTATGACGCTTCTCCCGACCAACTGGACGGACTGAAAAGCAATAAGCTTCTCGGCACCTTCCGCACCGGCGAGACGGCCACGCTGAAGGTCGAGCTGAGCGTACCCATCGAGCTGGGCAACGAGTACGCAAACCGAGTGGGCGAGGTGGACTGGATTTTCCATGTGGAGGCGTATAACGAAAGCCAGCTTTCCGTCCGCAAGGTTTGGTCTGACGGCAATGCAAACCATGCCAATGACAGCATTACCGTGAATCTGCTCAAGGATGGTAAGGTGGAAAAATCTCAGGTACTGAACGCTGAAAACGGTTGGGCATACACCTTTGACCGTCTGCTGGAAGGTCATACCTGGACGGTGGAGGAAGCCAACGTCCCTGCCGGCTACACCGTCAGCTACAGCACGGTTGGCACGATGACCACCATCACCAACACTCGGAAGGAAACGCCGCCTGATCCTCCCACGCCGCCGACCTACCCGCTGAACATCACTGTATACAAGGTGTGGAGCAGCGACGACGGAAAAGACCGCCCGGATTCCGTGACCGTCACGCTTTATAACGGCGATGTTCCCTATGAGACGGTACGTCTGGGTGCATGGAACAACTGGACTTACACATGGAAAGACCTGAGTGCCTACGGAAACTGGCAGGTCATTGAAACCAACATTCCCAAAGGCTATGTTCCGTCTTACAGTGTCTCCGGTAATGTCGTCACCATCACCAATACCCGCAGCCTGATCCAGACGGGTCAGCTCAACTGGCCCATCTGGGTGCTCGGCGGCGCTGGACTTGTCCTTGTTTCTCTCGGCGGGGCGATGCTGATGAAGAAAAAGAAGCATAATGCCTAAAAAAACGGGCATTGCCATCGTAGCAGTGGGAGCAGTGCTAATCCTGTCGGCACTGCTCCTTCTCCTGTATAACCGCTATGAAGACGCGCACGCCGGGCAGGAAGCCGAGAGCCTGCTGGCGAGCGTGGAAGCGGCTATCTCCGCGCAGGCGACGGACACACCTGCTGCAACTGCGCCAAAAAGACCGGACACCACGGAAACCCCTGCCCCAACGCCTCTTGACCCGGAAATGCCGGTGGTCTTGCTGGACGGCTATGAATATGTCGGCTATGTCGAAATTCCAGTGCTGGGACTGAAGCTGCCTGTTATGTCCGAATGGGATTATAACCGGCTGAAGCTTGCCCCCTGCCGTCAGTTCGGCTCCTCCCGAACGGACGATCTGGTGATCGCTGCGCATAATTACGAAAGCCATTTTGGGCATTTGAGAGACTTATCGGTGGGAGATACCGTCACCTTTACGGACATGGAGGGCATTGTCAACACCTACTGCGTCGAAAAGATCGAAACGCTGAACCCGAACGAGGTAGATGCGGTGCAGAACAGCGGGTACGATCTCGTCCTATATACCTGCACCAAAGGCGGCAAGACGCGCGTGACAGTTTTTTGCAACCGCAAGGAGATAGCTACACCTTCTCCGGCTCCAACGCCAATGGAAAAATGAGGTTGAGCATGGCAAATAATATTATCAATTTGGACAGAAAAAGAAACCGCCGCTCTCGTGCCAACAGCGCCAGATGGGAGAAGATGGATCGCTGCGTTCTGTGCTGGCATCTGACCAATGTTCCCCAAAACACGCCGATCTCCCAGCGAAAATATTATGTCCAAGGACAGGGACAGCTTTGCGCGAAATGCAACTACGAGCTTTGCAAGCAAGGTGCATTCTTTGGCGAGGACAATGTGAACTCATAACAATGACAGAGCGGAAAACAGATCAGAGGCTTACTTGCGGTCAGCGTTTTGGCCGCTGGACTGTACTGGGTGGGTGCATGACGACCCCGCGGGGCGAGCGGAAATATCTGTGCCGGTGTGACTGCGGCACGGAGCGGTATGTGCTGGAGCGGTCATTGCAATATGGCGGATCTCAGAGCTGCGGCTGTCTGCGGAAAGAACTGGCGTATCAGGCCAATGCTTACAACTTGCTGGGGCAGACCTTTGGCGACCTCCGTGTCGTTGGAAAAAGCCGGAAACGCACAAAAATGGGGCCATATTGGACTTGCTTGTGTAATTGCGGCTACACCTGCGAAGCAACGGCCTCTGAGCTTGTCTCCGGACGTAAAACGCATTGCGGCTGCAAAAGCGTGAAAAACTATGCCACATCAGACATTACCGGTCGGAGATTCGGCAGGTTGACTGCGCAATACTCTACGAAAAAACGAGATGCAAAGGGCTTTGTGATCTGGCATTGTTTGTGCGATTGCGGAAATGAAGTTGATGTATCTTACAACAGCCTTGTTTACTGCAATCAAATAAGCTGCGGCTGCAAGAAAAAGGAGCATGATAAAGCCCTTGGCGGATTTCTGATACATGTGGACGGCACCAGCATCGACGCACTCAAAAGCAGTAAGATTCCCTCAAATAATACGACTGGTGTAAAGGGCGTGTACCTGGTCAAAGGCCGTTACCTTGCGAAAATCGTATTCCAGCATCGGCAATATTTTCTTGGAACATACGCTTCGGTTGAAGAAGCGGCCGAAGCCCGAAAAAAGGCAGAAGAAGCCATCCGTGGTGAAGTTATCGGCTTTTATGAAAAGTGGTCAGAAAAAGCGGCTGCTGATCCTGTTTGGGCGAAGGATAACCCTATAAAAATCAGCGTCAGCAAGAGTGCCGATGCAGAACTGCGCGTACAGTTGCAGCCGGACTTGTAACAGCGATGCGAAAACGCGGTTGTGAATCTGTTTCAGCAATATGGAGTGCCTGAATGAAAAAAGAAAACTCTCTGCAATCCTTCTGTGAGCGTCAGGACAGAATGTATCTTCTACAGGAGTGGGATCAGGAGAAAAATGCACCGCTTACCCCTGATACCGTACATAAAGGGAGCCATCAAAAGGTCTGGTGGCATTGTGAAAACGGCCATACATGGTATTCAGAAATCCGGGTTCGCGCAAATGGTTCAATGTGCCCTTACTGTACCAGGCGGATGCTCTGGGTTGAAAGCAATGATCTGCTTACCTTGAATCCTGCACTGGCTTCTGAATGGGACAGCGAGAAAAATGGCGAGCTAAAACCCTCGGATGTACTGGAAGGAAGTCATAAATATGTTTGGTGGAAATGCCGGAATGGGCACTCATGGCGAGCTCGCATACTCAGCCGAAGCAGAGGCGCGGGATGCCCGGTTTGCACTGGGAAGGCTGTGATGCCCGGCGAGAATGATCTGGCGACACTCTTTCCAGACATCGCCGCACAGTGGGACACGGAACGCAACGGAAGTCTGAGCCCGGATCAGGTTACTTCCTTCAGCAACAGGAAGGTCTGGTGGCAATGCACACTTGGGCATGAATGGCAGGCCATCGTTGCTGCAAGAGCTGTAGAGAACTCCGGGTGTCCATACTGCACAGGACGGCGCGTCCTGGCGGGCTTCAACGATCTTGCAACGCTTTATCCAACTATCGCCGCGCAGTGGGACGATACACGGAACGCCGGTCTGACACCGGAAATGGTAACGCCGGGAAGTCACAGACGGGTTTGGTGGCGTTGCAGCGAAGGACATGTCTGGAAAACAGCCATCTATTCCCGAACCGGCAAGCAAAAATGCGGCTGTCCCGTGTGTGCTGGAAAAACAAAGCAGCACTCTCAATATGTGCAGCTATAGTGTGCCAATGTGCGCACCGCATACTCTCCGGATACAATAACTGATATCGTCGAAATTTTCAAAAGAACTCTCGATTGCGGCCAACAGACCCAATCGGGAGTTTTTGCTTATTGCATTGTAAATCCAACATCTCTACATATTATAGCATGTATAAACCCATATTCGACAGAAAACAAGGGCTGTATTCAAACGGAAACGAGCGCTGTATGGGCTAGAATATAACGTGTGGAGGTGAAGTGATGACAGACAAGGAGTTTTCCCTGAGACTGGCCAAGTTGAGAACGCAAAAGGGCGTTTCAGCTCGTGACATGAGCCTTTCAATGGGTCAGAATCCGGGTTATATCAACAATATTGAGACCGGGAAGTCCATGCCTTCGTTAAGCGGCTTCTTCTACATCTGCGATTATCTTGATATAACCGCAAGGGACTTCTTTGACGATGGGAATGAATATCCCGAACAGCTCCGAGCCGTTTTTCAGGATATGCAGAAGCTAAGTCCTGAACAGCTACAGAATATTCATGCCATTGTAAAGGGGCTGCTCCGATAGACACACGCCATTCTGTCACCGATACAGCCAAAAGATCACGAAACCCGCACAGCCATGTCAGCCTTGTTATTTGCTCGGACGGCGCGCCTCTGCGCTACCGGCGGTTTGCTGTGCAAGATCAGGCCAGTGCATGAAATTGGACAGCGTTATCGCAGAGCGGAATAGACCCCACACATGGAGGCGTACCCTTACGGACAAATAATAGCGCAGCGCTGCCGGCGGTAGATGCTGCGAATGAAGGCTGCTTGATTGGACGATCAGGCAGTTTTTTGATTTGTAGAAAGGAGCGCGGCCATGAGCAGTAAAGAGAACAGCAATCGCGCAGCGTCCCACGATTTCCAGACAGCACTTGGACTTTTGGAAGAACGGCTGCGCAGCCTGGAGGATTCAGAAGCCATCATCAACGGCCTGCTGCAAGGTGCGGCAGAGTTTTACGGTGCGGCCAGAGCTTCCGTTGTGGAAGCGGATTGGAATTTGAAAATCGGACTGCTTACCTACGAATGGTGTGCGGAAGGTATAGAGCATCAAAAGGATATGCTCCAGTATCTCGCCGTAGAGAGTTTCCCGCGCTGGTGTGAATTTCTGTCGCTGAACCGGCCTGTTGTCATACCGGACATGGAGGCAATCAAGGACACATACCCGGATGAGTATCAATTCTTCCAGAACTACGGTGTGAAATCCATATTGGCAGCGCCATTTTCCAAGCGCATCAATCAGGGCTATATCGCGGTGGACGACCCGACACGCTTTCAGGACGATCCGACATTCCTGTTCATCATCTCCTATGCAGTCGTTGTGGAACTGAACGAGATCAAGCTGAGCCAGTCCATTGCTGCGGCACAGCGGGCGTCGAAATACAGCGACCGCGATGTCTATGTGAACTGCCTTGGTGATTTGGAGATCAGGAACGCAAAGGGTACGCTTACGGAAGATGATATATCTTCCGACCTTTGCCTGAACCTCTTTGCGCTTATCATCACAAATGCGAAGTGTCCGCTGAAAGCAAACCGTCTGGCTGAAGAACTTTGGCCGGAAGATGTTATAGACAATCCATACCGCACTGTCAGCAATATCGCCTACAGGCTCCGGCGCATATTGAGCATTATCGGCCTGGAAGACTTAATTGTTGGGCGTCATGGCGCATTTGTCATTAACCCGAAGTACACGGTCTATACCGACTTCGACCGATTTGATGAAACCTGCAACCGCCTGAAAGCAGAGACAAATCCAAAAGCACAGCATGACCTGTATCGGAGTGCGGTTGCACTATATCGCGGCGACCTCTTTTCAAAAATCTCCTACCAGCATTGGCTGATGCCAACAGCTTCCTATTATCGCAACAACTATCTTCGTATCATCAAATGCTATGTCGAGCAAAAGCTTGCGCAGGAAGACTATCAAGCGGCGCACCGTGCGGTGCTTGATGCAATGAATCTTGCTCCATATGACAGTGAGCTGAATATGGATATGATTTTTATCATGTATCACAGAGGCGGCGCTGAGCTGGCGAAAACCTTCCTGCAAACTGCGAAAACCCACATGAGCGAAGAGCAGATCGCATCTGTGCAGCAATTATGGGAGAGGACATAAAGCGCCCGTGCGGCAAAAATGAGGGTGTCCGTGCGGCTTTTTTGCGGCAAAACTGCTGCAAAAATAAGGCTGAAATGAGGCTCCGGCTGAGATTACCCGTCTGGTATGATTCTGTTACCGGCTGAATAAGCCGGAATGGAACCGGATGGGTGATCTCATATGGGCGGCTGTATGCCGGCAGGGGCGCGGCTCCTGCCGGGACTCTTATTTTCATTTTTACGGAGCGCGGTTGTACGTGCCCCGTATGCCCTGCGGCCTCTTCCGGATGCGCCGCCCCATCACAATCTCATATCGCCCCATTCTGCCCGCAGCAACCATGCTGCGGGCTTTTCTGCGTCTTTGGGGCTTCATTGCCGTTCTCCGCCTCCGTGAATTTGAAATTCCAACATTTCAAATTCACGGAGGTTTTTTATGTATTACAACACGAAGGCCAGCGGAGCACGGATTCGTGAGCTTCGCATCGCAAAGAACCTTACGCAGGATGACCTGGCAGAACATATGAATGTTTCCCACGGCTATATCAGCTTCATCGAGTCCGGAAAGAGAGGATGCTCGGTCGATGTGCTGATCGCGCTCTCAAACCTGTTTGGCGTATCCATCGACTACATTGTCCTTGGCACTGCCACCTCCACCGCGCCGGATTCCGCTGCGCTGAAAGCAGATATTCAGGCGTTGATCGGGCAGCTTGAGAAATTCAGGGAGCGACTATAACCAATGTTACTAATGGTAAAGCGAATGTTACTAACGTTATCTTCAAAACCGGCGCACGGTCTTCTAAAATAGAATCACAGCGAAAGCTGACTGTTCCTTGAAAATTTCATAGTCATTCATCAGGTACATTCCTGCATATGTGCGAGAGCACAAGCCAGCACAGCGGTGCGCCACGACCTTCACGAGCGCGGACAACATTCAATCAGCGCAGCTTTCGTGAACGAGCGATAAAACCGACTGCAAAAATCGGGTGGTTCCCGATCCGGCCATGACCGTATGCAGGGCTAACGATACTTCTGTCCAGCCACAGCTTCTTCACGCAATGGGGGCAGCTCGGAGCGATCCTCGGAGGGGTTCAAATCCCATGGAGCGGCACAACCGGCCGCCGCCTGATGCTTTCCCACGGCTCTGGGGTGTCGAGGACAAATTAGGGCTGTACATACCAAAACAGAAAGGAGTCCTTGCCCTTGAAGGAGAACTGGACATATCGCCGCGGCGATATCTATCTGGCAAACTTAAATCCCTATATCGGCTCAGAACAGGGCGGCACACGCCCTGTTCTTCTGCTGCAAAACAACACCGGCAACTTCTATTGCCCGACCCTCATTGTAGCCCCTCTGACCGCCCGCAGAGGCAAGAAACCACATCAGCCAACACACTATCTGCTTTCCTCCGCGAAGGGCATGGACGGCGCTTCTGTCGTTCTTCTGGAGCAGATCAAAACCATCGACAAACGCCGCATAGTGCGCTATATCGGGCGTATCAGCCGCGAACAGATGGACGGTGTCAACGAAGCCCTCCAAATCAGCCTCGGCCTCTATATCCCTGAAGAAATGGAGGCTCCGTAATGAAGTCCACGCTGCCGGTTATCCCGGATTCATACATTCCTTTATCCAGTCATAACCATGAAATAACCCAAGTGAGGAGGTATGGCATGGACGCATATACGGCATCCGACATGGATATTCGCGCCGTTGACCCTGCTGCGCTGGTGGATATCCGCGATGTGAAGGTCAACACGGCGCTCCCCAAGCGGGAGCGTATTCTGGATTTCATCCGTCAGATCGGGAATCCCTACTGCTACCGGCACGGAAAATATGTGGTCAGGGTCAGCTTTGCCGATACGGACATTTCGTTGGAGGACAGACTGGAAGCATATATCCGCACGAAGGGCTGACCCCGCGACATCCTCGACAGTTATGCACTATGCAGGTACAATTTTGGAGGAAAGGAGCTGGCAATATGCAAAACAGCAGGGAAACAAAAATCTGGAACGCCACGCTTTACCTCCGATTGTCGAGGGACGACGGGGATAAAGAGGAATCCAACAGCATCACTGGGCAGCGGGAGCTGCTGCGGGATTTCATCCGAACCCGTCCGGAGCTTCGGGAATATGCTGTCAGGATCGACGACGGTTTCACAGGTTCCAATTTCGAGCGTCCGAGCTTCAAGAAAATGTTGGAGGATGTAAAGGCCGGGCGCACCAACTGCATCATCGTAAAAGATCTTTCTCGCTTTGGCCGAAATTATCTGGATGCTGGCGAATACATCGAGAAGATATTTCCCTTTTTAGGCGTGCGGTTTATTGCCGTCAACGACAACTATGACAGTTTCGGTGGAAAAAATGCTTCGGACGAGCTTGTCATTCCGTTCAAGAATCTCATAAACGAAGCTTACTGCCGGGATATTTCCGTGAAAGTCCGCACGCAGCTTGAGGTCAAGCGCAAGAGCGGCCAGTACATCGGTGCATTTGCTGTGTACGGCTACCTGAAGGATGAAACAGACAAAAATCACCTGATCGTAGATGAATATGCCGCAGATATCGTGCGGGATATCTTTTCATGGAAGCTGGAGGGCATGAGCCCGCAGGACATTGCCGCCCGCCTGAACCGCAACGGGGTGCTCTCGCCTATGGAATACAAAAGATCGCTGGGCATGAGGTTTGCCACCTCCTTCAAGGCGAACCCCCAGGCGGCATGGTCGGCCAACGCTGTGCTCCGTATCCTGAAAAATCCGGTCTACACCGGCGTACTCATTCAGGGCAGGGAGACTACACCCAGCTACAAGGTGCGAAAGCGCATCACAAAACCGGAAAGCGAATGGGCAATCGTTTCGGATGCCCACGAAGCTATTGTCGAACGCCGGGACTTTGACTGCGTGCAGAAGGCGCTCTCATTGGATACCCGCCGCAGCCCCGGCGACAGCGCTGTGCAGCTTTTCAGCGGCATGGTGTTCTGCGGCGAGTGCGGCGCAAGCATGGTACGCAAGACCGTTCCCTCCGGCAATAAAAAGTATGTTTACTACGCCTGCGCAGCGCACAAGCAGGATAAATCCTGCTCTCCCCACCGGATGCGTGACGAGGCGCTTACCGACATCGTGCTGGAAACACTCCGGCAGTATATCCGGGACGTAGTGGATTTGGACGATATCCTTGCTATGACGGACACTGCGCCGCTCAGAACCGCAGAAGCCCAGAAGGTGCAGCGGCAGCTTGATAAAAAGCGCTCGGAATATGAGCGGCTTCAGAAGCTGCTCATGTCCCTGTTTGAAAACCTTGCAGACGGAATCATCGACCGGGAGGAATATGCAAGGCTCAAGCAGAACTACGCAGGGCGCTCCACCGAGTGCGAAAAACAGATGGAAGCCTTGCAGGAGACCATTACGCAGATCAAAGAGCACGGCGGCGAGCACCGGGAGTGGATGGCGCAGTTCCGGGAACACCTGAACATTACGGAATTGGAGCGCAGCATCGTCGTGGCGCTGATCGACCGCATCCTTATTTACAAAGATAATCGTGTGGAAGTCCGTTTCCGCTTCGCGGATGAATTTGCATGGCAGACGGATATCCTGCGCCGGTCACAAATCAGAGAGGTGGTATAAGTGGCAAGAACGAAACGAAAGACAAACCCGGTCATTCCGGCGGCGGAAGCTCCCGTGCAGGCACAGAAGCAGTACCGTGTTGCCGCCTATGCCCGCCTTTCCGTGGAGGACAGCGGCAAACCCGGCGCGGATACTATCGAGGGGCAGAAAAACCTCCTGCTGCGGTTCATCGAAAATGACCCAACCCTCACCCTGTACGGGCTGTTCTGCGATAACGGACAGACCGGCACAGACTTCCAACGGCCCGAATTTGAAAAGCTCATGGAAACGGTCAAACGCGGAGAGGTAGACTGCATCGTGGTCAAAGACCTATCGCGTTTTGGCAGAAACTACAAGGAGACCGGCAACTATCTGGAGCGCATTTTTCCTTTTCTGGGCGTGCGCTTCATCGCTGTCAACGATGGCTTTGATACCCTCACCGCCCAGCGGGGCGCGGACGGTTATCTCGTACCGCTGAAAAACCTTATCAACGAGGTTTACAGCAAGGATATTTCCAAAAAGTCCGGTTCCGCGCTGGCAGCGAAGCAGAAAAATGGCGATTTCATCGGCGCGTGGGCACCCTATGGCTATCGCAAGTGCGCGGATGATCCGCATAAGTTGGAACCGGACGAGGCAACGGCTCCTGTTGTCCGGCAGATATTCCGGTGGCGTGCCGAGGGCATTGGTGTCACTCAGATCGCAAGGCGGCTCAACGATGGAGGCGTGCCGTCGCCCTCCGCCTATCTGTATAATACCGGGGTTTGCAAAACAGAAAAGTACAACGGTGTAATCTGGCATGTTCAGACGGTCAAAAACGTCTTGTCCCGGCAGGTGTACATCGGACACATGGTGCAGGGCACAAAGCGGCAGTCCTTCTACGAAAACCGGGGGCAGTACATAAAGCCCAAAGAGGAATGGATCATTGTGGAGAACACCCACGAGCCGCTGATTGACCGGGAGACCTTTGATAAGGTACAGGAGCATGCACAGCGTAAAAATGAAGAATACTTTGAAAATCTCGGCAGGTTCACGCATCTGAAAACCACCGAAAACATCCTCAAGGGGCTGGTCTACTGCGCTGACTGCAAGCGTCCACTGGTGCGATACAAGAATGTGAGCCACGAAAAAAAGCTGTGGTACACGTTCATCTGCCAGACGCATACCAACAACATCACAAGCTGCCCCAAGAAGAATATCCGGGAGGATGTGCTGATTTCCATGCTCCTGCAAGCCATCCGGACGCAGATTGCCCTTGCCGTCAATATGGAAGCGCTCATCCGCAGGGTGAACAGCTCCCCCAAATACAGAAAGCAGACTGCGACGCTGCAAGGTAAACTGGATGCGGCGAAAAAGGCGCTTATGCGCTATAACGACCTGTATGACAGCCTGTACCAGAACTATGTAGATAAGCTCATGACCGAGCAGGAGTATATGACACTGAAATGCCGCTACAAGGCCGAAGCAGAAGAAGCGGAACGGCTGATTGAAATGCTGACCCGCCAGCAGGCGGCGGAAGCGGCGCACACACCGGAGAACCCGTTCCTTGCGGCTTTCGGCAGCTTTCGGGATGCGGATACTCTGACAAAAGAAATGGCTCAAGCGCTGATCCAGTGCGTATATGTGGACGGTAACAGCAATATCGAGATCGTGTTCCGTTATCGGGATGAATATGAAGAACTCTGTACATATCTGGAAGGGAGGCAAGCTGACGCATGAGAACGGCAATTTATCTTCGCATATCCAGCGAGGACGCGGATTTGAGAACCGGCGAAAAGAACGAATCTGAGAGCATATCCAACCAGCGCAGCCTCCTTCGGGAATATGTGTCCAGCCACGCAGACCTGTCCGATTCCGAAATCCTGGAATTTTGTGACGACGGCTGGAGCGGTACGAATTTCGAGCGTCCCGCTGTGAAGGCGCTTCTGGAGCAGGTCAGGCGCGGGCAAATCAACTGCATCCTGGTCAAAGATCTTTCTCGGTTTGGCCGTGATTATCTCACCGTGGGAGACTATATTTCCCGCGTGTTCCCATTTCTCGGTGTGCGTTTCATTTCCGTCAACGACGGTTTCGACAGCAGCAATCCGCTGGACATCGACAGCCTCGATACTTCGTTTCGGACGCTGATCTACGACCTGTACAGCCGTGACCTCTCCCGCAGGGTCAAAAGCGCAAAGAAGGCCAGAGCCGAACGCGGGGCGTTTCTCAGTCCCTATGCGCCTTACGGATATGTCAAAGACCCAGAGGACAAGAATCATCTTCTGGTAGATACGGAATCCGCTGACGTGATACGGCGCATCTTTCAAATGGCGGCGGATGGTACAAAGACATGGCAGATCGCGGCGGCGCTGAACAGCGACGGCGTAAGCTCCCCGAAGAACTACAAGGCAGAGGCAGGCTGCACAAGGACGCCGTGGCACAGCATCCGGGAAGAAAACTTCTGGACGGCCAATCTGGTTGCAAAGTTCCTGCGGGACGAGCGGTATATTGGAAAGACGGTGTACGGCAAACGGAGCCGGGACATTGTGGGCAGCCCCCACACAGTCAAAATCTCCCGCAATGATTGGGTTATCGTCCCCGACAGGCACGAGGCCATCGTGCCGGAGGCACTTTTTGAGAAAGCGCAGGCTTGTATGCGGGAATACCGGGAATACGAAGCTGCATCCGGCGGTGGAAATCCGCTGAAACGCAAGGTGATCTGCGGCGTATGCGGCCATGCCATGCAGCGGGACAATAAGAAGAACGGCTCCTACCGCTGCGTCACGAAACGGCTGAATACCGGCTTTGACTGCTCGGAGGAAAAAGTCCCGGAGGCCGACATTCTGGAAGCTGTCATCGACACCATACAGGTCTACGTCCAATACGCCGTCAGCATAGACCGGCTCCTGAAAACAAGGCAGGCACAGCGGGTGCTTGATCGCAAACAGGCGCAGCGCCGCTTGCAGACGCTCCAGAGCCGGAAAGCCCAGCTTGACGAGCGATTGCAAGACCTCTATGAAAAGCTGGTAGAGGGCGAGATGTCCCGCGAGAGCTTCGCGGCGCAGAAGAAAGCCCTGACGGCGCAGATAGAGGAAATTTCCCGCACGGTCTTGGAGCTGGAGCGAAAAATAAGCGGCAGTGACGACGGTAGCAATGCCGCAATTGAGCAGTTCAAGAGCTATGCTGGTATTACGGCGCTGACTAAGGAGATATCCACCGAGCTGCTGCAATCCGTCACTATCTACCCGGATGGGCGCATGGACATCCGACTGAACCTTGCTGATGAGATCGAAACTCTGATGGAGACCTTACGCCGGGAATCCTATACGGCATAAAATTGTTAGTCCTTTTTGTACAGCAGCCGATGAGGGCATCAGCGGCACATCTCTGGAACACCGAAAAGGGATGCAGCAGTTGATTGAGGACTGCAAGGCAGGCAAGATTGACCTTGTTCTTACAAAATCCATTGCCCGTTTTGCTCGAAATATCGTTGACTGCCTTTCTGTGATTGAACTTCTGAAAAATCTGAATCCGCCTGTGGGTGTGAAATTTGAAGCAGATAATATCTATACGCTGGACAGCAATGGACGCATGATTCTGACGATTCTGGCATCTGTGGCAGAGGAAGAATCGCATTCCAAATCTATCATTATGAACTGGTCGATTGATCGGCGGTTCAGCCGTGGCCTGTTCCTGACCCCTGCATTGCTTGGATACGATAAAGACGAGGAAGGCAACCTTGTAATTAACCCGGAGGAAGCACAGACGGTAAAGGTGATTTACTACCTGTACCTGAATGGATATTCGCTTACGGAGATTGCAACTCTTTTGATGGAGTATAGCCGTAAGACGAAGTTGGGACGTGTGGAGTGGAATCCCGGTACACTTGCAGGTGTTCTGGCAAATGAGCGCCATTGTGGTGATGTACTGGCAAGAAAGACCTTTACACCGAACTTTTTGACGCATAAATCAAAGAAAAACAACAATGATCGGACACAGTACAGGCAGAAGAATCACCATGAAGCCATTGTTTCCAGAGAAGTTTTTAATGCAGCCAATCATCTGCGGGCATCCCGCAATTATTCAAAGAAAAACAGACCCTTGCCCGTGTTGAGCGTGGTTGAAGATGGGATTTTGCGAGGATATGTGCCTTTTGATAAGGATTGGACAGGTTTTTCGGCAGAAGAATACAGGGAAGCCTCTGAAAGCGTGATGAAAGAACCGGATGTCACTGTTACTGCGGATGTGAAAAAGCGTCTTGATCTGACGGGCTATGAAATAGTCAGGGTACAGTATTTTTCTACTATGCAGAATCCGGCTATGACGATTTCTAATGGACGATTGCGCTTTAACACCGCTTGCTTGAAAAAGTTTGAAAATGTTGAATATGTGGAGCTGCTGCTAAATTCTGTTGAACGCTGCATTGCCATTCGCCCCTGTGACAAGAATAATCCAAACGCGATCCGTTGGGGCAGACTGAAAGAGGGACGTTGGTGTGCAAGCACTTTGGGCTGTCGTGGACTTGCAAAGACTTTATTTGACATTATGGAATGGGATGAGGATTTGCGTTATCGGTTCCGTGGCCAGTTTTTGGAGCAGGGCGATAACAAAATGATGCTGTTCGCATTTGATGAGCCTGAAATGATTAAGGTGGAAGAAATCGTTCTGCCTCCAAAGGAAAACACCGAAGAAGATGAGGGCGAAACGGTCAAAAAGAAGATTTACATTTTTCCACCAGAGTGGGCTGGAACATTTGGACAGCCGATTACAAGTATAGCACAGGTGGGTATCTTACGGCAGGAGCATTATGCCGGAAACTGGGATGTATTTCGTCCTGCGACGGAGATAGAGGAAATGAACATATTTACGGCAGAAAGTCTAAATGAGTTGCTCCGTGAAGCGGAGAAGATAATGGAAGGATGGACTGATTATAGATGAATGAAGAAAACACAACAATCATGCCGCCAGAGAAGCAGATTGTGCAGGATGATAGAGACGCACGGGCGGAAGAACTGGAAAGTGCCTTTTCGTATGATGGCTACCAGGTCGTGCGAAAGGAATTGTTTGCCCATCTGCGTGACCCGGCAATCGTGATTCGTAAAGATAGTATCACATTCAATACAGCCTGTATCACAGGGCTGGAGGATGTGGTCTACGTTCATGTCATGTTCAACAATGATTTGAAGCGTATCGTTGTTCGTGGGTGTGATGAAAATGACAAGGACGCTCTGCGTTGGTGCGTGGCAAAACCGGATAAGCGCAAAAGCCGGAAGATGTCCTGCAAGCCATTTGCGACTTTAGTTTATCAGAAAATGGGATGGGACAGCGAGTGCCGATATAAAATGCTGGGGTACAGGATTACCTTTGAGGGTGAAACTCTGTATGTTTTTGATCTGCTTGTGCCAGAAATTTTTCATGAAGGACAGAGAAAAAAGAACGCAGTCGATTCGCAGGATAATGCTGCGTCAACAAAACCTGTGAACAGCCGAAAGGGATTTTACCTGGATGATATTGTGGGAACTTTTGGTGTGCCTGTGGAAGAACACCGGAAAGAATCTGAAGTCAAGCAAATGGATGGGTATGTGTCAATGGGGATTCTGACAGGAAAGATTGCTCCTGAAGCTGGAAAGGACTAATTGACAGGTTGTACAAGGGGAGGGTCTGTCCATTTGTGGGAGGTGAGCAATATGCAAAAAACAGAACAGAAAACGGAGCAACAGGCAGGACTTGGCATGAGTTTCTGCGAGGAAGAGGGACGAATCACGGTCTTCAGAAAAACGCTGGAAGCGTTAGAATGGCCGTCACACTATCGGTTTCTGTATAATCGTAAAATGAAACAGATAGCTGTACAGGCGTGTGGAGCAGAAGAATCAGGAGCGCATCGTGTGGGAAAACCAGACGAATCTAATAGCGGCGAAATCAAGTGTATGGCATTGGTTCGCATGATTTACGGGGATTCTGGGTGGGACAAGAAAATGTCCTATCGGCTGATCGGAAGAGCTTTTCCACAGCAGCGACTTGTTTCGTTTAAGATAACGGATGCGATGCAGATAGAAAACGGGAGAGTACTGACTGAAATGTGAATCTCACATTAGTGGGTTCTGAAATAATTAGTTGCCTATGATATAACAGTGGCGAAGAATGCAATAATATGGACAACTCCGTGCAAGGAAAGTTTACAGTTGGTTGCTTGATATGGGCGGTGAATTATGGTAAGATGGAAGTATGATAGGAGAGTTTACGCTCTTGTTGAATCTACTGCGAGGAAGTGAATGCCGATGGAAAAACAAGGCACGGTGGAAAATCAGCTTGCCCACACGATAGATCAGACAGAGTATGATTCGAGGTATGACAGAACAGCGAAAAAGCTGTTGGCAAACAAACAGATTCTGGCACAGATCATGAAAGGCTGTGTGAATGAATACAGCGATTGCACCGTAGATGATATTGTTGAGAAATACATCGAGGGAACCCCGGAGGTTGGCTCTGTTGGTGTTCATGTCGATGATACGAACAGACCCAAAAAGTCAACAGATGTAATCAAGGGTAGTAACAACGAGGACTCTACGCTGACCGAGGGAACATTGTTCTACGATGTTCGCTTTGACGCAATCGCACCGAAATCTGCGGACAGTGCAGAACAGGAAGAAGTCATTCGTCTGATTATCAATGTGGAAGCACAGACAAAATTCAAGCCGGGATACCCATTGACGAAACGGGCAATCTATTATTGTAGCAGAATGATTTCTGCACAGCACGGTCCGATTTTTACAAAATCTGAATATGGGAAGATTCGTAAGGTCTACTCCATCTGGATTTGTACTCAGCCGTCAGATGGTTTTGAAAATACGCTTACCCGGTACTCCATCAAACCCGAACAGTTGATTGGAGAAGCGCAGGAAGAAACCGAAAACTACGATTTGATGAGTGTCGTAATGATTTGTTTAGGCAAGCCAGGGACGGAGAATCATAAGGGAATCCTGAAATTTATGGAAGTGCTGTTATCTTCCACAAGATCAGGTTCGGAGAAAAAGAAGATTCTGGAAGAAGAGTTTGGCGTTGCAATGAGCGAAGAACTGGAAAGAGAGGTGCTTGAAGTGTGCAATCTTAGTCAAGGCGTAAGAGCCGAAGGCCGTGAAGAAGGCCGTCAGGAAGGCAGAATCGAAGGCATCGGAATTGGCGAGATTCGGATGCTGGTTCAGCTTGTTCGAGAGGGTGATTTACCGCTGGAGCGTGCTGCGGCAAAAGCAAAGATGACAGTTGAGCAGTTTAAGGAAACAATGGAGAACACCCCATTACAGGCAGTGTGAAAATAAAATAGCATAAGATAACGGATAGCCCTACAAGGCCCTGATGATTCAAAGAATTGTCAGAAAAGCCTTGTGGGGCTTATTTTTTTGCTTTTTTTGAGAATTTTTTTGTCCCTATCTTGACATCAGGGGGTGTTGCGGGTGTTGCATACCCTTCACTGATCGCTCGGACATTTTCAGCCGTGATGATTACAGCACTTTGTTTTCAGAGAAAAAATGAAGTGTTCTATCGCTGCAAGTGGATTTTTCGGTGGAATGTGGATTTCATGAAACAAATTCTAAAAATCGCAATTCCAAACGGAATGGAAAATGGCGTTTTCCAGTTAGTAAAAGTGGCATTAAGCAGTATTGTTGCACTTTTTGGAACATACCAGATTGCTGCAAATGGCGTTGCACAAAGTATCTGGTCGTTGGCTGCACTGGCGGGAGTTGCTATGGGTCCCGTATTTATAACAGTCATTGGACAGTGTATGGGAAATGGGGATACAGATGCTGCGGATCATTATTTTAAGAGATTGACAAGAATCACATTGCTGATTTCATCGGCATGGAATCTTTTGATTTTTCTTCTGACCCCATTCTTTATGAAATTTTATGCTTTGCAGCCGGAGACCAAACGGCTTGTGATCTGGCTGGTTTTAATCCATAACGTGTTTAATGCAGCAGCATATCCCTTTTCCGGTGCGCTTAGTAATGGGCTGCGTGCAGCGGGTGATGTAAAATTCACCATGTATGTTTCGGTTATATCTACAATAGCAGTGCGCCTGCTTTTATCATGGCTCTTGGGAATTGTTTTGAAAATGGGCGTGATCGGGATTGCTATTGCAATGGTTTGCGACTGGAGCATTCGGGCGGTCATTTTCTTCTGGAGGCAGAAGTCCGGAAAATGGAAAACATTTCAGGTGATATAGATTCATTTATAATAAGTTCAATAACATAATTTACGGAGGAAATTACTATGAGTAAGAAAATTTTGGTAGCCTATTTTTCAGCAAGCGGCGTGACTGCAAAGGCAGCGTGGAAACTTTCGGAAGCGGCAGGCGCAGACCTGTATGAGATTAAACCAAAGGTGCCGTACAGCAGTGCCGATCTGGACTGGACAAATAAAAAGAGCCGCAGCAGTGTGGAGATGAACGATCCGACATTCCGTCCTGCAATTGCCGGGAAACTGGAAGGTATGGATCAGTATGATCTAGTGTTTGTCGGATTTCCTATCTGGTGGTATGTTGCACCAACGATTATTAACACTTTTTTGGAGAGTTATGATTTCTCAGGCAAAACCATCGTTCCTTTTGCTACTTCTGGTGGCAGCGGCATGGGAAACACAAATGAAAAACTTGCACCGAGCTGTCCTGGCGCTATCCTGATGAAAGGAAAAATGCTGAATGGCTCGTTGTCTCAGGAAGAATTGAAAGCATGGGTAAAAAGTCTGTGAGTTGGATGTGGGCATTGTAACAAACGCTGCCCGTTCCATGTGGATCAGGTTGCAAGGATGCAAGAGATTTTAGGCTATTTTAATTCTTGAAGGGAGAATCAATCATGACAGAAAAAGATTTTAAACAGATCTTCCCATTGGGTGAGAAAAATGATGCGTATGCACAATATTTTGTTGGACAGAGTTACCTGTCCATGCTAACAACGGAAAGAGTTGGAATTGCAAATGTAACTTTTGAGCCAGGATGCCGGAATAACTGGCATATTCATCACAAAGGCGGACAGATTTTGCTCTGTACTGCCGGACGTGGATATTATCAGGAGTGGGGAAAACCGGCTCAGGAGATGAACCCCGGTGATGTCATCAATATTGCGCCGGAAGTGAAGCATTGGCATGGCGCTGCTCCTGATAGCTGGTTTTCTCATTTGGCGGTGGATGTACCGGCAGAAGGAAGTTCTAATGAATGGTTGGAACCGGTGAAGGAAGAAGAATACAGTAAGCTAAAATAAGGAGACAGATTATGAAAAAGGTAACAGCGGGCAGAGATGCTCTGGGTGATTTTGCACCAAAATTTGCGGAACTGAATGATGATGTTCTGTTTGGAGAAGTGTGGTCACGAGAAGATAAGCTCCCTGCAAGAGATAGAAGCATTGTCACAGTAACAGCACTTATGGCAAGCGGCGTTCTGGACAGCTCTCTTGCCTTTCATATAGGAGAAGCAAAAAAGAACGGTATTACAAAAGAAGAAATGGCAGAAATTTTGACACACGCTGCCTTTTATGCTGGCTGGCCGAAAGCATGGGCAGCATTCCGCATGGCAAAAGAAATCTATCAGGACTAAGGAGGAAAAACATTATGTTAGGAAATTTTTCGTATTCAAATCCGACAAAACTTTACTTTGGAGAGGAGTCTCTTTGTTCTTTGAACGAGGAGCTTCCCAAATATGGAAAAACCGTTCAGTTAATTTATGGCGGTGGTTCTATCAAGAAAAATGGTATTTACAATCAGGTTATGAGATTACTGAAAGATAACGGAAAAGTAGTCGTTGAGGATGGAGGAGTGATGCCAAATCCTACCGTGGAGAAACTGCGGGAGGGTGTTCAGATTGCCAGAGAGAATCATGTGGACTTTCTGCTGGCTGTAGGCGGCGGCTCTTGCTGCGACTATGCAAAAGCGGTTTCCGTGTCTGTTCACTGTGACGAAGATCCGTGGGAGAAATATTATATCCGCTTTGAGGAGCCGGATTGTGAGATTGTCCCTGTTGGCTGTGTATTGACTATGGTGGGAACCGGAAGCGAAATGAATGGAGGTGCGGTCATCACCAATCACGATCAAAAGCTGAAAATTGGTCATGTGTTTGGAGATGCTGTGATGCCGAAGTTTGCAATCCTGAATCCGAAATTCACTTTCACATTGCCGAAACAGCAGATGGTGGCCGGCATTTATGATATTTTCAACCATATCTGCGAGCAGTATTTCTCTGGGGAGGACGACAATACCAGCGATTATATCAGCGAGGCACTGATGAAATCAGTAATTCACAGTTCGAGAATTGCCATTCAGAATCCAGAGGACTATGAGGCAAGGTCGAATATCATGTGGGCTGCAACCTGGGCACTGAATACGCTTGTTTCCAGAGGAAAAAGTACCGACTGGATGGTTCATATGCTTGGTCAGGCAGTAGGAGCATATACGGATGCAACTCACGGAATGACGCTTTCTGCGGTGTCACTTCCTTACTATCGGTATATTATGCCTTATGGTCTTAGCAAGTTTTGCCGTTTTGCTGTGAATGTGTGGGAGGTCGATTCTGCCGGAAAAGCTGATGAACAGGTTGCCAGAGAAGGGCTTTCCTGTATGGAAGTTTGGATGAAAGAACTGGGACTTACAGTGAATCTCCATGAGTTGGGAGCAACAGAAGAAATGTTGCAGGGTATCGCAAACGGAACCATCATCATGGAAGGTGGATATAAGGTGTTGAATCATGATGAAGTGTTGGAGATTTTGAAGAACAGTCTGTAAGTATTTAAGTAGGAGCTTTTATAACGATAATATAATAGAGAAAGACAAGTGCTGTGAAAGAAATTTTTCTTTGATGGTGCTTGTCTTTTTTTTAATTCATCACTTGACATTGTGGCAAAGATGCCATGATTTTGTGCCAGTCGTGTTCGAGGACATAATCGTTGTCCTTGCAGAACTTGTTCCAAATTTTCTGTATTTCGCCATTGGATTCTACTGATTCAAGGATGGCTGCAAATTGCGGGATAAATCCAGTCGTGCGGCGTGTGTTGCTGGTTGCGAGGAATGCACGATACAAGGTCGCGTCGTTGATTGCAATGCCGGGTTTCCCAGTTAGCATATAAATGTCGTAAAAATCGCGCATCCGTGTATTGCTTGTGCCACGGTACATGATGGTTTCCAGTTTCTCGGCAAGCAGCGTTTCGAGATTGTAGCTCATAATCTGCAAACTGCGGTCCTCAAACATGAGAGGATACCGATATTCAATGGCACGAGGTGTGATAGCATCGCCGGTGGAAATGTCAATTTTCACTTTCTGCCGCAGAACGTCAAGCGTACCAATCAGCGTGAAACGCAAGCCGGGATAGTCATGTTCTTCCATAATGCTTTCTGCATTGGTAATGCTGAAAACCACGCCGTCCTGCAGGTCGATATTGACGATTTCTTGAATCGTCCGTGTAGCGTCCTCCAATGTCAGCGGCAGGGCGACTACGGTGGCATCAATATCCATTGTGGCACGTTGGTGGATGCCGACCATTGAGGACACCAGCATCCCGCCTTTCAGTACAAAATGGCTGTTGTACTGGGAAACGGCGAGACGCTCTAAAAAGCGTTCCATCATGTAGGTACGCAGCAGAGTCTGCGACTTCAGACTATCGCCGTGCGCCAGATTTTTGATTTTATCCTTCAGCTGTCGTGAGGTCTTGATCATAATAAAAACACCTCCAAGTATCGTCTTACATCATCCTCAACTTTCAGTGCGCGGCTGCACTGGATGAGGTGACGCAGGTTTTTGTGGCCGTGCAGCATATACTCGCGGATGGCGGTTTGGTAGGTTTGCACATCCATAACACCCCGCTGGCGAATGACATCGCAGAGTGTGCGCTCACGGTCATAAGTGGGAACGGTATTGCCAAAAGTGGTAGTGGCAGAGGTCAGCCCCAGTGTGAAAATCTCCGGGGAAACTGTATGCACAATCACGCCCTGCTTGCGCAGATGTGTGGCGTTGTAACCCTGTTTGACCGTAACATAGATGTGGTGCGGCTCGCGCTCCATCATACCGTGGAGCGCCAACGCCGACTGGTGGGAAAAAATGATATTGCTGTTGCGCAGGTGGAGAACATACATATCATCTGGCCATGCATCGCGTGATTGGTATACGCCATGCGCGACACGCTCCAGTTCTCGGCTGCGGGCGTATTCGGCAAAATAGGGCTTTGAGATGCCCTGCGCTGTAACCGCGCGGATCGTGATGTAGCCGTTCCCCTGTTCCAGCAAGGAATCAAGTTGTTCAAATTTTGTCATACACTTCACCTAACTTTCACGCTTTAATCATAACAGATAAAAGCGCAAAAGTAAACACAAGATAGTGCACCTGCTGGAAATTTCAACAGACGCGCTGGGGGTTGTTGAAAACTATTCAGTGGCGTTACCCTGCTTTGACGAGCACCAATACGCTGTTCTGCGGTACGACAATTTGTTCTTGTTTTGTGGGAATGGGCGGGTTCTTGTATTGGCGCAGGGCTTTTTGGATTTGCTGCTTGACTTCGAGCAGGGCAGCTTCCAGCGTGGGGGCTTGTGCGGTAACTTTGGGGAAGTCAGGAACATGGGTGGTGCAGCCGTTTGGGGAGAGTGTGCAGAGTACAGGATAAGGCTGGTTCTCTACGGAGATGCTGTACTGTATCCCGAACATATCATCCATCTTGTCCATTTCGTGCCGTTTGTGTTCGTCCATGCTGTGAACGTAGGTGTCCATTGTGAACGCCACCGAGTAGTGACCGAGGATGGCTGACAGGGTCTTGTAGTCCATGCCGCGCTCCAGCGCACGGGTGGCGAAGGTGTGGCGCAGGGCGTGGAAGGTAAAGTGCCCGATATCAGCATCCTTCAACAGGCGGTCATAGTAATCCTTGAAAGTTTTCTGCTCAAAGTAGTGTCCAAACTCGTTGGTGACGATGAAGCCGTCATCGGTGTACTTATCCCCTGCCCGAATCTTATCCTGCGCCTGCTGCTGTTTCCAGCGGGCAAGCTCGTCTGCCATTGTGCGGGTCAGCGGAATCGTGCGGCGGGAGTTTTTCGTTTTGGGTGTGCCGAATATGATTTCTGTTTTGTTCTCTCCGTCATGGGCTTCGTACTTGGCAAGGCGGTTAATGGTGCGGCGTACATGAAGCTGCGCGGTGGAAAAATCAATATCTTCCCATTTCAGCGCCAGCAACTCCCCTATGCGTAATCCGGTACACAAGTCTAAGCGGATAAAAACGCCATAGCGGTGGCGGTAGCTGGCTTGCACCAACGCCCGCTGTTGGTCGTTGGTAAAGACTACGACTTCGGGTTTCTCTCCGCTGGGCAAGGTCACGGCATCACAGGGATTATAGACCAGTAGATGCTCTTTTACAGCTTGCTGTAAGCACTTATGCAATGCCATATGGTAGTTGCGCAAGGTCTTGGGGGATAAGCCTTCCTCGCGGAATTTGTAGTTGTAAAACTCCTGCAAGGTGTGCGGTTCTAACTTTTTCAGCAGGATTTTCCCCAGCACACAAAAGTGTTTGTTTAAGTAACTGCGGTAGCTGGCGTAAGTAGATTGCTTGACGGTGTCCTTCATATAGGTGTCCAGCCAGTATTCATACCACTCTCCCAGTGTCACGGACATCGGATCACGCCAGCCCTGTGTGCGGACTTCGTGGGCTTGCTGCTGCAGGATTGCGATCGCCTCTTGCCTTGTATTGCAGCAGGTGGATGTGCGCTTAGGCTTGCCTGTCTTGTAGTCGATTCCGGCAGATAGCCGCACCTCCCACAGCCCGTCTGTACGCTGACGGATGTTGCCCTCGTTATGCCCGCGGCGCAGGGGTTTTTTGGATGTATCTTTCACGCTGCATCGTCTCCTTTCGTGACACAAAGACTACCACAGGTACGACCACAAAGCTATTCATCAGACCCGACAATCTTCGGGTTCTCGTTTTGGGCTTTATTGACCTTTTGCTGTTCCAGCCAGCCCAGTAACTCATCCCGCCGCACCAGCAGTCGGTTTCCAATGTGGAACGCCGGGAAACTCGCGTCATGGAATATCCGATAGGTGGTCGAGCGCGAAATGCCGAAGTAAGTTTGCACTTCCTTGGGACTTACAACATTGGGCAAATT
>ENA-ORLY01000368-ORLY01000368.1-human-gut-metagenome-genome-assembly--contig:-NODE-368-length-64185-cov-33.655815_pt1 | contig 64185 bp, 69 predicted proteins | sample MGYA00243071_ERZ508832 | MGnify/ENA primary metagenome ERZ508832 (study PRJEB26277, sample SAMN04329777) | human gut metagenome | biome: human-associated habitat | host: Homo sapiens | place: USA... | reverse complement strand
ATTGCTTGTGGATTACACAACTTCAGAATCAGACACAAAATGAGTCATATAACAAATTAATCTATATAATGTCTAATAGCGTGGAGTTTTTTTATTAAAGAAATGCCAATAGACCCATTTGTAATAAATGTTAATAATGCCCCTTTTCTGAAAAATTGTGAGCCTACTTCTATGTTTCTTCCTTATTTTGTAGATGACAAAATGTAAAAAAACAATAAAAAACACATGAAAAATGCTGTTATAAATCTTATAAAACTACCTTTGTGTCCAAAATTAATTAAACTAAACTTTTATTATGAATTTTAATAAATATTTTTTAACAGCATTGATATCTTGTTTCTCAGTTGTTTTTGTATCCTGTGATAAGGATGAATTGCCTCCTTCTATGGCAGAATTGAATATTGAAAAGTTACAAAGTTATCATGCTGCTAAGGTGTATATAATATATGAGAAAATAGGCTTTTCTAAGGAAGCTATTGAAGTGAAGAGTTACCAGATAGAATCTCCTTATTTGATAGTTACATCAATTTATGGTTATGTTTATAGTATAGACATGAACAGTGTTGCAGCTTTTCAATATGATAAAACTGATAATAGTGTGACAATTTGGTTTTAAATAAAAAATAATATGGTAAAAAAATTATTGTATATTGTCTGTTCGGCATCATTATTGGTGTCCTGTTCTGATTCTGATGTATTGGATGAATTGGAACCTTCTATGAATTTTCCTCAGTCAAGAGCTGTTTCGGCAATAACATCACCTACTTTTGATTGGGAAAGTTTGCCAAGTATCTCATTGATAAACGTAAATGGGGATGTAATACTGCCTTGGTATTCTGGAGCCATAGCGAATATTCCTTCGTATATATTGAAGGATTATACAGTTGCTGATGGGTGGAAAATGGTATACAATACATGCTCTCCATCAGCTAACGCTCAAGATGATAAATATTATTTGTTGTTTTATAATATTTTTAGCGGAAGACTTAGAGGATTTGTATATAACAAGAATAATGTTACAGCAGGCAGTGATACATATTGGCAGTTTACCTTTAACGAGGGTACGGCACTGTTAAATGATATCAGTGATCTTACGTTACCGGCAAACGAAATTACTGAAAATCGTGAAATGTTGGTGTCTAATATGACAAATACACCAACTAAGGCACTGACTCGAGGTTGGAATGCTTTTGACGCAGATTTCTTGGTTTATGATCCTTCTGCGGCAAGCAAAAATATAACTTTTAGCTTGTCTGCGTTTGATGTAAAATATGAAGATTTAATTATTAATGGAGAGGCCAATTCACAGTCTGTTGGGACAATGGTAACAACTACGAACGTCACCACTTTAAAAACTCCGGAAGCTCTTAATAAAGGTGTAAATTATTTAGCTGATAAAGCGCAGGATGAATTTAAAAAGATATTTGACGAAAATACGAACTCGCGTGGATTATTGTCTTCAGCGGTAGGTTCAATAATAAAGGCAGGGGGAAATTTTTTGGTAAAAAAATTCTTCGGTCGAAATTCTACTTCTACAACGACAAGTACAAGTGATATTAAGATCCAGACTACATCTACAATTAAGTTAAAAGGTACAATAACAAGTCAGCAGCAGTCAAATATATCACCTATTTCGCAATTAATGTTGCCGGGTACCACCCCAACCCCTCAGGATATATTTTTACCTTCTTACAATGAATTACTGGGTGTATGGAGTCTAAGCGATGCACCAAAAGTGACAGCTACAAGTTATGATTGGATGTACCCGATATTAAAACCATCGATTGATGTAAACGCAGTGATAAAGCCACAAAAAACAAGTGGAAATATGGGGAAAAGAACAGTTTATGTATTGTCTGACTGCCCGGTTCAACTCAATCCAGCAGTAAAAAGTTGTATTGAAAAGTACGATGTTTCTAAACAATTGGTATATGTAAAAGAACATATAGGGAATAAACCGAATCAGGTGATGAATGTACCCAATTCACAATATGGAGAAACTTATAATAAAATGCTTCCTTCTTACGAGTTTTATTCTAAACAAGATAGTTTATATGTTCTTTCTTCAAGTACTTCATTTGACAGAATTGTTATCCAGAACCTGGAAAGTGGTATTGTTGAGATGAATAACAATGAGGCATTTCCTTATTTAAATACTGGGGTTCAAAGAAATGATATTTGGTGGACTGATAAGAATGATATATATGTAAAGGTTACGGTAACTCTTTATCCGAAAGCACCATATAATACAACTCCAATTGTTTCTACACGTACTTTTAAGCCTGTATTTGTAGAAAATAAATAAAAGATTTTTAGAAAGGTGCGTCATATTATTATGTCGCATCTTTTTTTGTCTTGATGTAATCTTTTCCTGAAGTTTTTGCGTTCACACATATGGTCCATCCGCTACATAGAGAAATGCTATCATTTGTTGTTCAGACGCCTGTTTTTAATGAATAATCAATAAATATAAAACCTTTGGAAGTTTATTTGATAAAAAGGTAGGAAGTACTTCCTACCTTTTTTACTCACTAAATTAAAAGTATGAATGTTTCTATGGGTAGTGCCTCACGGCACTGAGATTAATCTGATTTTCCTTATTTTATTTTGTTAATGAATCCTGTTATGCCAGATATTCCGGTACTATTAATGACATAAGAAGGTTGTAACTAACTTATCTCATTAGAAGATCTGGAAATACATTATCCGTATTTAGAACCATATAACGACTTACCACAAGAAATTTCCCATTTCCACCATGCTCTATATCACTCTATTGAGTATATATTAATTCTTGCGTATTTAAACAGTTGTATCATTCATAAAAACCCGTTTAGTCCTCACGGAGTAAACGGGTTTGATTTATTAACACAAAAACCTATATATCTCTATATATAGTATTCTAATATATTGACCTGATTAGTATGAAATTGAAATTGAATATTGAATACCATTATATTCAAGTTCCCCTTTTACTTCATGAATAGAACTACAATATCCAATGGCCGTTTCAGTTCCAACTGTCCATTCCCAACGGGTTATTGTAGCTGTACTACGTTCCTCATCTCTGTACCAAGAAATTGGATAATAGCTGTTAGCACCTGTGATTGTACAATATGGGGAATCAGTAAATGAAGAATAATACAATTTCAATGTTCCAGCTGTTCCCCATGAAGAGACCAATTTGTATTGTACAACATCTGCCATATCGTATCGTGGCCATGAACTTGGGAATTGATTTCCATACAGAATATCATAGCCTGTTCCAGAATTGGTTATCTTTACTGTAACGCTTGATGGAGCTTCAGGTTTTGGTTTTCCCAGTTTTATTCTAGCATAGATTGTACTTCCCTTCGGGTAATTTCGGGTAATATCTTCAATATGTAAATCTTCAGTAGCCTCTATTAAATGATTGCTTCCATCATACCAACCAAGAAATTCATTTGTTCCTATCATATTTATTTTTAAATCATATTCCCATTCATAAACAGAATATTGAACTTGGTTATAAGTATCTTCCTTATCTGGAATCTCTCCTAAATCATAATAATAGATGATTGCTCTATTCTGCATATCACGAGTTTCGAATTGTTCATCGCATAATATGATATAACAAAAAGGTGTTGTAGGATTGAATTTTGCAGTAATAGTACTGTTAAGACTATTCAGCGTAGCGGTAGTGTTGGCATTGCTTTTGTCGGCAATGGTTACGTCACCTTCGTTTATCTCCCAGCCGGCAAATTTATAACCAGGTTTTGCGGTTGCTGTTATAGTTATAGGTTTATTAACCTGATAGATATCTTTACCGCTTGGTGTAACAGAACCTCCAGATTCAGCATTTATCGTCAACGTTCTTTCTTTCTTTTTAAAACCCACATGGAACAGGTGGTCCTGACCATCTATATCGACTTTAAAAGATGAAGCTCCACTGTTGGCATTGTCATATTTCTTAGGTTCGGATTCCGGACCACCGAAGAAATAATCAATTTCATATCCGTCATCAGGCGTAGCTGAAACATTTGCTTTGTCTTTACTATTATACAGTCCAGCTCCGCTTGCAGTACCGCCTTCAAACTGTATAGTTCCGGAAGATCTTGAAGCCTGCTGTTCTGCTTGATTTCCTACAATTTCAATTCGAAAATTACCGTTCGCTCCAGGCTTACTGATTTCCTTCGGCTCCTCTGTGTTCTGACAAGATGTAAAAATTGTGGTCAGAACAGCTACTAATAACAAAAACTTTACTTTCATAATTATAGCGATTAATAGTTGTTTAATACTGATTGTTTATTTATCTTATTCCATATGACAAAGCTAGTTACACACTAGGGCAATATCCTTGCCCTCTTTTTATTTTATTCTATTATGTGGACAGTTTAACTTCAAAAGTTGCATATAAGACAAATTCATTGTTGAAATAGTAGGTATTTCTTGATTTGTCATATCGGATATCAGCTCCTAGAGATTTAAGCTCAGAGATATAGTTCGTGATGGTACGTCTTGATAATAGCATCTTCCTGGCTATATCATTCAGAGAGCCTGTCCGTTCCTGCTTGATCAGAGCATACAACCGTTTTATTCTTTCCAGATAATCTACGACAGCTTTACTTACCATTTCTTATGCACTTTAAAAAGGTTTTGTAATAGGTTTCATTATTATGCAGTTTTTGCATAACTCCAGCTTTGCCATTCTTCTTGTATTCATCATGCAAAAGAGGAAACGAAGCATCTTCAATAATTGCTTTTTTGAGTTTCTCCAGTGCAGAAGATTTAATGTCTATTTCTATTCCATGCATGGAAAATTCAATTTTGGAAAAATAAATTTGCTTTAAATTATACTTCATGATGAACTCATAATCTTGTGGGACTGCGTCCAATCCATCTTTTAAGATAGATCGCAATATTATCTGTTCAACTTCATCTTTCATGCTCATTATATATTGGGTTTATTGCTCTGTTATTTTTACGAATTTCAAAATGTAGGTGATTACCGGTACTTTTTCCTGTACTGCCTACAAATCCAATGGCTTGACCTTGTCGTACTTCTTCTCCCTTTGTAGTATAGTAAGCAGATAAATGTGCATAGATGCTTGTAAAGCCAAAAATATGCTTGATAATCACGCAGCGACCATACCCACCTTTCCGACCAGCGAATATTACAGTTCCGGCTCCAGCAGAATAAACAGGAGTTGCTAACTCTACGGCAAGGTCTACACCTGAATGGAATTTCTTATCTCCAGATAATGGATGTATTCGATAGCCATAATAGCTGTTGACTCTGAGCTTCCCTTTCAGAGGCGGTGAAAGTGGAAGTTTATCATATATACCCTCCCGAATGAGAATATCTTTTATTTTCCCTATCGGCTGTAAATCCTTACTATTATCAAGAAGTTCTATAATAGCATCCTTGACATTTTGGTTATGAGAGATTGGATATGGTAATATGCAGGAAAGCATTAGTACAAAAGCTATCATTGGTAAACCCTCCTGAGTATCTTGTCGGCTTCGTTTTCAGTTTTTTGTTCCTGAATATTTCGGAAAACCTCTTCAGACTCTAGAATAGATTTATTTTTCAGTTTAAAGAAGAAGTGACGGCCGCCATTCTTCTCCTGAATCTCAATTACAAGCCGTTTCTTATCCGGGATGGTAAATTTATTGACGGCCACGACAAACGTTCGTTTTTCATGAGCCGGAATATCTTCCGGATAATCGAATGTGAACAGTACGTTTTGTTCCAATTGCTGGATTGCGGTTTTCTTGCTTTTCTTTGCGTCCTGGATGTATAGACGCATAAAGTCTATCGTATAATTAATCTGGGTGCGGTTTCTCATGGATATTCTGAAAAGTAGAATATCGTTGTGGATAAATATATTAGTAATTTCAAACTCCACTCCGGATATTTTATCCGATAATCCAAGGTCGAGTGGGAGATGTTTGTTGATTGCCTCCTGCATTTTCTTCTTCTGGTCTGTTGTGAGTTCACCGTCATCAAGTATGGCTACTCTCTGCTGTTCGTCTTTATCAATGACGAAGGTAAAGACTTCAGGATTTTGAGTGTAACGAAGAGAGAATGTATAGAATTTGCCACTATCTGTTACAACAGAAATGTTCGATTCTGTCTTAAAATCACGGACAGCTTTAACGGCAAGGATATTATCTACTCCTTCAGCTTTCTCCACACTGATGTCTTGTGATCCGTGATCTTCATAGGTTATCTTTCCAGGAAAGATAAGATACATCTGTTTATCTTTTCCTACAGGAAGTACATGAGGAGTAGGGGAGGTTTCTCCTATCTGAATATAGCTTATTTGGGGATTGTCATTATAGTGGATAGAATACGAGTAAAATTTTGTATCTGCTGTTACAATTGAAAGATTGGTTTCTCCTGGAAAATTTCTTTCTGCTGCAATAATTCTGATAATGTTCGGTTGTGCGCTGACTTTTTCAGCCAGTATATGGTCATTTCCAGCATTGCAGTATTTTACTTCTGTTGGGAATATAATATGAAGTGTCTTTTCGTACCCTATCTCAAGTGGTGTAGCACTTAATTCTTCAATCATTTGTGCATGCGCAAAGAGAGGGATTAACATCAGTATGAATAGCATGTATGTCTTCATGGTCTTTTGTCCTCCATTAATAGGATTTGATAATTTGTTTTTATAGTCACCTTTATTTTTCGGATATTCTTGCTTGTCGCTGATTTTGTCGCGTTGATTACACTGTTTGCCGCACCGGCCACAAGCTGTGTTCCTATATCAAAGCCTCCTGATATATTGGTGTTGGCTCCACTGGTTGCTGCCGCTCCGGCATCCTTAGCTACATCAGATTTTGGATTTCCAGGAACATATATACCTTCAATGGCATCTCGCGAATACACGTTTTTTTTGAAAGGAAGAATATTGTTGTTGATATTTATCGAACTTATCTTAACAATAACCCTTTCACCGTCAATCGCTGTGACCTCTCCGTATACAGGCGTACCTTTCCCTATACGTTGGTCGTCGTCAGTCAAACAGTTTTCTGAGAGCTGCATTTTCAGAGTTGATCCAACCATAACGGTTTGGGTTGAGTGTACGAATGCCTTGATCGCATTTGTTTCAGCTTCTTTGACAAGCCGGATGCTGTTAAAGGTACGACGTACTGGTTCTATTGTTATGTTATTGACAGTATCTTTGACTGGTTGTGTTTTTTTCTTTACTTTAGGTAAGACTTCATTCTCTTTTTTTTGCTTTAGGATAGGCTCCTGAAATATATTCTCATTCTGCCTAATAAGTTCTTGAATCCGCTTTAAATCTTCTTCATTGGAAGAGTCTGATTGTTGTTCTTTATATTGATAGCGTTTGTTATCTTTTTTGACTTCCTTTATCATTTCATCAACTGTATATCCGGATTTTATTTCACTCCGGAGTTTTACTTCATCCCCATTATTTTGTTCCTTTTGAGGAAGTGTGAGATATATAAAGTAAAGCATTATCAATACTATAATTCCGATTATTCCTAATACGATGATTTTCGTTCTCATTTTAGAGTGTTATGTAGTATATAATGTATTGTAATACGCAAAGAAAAATGCAGATCATTTCAATTATGACACAACAAAAACTGATTTTAATGAAATCTGGATATTTAATTTTCATAAGGCTGGTATGTTTGTTGATAATCTTTAAAAAAGAATCCTGTAACATTCTCAGGGTATTTAGGTGTTGTTCTTATGGCTGTACCTTCACTTATTATCCTAATTTTCTTTGTACCAGTATTTGAAATAATGGATAATACAGAAGTAAACTGTACATTGTACTCATTCCCTTGAACATGGAGCTTATTAATTTTATCAAAGTCACATCTATAAATAACTCCGAGTTCAAGAGCATCTCCGTAAGCTCGGTCAGCCTGATATTTGGCGAATATGGTATTTGCTTCACTTTTGTTGACAAGAAACAACCCGCGTGCCTGGTTTTCTTCAATTGTCAGGCGGTCAAAACTGTTAAGGTAGTAAGCTGTATAATAACAATGATTTTTTAGCAGACTTTCAAACAGCTTGTCTGTTTGCATAGTTTTAAAATGGACAAATTCTCCCCCCTCATTGACTACTAGAATTTTGTTCATTGCATTATTTACAACTCGATAACTGAAGAATAGTACCATAGCAATTGCAACTGAACAAAATATGAACGCAAGTTTCGTTCTCAGAGTAAAGTTCTTTCGTGCTTCTGCATACTTATTGAAGTCTTTTAATATATCTTTTATGTGCATCATAACCATTTATTTACCATTAATTTTACTGTTGCTAGTAAAGTGAGTTTTAATATAAATGAGAATATAACAAGAACAAATGCAGGCCATACAGAGTTACTTATCAGATTAGATGTATACTCGTCTGCAAATACACTGGCCATAATGAAGCCTGGATAGAGCATGAAAATTCCGAACATGCCTTTCATCCAGGTGAAGAATGAACTGCGGGTATCATTGTTGAGAAGGCAGACAATTGCAATCGGACCTACAAGTTCCATCATAAGAACCATTAGATATCGAGTCGCAACGAATATATGCATGACATAATTATATGCACAGGCGAAAAATGAACCAATAGCAGCCATTACAATACCTGACAGGACTTTCGGTATACCAGCAACAACAGCGTCAGCCAAATCCATGTTCTGGCAGTCGTCAATCATTTGTTCAGCTAGACGGAGAATATGATCATCGTGATCATACGCACCGTTTGGTGTTAACTTGCTTACAAGGTTATCGGCTGTGTATGCCAATAATTGCTCGAATAAAGTAACAAAGACTGGCAGCATGATAATTACTAGCATTACAGCCATATATTCCTTTCCAAGTTCAAAAAAATGCTTCGCATTAAATCCTTTTCCATCCGATAGCATATCTTTTACAATACCAGTTAGCTTAAATACTAATGTTGTAAGAATGATACCTGCTATTATTGCTAATAGAGCTTCAAAGACAATACTTGATTTTACATAGGCATATGCATCAAAAATATCCTGGAAAGCATTGTCTATTTGTGATACTGGAGTGTTCATTTCAGCATACTTTTAATACTTTCATAACTTGATAGTAAAGAAGACAACTTGTAAACCGTTTGTTCGTCTTCTTTCATTTTTTTCTCGATATCATTTAAAACAGTCAGACGTTCTGCATCATTCATTTTTACACTTGATGATAATATTGTCCGAGATAATGCTATCATGCGGGAATTATTTGCCATTATTTCTGCTATTGAAGTAGTCAGTGTTTGTGCCGTTGTGGAACTTAACTTGTGCTTTGAAAAGATCTCCATACACATATCAGATAGTTTGATCTGACGTTCCATAATATTCTTTACCGTTACGGAATTGCTGATGGTTTGATTAACTGTACGCATCATGTCAAGCCCTTCATCCAGTTTGTTCTTTTGGTCATTTAATAAATTTACTTGTTTTTTTAACTCTGCAAAGTTTTTAGTATTCTGTGCAAGATTTGAAGCATCTGCTACAGCCCATTGTGCATACAAAGGATTTGAAACACTTAATACTAATAGAACGAATAAGGATACTAATAAATTTTTCATGGCTTTTATTTTTTATGTTCGTTGATATATTCTGTTATAGCATCTTGCATGGACATTCTTTGGGTCTTTTCTTCAAGCTCAGACCATATTTCACCTTCTGTCTGGAAGGCAAGGAATTTTTCTTTTGAGAACTCAAGTCGGGTTACTGTAGCATAATTCTCACCCATACGCATGAAGCATTCGGAGTAGGGGCGAGGACCGGAAAAATTATTCCGCATGGACTTCATTAATGCTATCTGGTAATCTCTTGTAATCTTAAATTTGTCGATGATGCTCTGATAGATTACTTCTTTGGTAGGCAATACAAAGAGCATATCTGTATTACTGATGATATTTTTCGTGTTCTCATCGTCCGGAAGCTGTTCTGGAGTTTGTACGATAGTATATACGGCACCATTCTCTTTACGTATCTTCTGATAACAGAATGCCACAGAACTATGAATACCTGTACCAGTGGCCGTATCTGTCATCTGTGCTGTTTCCGCATATTCATCAAAAATGAGAATACCTCTTTTTCTTCTGTCGGATAGAAGTTTCTTCTGAATAATGGAGAAAATCATGCTCATTACCAGATTACTCAGGAACCTGTCCTGCTTAATTTGTGTTAGCTCAAAAACGATGAACTTCTTGGATGCAAAGTCCATTTGAATATCCTTACATACATTCTCATATCGCTGTCCTGGCATGAACTCACCGCAGTTCAGCTTGAATGACTCCAGATCGAAATATTTGCTTACTACATTTTTTCGCTTGAGTATATCATTATAGTTTTCTGTTACATAGCGGTAGAAATTTTCGAAGTTATGTCCGGATGATACCTGCTCATAATAGTCCTGAATGAATCGTGTCAATGCGACTTCTTTCTCTGATTCATCCTTTGTAAACATATGTTTCCAGTATCGTTGAATAATACCAGACAGCATTTCCAGATCATTATTATCAAGTTCTTTTCCTTGCAATTCAAACGGGTTAATTCCAAGTGGTGTCTTACCGTCATAATCAACATGCAAAGAAATTTCAGGATATAATTTACACAGTTGGCTGAATGATTTTCCGAACTCAACGACAATGCATGTGTAATCTTGTTCGATAAGCTGTTGAGTGAAATTCAGGGTAAACGCTGATTTACCTCCACCTGTTCCGGCTATAATCATTCCATTACGAGCATTTACCCGCTTCTTCGCAGCGTCCCAAATATCCTTACGAAGAGGTATTTGGTACATACGGTCATGTACAAAGATACCTTCGTTGTCGTTCATGTATTCACTGCACTGAAGGAATAGGCAAATCGCAATGGGCAAGGTGGTCAGAACAAGATATTCTTTCGGCATACAGCTGATCTGCCCTGGTACGCAGGAAAAATGAATTTTGGCAAGATTCTCATATCCTGGAATGTAATACTTGAACTGATTGATATTTAATGTTTCCTTTACAGTTTTCTCCGCTTTATCAAGATTTGATCCGGATTCGTCAAAAATGCAGACTGAAAAATGTGTACGTACAAGTATCTCGTTTTCTTCAAGAATCTCCTCCTGTAGCTTATCGAGTTTTTCAAACTGCACTTTTATACTTTTGCTCATTGAACTGTTTGAACCATAAATATCAATGTTGCGGGCTATCTGTGCACGTAATTTTTCGTTCCCTTCCAAATAAATAATCTGGTTTACAATGTGGTTATAAGGTAAGTACATTCCCAACTCTTCTAATAGAGGATGGTATAGTTCTGCATTGGCCATTGGGAGGGAACTGTCTTTTACATAACTCGAAACACTATTGTCTGGAAACATTGTTTCATCACATATGCAGAAATATCTTGCTTTTATTTTCCCTACATGTAATTCATTGTCAACGTGTATATCAGTTATGGCGTTCGTTTCGACAAATAGATTAGAATACCCTAATATAAGGTTTCGCAATTCATCGCCTTTGATGGATATAATTTGTGTATCTCTAAGATTTTTAAGAATACTTATGCAATTATTGATGGCTTCTAAAAAATTTGATAATTTTTCCAGATCATCTTTATGCAGGTTCTCTTTATATTTCAGCGGAGAAGATATGTAAGACTTTTCCAACGACTTTAATCCGGTTAACACAAAGTGAAGTACACAAGTATGTTGCATATAAAGTCTATTTTCAAAGTGTTTGGCATCTGCTATATCAAGGAAAGACCAGTTCATAGGGACAGAATGATAATATTTCTTTTGAAATATGTCCTGTTTATGAATGTAACAGCCCTCGGGGAGAAACCGAAATGCCTCTTTTAACATTTTATCTCTTAGGTCTATATCCTCACGAGATAAGGAATAACATTCTGGCTCTTTGACCTTGAATGATATGCAAACATTACCACCTTTGGTGAGAATTATGCCATACTCTTCATTGACAATGTCTAATATGCTATATGCTTCGTTTGTTCTCATTTATTCTGATGGTATGATTTAATTGAAAATTGCTTATTGTAAATTCTCTTTTTATTTCATCAAACTTTCTATTTCTTACATTCTTCTTGAACTTTGTAACCATAATTGGAATGATTGTTATTGCACCGATGAATGCAATTATACTCAAGTTCCAATCTCCGTTCATGATACCCGAACGGAGTCCAAGAACAAAGAGAATTATTATTGCGGCTATTATAGCTACTAATATCCAGTAGTCCGATGATAGAAAGCCCCTGATTTTGCAGGGACTTTCCAGACCTTTTCTTATAGTATATTTCATTTTTACTTGTTATACTTGTAGAGATATGCCGGATATTGCTGACTTAACTGCTGTAACAACGATTGCAGCAACTAACGCATATCCAACGTACCAAGCAAGTGCAAATAGACCGTCCTTACGTGTTCCTCGATTATCTTTATCAATTATATTATCCCATTGTTGAACCAGACCAAGAACAATCCCAGCAAGCATGAATGCTACGAATATTGGCAGAGTGTATCCGTCCAATATTTGGTTCATGGCGCTTCTGGCATCCTGAGCAAATGTCCTGTTTGTAATTAGGGTAATTAATAATAATGTTAATGTCTTTCTTTTCATATGATTTATTTTTCGTTTACACTTCCTTCAAAATGATTTGCTTCTTTCCAGTCGGTTATGGTGACATCACCATCTATGACTAATTCTTTATCGTCATTGATTCTCAAACTAAAAGTGTATTCCTTACCAGACTCGTAGTTGCTTGCGACCTCGGTATATTCATATTCCTTACCGTTATAGGTAATGTTCATCTTTAATTGTTGTTTCTCTGATGGGAATATATAGAAGCTCGATGATTTAGTATCAAACTCTGATACATCACCAAGAGTCATTTTATCGCACACTAAGTCATATTGGGCAACTGTTGGTATAGATAATAATTTGACTGTACATAGATTACTGCCCTCAATCATTACATTGATCTTGCTCAGAATATGTTTCATGACAATGTTAACGGATGTGTTGTCTTTATCGGCCGTTACAACATTGGATGAAGCAAGATAGTCTGTTTGACTGAGAAGCTCCAGACTCAATGATTTGCAATTTGACATAGACGTATAGGGGTGAAAACAATATATCTGTGCTATTTCTTCAGAGAGTGAAATTTGTGGAAAATTCCAACTGCCAGAATAAGTTACATGAACGGGATTGCTTACACCACTGTAGTCTGTCAACGTACTTGTATACACATACATGCCGAAGTCTTGTACTATATCCTTCTTATTCTCTGACGTTCGGGTATAGCACTCAACTGATAATGATTCATTTTGCGTATGAAGTGAATCATTATCAGTACAGCCGTATAGAGCTGTACTGAATAATGCTGAGAAAAAAATTATCCTTTTCATTTAGTTTTCGATGTCAACTGAATTTTTCTTTTTCTGTGTAACAGTTATTGTAAAGTTTTTATTACTACCATTTTGTTTGAAAGTAATAACACCGTTGCGCTGCGTTGTATTTGGATTGTCTTTTACTGAAGCTGATGTTTTTCCAGCAGTAATCCAGTTCACATTGACTGATACGCTGTAATCTACATCTTCCCTGCTTTCCTTGCCGTTAACTGTCCGGATTACATACGAGCTTACTGTATAGCTGATTGTACCACCAGAGGATTCTACAAGATTTATCTGTTGCCCGCTGCTCAATTCGAATACATATTCTTCATTCATTGTTCCAGCGTTTTGTGTTATAGTTACCGTGTTAGTTATTCCGGCATATCTACCTGTAACAACTATACTTCGAAGTGAACTTGATGTATTTTCACTTGCTGTTACCGAAGCTGCGGAAACACTGAATCCTGAAGAACTTCCGGAGAAGCTGGTTGATGTTGTTACATCTGCATCTTCTCTTGCTGTTTCGGTTGTTGTGGCTATTCCATTCCAATATACAGTTCGGCTTCGTTGTCTGTTAACTGATGCTGTGAGCTTGCTTGTTCCTCCAGTAGCTGGAAGTACGGACGGTTGTGCTGTTATCTTCAGCGAGTTGTTGGTCCATTCGCTCCAGTTTCCTAAGGTTTGAACTCCTGCCTGCTGTTTGATAACACAACTGTTCTTCTTTCCATCCAGAGAAGCAGTGACAGTTATACTTCTTTCAGCAGCAGTTATGTTATTGCTTGCCGTAACGGTGTGACCGGATAAAGTAAATCCGTTTGCACTACCGCTTATGTCAGGTGTGCCTGTTTCGGTCTTTACCTTTTGCCCATCGAGATATACATCCCTTACAGCTTTGGCCGCTATCGTGCTTGTACCTCCTGCTGCCGCAATTATCTCTGGAGAGGCACTAACAGTTATTACCCAGTCGCCCGTGGTAAGATTACCGCCTTTCTGTGTAATTGTACATGTATTGCTTACACCGCTATATGTAGCCTTTACTGTTACAGTTCTTGGCGTAGAGCTTTCATTTACTCCGGCAGTTACTTTATTCCCGGACAGAGTGAACCCGTTTGCACTACCGCTCAGAGAAATAGTCGGTGTACCTGTTTCGGTAGAACTTGATTTACCGTTGATGTACAATGTCCTTGAAGCGACTGAAGATATAGTACTTGTACCTCCAAGAGCTTCGAGTGTAGTAGGATTTGCACTGACGGAAACAGTCCAGTTGCCATATGAACTGTAACGTGTTTCCAGCGTTCGGTCTTTCAGGACATCAAAGGAATAATCTGCTGATGAAGAAACAAGTTGTCCGTTCTCATACCAACCAACAAAAGTATATCCGCTCTTGGGTGATGCTGAAACGATGCATGTGCTACCTAATACATATTGCCCTGCACCAGACACGCTACCCCCTGTATCATAATTATTAATGCTTATTGTCTTCTTATATCCAAGGCTGTAATCCTGTATCTTTCCTTCTTCAAGCTGTACTGTTGCCGTTGCTTTCATTTCAAGGGAGTTCTGTCCGCCTTGAGATAATGTAATAGGATTACTCTCACTGATACTTTGTACAGGCAGGGTTATCCGGAACTTACTTATATTGCCTTCTGTCGCATATAGATACATTCCTTTAGTTGATAAAGTCTTGTCCGTAGTGTAAGTCCCTTTCATCAGGTCAAAATGGCTTGCTGATTGTACGTTGGCAATTTGAGCCTGATTAATACCCTCATTGTCCGTTACAATAACTTGTAGCGTGGCATACCGGTGTTTGAAATTTAATGTAATGTTATAGTCTACGACAGGATCGGTGTATGTGGACGTCATGAAATCTGCCGCCTGCCAGTCTTCCTTATTTGACTGATCTGGTATTACATGCGAAATTGATGTTATCTCTGTATTGGCAGAATTGTACGGATAGTATACATAAAAGTCATAATCTGTTCCTGAACTTACACGAATGTTGTCAGCATCCGTTGCCGGAACAAATACTTTCCCGTCAAATACATATTTGCTATTCTGGTAATACATTTGTTGAGATTTCGGTTCATAGGCGAATATGCCTATCGCATCGCCAGCATCAAAAGTCCCTTCCTGGGTAGAACGACTCTGTGCCACTGAAAAAGTAACAGTATGACCGATATCAATTTCTGTATTTTCCTCTTCCTTGTTACAGGAAGAGAAAAATACAATTGTTATTAATATGATTAGAGCTCTAATATTATTCATTTGTTTCTTATTTTGATGGAACAAGTTCTACGTCATTTTGTGCAGAATCTTTCCATGGCTCAATAGTTACATTAGATCCGTCTTCTCCACCAATGACAACATCGTTGGCTTTCATTTCAAATGCATAGATATATCTATATCCTTTATTCCACTGTATAGCAGGAATATCAAACGTATATTTTGCACCGTCGATTGTCAGCTCAACGACCAATTCATTTTGAGCCACGACTTTCGGGAATATGGTTGCACAGTAGTCGTGATTTTCGCTAGGTTCAAGAAGAATGTTTGGAGTCCAGCTAAGAGATTGAGAACTTGTCTTTCCGGTAATCGTACCTGTTGTAATATCGAGTTCTCCTGTCTTGAATAGAACAGATGATCCGGCTTTACTCTTTACTGTGACATTAGTTAGCTTTCCTGGTGTACTACCGCTGTTGTGATAATCAGGTGATGGTTTCATGCGAATGATAAATTGTGACATGGCATGCTTCATTGGTATTTCAGCAACAGTGTTCAGAACTGAAACCGTCTGTTTTGTCTTGCCGTACATGTAATCTGTATTAGCATTGTCTCCTTCGATTGACACTGGGATTTTCTTGCCGTCAGTTACACTTTGATTATATGGATAATACGCCCAGACATGTGCCTGGTCTGCATTCAGGTAATAAGGCGTTGCCTGCTCCCAGCTTGAACCCTTGAATGTAGATTTGTTATTTTGTGCTGAAACACCTACATAAGAAGTGCCCCATGTTCCTTTGTACAGGAACAGACCGATCTCATCGTTTGACTTGAACTGTGTCTTGGACACAAAACCGTCGCTACTTCGTGTTCCTTCACTATTGGCAATGTAGGTTGCAATTTTCAGGGAAGAATCTTCCTGTTTAGTCGATGGATCTTCTACTTCGTTGGTACATGCGCAGCTCATTGCCATCATTGCTGCGAGAATAATAATGTTACTTTTCATAACTTAAACTGTTAAATTAAATGATTTATTAATTGAGGTCTGTAATAGTTCCGTCTGCCCAGTCCTCGATGATAACCGGACTGTCAATTGTCAGTGATTTGCCTATCACGAGGTTCAGGTCGATAGTCATTTTGTATTTGTCAAAACCCTGAAGATATGGTGTAAGGTCAATGTTATAGGTGTCATTGCTTGTATCTGTTGTATGTGTGATTACCCTCAGAACATTATCCGTCGATTGGTTTATTCCAAATACATAATTAGTACTTACCCAGATATTTTCTTCTTGTTCCTTTATATAATCTGATGTCATTGTCGCATATTCAGAGCTTAATTCATTGCTGGCAAGGAATTTGCCTACAGCTACGCCGTCCAGCTCCGATGTAATACCGGTAAGTGGATTGATGTTGCCTGAAACATGTAGACGTAATATGATTGTTTGTGTAAACGGTAAGGCTATAATTTCCTTGACGGTTTCTTTCTGGTAATCAAAATGCTCCCGGAATAACTGCTTGCAGACAAACGTCTGCTTTTCTGACAGATAAATCTTCCCTTCAGACTCTCTTGTTGCAGAGTATAACTGGCAGTCACGATAACTCTGCATGTTACGTATTTCATTGTTGCCGGATAGAAAGATAAAATCATAATCACCACGGGGCAAATCCCATTTCAAACTGTCCTGGGTAAAAGTCTTTTTTTCCGGTAGCTCCAAAGTCTTGTCGCTTATTCCATAAGCAATAAGATGTCTGCTTGTCGGAACTGGTATATCCTTAGCCTCTATTTCTGCAAAATTGCAATACGCTCGTAAATGTCCGAGTCGTATACAATCATCTTCACTGAAGTTGCAGGAACACGCCAAGGCTCCAGCGGCAACTGATAGTAGTATGTTCCTAATATTCATTTTGATAAAGATTATATGTTTTGATAAGTTCGTTAATCTCAGGATCGAGCTTACCTCGCCAGATTTTCGTTTCGTCTTGTTCACAAGACTTTATATAAGACTTAACAGCCAATTCTTCCTCTTTCAGACGTACATATAGTATTGCAAGTATATAGTTGCGATCTGATGTATCAGCCTGTTTGAGCATAATATCTAATGCTCGCTTATCATATCCGAGTGACATAAGACAGATTGCCGTATTATAGTCCTCTGGATATTGATCATCCAGAAGTACAAGCGCTTGCTTATATTTACGTTCTTCAATCATTTTAATAGCGTTCATGTAAGTGGAATCGACTACAGGCATAACTATTGTATCTTGTATCATCCCACGACGATGTAAATAGAACTTAAATTCAACAGCCCTGAGAAGAGGATAATACTTGTTTCTTATATACGAGTAATCAGGTTGTTGATGTAAAGCCAGTTCTCTCTTGTCCAAATTCTCTATGCTAAAGGCTGACATTATTCTTTCCCTATTGGTTAAGCTGTCATCTTTATATATAAGGTTATGGAGTTTATTCCAGTCCTCTCCTATCCATCTTGGACGGAACAGAGAGTCAACTCCTTCTGGATCATCCGATTTGTTTTGCAGATATTTCTTTAAATTAATGGCACGACCTTTGGAAAGTTGTAGATTCATTATTGAACTACCTTCCGGAGAGGATGTTGCTGTCATGTAAATACTATCAATCAGGAACTCTCCAGTGTAATTGATATTTCTGATAGTTTCAAATACACGCTCCAGCTCTTCCTTGTTTTTCCCTATACGCTCATCGAAAGTAGTGGAAGCGGTCTGGTAGTTGATGTACGCTGTCACGTTCACTTCATCCTTTCTGGAAATAATCTTCTTCTTATATCTGGGGGTATGGTCGAGGAACTGAACCATACTTGAGATATAGTACACTAATGTGTCTGATGGTGGTAAGGGTGTAACCGTTTCATTTTTAGACAAGGTTTGCCCGTTTAATGTAAGTTCTATTTTCTTGCAATTTTCAGTGGCAGGTAATTCCTGTTTGTAATAATAAATAAAATTATTACCCTCCTTTATGATTGTATCAAGACGTGCTGATTGAATAGGGAAACGGACATATTTATTATACATTTCATCCAACATTTCCTTCTTCTTCTGGTTATCTGCTATCTTTTTGTAATTCGTAAATTTTTTTGTGATGGCTGTTGAGTCTTCAGAAGTTATATTTTTAGTTCTTATTTGATAATTTCCTTCTGTATATATCTTCCATTTTGATGGAGTGTATTCTTTATCCAACTGACGGTACATATTGTAAGCAGGTAGATATCGTAGAATAGAATTATATCCAGCAATAGAGGCACGATTTTGGTCTACTTTAAAATTGAAATATGCAAATCGGGCATTTATTTTATCTGACCAGTCAATCCATCGTTCTTTTTGTATAACTTCATTCTTCCATGCCTGGTAATACTCATTTTCCAAATCCTCCATTGCTTTTTTATATCCCTTTTGGTTGAACATCTCTTTGAGATACAAGGAATCTGGTATTATGGAAGATACAAATGCTTGATATTGTAAATATCCTTTTTTCTGCATTTTAGAAAAGTCCGCTCCGGACAGGAAAATCTTGTCTAATTCGATTGTATCATTTACCTGAAACGCTACTGGTGCTAATTGTAGCTGCCATTTATTGTTTATTAATGACGATGGTACGGTAATAAGGAAATCTAAATTGATCTTTCCATTTCTTTCAGCAACTTGCTTACTTTTTGCTGTGACAGTAATTTCACTAAGCTTGACAGTTGTAATTTCCTCTCCTGTAATGCTATCGCGCTCAGCTTGTGTTACTATTCGCGTTTGTCCTTTTTCATCAGTCCATTTAATCATCTGAGGTAAATGATAGCTTGTGTCTTTCTTCGTTTCCATATTGGGCTGTGATATACGAACGCGATCAATAGTTTTATGAGTAGCACATGATACTGCTAAGGTTGCTACTATTGGTAATATTAATTTGTTTTGCTTCATAGCTTAGAAGAGATAAACGAAATTGAATGCTGCTCTTGTTGGAAGAAATGACCAGACATGTTTGCTGTTAACTAAATCACCACACCTTTTGCACCAATACTTATCATAGTCCAACCATACTGCACCGGCACCAATTTCCCACTCAAAATTCCAACTCTTACTAAGTTGATAGGCTTTTCCAAAAGAAACAGATACTCCGTAACCTTCACCTTCATATCTGTACTTACTTCCAAACAAATTTCCTACACTATATGTACCGGCTGTTCCATATATACCAACAAAGCCACCTATGTAACTCTGTAGAAGCCAGTAGCGAACTCCCGGAGAAATATAGAAGTTCCGGAATTGTCTGTTTTTGGAAAATTTGAAAGGATTGTACTGTACAGGAACATGCAAAGACCATTTCTTATTTAATGTCATAGATGCTTCCAGGTTCAAATTTGTAGTGGCTAACCCTATAATATTTGAACGAAGGGAATAAGATTGAGCATACACAACTTTGGTTGTGAAGCACAAAAGAGCTAATGCAAGTAATTTAGTTTTCTTCATGAGTCAAAAAATGTTCGTTTTTTGGTAGAAAAAAAGAATTTGGTTTAACTTTGTAATATGAAGAAAATCGGTTATGCAAGGGTGTCAACACGTGATCAGAATCTTGAAATGCAGCTTCGCGCTTTAAAAGAAGCTGGTTGCGAAAAAATATTTACTGAAAAAAAAAGCGGGAGAAAAATTGATCGTCCAGTGCTTAAAAGGCTATTGAAGCAATCAACTGCTGGTGATATTATCATAGTTTGGAAAATTGATAGAATTGGAAGATCAGCTAAAGATTTGTGCGAAGTAATTGATACCGTCAGAAGAAAGTGCGTAATTATAATCTCTCTTACAGAGGGGATTAACACCTCAACTATGATCGGCGAGGTTTTTTTTAAGCTGGCTGGAATCTTTGCTGAAATAGAAATAAACGGTCGAAGTGAAAGAACGAGAGAAGGCATTAAAATAGCAAGATTGAAAGGGAAAAGAATAGGACGGCCACCAGGCATATGTATAAGTCAAGAGAAATACAAGTCTATTATTGATTTAAATAATAATGGGAACACCAAAAAAGATATATCCTTAAAAACTGGAGTTCCCATTTCTTCTGTTTACAGGTATCTAAGGTTAAAAAAAGATAAATGATGTTTCGTGTAAGTTTGTTTTTATTTTAAACTTTTTACATTTGCAACATATCCAAAAAACGAACATTTTCTAATTATATTCGTTAAAGTCCTGTGAATTAAATCTTTATCGTATCTTCAAAAGCCGTGGCAGAAAGAAGAAGGAAAAGAGAGGACTAACAAAGTTCGAAGCTCATGCCTTCAGGCGTGGGTAGCTCACATTTGAGTGTGTGCTACAAAAAAGCTGACCATATCATTGGTCAGCTCATGGACAAGGATTAGATTTCTTTTATTGGGAGAATGTTTAAATTACCGCCTTCATAGCCACTTACAGCATACGATAACTTTTTGATATTAGGAAAGAATTTGAATACGCTATTCACAATTGCTTTATGAAGACCTTCATATAATGGAGAAAAAGGCTGGGCAACATAGTTCTTGTATATATTGGGATCAATCTGTATTCTCAGTTCTTCACCATTATAATTGGGTAAGAATTTATCCTTTTCATTAAACATATACAATAATGTTCTTTTCTCGTTTTCGTTTATATCTCTATCGCCAACCCGGTAATTACTAATTATATCATTAATTGCATCACTCCAGTACAACCACCATGTTGGTTTATCGTCGGCAAACGGTAGTTCAGCTTGTGTGTATCGTTCTTCTTTTGTAGCGGCTTCATCCTGAGATTTAACTTGAATTTCTTCGCTTATCTTTTTATACTTTGGATATTCATTTTGTGGATTCTTCTTAAGCCTTTCAGTTCCATTTGGATTGATATTGTATCTATTACGTAACTTGAACCACAATATTCCTCGAGCATCCCTGATTTTATTTTCTTGTAGCTCATTTTTGAAAATTAACATTTCACCGTAAAGGTCTTTCAGTTCTGTTCTTGATAATTCCTTTAACTGCCTGAATATATCATCTGACACTAATGACGGGACTGTGGCTTTTATTGTTTCGATTATAGATGTTCTCATGTGGGCTTGCTCCTGATAATCTTTTTCAGAACCAGGCAAGCAATCCTGAATCCTGAAGATGAACTTATCGAGTTTTCCTCCTCTACCTTTTCCTGAACGTAGTTCATAAGTGTCGAAATAGAAATCAATTAATCCTTCCTGAAATAACTTTTTCATTTCCCTATCAGCCGATAAAATATATCTTGTTTTAAGCAAATTGGTAATAGGGCTGACATTTATGGCTTCAGCTAATTCTACTGGAGTGTATGTAAATATACCGGCAGAGCGCCATTTACAACATTTGTCATAAAAAAAAGCAGTTGCCTTGTCCTGAATGCTCATTGTGACGGCGAAATCTAACATTGTAAAATGCTTATTCACCACGTAATATAATGGGAGAACACCAGGAGTAATGTATATTGTCATTCCGGTATTAATATCATAACTTACTTCTCCTACAAGTTTTGCTATTGTCCAGCCCGTTGGCGTTTCGTATTTTACATCGGTTTTATTTAGCCATTCGGCAGCAGCTTTTAGTTCTCGATGAGCATGCTCGTCTGGGTACCATCGCAATATATCTTCACGAGATATATTGATCTTTAAGGTTTCGTTATTTTTAATGTAAGATTCAAGCATAATTCTTTCATCTTGTATCTGCTTCACAATGAACTTTATTGCCCGATACGTACCCTTGTTAAGAATTTGTTTTGCATCTGTCAAAAAGTTTGTCTGATATATAGGGCATGTCAAATTCATTATCCTACTATCATTTTTTTTGTTAGACAGTATTGTTATTTTTTCTGAGCTGAATATTTCTTCATAATTTTTCTTCATGTTGTAAAATCTATTCTGTCTTTGCAAATATAGCTTTTTCCACGAAATATAAGATATTATTAGACATTTAATTTCGCAAAATGTCTAATAATATCTATCCAGACAAGTATAAGTTCTAATTTGCCATGTGAAAAAATGTTTTAAAATGTCGTGTTTGTTTAAATAATAGGTAACATTGATTACAATTATTAACATAAGCTATTATAATAATGTGAATAAGATGAAATTTGTACAACGCAAGAAATATTACTTCAAATTTCAATTTTTGCCAAAGTGTAGTAAAATAATTAGAATTGCCAAACTTGCCAAAGTGTAGTAAAATAATCAAATCACTGTAATATAATCATTCAAGTGATAGTTGGAAAATTCAAAAATTTTGATTAATTTAAAACAGCGTAATAAATTGAAAGTAAAAAGTGTTTTAAGTTGTTTAAATAACCTAAAAGCAAATAAAAAAATCGCACTTGCCAAAGTGTAGTAAAATACTTGCCAAAGTGTAGTAAAATAAAAATCCTACTTGCCAAAGTGTAGTAAAATGTTGCCAAAGTGTAGTAAAATGCTGCCAAAGTGTAGTAAAATAAAAAATAAAAACCTGAAAATCAAGCTATTACAAGCACTGTTATTAAATAGCCTATAAAGAAAGCTACTAAATACGCGCGCGCGAAACAAATGTGCTGCTTATGTCTACAACAAATGACTTACTTCTGCCTTCAGACAATAGCTCTGCTGATATTTCCAATAAATGATTTACTAATGAAAAATTATAAGTATATAAATCCGTATAGGGAAAAAAATATTAATACGTCCTGTGAGCTTTATAGGAACTCGCATTTGAAAGCCCTACCCACGGAGCGTGGGAAAGTCAAGCCTGTGGACTGTCCAACGGTGGATGAACGACCCCGTGTCCTAAAAAGCCGTGGCAGGAAGAAACAGGAAAAGAGAGGAGGTATTGGTATCACCGAAGCTCATGCCTTTAGGCGTGGGTAGCTCACTAAAATAATATTGAACAACAAATATGGTCATTTATCCTGTTTGCTTATTTGGAAACAAATGGTTACCTTTGCATTTGAAGTTGAATATAATGGAAGCAAAAACTATAAAAGTCATATTGAGTGAAGAAGCTGAAAGTTTTGTGAGGCTTCAACCTGTTAAAGCGCAGCAGAAGATTACTTATAACATCCGTAAACTGGAAAGCGGAGTGATGGATAATAATCTATTTAAGAAACTGGGTTAATTGCTGTTAGCTTATAGTTGTAAATTCCTATAAAAAGGTAGAAGTGTATTTTATAAGTATGAACTTTTTCTTACCTTTGCATACATGAAGAAGTTAATGACAATCGGAGAGGCTGCAAAGGTTTTGGGAGTAACCACAACCACGCTTCGCAATTGGGACAAAAAAGGATTGCTCAAACCTGATGAACTGACCCGTGGAGGGAACAGACGTTATAGATTAGAGTCTTTGAAAAACATCAAGGACAACCGTCACATGGTTCAAGACGGATTAAAAACCATTGCTTATGCCCGTGTTTCATCTCACGACCAAAAGGAAGATCTTATACGCCAAGTTGCTGTCCTTGAATCCTACTGCGCCAAGAAAGGATTTGAATATGAAGTAATACAAGATCTTGGAAGTGGCATGAATTACTACAAGAAAGGATTGACAAAACTTCTGAATCTCATCCTTGAAGGGCAAGTGAGAAGATTGGTATTAACGCATAAAGATAGACTCCTTCGCTTTGGCGCAGAACTTGTGTTCGCTATTTGTGAGGCCAAGGAGGTGGAGGTCATACTTATCAATAAAGGAGAGGAAAACGTAAGGTTTGAAGAAGAACTTGCAAAGGACGTTCTGGAAATCATCACCGTATTTTCTGCCCGTCTGTATGGAAGTAGAAGTAACAAAAACAAGAAATTATTAGAAGATGTAAACAAGGCAGTAGCCGAAAATTTGAATAGTAAAGAATGATAACCCTATCCCATAAGATAGAACTCGTACCGAACAACAAGCAGAAGAGCTACTTCCGCAAGGCATTCGGTTGCGCCCGTCTTGCTTATAATTGGGGGCTTGCCGAATGGCAACGCCGTTATAAGGAAGGTGATAAAGTAGATGCTTATGGGTTGAAGAAAGCGTTCAATGCTATCAAGAAAGAAGAGTTCCCATTTGTCGGTGAAGTCACAAAATATGCTACGCAACAGCCGTTTATCAATCTTGGAAAGGCTTTCAAGAAATTCTTCGAGGATTTGAAGAAAGGTATCGTTTCCTATCCGCAATTTAAGAGAAAGAAGGATAACGAAGGCAGTTTCTATATTGGCGGTGACCAAGTTTCATTATCTGATACAAATCGCAATTCAAAGAATTTCAGAAAGATACCACACAACGAAAAACAGAAACATCAGTATCTTAAAGTCCCCAATCTCGGCTGGGTGAAGATGACTGAACGGCTGCGGTTTATCGGAAAGATAAACGGAGTGGTAATATCACAGCAGGGAAACAAATACTTTGCATCTTTCAGCGTCCAAGCGGTGGAGGATGAATACAAGCGTACGCATCCGAACGCTGACACCGACAAGGGAGTCCGGATGGCAGGGATTGACCTTGGCATAAAGTCAGCATTGATACTTTCCGACGGAATTGCCGTAGAGAATCCGAAGCCGCTGAAAAAGAACCTGAGAAAAATAAAGAAAATAAGCAGACAGCTTGACAAATGTGTACACGCGAGAAACAAGCAGGAACGTTTGGAAGGCAAGAAAAAGTCGAACAACTACAGGAAACTGTCTGTCAGACTTTCCAATGCACAAAGAAAAGTGGCAAATATACGACGTGATTTCACACAGAAGGTCACTACAATACTTACCACACACTATGCGCATATTGCATTGGAGGATTTGAACGTGAAAGGAATGGTGCGCAACCATAGGCTGGCCCAATCCGTTTCAGATGTGGCGTTCGGTGAGTTATGCAGACAGATAGAATATAAGTCGATGCTGAACGGGATTAAAGTTCTGAAAGCCGACCGTTTCTATCCGTCAAGCAAAACATGCAGTGTTTGCGGTCATATAAAGCAATACTTAAGATTGAGCGACCGCATCTATCATTGTGCTAAGTGTGGTGCTATAATAGATCGTGATTACAATGCAAGTCTGAATCTTCTTTCTCTTATCATAAAAAAACAAATAGGGGCAGATTACCCCGAATCTACGCCTGAGGACTTGACGGCTCTGCTTTCCCGCTTCGTAAGAAATGGAATTGCAACCAGCAAGGTTGAGACAGGAAGACAACAAAAATTATAGGATTCTATATGTTTTTCTATGATTTTATAAGTTTGTCAAATCGGTAATTCCGAGATTTGGGAGTTGCGCACATTGTTTAGTGGTGTATGCTATAGGCTTTTCGCGTTTTGGGATACAGAAACGGAAACACTTGTTGTTGCTACACACGGAATCATAAAGAAAACACAGAAAACCCCGCAAAAAGAAATACAACGGGCAGAAGAAATAAGAAAAGAATATTTTAACGATAAAAAATAATATATTATGACAAAAATGAAGTTTACCCCTGCAGATAATCTGGTGGATGATGTATGGGGGAAAGCAGGAACTCCCGAGAGAGATGTGATGGAAGCACAGCTCAAAGACGAGGTAGATGCTTACTTCGTAGGGGAAGCTATTAAGAACGCACGCCTGAAACAAAACCTCACACAAGAGGAACTTGGTGAACGTATAGGTGTGAAGCGTTCCCAGATATGCAAACTGGAAAGCGGAAAATGCTCAATCACTCTTTCCACTATGGGAAAGGTGTTCCGTGCTTTGGGAATAGCTACCGCCACACTGGATTTAGGTGTGGAAGGGAAAGTCGCTTTGTGGTAGAAATAAAAAATATTAAGGATAAAGACACGGTATCATCCCAAGTGTGATACTGTGTCTTTATTTTTTTTGGGGGGATATATGCTTCAATAAATTTTCATCTATACCTTTATGTTTCTTTTGGTATTCTACGGCCTTTTCCAGATAGACGGTATTCCATATACTTATGGCATTAATCAAAATATTCAATGCGCTGGCTCTTTGTAGCTGATCTTGTAAATCCCGTTCACGCAGCTCTCCTTGTTTCCCGAAAAATACAGCCCGTGCAAGTCCATTCATTGCTTCTCCTTTATTCAGTCCTACAAGAATCCTCCTTCTCAATACATTATCTGTAGCATATCTCAGTATAAATATGGTTTTCTCTATTCGTCCCATTTCCTGGAGTGCCTTGGCCAATGAATTTTGCCTTGAATATGATCCAAGCTTTGACAGGATTAATGAACTTGATACCAATCCATCCTTGATAGAATAGGCAAGCCGAAGTATATCCTCATAATTCTGTTCAATGATATTCGTATTTCTGCGCATCTATATATTTGTATATATAGATATATGTACATCTATAATAGCGACTTTCTTTTGCCTATTTTTTCTCTTTTCCTGTTCTCCTTTTTCGCTGTTTATTCTCTCCCCGGTTTTCCCCTTTTCATGATGCAAAGGTAGTGCAGCTCGTAGAAGTCTGCAAGGCACTGTGTGCCGGAAAGAAAAATATCTTGAGCAGCAAAGCTGTGCGGTATTTTTCTTTCCGGAAACCTTGCATACTTCTACATGCAGCTGCACTCTATTGGCATCGAAAAAGGCGAAAGAACTCGGGGAGAGAATGATAAAAAAAAAGTCGTACAGGGAGAAAATAGATCTTTTGAAAAAGGCTCCTGAATCTGGAGTTAGAATAATTCCCAAACAGACTTAATGTCAAACTTTAATTTTTAGATGTATGAGAAATTCAGTAACAAATTTTCAATTAGTTATCAAGGCTTATCTAGACGAACTTTCTAAAATTGATGCACAATTTGCAGCTAAATATCGCTCAGAAGAAAAAAGTATTGAAGAATGTTGTGCTTATATAATCTCGGAGATGAAGAAATTAGCGCAGAACGGCGGTATGGGAGCAACAGACGATGAAGTTTACGGTTTAGCTATTCACTACTATTTAGAAGATGAACTGGATGCAGATTTACATTTTACAAATAGTGTATCTATTGTTTCTAATCAGTTTATCGACCTTACTGAAGAAGAAAAAGCAGAAGCACGTCAAAACGCTATTTGGGAATTTCAAAAAGAAGAACTTCAGAAATTACAGAACCGCAAAAAGCAAATTGTGAAAAAGGAACTTCAAGTAGAACCATCTTTATTTGATTGACAATATGAAACCTAAAACAAAATTCGAAAAAGGAATTGTTAATGCGAGTATCAACCTACCGTCACTAACAAGCAAGCAGCTTCAATGGGGGGTGGATAATAGTATTCAGTATTTAGCACGTTTTTATAAATCGAAATATATTTGTACTAAGTGTGGGCATCAATGGCATTTTAATGCAAAGAGAAATTATATTAAATGTCCACATTGTGGAGCTAAACTTCTCGTAGAAGAGAGTTTAAAGAGAACATTCAATCAGACAGCATATTTTACCGTTCTGACAGCTTGCGAAGGATACCAAGTTGTAAGGAGCGTTATTGTTAGATGCACTATGAAAGTAGGAAATCCTGCTGTGTATGATTGGGCAGAAGTTATGCAACGGTGGGTTGCACCAGATGGAAAGTATGCTACCTTCGCAAGATTAAGACAGGCAAGCACTATGCTCTTTGACCTTTGGTTATTTCGTACCGAATTAATATTGCGACAATGGTGTCATGTTTATGATAAAATATATTCAGGTACGGTCTGCCCTTATATGTCAATTATTCCGGAGCTAAAAAAAAGAGGTCTTAAGAGAAGTTTTTATCGTCATATTTCATTTGACCTCATTATCGAATTATTATGTAATAGTAAAATCGAAACATTATTAAAAATGAATCAGAAAACCTTGTTGCAGAAATTTTTGTTAGGACGTTGCAATATTGATGAATACTGGCCGTCAATTCGAATATGCTTTAGAAATAATTACATAGTTCATGATGCTAATGTTTGGTGTGACTATATTGATATGTTGAAATATTTAGGGAAAGATACTCGAAATGCTAAATATGTTTGTCCAATGGACTTGAAAAAGGAGCATGATAAGGCAGTTCAAAAAAAGATAAAAAAGGAAGTTGAAGAAGAAATAAACTCATCCGATTTTCTATTAAAAGAACTTCGCTATAAAGAAAGTAAAAGCAAATTTTTCGGTTTGGTATTCACTGATGGTCTTATTACTATAAAAATGATTGAAAGTGTTAAGGATATGATTTTAGAAGGCAAAGTAATGCATCATTGTGTTGGTCATTATTACACTAAAGAAGATTCTCTTATCTTTTCCGCCTCTATCAATGGAAAGCGTATAGAGACCATTGATGTATCAATTTCGCAGATGAAGGTTTTACAATGTAAAGGCGTTTGCAATAAAATGACTCAGTATCACAATCGAATCATCCAACTTGTCGAAAGGAATATTTCTCAAATACAAGGACGACTTTCGGCTTAATACAGGTAGGGGAGCATATCCCCTACCTGTATTAGAATTGTTTACCGAGAAATATCCCTTAGACATTTGAATATTAATCCAATAGTCAGGAAAAAGAGTGTTTTGATAATAAATTTTATAATCTGCATATCAGTTTTTTTTAAGCATATCATTAAAATCTTTGCCACCTTTAGCTTTAATAATATGAAGCCAATCAGCTTCAATTCCGTGAGAGTGTAGAAATGTCTTAGAATTAAAATCAGAATCACTTATAATCAATTCTTGACTTTCAAACTTTATAACGACTTTTCCTTCCGCATTTCTATATATTTTGGGCTCTTTGCCTTTTATCATATAATATGCTGCTTCTACATCATATATTTGTCCCTGTAGGTCATTGTCAAATGCAAGATATATGACAGCATGTGGGAATAAATGCTTTATATCTTTTATCTGTCCATATCCTAAGTTTCCGCCTAAGGATATAAAGGCGGCATTTATTCGCATACGCTCAGGGAGAAGTTGATATAGTGCCATCATATCAAGTGCACTTTCTCCAATGTATAAAGATTGTACATCATTCCATTTGGGAGCAAAGGAAGCTATCCAACATGCGGTAGACTTGTTTCCTCCTGAGCAGAATCCTTTATACCCTTCTTGCTTGTGTAGGTTATAGTTCCGGAGTTCATAATTCACGACTTGATCAGGATTAGATAGAACTCGATAGGGAAATGCAGCATTCGTATAGTTGTTTTTCTTGTTAGATACTGTACATACAGCACCTATTTTTAGAAAATCAGAAATCGTGGAAGCATCCATTTGCCTGATTTTACCAAGATAGGCATATATTATCTTTAGATTACAAGATATGTTGTAATCATCAAGACAGAATTTTACTTCATTATTAAGAACTACGTTGTTTTTGTTTTTTACAATATCTAACCCAGCAAGCTTACACAAGATATCTGCAACAGCATCATATCCGAATCCTTGATAGCCGGAAAAAAGGTGTAGGCGGTTAATTATGAAGTTTACAACATCTCCCTTGTCACCGTATCCGTTCCGGCTGAAGAATGTTTGAGAGTAAGAAGTCGTATATATTACGATTTCATCCACTTTCGTATTGCCGTTATACAAACGATACTCAAGGTATTTTTTGCCGGCACTAGTATTCAGACGGTAACCGATATATTCAGCTACATCACTAATTTTTATACGGTTTTTAAGTTCCTGAAATGATGTATTATTCATATTTTGTTAGTTCACTTTTTAACTGAATATTTTCTGCTATTAATCTTTTGATCGTTTCCTGGTAACGGAAGTAGCTCTGTATGGCAGTAGCTATTGCCATACCTGGCTTCTTAAATCCGGTATCTTTTTTTAACAACTCTACAAGCTGTAGTTCCTCTTTTCCAAGATATATCTCAAATCTCTGTTTCATTAATCTTCTTCTGGTTCAAGGTCCATTATATACCACCAGCATTTTGAACCTGCAGGATATTCTTCTGGATCTCCGCAACACCAATTTTGGTTAGCTAACAGAGCCTCTATTTCTATTTCTGGCTCGTCGTACTCCATTTCATAGTCTTCATTCCAGATAGCCGAAATAATGGTTTTGTCTTTTGATATTTCTGCCATTTTAAAGCATGGCAGAACTTGTAATACTTTCAGAAACTTTAAATTGTCTGTTGAACCAAGTATGAAAAAATCAGGTGTTCCCATAATTATATTATTTTTAGTTACGTAAATCCTTTCTATTCCTAAAGCATCTTCAATACGTTGGATGACATCTGCTCCAGGGCTGCATTTCCCTAATTCAATAAGGGATATATTTTGTCTTATAACATTGCTTTTTTCAGCTAATTCAGATTGACTTAGGTGCATAAATTTCCTTATATTACCTAACAGTTCTCCTATCTTACGTTCTTTCTTTCCTTTCATGTTGCAAATATAAGTGTTTTTATTGTTGCAGCAAATAAGATGCAGAATAAAATTTAAAATAAAGACTATTTAACATTGTGTAATCTCTAAAATTCTTAATATAATTTCTTTTCATTTTAGATTTTTTGCGTATTAAAGCAAGTTTCTTCAGGTATGGGAGCACATTAAGATTTTTATTTCCCTATACGTTTATTGCCAATAATCTTGCCATGTTGCTGATTTTTCAGAGTTGAGAGTAGACGGCTTTATGGATATTAATAAGTTTGTGTTAAAATAATCTACTTTCAGGAACGTATCGTCAACAGTAGGAAAACCTACCTTAAAATCTCCATGTACTTACGTAAGACAGTCAATTGCGTACCATCTGCATGGAGGATTTGAACGTAAAGGGTATGCAGCGCAACCATCATCTGGCACGGTCAGTAGTGGATGCGTCCTTCGGTATGTTCCTCTCCATGCTTGAATATAAATGTATGTGGTATGGCGTAAACTTCATAAAAATAGACCGCTTTGCTCCGAGCTCCAAGACCTGCGGCAAATGCGGCTATGTGCATAAAGGATTGAAACTGAGCGAGCGCAGTTGGACCTGTCCGGAATGTGGCACGCACCACGACCGGGACTTCAATGCTGCTTGCAACATAAAGGATTTTGGCTTGAAAGCCCTACCCACGGAGCGTGGGAAAGTCAAGCCTGTGGACTGCCCTCTTGTGGATGAACGACCTCGTGTCCTAAAAAGCAATGGCAGGAAGAAACAGGAAAAGAGAGGAGGTATTGGTATCTCCGAAGCTCATGCCTTTAGGCGTGGGTAGCTCACCATTCTATCCTCGTTTTTTATTCCCCTAAACGTTAGTTAATATGCGCTAGCAAAGAGCTAAAGGTCTTTGACCTTTAGTGATGACTTTTAAGGAAGAGCAAGAGGTGTTCCCGCAAGGCGAAAACATGATTAACGCAAAGCGTTAATAAACAGTTAGTTATAATTTTTAATGTTAACATGCATGTTTACAAATGTAAACTATATAGCTTAAACAAACAGTATATCAGTTAATTATCAAGTAAACATGAAGTTAACATGATTTGTAAATGCTTGAATATTAGATAAATATAAATTATAAAAATTATTTATGTTAACATTGCTATATAAAACATATTTTAGTACCTTTGTTTCAATTAATTATAAGTTAACATGGAAGAAAATCTTGATAGGCATATAAGGATTTCGGCAAGAACAAAATATAGACTTGATGAACTAAAAAAAGATATAAGTTATAATTCTTATATTGCTGAAATGTTGGATTATTTTGAGGTAACCTGTACTTCTCCAAAAACGAAAGTAAAGAACCCAATAGCGAGGTTAGAAAAGAGAATTGAAGACTTAATTAAAATTGTAAAGTGTCAGGAGAAAGATATTTTTCGCCCGCTGCTTGACAAGTCTTTTAGTTCAGGAAATATGAGTATGAATAATGAACAGTTCGTTCGTTTAGCCAATGAAAACCAATCTCTGAAGGAAGAACTTCAGCGTTATAAGCAGTCTGGAGAATCCCCCGAAGAATATAAGAAAAAGCTGGAGTCATTAATTAATTTGATTGATGTCTTTTGTGATAAAAGACAATTTCGGCGTGCGGCATTTGGTGATGATCTACAGGTTCCGGAATCATACTTTGATAAATTATTAGATAAAGTAAAAAGTGAATATGTATTGTAGTGTCCATCGGCCGGTAAATACTCCGGGTGTTTCTGATAATAAAGGTTCTTGCCTTCAGTTGGTAGAATATTTGTCCAAAGAGGGGAAGGATGTAAGACCTTATTTTGATTCCTTCTTTTCTTTTGAGCAGGATTTCGTTTCTGGGGCAAATGTGCTTCATGTGATAGATAACAATCATCGTACCTTGAAAAGAAACGAGGATAAGTTTTACATGCTATCTGTTAATCCAAGTCAACATGAGTTAAAGCATCTTATCGCTAAAGTTACCGGAAAAAATAGCGTGAATGATTTTTTCGAGTTGACTAGGGAAGAACAGGAACATGTGATTTCGGAACTCAAGAACTACACACGCCATTGTATGGATGAATATGCTGCTAACTTTTATCGAGAGAAAGTGAAGTCAGGGAGTGATCTTGTTTGGTTTGGTAGAGTCGAAACAGAAAGACATTATAAGGGAGACTCTGAGGAAGTGAAAAATGGTAGAGCAAAGTGTGGAGATAAGAAACCAGGATTACAGCTTCATGTACACATAATTGTATCAAGAATGGATAAATCTCAGACAGTTTCATTGTCTCCACTAACCAAGAGCAGAGGCAATAGACAGCTGCTTGATGGAAAGGAAGTAGTGGTAGGATTTGACCGTTCCGAATGGGCTGAAAGATGCGCTACCAGATTTGCAGATGATTATAATTATTTACCATATTATGTATATAATAAGAGGGATTATGAAGAATGGAAACAGCGTCAGCAGATGCAGGTAATTGCAATGCGTGAATTAAAACAACAGCTGTTGCAAGGTGAATTAAAGAATGAAAGAAAAGTATTTAATAATTCTTTACGAATATACCGTTTTATCGTAAATCCTAAAAGGGCATTTATCAATGAAATGAAAACAATAGCTTTAAACGTCTTAACAGGTAAATCATTATGAAACTATTAGAAATAATACAAGATGAATGGTTTTATTATGGCATATTATTCTGTTTGAGTTTTTTAATTGGTTCGATTAAACTATTTTCTAAAGTTTGGTATAATATTGCCTTATTTGTAGTTCTTATGCTACTAGAGGTAGTTATCTGTAATTTGTTAGGTGTAGTTTATCTCTATCCAATTATTCTTGCTTTTGTGGTATTCATATTGTTTATATTGAAAGATTTAAAACCCAGCAACTCAAGGAATCGGATTAATGATAATGCAATATGTTTGCCGGTTATTTCCGGAGTCAGTGGTCGTGAACTTAAGTTTTACTACTATTACGCGAATTTCCTTGTATATGGAGGTGCTGGAAGTGGTAAGACAAAGTCAATAGGAAAGTGGCTTTTGCAGGAATATATTAGGTTGGGTTTTGCTGGATTTATCTATGACTTCAAGGATATAGATTATACCCGGACAGCATATAATTTGATGAAGAAATATGATTATAAAGGTGAGTTCTATTATATCAATTTTGATAATTTAAGTCGCTCATACAGATTCAATCCACTAAAAAATGTATCGGATAAAACTGTATTGATGCAGCTCATGGAAGATATGCTGTTATCCATGCAGGCTAAGGATGCAAAGCAGGATGAATGGTTTGCCGGAGGATTGGGTATTCTTAGAGGAGTAGCATATAGATTGTATGATGAGTATAGAGAGTATTGTACAATCCCCCATATTCTTACTCTTATAATGAATTCTTCTCAGGATAGTCTTACCAGATTCCTGGAACAAAATACAATATCTGAAATGATGGCTGGAGCATTTTTGAAGGCTAAAGGCTCAGAAAAAACTCAGGCTTCGTATATCTCCACTCTGTCAAATCAAATTGCGACAATGGCAACAGATGAAAATATCGCATGGGTTCTTTCCGGCAATGATTTTGATTTTAATCTGATAGATCCGGAGCACCCGAAGATGTTTGCTGTCAGCAATAATTTTTCAAAGAACTCTGTCTATTCACCTGTTATAGCTATGCTTTTGAGTATATCTTCGCGCCAATTCACAATGCAGAACAAAGTTCCGTTTGTCTATTTCTTGGATGAAATGACAACGGTTAAGATTAAAAATTTTGAGACCTTACCATCAGTTTTGCGTGAATATAAAGCTGCTTTTGTTCTTCTTACACAATCCGGTGCGAAGCTGGAAAATCTGTACGGAAAACTTGACCGTTCTTCAGTAGAAGCGAACTTCGGTAATATGTTCCTCGGGCGAACTAAAGATGTGGAAGCCTTGAAGTATTACCCGCTTTTCTTTGGTAAGGAAGAAAAAGAGAGACGTTCGAGAAGCGCAGGAAAATCTGGTTCCTCTTCCAATTCCAGCGTGACTATATCATCACAGAAAGAAGATGTATATCAGGGTAAGGACTTCTCTGAACTTGAACCAGGTGAATTTATTGGTTCTGCTACGCGAGCGAATGTAAAGGAATTTAAGGCCAAATTTAAGATGTTTGAAATGGAAGAAGAGGAATTGCCTGTTCATGAATTTGTAACGCCGGAACAGGTAACGGAAAATTATGATAGGATAATTCAGGAAGTTCAGGCCATTTTAAATGGCGATATTTGATAGAAGAAAAGAGAGCAATTATGCTCTCTTTTTTCATTCTGCCTCCATCTCACTTGATGAAGCAACGGATTTTGTGGCATCATTCAGTCTGACAGAATAGCTGGAGAGATTTTTTACTATCATCAGATTCTTGTTCTTATTGATACTTAAAGGCATTCCTTTTGTAAGTGTATCCCAGTTGTTATAGGTTAGGTCACTGATAGACATGCCTTCCGATTTCAAGGCTTGAGCAATATCAGAAGATAAATCATACTCTTTTCCATCTACGGATAATATTACTTTATCTCCATTTACATCAAGCGTGCGGCCACGATATTCTGTATGAACACTGGTGTCTTTGTGGTTCTTCAGTTCATTGTTAATCTTGTTATTTAAAATGGCTGCTTCTGATTTGAGTTGTCTGAGTTTTTCCTCTTTGGGCCAGTTAATATTTGTCAGTTTTTTTTCGAGCTCACTAATGTCATGATTGAACCGGGATATATCTTTTTCCATTTTTTCAGCACGTCCAGAAAGGCTGTTGCCAAGTTCATCCAACCATTCCTGACATCGGTCATAAGCCAGTGGTAGGGCTGTCTGTGCTTGATAATGTCGGCCACTTGAACCGACAAGGCCGAAATACTTGTTTCCTTGCAGACTTTTGATGTATATCGTGTGTTCCTTATAAGTTCCAATATATTCTGTTACCCCGTCTTCCATACTTGCTGACCGCCATGCACTCAGATATTTTCCTGCATCTTTCCCGTGCAGACGTGTTCCATCTTGAGATATGAGCACACCTTTTGATTTGTAGAATTTATCGTAATCGGCTTTCATGTCTTGTACTGCACTTTCTGCAGCCTCTTTCTTTTCAGAAAGTTTTTTCAGTTCATATTTAGATTTGTCTATATCGCGGAAAAATAATACACGTTCCTTCTGCAGCTGCGTTATCTGCTTATCCAGTTTAGCCTTATCAAGCAAGTCTGTATTTCCTGATAGAATTGCTACATATTCTGCAAAGTTCATACCTGATTTTTCATCCAATGCTCCTTCATCGAGTGTTCGAACTCCGAGCTGCTGGCTCTTCAACTGACCTATGAAAAGCTGTTTGTTCTGTAGCAGGTTGAACTTATACGCATCCAATGACCTTTCGGTTGCATAGGTAATGATGTCAACCTTATTACCGGCATATTCTTTCGCAATAATGTTTCCTTTACGTACAGCCCGGCCGTTACGCTGCTCAAGATCCGACGGTCGCCAGGGAGTATCAAGATGATGGACTGCTACTGCACGCTGCTGGGCATTAACTCCGGTTCCTAACATACTGGTAGAACCCATCAGGATACGTATTTTCCCTTCATTCATCCCTTCTATCAGTTTTTTCCGGCTGCTTTCAGTTTTGGACTCCTGAATAAACCGGATTTCTTCCGGTGGAATCTGGTAGTTCTCTACAAGCTGCTGCTTGATTTCACTGTAGATGTTCCATTCTCCCGGCTTGTACGTGCCAAGGTCGCAGAAAACGAACTGTGTGCCTTTTACCGCATTGAACTTCTGATAGTATTCGTACAATGTCTGTGCGCATACGCTTGCCTTGTTTCCTGTCTCTCCTGCATATTTTAAAGAGTCAATCATCCGCATGTCAAGAGCCATTTTTCTTGCATAGTCGGTAGCAATAAGCATCTTTGCCTTTTCTTCTGTTTCTGATAATGGAGGGCGTCCGAGTAAGGTTGCATTTCCGGATTCAGCAAACTTCATCAGTTTATCTATAAATTCTTCTTGTGCCGGTGTTGGAGGAATACTTTTGAATATCGGGTTCTTTTCCGGGCGGTCAAGACCAATCATGTCGGCTGTCCTGTAATCGGTAATTTCGTTGTAAAATAGAGCAAGTTCCGGTACTTTCACGAAGTGACGGAATCGTTCTTTTTGTATAATGTTGTTGGTTACAGAGAACTCAAACTCCGTAGTTTTTCTCGTATAGATTGCTGCCCAGGCATCGAAACATGTAATGCCTTGTCGGTCGAGTGCCTCCGGTCGGAGATATTTGAACAATGCATACAGTTCTGTCAACGAATTGCTGATAGTGGTTCCGGAAAGAAAAGTAGCCCCCAAATCACGGTCCGTTCTTTTCTGTATATCTCTGATTGCAAAATAGAGATTCAGGGCTCTTTGGCTGCCGTCAGGATTGCCAAGTCCTGCTACACGGTTATGACGTGTCGAAAACATAAGGTTCTTAAACTGATGTGACTCATCAACAAAGATATGGTCGATACCCATGCTGCGAAAATCAACTGTATCATCTTTTCGCTGTTTTAGATCATTCATGATGGTGTTTAGTTTGACCTTCATGTTTTCTATACGTTTCTCAAGTCCTTTTTCCAGCTTTCTTCCGGAATATCCCATACCGCTATTTTTAAGAACTTCTAGAGCTTCTTCCACATCTTGTATTTCATCTTCGATAATCTCCTTCTGAATGTCGAGTGACTGCGGTATCTTCCCGAACTGGTCATGTGTCAGAATCACACAGTCCCAGTTGTTGTTTTTTATTTGCTGGAACAGTTCCTGACGGTTGGCAGGTTTGAAATCATCCTTTCCTGGATACAGAATCTTAGCATGTGGATAGGCTTTCCGGTAAGTGGCAGCTATCTCATGGACGTTTGCCTTCAGACCGATAATCATAGGTTTGTGGCAGACGCCGATACGTTTCATCTCGTATGATGCTACACACATGATCATGGTTTTACCCCCTCCTACTTCATGGTCGGCTATTCCTCCACCGTTCTGCTTCAGCATCCAGATACAATCTTTCTGTGATGGGTACAAATCCTTATAATCGAACTTTTCAAAGCTCAGACCAGGGAACGTCTGGCAGGAACCATCGTAATCCGGACGGACAAAGCAGTTGAACCGTTCATTATACATGTCTGCGAGCGATTGTTTCACTTCATCAGACCGGTTATTCAACCAGTCAATAAATTTGTCCTGAATATCCTGCACTTTGCTGGCTGCAAGCTGTGTTGATTCTGTATCAACAACTGTTTTTTTCTCACCGTCTATATAGACAGTTTTCGTAATCTGTGGAAATGTGTTCTGCAGTGCATTGTTCATGATTTCCTCTGCATTCATTTGGTAGTTGATTCCATACAAGGAGTTAGCAGCAGAAGAATATTCTCTCATTTTTACAAGGAATGAATCAGAAGCAGACGTATAGGTGATGGTCGTTTCTACACCGAACAGTTCAGTTGCAAACCCTGAATATAAATCTTGCGGAATCCACCTTTCACCTAAATTGAAGTCCAGTTCATTGAATGGAATAGGCTTCGGCTTAACTTCCTCGAGTGCATTTAATGTATCTTGAATATCATGCGCTCTTTCCGGTCTTGTTGTAAGATAGGGTTTAATCTCCGCGATTTTCCTATACACGTTTCCGGATAACATACTTCCGGAATGTTCCCATTGATATGTTGTCGGATTATAATATATTTTACCTTTCAGCTCTGCTTGTATCTGATTATCATCAAGTCCGGTACGCTCTTTCAGGTGTGACCAGTCAACACATCCGTAAAGGTTAAGTGAAGACGCCAGAGCTTCGTCACATGTAAGAGTTTCTGTAACTTTCTTGGAAAATGCAACCGGTTCAAAGAAAATGTCTGCCTTGATGCGTTCTCCGTTCTCGTATCTTTCCAGCGGTAAAATATCGGTCGATAAATTATCCGACATGATAATACTTGAGGCAGATTCACGGAGTCCGCCATGTAGAGATACAAAATAATCATAACTTCCATTCAGCTTATCCCGAAGTGCCTGGTTCTCTGTCAGTGTGTCCTTTTCGAAATCAAACAGACGGAAATAGTCGTCCCGTACTTGTATGTAACCTTTCAGTATATATTCTTCATTGCGTGTCAGATAGGTAGCCGGCATGAATCCAAGCACTCTTTCCTCATTGTATTCCATAGTCCCTACCCTGTCACGATATATGACGAAGGTGCCGGGCTTATAATGGTTCATAAGCCATTCGTTGGCTATGACTTCATCTGTAACCTTTTCAAAGGTTGCTTTTGGCTCAGACTTTTCTTCAGGAAGATTGAATAGGTCACCAAGACTTACAAGTTTTTCACCTGTTACTGATTTCTGTTCATCACCTGTTACTGATTTACCAAGATAACTATGCTTCAAGTATAACTCCAGATCAAATTTTTGGTCGAAGTCACGTTGGAGCAACTCAGACAAGGTACTGTAAGTTGTATCATTGCTTTTGAACTTAGTAACAGCTTTCCCATATTGGTTAGTACCTGCATATGGAATACCGAGATAATGTAATTCAATCGGATTGTTTACATAATTATTGGGTGTAATAGGATTATCTTCACGGCTCCCTATAAACAGTTTTTCATCATAACTAAGCTGTCTTTTTTGTGTGTTCTTTTGAAGGATGATAAGGTCTGATCCTACTTCTATACCTCCAGTTCCGGTAAATAAATCATCGGTAAGACGGATTGTACTGATCAGATTGGCATTCTGCATCAGGTAACGGCGGATTTCTTTATTGGAAGGAGAATCAGCAACGCCTCTGGTAGTAATATATACTACCAGTCCCCCTTCTTTTACAGCATCAATCCCTTTGACGAAGAAATAATTATGCAACGTATTTGTTGCCATCATCTTAATCGCGTTTCCTTTCTGATAGCTGTAATCATATACCTTCACCGTGCCAAATGGAATGTTGGACATTACCAGGTCGTATATTCCTTCTTCCATTTCCGGAAGATTTTCGAAACCTTCTACCCGGACTTCCGTTCCTGGCTCTTTGGCTGATAGAATTAGTCCAGTCAATAAGTCTTTCTCATAGGCTGTACGATGTACCTTCCCTTCCGAGAAATTCAGGAATACTCCGTTTCCGCTTGAAGGATCCAGCATATAATCAATATTTCCTTTGGTTGAATTTTCTATTTGCTTTCCTATTGTTTTGACTATTTGTTCTGGTGTATAGAAAGCTGTAAGAACAGAGTTCTTCAGACTGCGGAAATAACTTTGTGCTGTAGATTCAGAGTCACTGTTCTCCTTGATTACCTGCTTTAATTCTTCCACCAAAGGATATAGGCTCTTTTCTGAGAATGGCCATTCCTCTACCGGACGGGTGTCGAGAATACATTTCAGACCGCCAAAGCCAGTGTACTTCTCAAGAATATCTTTTTCTTCCCTACTAGGAATACGGTTCTCATATTTCAATAGGAAGGCTGTTCGGATAGCATTGATGTTATTAGTAAGTGCCTGGCTTTTATTGTAGCTCATAATGTTTGATGTATTGGTTTATATGTTCGCTGATTTCTGTATACAGTTTGTCATACTCTGATGTTCTCTCAAAATTGTCGTCAGGTTTGTATTTCCCTGCAATGGGTTGAACGAGAAGGAACATTTGCATGATGAACTTATCTTTATCGCTGAATGAAAGATTCATTTCCTCTATTATATCTTCGACGAGCTGATAGAGAGAAAAATGAAGTCCTGAATACAGGACTTCATTAACTTCATTCTGGCACTCTTCTATGTTCATGCCTTCTCTTGAACATTCGATGAATGTTTCCTGTGCAAGTTCACTACGTGATGAGATGAAATCATCATCCATAGCCATATCTGGATGGTATTTGACTAAATAGTCTTTAAGCTCATTGTAATATTTTGAATGTACCATAATATCATGCTTCTGCTTGACCCTGACGTGTCAATGTATTAATCACATTATATACTTTTAATGTATAGCCGGCAGGTGTTTGTATTTTGCTGATAATTTTTCCTCCCGGAATGTTTGCGAACCCTTTTTTCTCAATATCTTTTAATTGAGCTTTAGAGAGGTGGATTTCTTCGACACTTTCCTGAGACTCCTGGAGCTGCATCTTTGGTAATTCTTTGACAGCTTCTCCAGTCTGCTCATTTTGCTTTTCTATTATTTTGATTTTATATCCAGACGGTTCTTTCTTTAGTTTAATGGTTTTGTCCTTAATTGATGTTTCTCCACTTTTGATTAATTCGCTGATTTGGTCAGTTGTCATTTCATCCAATGTAAGATTGTTGTTCTTTAATTCACCCAACAGTTCCACTTCTGTTATTTTCTTCTTTGTACCTTTCAAACATTCACGAAGATGTGTTTGCTGGGGTGATATTCTCTCTACTTCCGGTGTTATCTTCACTGCATCTTCTGACTTGACATTTTCTTTTTTAATATCTGATTGTTTTTCTATCTGGTTTTCTATTGTTTCTTGGTTTATATTTATGTTATAAACTCCATCCTTCTGTGATAGCACGATTTCTTTTTTTCCTATCCGGCACATACCGGTCGTAATAAGTTCCTGCCATTGCTTAATGCTCATTCTACCTACATTGATAGAGTCTTTAATAGTGTTGTAGATGTCTTTTATATTGTCAGCTTTAATTTTTGTGTAGTTGCTTAACCAGGTAATAAGTTCTTCTGTTGGAATGTTCCATGATTCTTTTCCACGGAATATCTCATTAAATACTTTTTCTTGTTTCTCATTGCTTAACTTTAGGTCCCAAAACCTCTTGTAATCATTTCCTACATATAATTTGATTGCTTCTATGGAAGGGTTTTCAATCAGATTGATGCATTCAGGAGATGCGGACACTACTTTTAACTGAGTTTTTAATGTAGGGTTTTTAATATTGACTATTTGTGTAGGGTCTTTACTTATCGCTAATAACTGCAGTGTTTCAGACGGATTTGGGATAAGTTTTATAAAAGATGGATTCTTGGTAATTGCAATTCGGCTGACATTTTCTGAAGGGTTCTTCAGTAAAAGAAAGACTCTGCCGTCTTTTCTGACGGCGGTAGAAAGTAGCTTTTCTGAAGGGTTGTCCAGTAAAACTATGCTGAATGGATCTTTCTTTATCGCTCTTGCATTGAAAAGTGAGCGTAAACTTTCTATTAAATTGAATCTCATAGCGTATCGTTTAATTTAAGTTTTAAAATTTCATTCTTAAAATATTCCTTGTAGTTCAGCTCATTTTCTTTGAGCTTATAGCATTGTGTAATGATTCCTGTAATGGTATCCAAATTCTTGTCGCTGGGATATATTCTAAAACCAGCAAGTTTCTCGACGGCAACCAGCATAGTACGGATACCTGGTTTAGGGATGCTAAAAATAGTTTCTGGTGTGTTAAGAACAGCAGTAAGCTGAGCAGCTTCACATGGATTTTCCAGCTCACTTATGAGGCATGGAGATTTCTGAATTGCCGACACCTGAATCTCTTTATCCGGATTCTTAATATATTTGATATTTTCGGGTTTAGAATATATGCATGCAAATTTTGCACGCAAACAAGGGTTTTCTATAAGTTCGATTGCATCAGGTTCTTTGCTGACAGAGAGAATCTGTAGTTCCTCAGAAGGACTCTCGATGAATTTAATGTGGTATGGATTTTTGATTATGACATATTTTTTTGCTCGCTCACAAGGTTTATTAATCATGTTGATGGCATGTTCATCGAGACGGACTGCTGTACACTGCAAGTCCTCAGAAGGCTCAGATATGCTTCCTATTGATATTGGATTTTTTAGAATTTTACGTAAATTAGGATTAAATATTGATGCTAATATTTCTCTTATTGTTGCTTTCATAATTGCATGTTTACATTATAAAATATTCTCGTTTAATCTTTCTTTTTGGATGCAATCTCTTTGTATTGCTCTATCCATTTTCCTATTAACGTTTTCATACCATTTATATTTTATCTACTTTCCAGGAGATAAGAGTGTTGTAGGCTTTATTTTCCCATTCTCGAGCTTTCATGTCAAATTGAACCTTGATTTTATCGCCTTCTTTAATATCGAAACGTGTACAGTTGTCATTCATTAATTGAAAACATGCACTTTGTGGGTACCTGTCTTCGGTTTCGAGTAGAAATTCCATACTTTTCCAGGGATTTCCGGTACTTTTACTTACCCCTTCCTGAATTGGGTATATTTTTTTTATAATTCCAATGATTTCCATATTGTTTTATTTTTAGTTAAAGACTATTTTCTTTTGATATTTCATTTAGAGAACAGGGCTTTATAATTTTGTTAGCCTCGATCTGTGTACTGATATGGGAATTCCCCTTGACTATTGTGTCACCTGATAGAATGACATCTCCGTTAATCTTGGCGTTTTCTGTTACGCATATGTTTCCTGTTAGAACAGCATTGCCGCTAATCTTTCCTTTTTTACGTATCTGTACGTTACCAGCAAGATTGGCACAACCAGATATGTCGCAATCCCCGGAGAGCTTGACATACCCATGTACATAACAGGCATCTTTTAGTTTTGCATTATCTTTTGCCTGTGCATAGTCACAGATGGATGATGTTTCGCTCATCGTTACATTGCCGGATAACTGGGCATGACCGGCTACAGAACTTTTATTAAATAAGACAACATTGTCACTTATTCTTGCAAAATCTTTGACGGAAGATTGGTCATATAGTCTTACATTTCCACTTATTTCACAATTTCCTTTCGCTTCGGCATCATTATAAAGAGATACGTTGTCTGTAAGTTTTGCAAAACCACATACAAGGCTTTCTCCATGTAAAGCCACATTCCCGGAAATTCTGGCATCGCCACTTACAATTGCATCATCAAAAAGACTGACATTTCCACATAAGTTTGCATTGCCAAATACAGAGCTATAGTCAGATAAACGGACATAACCTGAAATATGGGCAGATTCAGATACACTTGATTCTCCTGTCACATGGGCATTTCCACGAATAACAGCAAAATCTGATACCCTGGCGTTATCTTTTACGGTTGCATTTTCATACACAATTGCATTATTACATATCCAGCAGTTCCCGTATTGAGAAAGATTATGTTCTTGTTCAACATATCCACCAAGTTCACCAGCTCTGACTCCTGCAAAATCTTTCAGAGCACGTATGCGATATAGTGTATGCCCTTCAACCTGACAAGTATGGTTTGTAAGAATGTATTTTTTTCCTTCTGGATTGGAGTTTATCGGTATTTCCATGTTTTATAAGTTTAGGGTTCAGCTTCGATACCAGCAACCTTGGTACAACTTTTAGCAATATTCATTACTTTCATATTATATCCAGATGGAGTCTTCGTTATGCTGAATATAGCTTTTTTTGATTTGTTCAGCTGTAGTCCTTGACCTTTAAGTAACCTCTCCCACTCTGATGTAGCTATCTGATTCACATTTATATCATTTTGTTTAAGTGTCTTTATAATATCTGTCGCATCATATTTTTTTCCTGCATACTCTATACTGGCAGTGTTACCATCAAGTGTCAACGTTTTACGATTACTCTTTATAACTTTTGAGAGAGTGTTGTTTTGTAATAAATCATTGACCTTATTAACTTCGTTTTCATTCAGAAAATAGGTCTGCATATTCTTGTCTGCTATGCTTCCAATGGTATAGCAATAATCATTCCCACGCGGATAAATGATAACTTCCTTAATATTATCATTATATTTAATGCTTGCATTGATTATGCCATCATTATCTCTATATAATCTTGTAATTTCAGGAGTGTTCTCGCCTGATACTACCTGGTTATTTGATATTGCAGCAACCTTATTCTCTATCATTCCGACAGTTCGGCTGACATCCTTCAATGTTTTATATAGAAATTCTGGATTTTTATTTATCTGCTCCAGCCAACTCTTTAAATATTGTGCGTTTTCTTTTCTAGGTAAGGGATTCATGCCTATTTGCTTGCCGGCGAACGCCGAAGATAATTCGGCTACAAGTTCTTCGCGGGCGTATGACTCATCACCGAACTGTCCGAATTTGCGGTTCAATCGTGAATGGTGTCCAGTGGAATGTGCCATTTCGTGTAATGCGGTATAATAAAATTCTTTCTTATCTGAAAACTGCTCAAATGTAGGTAAAGTTATAGCATCTTCTTTCCAGTTATAGGAAGCTTTGTCCTGATGAATGAGATTAATGGGGCATTCCCATTCCTGCTCTTTAATCATTTTATCCAGATATGGATTCACGTAGCTGTCTCCTTGGGCATGAATTTCAATTGTAAATCTTTCTTTCATCTGTTCCCAGGCTTCAGGATTCTTTTCAGGAAAGGATGTCTGTTCAATGTTGAATACGTGATAGAAAGTTGTATGATGTGAAACAGTGTAAGCTTCTTTATCCATATCTGATAGTTTCAGATAATCATCATATGGAATCTTATTCCCTTCTTTGTCCTTGACAAGTGGAGTGTAGTAGTTAACCGGGAAACCTTTTTCTCCTTTCTTTACATTTGCCCCAAGTTCTTGTGCCTTCTTGAATGTGACGAATACAGGAGTTTTGTAACCACGTTTTTCACACACCAACGATAATAAAATCTGATTGAAATTATTATACGTTCTTCCATTAATGTTTTGAGCATTGCCGGAGAAGCTGTTCGTAAACCAGGGTTTTTTCCATTCACTGGATTCTACTTCATTAATTTTTTCAATCATCAATTCGGCATACCTCAGCAGGGCGTTTCTTCTTTGACTATCTCTTTCCATATAAATTGTTTAATTGTTTGAATATCGCAAAACTAAGCACAAACTAGGGCAACATCATTGCCCTCATTTATTTTTGTTTTATAGAATATAATGTTAATAAATGCAAATATCTAAAATATTGTTGCATTATATACGCTGCATAATAAAATAATTGTGTATATTTGTGTTATAAATTTATTGGAAAAAACTATGAATGTTCAAAGAATTATATTTATTGCATTTATTGCAGCATTTTTGTCATCGTGTCATACGGAAGATATACCTGTTCCCGAAAAGAACAGCGATAACACCGAACAGACTGATGATCCGGAAGATGATCCCGAACAAGATCCGGAAGACAAACCCGTCAACGAAGAACTTCTGCTCGGACTGGACGCAACACTGAATAACATGGTGGAATCACGAAGGGGGGTTATCAACGCATGGCAGTCGGGTAATGAAATAGGTCTGTACACGGAAAATAAAAACCTCAAGTATACCTATGACGGCAGCAAGTGGATTGCGGCAGAGCAATACGAGGTTCAGAAAGAACAGACCGTTTATGCCTATCACCCATATGACCAGAATGCGACCGACATGAAACTTGACATCGATTTGACAAAACAGGAAGATGTCATGTATGGAAAGTGCGCCGTTACTCCCGATTTCCCGACAGCCAAACCCGTAATGAATCATGCACTTTCACTTATCAGGATTAAGCTCATGAGGGATGAGTATATCGGAAAGGGACTCATTACGGATGTGATGATTAAAAACGTATCATCTTCACTCATAATGAACATACTGGACGGGGACATATGGATTCAGGAAGGAAAAAGTGATATCCCAATTGGAGGAGGATACATGCTCAATGATGACAACCCGGCGGTTTCCGAAGCAATTCTTCCACCACTCTACCATCCGGATGGAGTATCACTTTCATTCAAGCTCGATGGAAAGGAAATGAGCTATACTTTCCCCTCCTGGCATGAATGGGAAGCTGGCAATATCTATACCTATACTATCAAGATCAAGGGAGCTTACAATGGTGAAGTTAACAAGGATGACGTGCCCATTGACGTGGAATACTGGAGCCAGTTCGGCAAGACAGATGAAATTGTCCTTAAAAATGTAGATTATACCGACTTTGAAAATATGTTCTTCATAAGTACAAATCATACTGAGTTCGGATATGACTGCTACCAGAATGAAGGCAAGCCGTTCGGACTGCTCTATACACATGCAGGCAGTGAACCCTTTGAGGGAAAGGTGCGCTTTGTATTCATGCGGGGCAGTCAGATAGTGGAAAAGTTCCAGCCCATTGACATCAAGATTCAGGGAAACTGGGATGGAAAGAAGATCCAGTGTTACGTGACTTCAGCACCCGGGACATACCAGCTTGTACCCTTGTTCCAGCGAAAAGGAGAATCTACCTGGTTCAAGGCGTTGGGGTATGAGCAGAATGGCTCGGATCAGGAATGGATGTACGAGGTCAAGGCGCCTGCACCGGATGACCTGCCGGCATTAAGGGATATATTCCTTGAAAAGGAAGGAGACAATACGAACTTCCTGGGATATGATATTCCATATAATGAGTTCTTCAATGTGGTGTACACCATTTCCAATAAAGGCAAGGGAGCTTTAAAAGGGGGAATCAAGGCGGTATGGGAACGTGAGTTCAAGCTCAAGTCAAATTCCTACAGACCGAGTACGCGGAAACAGAATACAACCGATGACGTAGAGTGGGCGGATGAAATAGGCAGGGTAAGCGTCAGTATACAGCCTGGCATCCGCTACTGGAAAGGTATAATGGAGTGTAAGGTATCTAAGTATTACGCTAAGCCGACAAACGCAAATGGAAATGAATATGCAGGTCCTGTGATTCATCTGTACTGGAAGCCGGAAGGATCATCTGAGTGGACGCTCCTTCGTCTGGATGCGGACTATCTGTTTAATAACGATTATCAGGGAGCAGATGTCTGGGACGAAACATTGAATTACATTAATGTATCTTTGGAAGACTGGTATGATTAATTAAAACTCATATTTTTCTATACATCTAACAATTTCCCCGCTGCAGTGATGCACCGGGGATTTTTATTATAAATATAGATATCCACACATATAGATATACAGAAATATAAATGCGCAGATATATGGATATATAGAAATATAAATATATAGAAATATAAATATATAGAAATATAAATATATAGAAATATAAATATATAGAAATATAAAGTTGAATAATTTTTCCCTATTGGGTTAAGAAGAAAAAGCTCAGTTATCGCAGATTTTGCGATAACTAAGCTTTTTTCATTTATCGTCATAATGCCCCCAGGCTGAAATTATGAACACAATTACGGTAGTCTCGTTGACCATATACCTGATACGGTTCTTCTTGTCCAACTGTCTTGACCATACACCCTCCAGGTATCTCAACTGTTCCGGATGCCCTGTACCCGTATATGGGTGTTCCCGGAGTTCATCCAGCAGCTTCTCCAGCTTCCTGAAAAGCTGCGGAGAGGATTTTCTCATCGACAGGACATGTTTTACCGCTTCTTTGGAAAATTCTATCTCATACATTGCCTTCGACCTCTATACGGTTAAGAAAATCGTCCAGAGACTCGTTTTTAGCTATTCTGAAGGTATTTCCGTTCCTGACATCATCAATACCTCTCTGGATAGCCGCAAGTTCTTCCTTTGAAGGGAAATCGCCTTCTCTGACCGCACACACCATGATAGGTGCCGCATTGCGTCTGGAAACCAGAATCGTTTCCTTCTCTGCCATTTCGAAGTATTTCTTCTGGTTGGCACGAAATTCGCGTGTCGTAACAATCTGCATAGTTCTAATATATTGGTTTACACTGCAAAAATAGGTATAAAAACCAATAAAACAAAATCCTGTGTACTTATTTGTGTACACGCGCGGAAAGTTCGTTCCTCAAAGAACGCTGCGCTGGCTTTTGCTTTGCTTTTACAAACATTCAAAAAGTCGTTTTTCGCGGATTCGGAGGTTTGGAAGCCACATTCCGGCTAAAATTTTATTATAAATATGTATGTCTATAAATATAGGTGCGTGGATATATAGATATGCAGAAATATAAATGCGCAGATATATGGATATATAGAATTTCTTTCAGATAGTAAACTGTTCCCACTCCCCTTTTTCATTCCTGGTGTATGTCCGGCTGTTGACACACCACAGGCAGCTGTCAATCTCGTTGCGATTTTTCCATTGTCGCATGTGTCTTAGACTTGAAAATTTCCGTGTGATTGTTCTTGGAATTGGCGTTATTACGTCCAACTCCAGCTTAAATTTCATTTCTATATCTTCATCTTTCATAGAATGTCCAAAATCATTTTTGCAGGTATAGAGAGTCTGGAGAACGCGAACATTTTTTTGCCCAGATCCTTCAGTGAGGCTCCGATATGGTACACTTCCCTATCGTCGATTATCAGGAACCGGTCGTGCCCGTTCCGGTAAGTTCTCATGTTGATGGGCGGGTACTGGTCATTATGCTTGTCAAGGTCAAGCTGCAGCTGCGGAGTTATTCTTTGCGTATAGACCGTGGCCGATACGCCCGGATTTCGTTTGCTCAGCATGAGCAACACGGATTCATCAACATAATTGTCTATCAGCACGAGGGATTTTTGGGCTGATTTGATTAAATCTGTTGCGAACTTGTATGCATCGAATATCTGTCCGTCATAAAAGATACCTTCCACCGGCGGAAGTGAAGTACGGACAAAGAAGTCTATCTTTTCTGAATGTAGGGCAACAGTTTTCTCCAACTCTGAAAGACGTCGGTTTATGGAATATCCCTTCAGTAGATATTCTTTTAATACCTTATTCGCCCACTGACGAAATTGAATACCTCGTTTGCTATTGACACGAAAGCCAATGGATATGATTGCATCCAAATTATAATATGTAAGGTTACGAACAACCTGACGCTTACCCTCTTGCCGAACTGTTCGGAAATCCCGAACAGTTGAACTTTCTTCCAGTTCTTCTTGCTCGTATATATTTTTAATGTGTTCACTGATATTAGCTTTACTTGATTGAAATAGTTCTACTATCTGAGCTTGTGTAAGCCATACCGTTTCATTTTCCATGCGCACTTCAAGTCTGATTGCTTCGTCCGGCTGGTAAAGTATTATTTCTCCTTGTTCCATCAGGTTAACCTTTTTGCTTTTCGTATTCCTGGTAATCACAGGGTATTCCTTTATCCCGGCAACTTTTCACGTATGCAGCCCATTTTTTTGCTTCCGTCACGTCAATTGGGTTGCGTAGAAAAGCATCTTTCCACGGCTGAATGAAGTCCTGAAAATCATGTTTGTTGGTGATGAAGTAGATTGCATTAGATATTTCCTCTCTCTCCCAGCCTTCTTCTTCCAATGGAGTATCACCCATTTGGGCATAAATATCGGCAACAGCTCGCAGCATCTTGCCAAACTCCTTGTATGTTGCTAAATTTCTTGATTCTTTATTCATGGCTATTGTTGGTAATAAATACAAATATACTGAAATCTCATGATACACTATGGTATTTATTGCCTATTTTTTCTCTTTTCCTGTTCTCCTTTTTCGCTGTTTATTCTCTCCCCGATTTTCCCTTTTTCATGATGCGAATGTAGTGCGCCTTGTAGAAGTCTGCAAGGCACTATGTGCCGTTATGAAAAATATCCTGAGCAGCATAGCTGTGCGGTATTTTTCATAACGGTTCCCTTGCATACATCTACGGTCAGGCGCACAAATATTGCATCGAAAAAGGCGAAAGAACTCGGGGAGAGAATGATAAAAAAAAAGTCGTACAGGGAGAAAAAAGAATTTGAAAAAGGCTCCTGAATCTGGAGTTAGAATAATTCCCAAATAGACTTAATGTCAAACTTTAATTTTTAGATGTATGGAAACAAAAAACTTTGAAATCTGTAGTGAATTTAGAACAATGGACATGGCTGAACTTGCTTACATTCTTACAAATCGTGAAAGTGTATCTATGATGGTGAAAGAAGAAGAAGTAGTATACGGAAATACCTGTACGCTGAGAGATATTATTGCAGACATGCCACCGGCACGTAGAAGAGTGGCTTTAGCTGCTATTGAGTTTCACAGAAGAGGACAAGCCTTATTTGCTAAGTCCCCAACCATAACCAGTTCTAATGATATATTTAAGTTGATGTCACCTGTTCTGACTGATTTGGAAGTTGAAGAAGCATGGGTGCTTTTTTTGAACCACGGCAGCAAGCTCATTCGAAAACAGAGAATTTCGATAGGAGGACTTTCGGCAACACAAGTCGATGTTCGAGTTATACTGAAAGAAGCTTTACTATGTAATGCTGTTGCTTTTTGCTTAATACATAACCACCCTAGCGGAAATATTAATCCAAGTGCTTCTGATGATAGATTGACAAGAATGGTTTTTGAAGCAGGAAATACTTTGAATATTAAACTTCTTGATCATGTTATCGTAGGAAATGATAAGTATTTCAGTTATGCTGATGAAGGAAGAATCTGATTTAGTCTGGAGTGGGACTCCGATTTGACAGATGAAGAAGTAAGGCTGATAGATGAAGCTTTGAAACGTATCGGTGCAGAACTTGTCTGTACCCCGCCTGATGAAGAAGTGCAACCCTATTTCACTCGATATCCTCTTTTCGGACTTCCCACCGATGTGGTCGATTGCGTTTTTTGTATAAATAGAAATATAAGCATCTATAATTCTATTAATATAGATATACAGAATTATAGATGCTTATATATATAAATTATCGGCAGTTACCCTTTTTTCCCCTATCGGATTACTTACTTTTCATATTGCTCTTTTATATCTTTAACAAGCTCAATACCCTTGTCGGTCAAACCACTATCTGTATTGTATTCTTTCAGGAACTTTACGGTTGCGGCAAAAACAATATCCTGAATATCCAGACGGTTAAGAGCTTTTATGATGGATAAGTCTTTGTATGTTTTCTCATCGAGCTTGAAGATTATGCGTTCTGAACGTTGGGACATTTTGGGCGGTCGTCCTTTTGAACGTTTTACTTCTGCTTCTGTTCGGGGAGAAAAACTTGATGGTTCATTGTTACCAGCAGGTTTATTTTCGGCAACACTCTGCATGAAGGTATCAATACCTAGGTCTACTGATTTGTTTTTTGTCATTGCTTTTCCTCCTCTTTTATGTTATTTTTGATATTCCATGCTGTCAGAGCTTTCTGTTGCCAGTCTGTAGGTCTTGTTTCTCCGGTTATTTCTTCAGCAAGGGACATATAATCTTCCGAGCCGTTAGCTTCCGGAGCGTATTCAAATATGCCCTGATGCTTTAATGGAGATTCATCGAACTTAATATTTTTTCGTATACGTGTTTTAAAGACTTTTTCCGGATAACTGGTTTCAAAGAACTCTGTTACCTGTTTGGATATTCTGGTTTGTTTATCGTATTTGATTAGTAGAAAACCGAGAATATCGAGTTTCTCATTCAGGTTTTCCTTTACGTCGTTGATGCTGAACAAAAGGTTTTGCATACCTTGCAATGAGAAACCGGAACATTCTGTTGGAATGAGAATGTAATCACTTGCACTCATGACATTGTCATTTACGATCCCTTCTTTAGGAGCACAGTCAATAATGATATAGTCAAACAGGTAATTCCCGTTTGGGAGAGGGGAGAGGTATGGAGCTAATTTTTTCGCCAATACTTTTTCTCTGTTTCGTTTATTCATCAAGAAGCTTTCGATGTTTGATAACTTGTTTGATGCTGGTACATAATACAGATCTGGGTATTGTTCATATACTGGCATCTTTTGATCATCCTGCGTTAGCCATTCAAACAGTGTTGCATCATTCCCGGTTTGATTATGTCCTATCAGGTTTGTAAGATTGCACTGGGTATCGGTATCTATTAATAACACTTTTCTACCTAATATCCAAAGGGCTACACCAAGGTTATAGGCGGTTGTGGATTTACCGACTCCGCCTTTGTAATTTAATGGAGAGATAATTGTTGTCATAATTGATGATTTATTGGCAAATATATTTAAACATACTGATATATGCAAATATATATATCTGTAATTATAGATATATAGAAATATATATAAATACGCATATATATTAATATATTTCTGTATGCGCATTTATATATATTATGGATTGTGAACCAAAAATTAGATGATCATTGAATGTTATGGTACACATACTTCTCGCATGCCAGAGCTGATATTACGAACCATGCAAGACATATGTACAAACTAATGACTGACTTGACATACTCCCATACCTAAAGTAATGGGATTCGGGCGTCATCGGCAGCAACCTGCATAGCGGGATTTATGCTGTCTCTTCCCGGAGTTGATGTCCCAACTCTTAAAATATTTTTTGCCGCATTAATATCACGGTCATGGTGTGTGCCGCATTCCGGACAAATCCACTTCCTGATGTTGAGCGGCATTTCTTCTGCCCTATACCCACATGAAGAACAAGTTTTCGATGATGCCTCCCATTTGTCTATCTGCACAAACTTTTTCCCGTATTTAGCGCAAAGCCATGAAAGTTTGGATACAAAGGAAGTGAACGAAAGGTCGTTGATCTTTCTTCCCCAGACTTTCTGCATAGCCTTCATGTTAAGTGTTTCCAGACATATTACATCATATTCAGATACAATACGGATAGCGGTCTTCCACTGAAAATCTTCTCTGATATTAGAAATTTTTCTGTGCAATATAGCAAGAGATAATTTCGCCTTATTACGTCCATTGCTACCTTTCTTCTTTCTGGAAAGATTCCTGCTTTTTCTTCTTAATTCATCCAGATGATTGAAGAGCGCAAGGGGAGATTCTATTCTGGTTCCATTATCCTGTGTCAGAAAGTGTTTCATTCCAAAATCAAACCCTGCGGTCTTACCCGTCATGGGTTTCCTTGCTGATGATTCCTCGTTTCTGCGAACAGCTATGATTATCCAATAGTCACCCACAGCGTCACGCTTTATACTCAATGTCTGTACCTTTCCGTCAATGGGCCTCGAAAGATGGAACTTAAGTCTGAGTTTTAAAGCATTTACAGTGAGAACATTTCCGTTAAGAGTATATCCTGCCTGTTTGAACGTGACTGAGCGATATTTTCTCCAATTCTTAAATGTTGGAAGATGCTTGGCCGTTCTATTGAAAAAATTCTTATATCCATTATTTATGCGTTCACAAATCTGCTGTACTGACTGTGAGCCGATAACCTTCCATTGTGAGTATGATGATTTTCTCAATTTGAGAAGATGGGATTGCAGCCTGTACATTGAAATAGATTTATGATATATGCGATAATAACGCTTATGCAGGGCAATGGCATGGTTATATACCCATGCTGCCGTCCTGAACCATTCCTGCAACCTTCTCTCATGGTTACGGTTTTGCTTATATACCTTGTATTTGTAGGTCAGTGTCTGCATAAATAATTATTATATATATGACACAAATATAATGATTTTCCTTATATTTGCAACATCAGGAACAAAATATATAGAAGAATATGGATGAAAGATGGAAAACGAATCCCGGATGCGTCTATAACGTATCCTATCACATCATATGGTGTACCAAATACAGGAGGAAACTGCTTCTTGGGGAAGTGGAGGAAAGGCTGCGCTCCCTGCTGATTGAAAAGGCGACAGCGAACGGATGGGATATACCCGAGCTGGAGATTATGCCAGACCATGTACACCTGTTCGTCAAGGCTACACCTTCAGACTCAATAGCACATATAGCATCACAACTGAAGGGATATACATCTTACATCCTCCGGTCGGAATTTCCACACCTGAAGCAAAGGGTTCCTACACTATGGACACGCTCATACTATGTGGAGACCATCGGGCATATATCTGAGAAAACTATCCTCAAATACATTGAAGATCAAAAGAAAAAATAGTTTTAAGGGAGTGTAGATTACTTTCAAATCATTCATAAGTAAAAATATTACTGTAATAAATAGTTGTATAAAAGATACACAGATACTAAACTTCCTCCCATAATGGTTATCACTACATATTTTGTCTTCCCGAAAGACATAAACAGAAGAAATATAACGAAATATCCTATTGCAATCGTTAAGGACTGACTTAAAGATAAATAGTCAAACCAATATGGCAGGAACATAGAATAAGCTGCCGGTAAGAAAAATAAGGACAATAATGGGAAAATACTATATTCCTTTATGTTTTTTGCTGAGAATAAATAAACTACAAAATGATATAATAAAGCAGGAATAATAGGTAACACCCATTCATCTTTTGCGTCCGGAGAAGAACATATTATATTCTTTAAGTTGAATATTCCCCAAAACATGCAGTAATATAACCACATAAGGATTAAACTTATATAAGGATGCTCTAAGAAACTATTTTTCAGTCCTTTTATCATTTTGGCAATCATATAAACTAAAATAAAAATATATTGTTGCGATTTCAATAATAATACTTGATACAATTTTATCAACTTTAGCAAAAGTAGCAATATCAAAAGAATTATTTAAAAATGCACACGCTAAAAAACATAAAAAAGCATATGTACCGACACCAATTAATATATCAAATAAACATTTCATATTCATGTTTAAACCAGCAATTACTACGCCTACATTCCATAAGGTGGCAGCAATAATAATTAGCTTCGGAAACCTTGAATATAAAAGAATATTCCAATCTGCCAGAATCCATGCGAACAAGAGATACAATACCATATAGGGAAAAGTAACAGCAAACACTTTTGCCAAAAGTACATCAACTTTAAATTTAGATTTCATGACTCTTATTTAATTTAGGCAGGGCTTTCACCCCGCCGATTATACTCAATCATTCGCTGCAATAAAATGCGTAAAGTAACAACCCTCACAAGCTGTAATATATCCCTTCTTGACAAGTTGGCCAAGATAACCTTTCATCTGTTCGAGTGTAATACCAAGTGACTCGTAATCCGTTTCATCATAACAAAATCCACCGTCTTCTCCATAAGTTTCAGCATTGGCAACACAAAGATTATAGACCTCATTTTCAATATCGGTCAACTTCTGATTACTGATACAATTAACTGTTTCCATATTTCCTGAATTAAATTATACATATTATCTGTTTTCTCACAGTGCAAAAGTACATCTATTTTCTTTACTATACAAGATAAAAGTAAATTAAATCCGTGTACTTAACAAACTTTAGTAAACTCATATTGTTTACCTAACAAGGAAAGAATATATTTGCAAAAAACTTATAACAATGGGAAAAGAATTACCTAAATTAAGAATAAAAGAAATACTGAAAGAAAAAGGCATATCGCAGATAGAACTTGCGGAGAAAATGGGTAAAAGCAAACAATACATTAGCAATATTTTAACCGGCGGCAAAGGCATGTCCATCGCTACACTGGTAGAGATTGCAAAAATTTTGGATGTTGAATTTCGCGATTTGTTCGCAATTACCGGGAATCATACGGAAATTAATGGCTATATTAAAGTTCACAATGATATTTACGAAATTCGAAGTTACGAAGACCTTGAGAAAATCCTAAATCTAAGAAACTATGACCAAAGCTAATTACATTGATTGGGAAAACCTGAGAAATATCCCTTTCTTCCTTTGCCAGATGGTCGAGGACGAACAAAATCAGGAAATAGTTCTATACTATTTGGGTGAGCGTGTTTTCCATGATTACGACCATGTAGGGCACTATCTGCGTTCTGACATTGTGTTGTTCCAGCAGATACGAAACAGCACAGCCGACTGGGTGAACCTGGAGAACCTTTGGACACTCCGCAACTGCATTCGGGAGAACTACAACCACGGTATAGGAGTGGATGCACTTATCTATGGAGAAAATTATGATGGAGAGAACCCCGAAACACTTACACCACTTACCAAACAACGTTTTGAACTTATAATCAAACGAATTAAAGAAAAGGACGAATACGCCACCATTTAGATAAAAACAAGAGTATGGCAGTAGATATGACAGATCTAACGATTGCACAATATAGGCAGCGTATAGAAGAAATGAGCGTAGAAGATATTCAGAAAAATATTGAATATTATGAGCAACCTGGACATAACTGTTCAGCACTTGTTACTGCAGATGGTGTTATTAGCCCTCGGACCAGAATACTCCATGAAGTTTTGACAAAGAAACTCAGGAAGAAAGAGAAAGGCTATTCAAAAATAAAAAGAGAGTTGACAGCTATACAATGGGCAAAAGAAGGTTTTGTACTTAACCCTGATGCAGTAGGTGAAGAGAGATACACAAATAGCAGGTATCTTATGAAAGCTGTATATTACCGGGAATATGAGGTGCATGAGGATAAAGAAGCTGCAAAAGACTTTCTTAAATCGAGGCGAATGGGATAGATATAATGACAAATTAAAATAGCATTAGATATGAATATCAAATTTAAAAAAATCCGGAAAGAGCTTCATTTAAAAGATGATAAGTAAACAAGTCATAGACTATCTTGAACGGCTCAAACGTCTGTATAACATAATCCGTCTGGAGCATACGGGAACCATGGAAGATATAGCAGCGAAAATCCATTCATCCCGAACAACGGTATACTATTACCTCTGTGAACTAAAGTCTCTGGGTGCAGATATTCGCTTCGACCGGATACGAAACACCTACTACTTTAACAATGATTTTGTGCTTTATGCTACCTTCAGCGTGAAGCTCGAATCCAACAAAGGGTGAAAAAAGGCGGAAGGACCGAAGTACAATACTTCCAGTTCTTCCGCCTCTTTTTATTTGTACTTTGATTGCGTAACGTAATCAAAGTACAAATTTCTCTCACTTTTTGAAAAGTTCTACAAATCCTCTCCATTAGCTTTATTGTATTCATTGTCATAATACATGCTGATATAGTATTCCCCATATGACTCAGAAATACTAAACCACACTGCTTTTTTTGAAGCCCATTCCATAGCATACAATATAGTAGATTTGAGGATTTCTTTCTCGACATCCTCCGTAGCATTTTCTAATTCTTCTTCAGAAACAGAGTGTTTTTGAAGAGCTTTATCTAAGCTTTCTTTTACTCTCTTCACAGTTTCTATAGAATCTGTAAGTATAGGCTTTTGATAAAATATAGCTTCGTACCGTTTATTGTTTACACTCATTTCATAGGATATATCTTCATCCTCCGATATTTCATAATTACCTAAGCTTATATATTTAGAATTTTCTTTAAATTGCTTGCATAAGGTATTGAAGCGAGTTTTTATCTGCCCTTCATCGACATTAACCTTATCCTTCAAAAATATCCGATAAACTTTATTATTATTAGTTACAGCAGAGATATAAACATCTCTTCCATTAAATTCTCCTTCTAAAATATCTTCATGAAGAGTTGAATTCACAAAACCTTTTTCTTTAAGTTTCTGAATCATTTCTGACTTAAAGCCATCTACGGGTATTCCGAGAAATTTAGTGACATCGCTTTGCCCAAAGGCAGAAATTGTCACAGTCAATAGAAGAACAAAGAACATTATTTTTTTCATAGTATTCATTTTAAATTCATTATGATTTTATTTCCTTTTCTTTTTTGTCTTGGTGGTTGAAGTAAATTACACCTACAATGGCTATTACTGAAACAAGCCCGAACATTACCAATGCTCCCATATCATTCTCCTTTCTTTCTATCCTGTATGAGAAAATAGATCCCTCCTACGTTGGCTATTACGATAACCAAGCCAAACATGATTAATGCTCCCATTAGATTCACTTTTTGAATAGTTCAGAATGGCTTCCGAGCCTTAAAACCTCGATTATATCTGTTTCTGCATCCAGCCATATCAGAAGAAAATCGCCCTCGATGTGGCACTCCATGCAGCCAAGATAATCACCTTTGAGCATGTGCGCCCTGTATTTGGCTGGCAGTTCTATTTCCTTCTCCAGCATTTGAAAGACTTCCAGCAACTTTTCCAACTTGCTGGGATTGTTCCGATACCTTTTGAAATCCTTTTTGTATTGTGTTGAGTATCGCAGTGTTTTCATCATTCACAGGACTTTATAAAGGCTTCCATGCTGCTCGTGTCTATTGTACCAGCAAATTTGCCTGTACGTGCTTCATTTATGGCTGCAATGGTTTCTTCATTCGGTTCTGAATACACTGCATCCATAAGAAGACATTCCACGAGATTATTTAGGCTTCTGTTTGCTTTTCTCGCTTCCTCTTGTAAGACCTTCAACAAGTCCTCACGTAATCGAAAAGAGGTCTGTTTTCTTATAATTGCTTCCATTTTTATATATATTATATTGTATCACAAAAGTAATACATCATTTTGTATTACGCAATAAATGAGAGATTTAATTTTCAAAAATGCTCAGAATAGTAAGTTATATATCCACACATATAGATGCGCAGAAATATAGATATACAGAAATACAGATATATAGAAATATAAATGCGTGTTTCTTCTTTGCATTTATATGTTTTGAACTTTGAAAAACTACTGCAATTATTTTGCAAATAAAAGTATTTGTAGTATATTTGCATTGTCAAACAATAAGTAATAAGTCAAACATTAAAAAGAACAATTATGAAAATAGAAAACTTAAATCAGATTGCTGAATTTTTTGTTAACCTTTATAGTGATGAACTTGAAGAAATGTCATCTGACGCTATCTATGAATGGTGGTCTATGAACTGGTCTAACTGGGTTGAAGAAACCAATATAGAGATATATAATGAAGTTGAAAAAGCTATATGGCTAAAAATAAGTGAGAAATAAATACTAATTATATTATACACATTTAAATTATAGAATTATGAACGCATATAATATTTTTGATGAAAATCATTATGATACTATCCTTTATCACGCAGTTGCTAAAGACGAAGATCAGGTTAAAGAACTTGCAAAAGAAAAAGGTATAGACCTGGAAGGATTGGAAATCGAATTGGAAAGAACGAATGTAAAAGATCAATTAGGAAGGGACTTCAATCCGTATATAGAAGATGCATTAGTTTATTAATAAAGTAAGATTGTAATTCAACATATGGCAACAAAAAATGTAACTCTCCGCTTGCCGGAAGAAATGGTTGAGTATTTGACTCGAAATAACGACAGCATTAATCAGGCTGTTATAAATGAAATAAATGCAATAAAGCGTATCAGAACAGTTGCAATGGGAGAGCTAAAAGGATTGTTTACTGTAGATGAATGGGTGTTCATAATTAATACTTTTAATAGCACATTAACAGATGAAATGTTTTGTGCTAATAAAGGGGCTTTTATTGCATGTTGTGAGGATGCAGAGAAATATGAAGGAGGAGCAACAATCCTTAATATAGATTTATCTGCATTTATTAACAAAATTAATTCTTTAAAAGGGGCTAATATCGAAGCTATTTATAGTAGAATCAAAGATTATTGGTCTCATTCAAATGAAATTGATCTAAACCAATGGGTTAAATTTTAATTATGAATGAAAGGCAAATAGCTCAATATGATGATCTTGTCGCCAGATACAAAAAAATAGTTTCTGAAGGTTTTAGCAGACAAGACTTTATTGAATACAATGAGATACTTTTCTCAGCTCATAGCTGTGCTATCGAGGGAAACAGCTTTTCCGTCGACGAAACCCGTACACTCAAGGAAAAAGGATTAGGTATGATACCACAAGGGAAAACCTTGCTGGAAGCGTTTGAAATGCTTGATCATTTTCGGGCGTATGAATATCTCATAAAGAACCTAGATAAGCCTTTGTCAGAAGAACTTCTGAAGGAAACACATAGGTTGCTAACAGAACACACGCTCGCATTCCGTACGAAGCACGACGATCAGCCTTCTCGACCTGGTGAATATACAACGGTAGATATGTGCGCTGGCGACACAATCTTTGGAGATCACAAGGAATTGATTAAGCGTGTTCCATTGCTGTTGGAAAGCACCCAAAAAGCAATGGATTCAGGTGAGGTACATCCAATGATAATCGCTGCCAAGTTTCACGGGTTCTATGAATATCTTCATCCTTTCCGGGATGGAAATGGGCGTATAGGGAGAATGTTTACTAACTTCATTCTATTGAAGAAAGAACAGCCGATACTGATCATTCCTCGAGAGAAAAGAGAAGAATATATTGCAGCACTGAAATTCATCCGGAGAGAAGGTACGGACGAATATCTTATTGATTTCTTTTTCAAGACTGCTGTTCAAAGAATGCAGCATGAAATTGAAGAAAAAATTAATATGACAAATAACTTTGTACATGGAATAGATTTTCTCGGGAAACAGAAAAAAACTGAAAATGAAGAAGAAATGAGCCTATAAATCCAAGGAGGTGAAGAATGAATTGACCTCATTCTTCATGCTTCCTTTAGGAGATTTTTGCATTATCTTCCGGAGATTTACCAATTCTTTTTCTTAACTTTGTTCATGGGAGTTTACAAGACGTTGTTGAATTATCTGGAATGTAAAGGATATTATTGCTGTCCGATAAAATCAATAAAATGTTAAAAATATTAGTGTACGATACCTGTTGAATAATCTTGGAATAAGTTCACAACTTAATTCCAATTAATATTTCTATGCAGTTCTAACGTAAATCAAGTCAGGTTTCTCAGTTGCACAAACATCATCGTAAACAATTGAACCTAATAAGTAAAAATGCACGCATAACAGTTACCATCATACGATAGAACATCGTTATTGAGTTAAGTTCTGTTCAGAAAAGCAATTAGAACTGACAAAAACACGTTAATTTTTGAATATGGTAGTCCTTTAAGCAGTTGTATAATAGAATTTAACTCAACAATTTTAAGAAGGTTTTCATGCTCTTTATGAGATGGTAGTGATTTCTTTAAAGAATGATAATTGATCTCTACCACCAAATTTGCTTTCCATTTTCATATGTAAAAGGACGTTCTTCATGTCCTTTGGTATAATCCTTTAAATATAATAATGCATTAATTGGGACATCCTCATATAATAAAAAATAATCATTTGATTCTTTTTTTCCTAAAGATTTCCATTTTTTATTGTAATAAAATAATTCATATGTATGATTGGGCAATATAAAGTTATCATCATTCCATGGAAAATAAACAATAGATGATAACTTTTTAGGATGACCTAAATCATACCCAAGACAATATCCATTTTCTATATCAGGCCTAGTAAATGTATTACCATCAATACTATATTCAACGTGTGCTACTGTACTTTTGCCTGGTTTTACGGTCAATTTTGTTTCATCCGCATAAAACTCTATTTCAGCCATAGGAGTATCACATGTTTTTTCAGATACATATCGTACATATCTATATGATTTATTAGTTTTTAATTTTATTATGTTACGAAAAATTGGCATACTATCTATAGTAGAAAGTATTTCTGAATTTATAAAAGAAGAATCGGAACTCCCTTCAAATCTTCCTCCAACCATTGGAGCCCATTCATTCATCCATTTTCCAATTAGAGGATATTTACGGGACAGAACTAATGTTTGCAATTTCGTAGGAAACGGATCTAAATCTATTTTCTTGTGATTATAGAGTAGGAATGGATTTCCTAATGAAATAATTTCCCCTCTATAACATCCCATAGCTAAGAAAACAACAGAGTCACCAAGAGCAGAAAATTTGCATTTTCCATTTTTTATTTTACTAAAACTTATAGGCATCCAGTCGAGTCCAGTTGCGAAAGTACATAAATAAGCATATTTGACTGGTAATTCTGTTTGAATTTCAACTTCATTATTTAAACCATATTCTTTAGAAATATCTAATATAAATGGTGAATTTAGCTGTTGAGCAACTTCCCAATCTATTGGAGTTTTGATTTCTTTAATATTTCTTTCATAAGTTAATCTCCAAATTTTAGCATAGCGCTTCTTGAAATCTGTGTATAATAAATAATCCTTATCTATAGGATATTTAACCTCAAATAAAGTAGCATCAATTCTGTTATTAATCTTTGCCTCAAATTCATCTTCAAAAATACTATAAGTACCTTTATTTGTTATTAGTGACACCCAGGCATGTCCATTTTTGCTATAATTTGCCCAGCGACCAATATTATCAATAGCGGTAGGGATACCTAAAGCTCTCATGACAGAACCTAACATGATGCACCTTTGGATGCATGAGGCTTTACGTTGATGTTGCATAGCTATAGCATCTAGGCTATAAGGAAAATGTGAACTGCTACTCAATAAACGTTTCCAGATTGTATCGTGAACTATTTCAAAAGCTTGTTTTAATGTTTGAGCATTTTTTACTAAAGGAAAATACATGTTATATAAGCTATCACGCCATCCTTCGGTCAATAGCTCAGTTTGAAAACGATAAGGCAGAATATATTTACAAAAAGTATTGAAATCAATTTCACCCTTCCACGGAGATGTTTCCCATACTTGAAATGCTTTATCAATATTATTGATGAGGAAGCTAGCTGTTAGTTTCTTGCTATCTTCCTTAAATATAGTTTCGGTATGATATTTCCTATTTAAACTATCCCACCAATTATTCATTAATTCCATATGAATTAACGTGTCTGAAGAGTTTACTAAATTCCGAAAACGTTCTATATTCTCACTCCATATAGTTCCATGTCCTGGCATATTTTCAATTAAAAATAGTGCAGCCTGTAATTTTAACGAATCTTTATTGTCAACGTTTCTATAATGGTTAATAACTTTTAGTAGCTCTAAACGATTTTGACCAGCTTCTTCTAATACTATCTCTAGTACAGTTTTCTGATTAGAGCATCCATTTAAAATTGAACTAACAATTATGAGAACAAGAATCTTAATAAATTTCATTGCATAGTAAAATTATGTGATTAAATCTTATAAAAACAATATTTGCAATAAAAATAAAGATTTTAATTCACCCATTAAATAAGTCAAATGTTAATATTTGTTATATCATACAATGTTTGGTGATTTTATTTATAATAATTATTATTTTTACCAAAAGTTATTTATGCTATGAAAAATCTGAATTTGTCATATTATACAATTTCTGTAAAGTTGAATAGTGAACCTGATAAATACTTACTAGTACATGGGTATACTGGAGCTATAGATATAGTAAATGAAAAAATATGGGAACAAATGAATAACTTTTCTGAGAATCATTTATTACCGCCAGAAATAATCAACCTTTTAGTACAAAGAGGGTATTTAACGACTAAAAATAAAGCAGAAGAAGTTGAACATGTAACTCAATTAGCACAGACTCTCCATAAAGTACAAAAAAAACTATATAAATCATTTGGGTTTATAGTTACTTATAATTGTAACTTCCGTTGTCCCTATTGTTTTGAAAATATTATCTCTAAACATGGAAATAATTGGGGAAAACAAGTTTTTACTAAAGAAATGGTGGATAAAGCTTATGAAGCTATGTTTAAAATTGAACCACGAAAAGAGCTTCATACAAATAAAATATTATTATATGGTGGAGAACCATTACTATCTGAAAATAAAGACATTGTTTCATATATACTTTCCATTTAAAATCCAAACAAAGTTGGATAATTCATTAATAATTAACTTTAGTTTTGTACCTTTGTATCAGGA
>ENA-ORLY01000352-ORLY01000352.1-human-gut-metagenome-genome-assembly--contig:-NODE-352-length-65926-cov-9.927152_pt1 | contig 65926 bp, 71 predicted proteins | sample MGYA00243071_ERZ508832 | MGnify/ENA primary metagenome ERZ508832 (study PRJEB26277, sample SAMN04329777) | human gut metagenome | biome: human-associated habitat | host: Homo sapiens | place: USA... | reverse complement strand
TTTATCTGTTAATATTAAAGTTGATGATGATTATATTATTTCTTATTTGAAGAGTAGAATTATTAAAAATAATAATGTCATGTCTGCTAAAATTGTGGATGAGGCCATTAACGATAGTTATAAAAGACTTATATTTCCTAGTATTGAGAGAGAAGTTAGATCTTTTCTTAAAGATAAAAGTGAAGAGGACGCAATAGATGTATTTGGTGATAATTTAGAGAATTTAATTTTGACACCGCCTATTAAGGATGTTACGGTACTTGGTTTTGATCCTGCCTTTAGAACTGGCTGTAAGCTTGCTGTTGTTAGCCCTACTTCTTCGGTTCTTAATATTTCGGTTATTTATCCTCATGAACCACATAATAAATGGGATGAGGCTAAAAATACTTTGAAGGATTTATTTAAAAAGTATGATATAGATGTTGTGGCTATTGGTAATGGTACTGCTTCTAGGGAAAGTGAAAAGTTGGTGGCAGAGGCTATTAGTGAGTATAATGATAAAGATGTTAAATATGTTATTGTAAGTGAAGCTGGTGCTAGTGTATATTCTGCTAGTGAAATGGCTATTAGTGAATTTCCAGACTTGACGGTAGAAAAAAGAAGTGCTATTAGTATTGCGAGAAGACTTCAAGATCCTTTATCTGAACTTGTTAAGATTGATAGTAAGAGTATTGGTGTTGGTCAATATCAACATGATGTTAATGAGAAGAAATTAGATGAATCACTTAATTTTGTTGTTTCTAAATGTGTTAATAATGTTGGCGTTAATATTAATACTGCTAGTAGAGCTATACTTAAATATGTTTCTGGACTTACTAAGTCTTCTATTGATAAGATTATTAAATATAGGGAAGATAATGGTAAAATATTGTCTCGAGGTAAGCTTCTTAAGGATAAGGTATTAACTCCTAAAACTTATCAACAGTCTATTGGATTTATGAGAGTTATTGATGGTGATAATATTATGGATGAGACTCCTATTCATCCTGAAAGTTATGATATTGCTAGTAAGTTACTTAATGATATTGGTTTTGATATATGTGATGTTGGTAGTGATAAGTTATCAAAAAAACTTGATGATTTTGATGTTTCTTTATATGCTGCTAAAAATGGTATTGATATTTATACAATAGAAGATATTGTTAAATGTTTAAAACAACCTAATAGGGATTTTAGAGATGATTTTGAAAAGCCACTACTTAAGAGTGATATTCTTAAAATAGAGGATTTAAAAGTTGGTATGGAACTATTTGGCACTGTTAGAAATGTTGTTGATTTTGGGGCTTTTATTGATATTGGGCTACATGATGATGGACTTGTACATATATCTAAAATGACTGATAAATATATTAAGCATCCAAGTGAAATTGTTTCGGTTGGTGATATTGTTACCTGCTACGTAGATGATATTTCTTTAGAGAAGGGTAGAGTTAGTCTTTCACTTATTAATCCTAATTTAGTTAAAAATTAGTAATATTTTGACTTTTTATGAAAAAAATAGTGTAAAATTTGAGAAATTTGCATAAAATAATTGACAGATGGGCAATTTTATAGTAATATTATTATTGCCTACTGATGCAGGTGTAGTTTAATGGTAGAACCTCAGCCTTCCAAGCTGACTGCGTGAGTTCGATTCTCATCACCTGCTCCAGAAGCAAAAATCGTCGCACCAAAGCGATGTTAATGATTAAATCAATCAGAAATGATTGATTTTTTTGTCGTTTAAGAAAGGTGTTGATGATATTATGATAAAAATAATCAAACAAGAAATTAAAATAAATCATGAACTTAAAAGTAAAGTTGAATGGGCTTGTAGGCTTAATAATACTAAACCTATTTTCATTAATGGTAGTTTATTAAAATTAGAGCCTACCAATATAGGCTATTTAGAGCCTCATAGAGCAATTATTAATAATAAGACATATCTTTTATTTAACGGACACGAATTTGCTTACTACAGAGATTTAAATACCAAAATTAAACTATCTGATTTAAAAGATTTCATTAAAAAACTAAAATAATGACAAAATCTGTGCTATAATGGTTATAGAAAATATTAAACCTATTGGGTGAAGTAGTATTTATAACCTAAATATTGCTTCGCCCTTTTTTGTTAAGGAGGATAAGGATGTGTGAAGAAGAAATAAAGAATGCTGGTATTTACATTAGGGTTAGTACTGACGATCAAGCTCGTGCAGGTTTTAGTTTGCCAGAGCAAAAAGAAAAACTACTTAGTTTATGTGAATTTAAAGGATATAATGTTTTTAAAGTTTATGAAGATGCTGGAATAAGTGCAAAAGATATGGAACATAGACCTAAGTTTCAAGAAATGCTTAATGATGTTAAAACAGGTAAAATAAATTATATAGTTGCTTATAAGTTAGATAGAGTCACTCGTTCCGTTCGTGACCTAGAAGAACTAATTAATATCCTAGAAAAATATAATTGTTATCTTGTATGTGATAGAGATGATGTTAACACTAGCACTGCTAATGGAAGATTCTTTGTAAGAATGTTAACGGTTCTTTCACAACTAGAAATAGAAATCGTATCAGAAAGAACAAAGTTTGGACTTAATGGTGCTATAAAATCAGGACATTTACCTGGTGTTGTTCCACTTGGATATAAAAAAGATGGTAGTAAAAAGACTATCATAGATGAAACAACTAGACATATTATTGAAAGAATATTTAATCTTTATTTAGAGGGAAATAGTTATCAACAAATATCCAATATTTTCAATAAAGAAAAAGTATTAAGTAAATCTTGGTATGATACTGATATAGAAAAAATTATAAATAATAGAATCTACATGGGCGACTATGAACAATACAAAAGAATAGCTAAAAAAATTGGTCGTGATACTGTTATTTATATGAATGTTGTAGAACCTATAATTACTCGTGCTATGTGGGAAGAATGCCAAACACAAAAACTATCTAATCAAAGAACTTATACAAGAACTAGAACTTATTTATTCTTTCAAAAATTAGTATGTCCTAAATGTGGAAGAATAATGAAATGTAAAGGTTCAGGTGGTAAAAAGAAAAAATATATTTATTATAATTGTGAGTTTTGTCATTTCAATTTAAGAGAAGATTATGTTGAAGAATATATGATAAAAGCAATATATGAGTTTTTAGAGTTTGAACAAATGTGTAATAGCTTCTTTTTACCAATATTAGCAGATAAAAAAGATAAGAATACTGACCTTAATTTAGATAAAGAAATTGAGGGATACATCAAGCAAAAAGAGAGAATTAAAAAAGCATACCTAACAGGTATAGTTGAACTCAAAGATTTTGAAGAAGATCTAAAAAAGATAAATGAAAAATTAGAAATATTAAATAATAAAAAGCAAGAGTTAAATGAATTAGATACTCATACTTTTACAATAGAAAAAGTTATGGCTCGTAGAGATATAGAAAAAATATCTATTGATAATGGTTATAAAGAAAAAGAGTTTTATAAATTTGAATGGGATATAAAAACGAAAGAAGAAAAACAACAATTTATATCAAAATATATAGATAATATTGTAATTGATAAAACTGATACAGGTAGTTTAGATATTAAGCAAATAAACTTTAGAAGTAGTTTTATTGATAAAGCAGTTAAATTAACACAAGTTGGTGCTTATGATTATAAATTACCATTTGAAGTTAATCATAAACAAGAAATGGTTTTAGTATCTTCTCCAATGAAAAGAAAACAAGTAAATAAATATTTAGATTATTTAAGAGAATATTTTGAAATTGAATATCGTGAAGATAAAGGGATAGAACTGAAAATGGTATGATAGTATTTGACTGTCCAATACTAGATAATTATGAATTGTTAAAAGTGATACCAATAATAGATTTAAATTTATTTAAAGGAAAAGATACAACATTTGGATTAGTATTTAGACCTACCATTAAAGAGATAATTAATGAAAAATAAGTAAGTAAATAATAAGCAGAATAAAGAGAATGATAGCACGCTCTTAATTTACCCTTTATAATTAAAGGAATTATAGTGCTATCATTTCTTATTTTGCACTTGCAAAATTAAGTTAAAAATATGGAAGAATTCTACCATACTATTCTTTAAAGTCTTACAAATGATGAAAAAGATGAATATTAATTAAAATCCAAATATTGGATATTAATAAAAAATATTGGATGAGTTTTGGATATTTTATAATATAAAAAAGTAATCTTCAAAAAGACTACATTTTTATTATTTTGATTCGACAATTTTAATTTCGTCAAAATCTAAATCATATATTTCATATACTGTTTCATTTATTACTTTTTCAATTTCATCTTGGTAGTTAGTAAGCTGACACTTTACTAAATTAGTTAAAAATTCAACTTTTGTTTTGTTTATTATTATAGGTAGATAATCAACTTCGTAACCATTAACATTACTATTAGTGCTTATTTTTTTATAATACCAATTCATTAAATTTGAATTCAAAATTGCTAATATATAATAAATGTACTTTTCATCAATTAATAAATAATTTACTGAATTAGCACAAAAAATTCCATTATTAATAATTGTCATTTTTAGTCTACTTTTTTCATTTATTCCAGTTATGCCTTGCATAATGATTCTTTTAAAATTATGATGTGTAGATTTAATATTATTAACATCTTTTAAATAATTATTATCATCCAAATAAAGGATATCCCCCTGGCTTATATGACTCAATAATTTATATTTTTGTACTTGTGCTCCTCTTATTAAAGGAGAAAAATCATTAGAATACTTAATATATTGTTTATGCGTTGTAATATTTATTTCTCCTTCATAGCACTTTGAAAATGAATTTAAATAAATAGAATTATTAGATATTTTTTCAAATAATTTAATTTCATTATTATGAATTAACGGGATAGAATAATTATTTGGATCCATTTTTTTAATTAATTTTAAACTAATATTAGTTATTTCATTATTATAGTCAATAAATTTATCATTATTTATTCTTAGTGGGAAAACATTACTTTTAGTACTTGTTTTACTACAGTTTAATATACAAACAGACATTTTTGCTGACGCAAACACACGCTTATTAACATTATCACGTTCTGGAAAGGCATCCAACATATTAATTTTTGTTTTGTCAAAAATCATTTTTCTTAAGTTGCCACAACTCAAATCACACATATATGCCATTGGAAAAATCATATTAAAATTTCCACTTTCATTTAATAAATTCAATCCTTTGCAAATAAACAAACTAAACATATTTATAAAACGACCTTTACTTGGCTCATATATAGGATTATTCTTTATAGAATTTATTTCTTTTTCATTCATTTGTATACTTGTTTTTTGGTTTTGTTGTTTGTTTATCAAACCATAAGGAGGATTACCTATAACTATATCAAAACCTCCATTCTCCTTAAACACATCAAAAAACTCTAGCTTCCATATAAACCATGGCTTTTGCCTTTTTTTCATTAAATTGGATATTTCTGTTTCTTTTTTAAAATCATTGATAGATTTGCAAATAATTCCTAATTGAACATCTTCTATATGTTCTTTTAATTCCTTTTTCTTTTTTGAATCTGATGTTTTGAATAATTCAGTCTGATATATAATCAACTGTTTCATTTGTTGATTTATATCAATTTGATTGTCTAATAAATTAAATTGAATGTTAATTTCTTTTATATTTTTTGTTTTAAGATTTCTTTTGTAATTTTTAAGAAAATTGTTTAATATTTTATCACTAAATAATTGAATGCCCTCATATTCATCTAAAAGACTATTCCCTTGCATAATTTTATAATCTAAATTTGGTAATGGCTGTGGTTCTTGGTTGTTAGGATAGTCAACTATTAAGGATAACCATAATCTCAGTTTAGCAATATCAACAGCACTTGATTCAATATCGACAGCATATATACTATTTTCAATTGTCTGTAATTTCATTTTATAAATATCAGTTTCAAAATGTTTAGTGTTATTTAATTCATTAAGATTAATTAAACCCAATTCATTTTTTATTAAAATATAAGTTTGAATGTTTGTTCTTAATTTTACAATCTCATTTAGCATTCCTAGTGGAAATGCACCACTTCCTACTGCTGGGTCTGCAATTTTAACATTTATTAAAGCATCATCTATGTTAATTAAGTTTTCATATAATGTTTTTCCAATTATAAAATCTTTTGAGTCATTAATTGATTGCTCCCAATCATATTGTGAAATTACATCGCCGTATTTTATAAATTGAATAGTTTCATCATAATTTAAATTAACTTTATTTACTAAATAATTAGCTAAACTCTCTTGACACATATAATGTACTATTTCTCTAGGCGTATAAAAGGCACCTTTAGATTTTCTATCATTAACATCTAATAGGTTTTCAAATATTTTACCTAACATTTCTGGATCAACAGCAATTTCCTTTTCTAAAGGTTCTTCTTCATCTATTGTAAAATTATACAAGTTTAAGAAATCTAATATACCAGTTTTATCATCATTACTAAATAATGAATTATTTATTTCAAAATGTGCTGATGACCATCTATAATTATTTAATGGTTCAAATAGACCTCCATTTAGAAATGGTATTTTACAATTGAATAATGGAAAATATTGATTTTCTCTTTTTTCATTTAACCCTTTATAAAAGAAATATTCTAGATAATCATCAAAGAAATTTTTGTGTTCCTTTTGTGCTTGATTAAATATACTCCTAATAAAGTCTTTTTTTCCAGTTCCCCATGGCATGTCGTATTTAGAACCTTTAAAAATATTTGTTAGATTTATAAGGTCCTCTTGTAGTTCTAACATCCTTAATTTAGTTTTAATAACTATATACTTATCATCAATAATTTCAAAATAATTTTTTATTAAATTCTGAGAAACATTATCACTTTTTGATAACAATTCATTGTATTCTTCAATTGATAATTCACTTGGTACTAATTGAACACCAAGCCAACCTTTCTTTTGTAGGAAGTATAGAAAAACAATTTGCCCCATAAGTTTTTTTGCGAATTCAATTGAATCAAAATCACAATTTTTTGCCTCTGTTTGAAAATCTTCATTTTTATCCAAAAATTCTTTTAATTCAAGATATTTTTCTTTATATTCTTCGAAAAATTTCTTTGTAACCTTTTCAACATCAAATTGTTTTTCAATATCATCAAGTGTTATTTTTCTATCATCAATATCTAATAATTTTAATAAAAATTCTTGAGCAGTATGAATAGATTCATTTTCCCCAACTAAATATGAATATCTTTTTGCGGGAGTTAATTGTTCTTTGATTCCCTTATCACTAAAACTCAATTCTTTTTTAACAAATGATAATCGCCAAGAAGTTTCCTTATCGGAATAAAAAGCAACAAGTGAAGCATCTAAGTTATATTTTGATAATAATGTTGCAACAAAATTTCTCTGCATACTTCTCGCTTTAGTTGATGTGGTAGCATTTAATTTAATAATAAATATGCCGATATTATTCATTCCATCATAATAATTTGCAATAAACTTATAGTATTGAATGTTATTTTCATATTGTTTTGATAAGTTACTTATTTTTGATATATCTCTATTTAAATTACTTGAATCAAGATTCAATAAATCGACAATAAAATCAACGAATTTATTTTCATCAAATGCGTGTTTTAATAATTCTAAATATTCTTTATTTCTAATACTCATTTATACCACCTTAATTCATAAATAGTTCGGATAGAACAATTTCTTTTTGAACATTTTCTTCATCTTTTTTATTATTATTTGTTTCATAATATGTTTTTGGAATCATGTTTACAAATTCCTTATAGAAGGCAATCAAATCACTTTTACTCTTAACATTATTGGTCATAAGTTTATTTGCTTCTTTTAATATTTTAAATGGCAATTCACCATCTTGTAAGATTCTAATTGTTTCATGACATTTGTCAATTTCATCAATTGTCAAAATATCATTAAACTTTAATACATCTTTTAATGCAAGTATTAACTTATTAGCATTACTTTTTCCCTTTCTTTGATATACTTCATCAAATTCATTATTTGAATTGTTTTCGTAATCCTCAAAATATTTTTTATTTTTCTTTAATAAATCATAATATTTAGAGCTAATTTTATAAGAAACTTCATCTTTAGTAGTTTCAACCATTTTTATTGCTGAATCAAAATTGATTTCGTCACAATTTGAATCATTTGAAAGATAGAATTTTTTAATGTAACCCTTTCTAAAGAAAGTAAGTAATTCTGTATTTTCTCCAGTTCTTCCCACTTTTATTTTTTGTGGCAGTTTTTTAATTTTATCAAACAATTTTGGATTTTTATCTCTAATATCTCTAATAATTCTTAAATAATGCAATTCTGAATTTAATCCAGTTTCTTCATCGTCGTCTATTGTTGTCATTCTCTTAAATAATTCGTGAGTAGATATATTTTCTTCATCAGTTAAGAATTTAGAGTCTTCGCCTAAAATATCATGAAACATTTGAATTTTTGCAATAATATTTTCGCTTTGATGATTAATATCATCAGAATTTGATGTAGGAAAAAAATTATAAACATATATTTCTTTATGTTTTGTTCCAACACGGTTTATACGTCCAACTCTTTGCATTATACGAGTAGGATTCCATGGCAAATCATAGTTTATTATTACATTACTTCTATGTAAATTCATACCCTCAGCAAGGACATCAGTAGTAACTAACACGTCATAATCATCTCTAACATTTTCTTTATCAACATTTGGATCAAAATTATTTCTAATTTCATTTTTTATAGAATCGCTCATTGATCCTGTAAATAGTATTACATTTCTATTTAGTGAATTTTTAATATTATCACTTAAATAACTTGCCGTTTCTGCAGATTCAGTAAAAATAATAATTTTATTTGAAAGTTTTTTATCATTTTTTAATAAATCTAAAAAATAGTTTAATTTGCAATCATAATCTATTGAGTTCCATAATGTTTGCAATTCACGCAATATTCCTAAGTCAGTATATAAATCGTTAATAAACGATTCTTTAAATTGATCTGACTTAAAATGAAAAGCATTTCCTTTCTCCTTTTCTTCAAGTAATGTATCAATATCTTCTCTTTCTAAAAGGTCTTCAACATTTAGTTTTCTACTAATCCAAACATCTCCATCACCATACATTCTAATAAAATCTTCTAAGGATGTTATAAATCGTCCTAAAGTTTTTTCAAATGCATATTTTGAACTTTCTAATCTTTTAACAAGAGTTCCTTTCATGAAGCCACCCATATTTTTTTGTCCAACCAATAGTGAATTCATTTCATTTGTTAAATATGTCTCTTTAACATATGTTAATGGTTTATAACGAGAATACGTAAGGGTTTTAATTGATTCTATTGTTTTTTTAAAAATTGTTTCAGTTTTTTCATCAAATTCATATGTTTCTTTAATTGGATTTCCTACTTTCGGAAATGACAAGCCTTGTCTTTCTAAATCTTCTTTATAATTATTCATAATTTCTGTTCTAGTTCTTCTAATCATAACTTCTCTTAGAACTTTGTCACGTATTTTTTCAGAGGCATTTCTCATTTCTTCATAATATTCATCAGAGTTTTTTTGAAATTGATTAACTTTTTTTCTTAATCCAAAGAAAAAGTTATCGAGATTTCTTACACCAGGTATTGTAGAATTGGTTTTTGACTCAAATAAATACATTTGGTTCGCGATGTCAGTAATATAATTGTTTTGAGGTGTCGCAGTAATTAGAATTACTTTTTTGTTATAACAAATTTCATCTAGCATTCTATAAGAATCAGTTTCACCATTTCTAAATTTATGTGCCTCATCTATAAATATATATTTAGCTTCATGATAAATTTTTTGTTCACTTATTTTTTTTAATATTCCATTTGATTGAACGTTAAAATTTTGCACTCCAAATTCTCTTAAGACTTTATTCCAATAATCCATCAATACTGGTGGAACAATAAATAATTTACCACCCATTAATTCTTTAGCAAGTAAAGCACACATATACGTTTTGCCAAGACCAACAACATCTGATATAAATACTCCATTGTGCTTTTCAAGGATTCTTTTAGCCTGTATAACTGCATCCATTTGATATTGATATGGTTTAAATCCATCTATTACATAATCATTATTAAATTTAAATGTTTTATCATCATTTATTTCTTCTTTAAAATATTCATATAAGAATTTAAGATACATTTCATAAGGTGTAATATCGCTTTTTAACCATGTATCTTTTTCAATAGTATCTATGCATTCTTTACTCACATCTACTGAATCATTCCATAATTCTTCAAATTTTTTATAAGCAAATTCAACATCTCCACGTTGTTTTAACTCTACATTAAACTCTAAATTATTTTGTAGTCCGTTTGCTGAGAAATTACTAGAACCCGTAATAACTTTTCCATAGTCAGAACACTCATCATAATTTCTCATAATATATACTTTTGCATGAATAGGTTGTTTTGTATATACCTTTAATTCTAGTTTCCCGTTTTTAAGCATTTCAACAAACTTTTTAACTCCAGTTTCAACTTCTGCTGAATCTTCCGAGTTTTTAAATTCATCTTTTAGTTTTTCTTTATATACTTTTTTGCTATTATAAGCTGATGTACTTAATTCTGAAATTTGTTGTTGTGCTTCTTGATACATACTTAATACTTCTTTGTCTGTATTTATACCAATTAAAATTCTTGTTTTCCCAACATTTTCTAAAGAATCCTTTAACAAATAAAATCCACTTGCTCTAAAATATCCAACTAATACATCAAAAAATTGAGTATCTCTTTTTAATACTTTATTAAATCTATCATAGAGATTTCTTTCCGGTTCATTTGTAAAAAAAGTTAAATCATTACCCATACTAACACCACCTAATGATATAATTATATCATACTTTAGTAAAATTTCTTATCAGATATTGAAAATTCAACATAATTTTAATGAAAAAAATTATTTTTTATAAGTTTAAATTAGTAAATATTAAAAATTGTGAAAATGTTTTTTGTCTAGGGTAGAAGATATTTCCATCCACGATGGAAAATTTGTCTAACATAATATAAAGAATTAATATAATAAGAATATAAATATATTTAAATTAGTATAAATATTTAGATTAAAGTATAGAAAATATGTTATACTATTAATAGATTGATTTAATCAATATTGTTTCTATTTTTCGCAAATGACCCATGTCATTGCTCCATTGACGAATCTGTTCGAACTATTTAGTTTGAACTTGATATATAGAATCAATCGAAAGATTGATTTTTTGGTGTCTTACAAAGAAATCATCCTAAAGAAAGGATGGTGTTTATGATTAATATTATCAAGCAAGAAATACCTATTGATGAATCACTTAAAAAGAAATTAGAATTTATTTGCGATTTTTATAATACTACTCCTACATTTATAAATGGAAGTATTAGAAATCTAATTTGGTTTATGTTGAACCTCACAAAGTAATTATCAATAATATAATGTTTCTTGTTTTTAATTATTCTAATGATGTTTATATCAAAAACTTCGGTAATAAAATTAAAATCAATGAATTAGAAGATTATTTAAAGAAAATTGTGTGAATTACTGAAATATGTGCTATAATGGTTTTAGGAGGGATATAATAGAACAAGTATTAGAAAAATTAGATATGGCTATGAAAATACTAACTTTAGATTTAGTAAAATATAAAGGAGATATCCCAATGTATCAAAAAGCTCTAGTTACACTAGCTAAAGTTTATCAAGCATTTAATTCAGCTTATGATTTAGCAGCAACAGACAATAAAAATGTACCATATTATATTAAATATGCAGATATTGAAGGAATAAAGATATTATTAACAAATGCTGGTTATTTAGAGGAATCAAAAAAAGCTGGAAGACGTTAATAATTATAATTATAGTGATTAGTTGTTTATCAACTTTGCTATTAGGAGTTTTGAATAACCTATGTTATTGCTCCATAAGATAAAATCGTCGCACCAATGTGACGTTAATGATTAAGTTAACTAGTAATAGTTGATTTTTTTGTACGTTATTGCAAAGAAAGGTGTGATGTGATATGATTAAAATAATTAAGAAGAAAATCAATATGAGTGATGAACTCAAAGCCAAAATTAATTGGTCTTGCAAATTTAATAAGAAGTCCTTCAAATAATTGAAGGATACTTAAGGATTGTGGAACATACCAATTTAGCGTATGTAGAACCACATAAAGTAATTATTGGAGATAAGTTATACCTATTCTTCAATGAACAGAAACATTTTTATATAGGGAATTTAAAGAATAAAATCCCATTGTCTGAATTATCGGAGTACATAGCAAAGCATTAATGAATTGGTGAATTTATATACTCCCACAATATTGGTTGTGGTTGTTGCTACACATCAAAATACAAATCACATCCACAACCATTTCATAATCAACTCTGTATCTTTTAAAAGTGGTAAGAAATATAATAACAGTCTTACCAATATATCAAAGATAAGACTTATTTCTGATTCACCATGTTCGGAATACGGACTATCTGTTTTAGATGAAGATAATTTTTATAAAAGGACTTATACCAGAAGTATTTCAAATGATGAATATTACAAAACTCTTAAAGAAGATTTAGATAATGTAATTAGTTATTCAGTAACTTTAAAACAATTATTTGAGAGAATGAGATCATTAGGTTATAAAGTATATTCTCGTAATGGTGTAATAACTATTTATAGAGATGGTGAGAATAAAGTTAGGATAGAAAATGTATTTGGTGAAGAATATTCAAAAGAAAGACTAAACCAACGATTATATTTATCAAGACAAATTGCATTTAAACCTATGTCACAAAAATCTTTCTTTGAAGAATATTCTAGGACTAATAAACCCTATAAAGGAATATATGGATTATATTTATACTATTGCTATTTATTAGGAGTATTCCCAAAGAAACATCCTAAGCAATATCTTCCATATTCTATCAGAAAAGAAGTTTATAAATTAGAACAAACTTCACAACAAGTTAGATTTATGCATAAAAAGAATATTATTACTAAAGAAGATTTAGATAACTTTGTTAAAAATAACTCTAATGAATTAAGTAAATTAAAGGGTAAAAGAGAAAATCTTTGGAAAAGATATCATCGAGCAAAGACTGAAGATAAGAAAAATGAAATATTTGATGAAATAAATGATATACAACCTAAAATTAAGAAACTCTATAAGTATGATAAGTATTGTAAAGAAATAACAAAAAGAGCTGAAGGCATACAAAATAATCTTAATAATTTTGATAAAGATATCCAAAAAGAAAAAGACAATTCTAGGAGTTTATGACCTAGTTTTGTCTTTTTTATTTTTTTGGACCTTTTCCTGCTTCTTGTCTTCCATATCCATATTCTTCTAATAATTTGTCAAGATAATCTCCATATCTTTCTCTAATATATGAAAGTATTTCTTCTTGTCTTGCTTTAAAAACATCTTGACTCATATTTTTATCGTCAGTATTAAATGAAGAATTAAGATAATCGAAATATGCTTTATTTGCTCTTTCTAAGGCTTCTGTAGTACGATACTCTCTACCGTCTTTGCCAATGTAATATATCATTGAATCTTTTTTAGAAGTGTCAATCTTTTGACTATCCCAATATGCTTTATTTGCTGCTCTTACTTGATCCACAGTAGCATACTCTCTGCCATCAGCACCTTTATAATTAATACCTTTGCCATAATCAGTTCTATAATCAACTTTATTAGGATTGTTGTTATAAAACATTTCTCTTTCTTGTGAGTCAGTCAATCCATATTCTGGTTTTAATAAACCTTGTTCATCATACATATTATCTGCCATAGTTTTACCTCCTACCAAAATTATATCATATATTTTATTATTTAACAAATATTAGGTGTAGGCTGAGGATTTGCACCTCAAACTGCGCATCTATACAAACTTAATACACCATCAATAATAAATAATTTGGTTGCCTACATACACCGCAGTTTTTTACACCACTATTATTTTTTTATAATATTTTCCTCCATTTGATTCATTAACTTAATTATAACAACTATTAACAATAAAATTATTGAAATCCAAATAGGCAATATTAATGTCATTATTGAGGTAAAAGTATCAAGTATTGTAAGTATATTAATTAGATGATTTTAGACAAAAATCTAAAAACTTATTTAAATTAGTATTATTTCGTTTTTTTAAAGTATTTAGTAATTCTTTAATCTGAATTTCATCAGTTTTCTCATATCTTGGATCAGTTAGAAATAATTTAATATATTTTTTCCTTTTATCTCCTGTTTTTGTAAACGGAATTTTTGCCATTTCTAAAACTGATTCAAGTTCTGGAATGTTATATATAGGCACAATATATTTATATGCCCAATGTTCCTTAAACATTTCCTTATTAATAAAATCTTTTTTTTGGATATGGGAATAAAATCTATGTCTAGTCAGCACTGAATTTATACTCTCGTACAAATTCGTATGTGGGAAATTCCCACCCCCTTTTATTTTTTGAGATAAAATGTATTATTAATTATTCAACTTCCATTTTGGTGGATAAATATATTCTATTCTTTCTTTCTTAGGTACATAATGTTTTTTGATTTTAGTTCTATTTGATTTTAAATCAGGTAATGCTTGTCTACAATATTTATCTAATTCACAAAATATATTTTGACAATCAATAAGTTGTAATCGTCTATTACCAATTCTTTTAAAATCCAAATTAAGTCTTTTAAATTCTTCATCTTGATGTTCATACATATACCTAATTATATCTTCATTACTCATTTCACCTTTATCAATAAAACACTTTTTTATTCCACGTAGTGATCCAGGTCCAGCAACTGTAAATTCGTCTTCTTGCCAATTTACCACTTCACTATAATTAATATCAGTTACTAATTGATAAGCCATAAAGTTTCCGATTAATGGGTAACTTTTTATAATATTAAATGCTTCTTCCATAGTCTTACATTTAACTATTTTTTCTTGTATCCTATCTTCGTTAAACATTTTATTAAGTAGTACTAAATGATTATCATGCTTTCTGTCATATCCAAATGCTTTATTGGCACAACTAATATAAGCATCATTATATATTTTAACACCATTTGATATAGCATTTTCCAATACTTTGGAATAATCTTTTACATTAAATGTTTTTAAAGTAATATCTTCAAAATTATTTAATAATAATTCCCAAGTAGATTCTTTATTAAATAATTTAAATAATAGTATTCTAAACAACATATCTTCATCAGAATATTTTTTACCATTGTAGATAATATTTTTTAATAGATATTGACTAACTCTATCATTAACTCTATAACTATTACAAAATTTATATTCTTGTAAGATTTTATCGTTAGTCCACGGAGCAGATTCTCCATTTATTTTTTTCCAAAAAATATTTTGTCTTTCACAAGCAAAATACCAATATAAATCATATACTTCTTGTCTTTTCTTCATATATCTACCTCATACATTTTGGATCTCTTGAGTTAATACATCTTTTTAAAGTTAATACTTTATCCTCACTTTCAGTATAATTAGCAATTATCTTTTGTCCTATACAACCACTTTTACATATAGAGTATTGTTCACAAGTAGAACAAGAATTATCAGTATTAAATTTTCTAATATTGCTAAAATACTCTGAATTATACATTTCCATTAAGGAGTTTTCTCTTATATTTCCACTAATACCTAATTTAGTAAAATATTTAATAGAATCACACGGATAAGCTATTCCATCAAATCCAATTATCATTATTTCATCTGCTATTATACAAGGTGTATTTTCAATGCCAAGGATATTCCAAGGAGTACCTAATCTAATTTTATCTTTATCATTTGAGTTTAAATAAAGGTTTTTAATAGCTAATAATTCTTCTTTTGATAAGTCCATATCAGTTGTTCCTTTACCATGTGGAACAAACCTTAATAAACTAACTTTATCAAAATAACTTCTATTTTTAAATATTTTAATGGTCTCATTTACAACTTGTTCTAGTCTAGCAAAAGAATCTTTTGAGACAGTATAATGAAATCCTAATCTTGCATTATTGTTTTCAAATACTTTATCAAAGAATTCAGTTTTATCATAAACTGAAATATCTTCTTCATCAGATAGTGAATCAGCAAGTGAATAAACAATCTTATTTAATCCTAAATCAATTAATTGTCTATATTTATTTAAAGTTTCATCGGCTCTATATGCAAATGTATAAATAGTTGATTTCATTCCTAATTTTGAAGTTAATTCAACAAGTTCAAAAAGTCTATCATACATTAAAGGTTCTCCACCAGTAAAAACAATAGTATCAGCACCCATTAACTTTGCTTCATTAATTATTCTAGATACATCTTCAAAATCTAAAACCTTTAAATTACCAATACTACTAGTAGCATTACTAGAACAATGTTTACAATTTCTAGAACATTTATTAGTTAATTCAATTTTTACTTCTCGCAACATTTATATCATCTCCTGTTAAAGTATAAATAAATATTTTTTAAATTAAAGTTGGCTATTTAAGTAATCTTGTTAATATAGAAAATTTCCAATTTAATATTGCTTCTTCACAACAATGCTCATATTTTATAATTTTTATTTTAATTAGTGTATCATCAAATTTTTGATTATTATCAAATAGTTTCTTAATTTCCAAATATTCATTTCTAATATCGTTATCGTTAAGCATCGAACTGTCAAGTTGTTTTTGTATTAGATTTTTTATATCCTTTGCAATATATTCTCTTTTATCTGAATTATATAGTTCAACATATTTATACATTGTAAGGATTGCAAGATATTCGTCTTTCTTTATATCATTTAATTGTTGAAATATTCCAAATATAATTATCTGATAAAATGTAAAAAATATTGTCATTCTTTCGAAAAAATCAATAAAGTTTTCTGTAGGAAGATATATACTAGTAATTTTTGTTAATAAATATGAAATCCCAATCATTTCAGTCAAGTACAATATTACCTGAAAAATTTTTTTAGTTACTAAATAGTGTTTTTTTAACATTTTATCGCTTCCAATCTGTTCGACTCCAATACTCCAATTTTGCTAGAAATAAATCAATATTATAAAATATACCAAATTTTAAAAATATATAAGAGTCAAAAGTTTCTAATACATTATTCAAATATAAGTCTTGATACTTATCTAGAATGGTAATATCTTTTTTTGACAAAAAATGATGATCAGAATAGTGTAGGTTATTTCTGCATTTTCTATTTACGGAATAAAAACTATCGTTTATATCTCTTTTATTTTTTTCAAATATTTTATCTATGATGCTATTGGATATACTAACTTTTTTATCATTCCAAATCATTTCTATAATAATTGCTTTGGCTTTCATAATAAAATTTTTAAAATCAAAGTGTAATTTTCCAATATTAAATGAAATATTATCTTTAATTATATTATCAATAAACATAGTTGTCTTTATTAGTCCATATCTGTGTAATATATATAATTTTTCATTATTATTTATATTATCTTTTTTAAATAACTTATATGAAGAGTATGATTTTTTATTGATTTTGGATTCTGCAATTTTATTTATAAAACATTTAGATAATTCTTTCATTTCTTCTAATATTTTAACATATATATCTGGCATTAGAATTTCTAGCCACCTTGATGGTGTAGCCACTAAACCATCATACAATTCAAAGTTTTCCTTTTTATTTAAATCCCAATTTCTAAAATTTATGTCTAATAAATTCTCATCACTTAAATATAATACTATATCAAATATATTTGGATTAAAGTTAACTTCCATTTCTTTCATTATTCTAATAGTAGTTTTTGAATTAATAAAAGGACAATATTTTAAATTGTAATTTCTAAAATTTTCAATATCTTCTAGTGTAATATCTCTTTTTCCACTTAAACCACCATAATTAGATTTTATAGTTTCTTCTGCAAATATAGAAGAATAAAAAATTAAAAATGAACTTAATATTTCTTTCTGGCTATAATCAGTTATTTTTCTTTTTATTTCTAATATATATCCAAGCCAAAAAGCGTCATTCATAATTTCATTAAATATTTTAAACTCTTTGTCTTTTTCCATAAATTTGCTTAATTACTTATTGCTTTTAATATTTGTGGAATATACATTATTGCTATATCTGCACCTTTATCTAGTATAAATCCAAGTATCTTTTTAGCTTTATCCCATTTTTTAGTTTTACTATCTTTGCTTTTTTGTAATTCTACTATCTCATCTAATTTATTTAATAATTCTTTTTTATCCAAATCACTTAAATATGTATTTTCATCAATATTTGATTTTATATCTTCAATACTCATATTAAAATTAACATTATTTGTATTATTGTTATTATTTATATTAGATATAGTAATCCCAGAATTGTTCTGCTTATTATATAAATCAGGGTTGTCACTTCGATTTAGTAAATATTCTAATTTTGACTTTATTATTCTAATGTTTTCAATTTCATTAGTTTCATAACCTGGGACACTTGCGTATGAAATAATATTTTTATTAAAATCAGGATAATCCATTACATATTTTCCTAATAAAGCATTAACTTCTGAATGAGTAGCCATATTCTTATCAATGTATTCATCGCAAAGTTCAATATCTTTTCTAACCATTGTTTTAAATTTGCTCATATTGTACCTCCAAAAATTTTAATTACAATTATTATACTATAGAATAACAAATTTCTCCATACTCCCATTGAAATTTAATAGAATTTCATATATAATATTTTTAGAAAGAGAGCATTATGGTTCGTAAACTATAGCTTAATCGCTCCATAAGATAAAATCGTCGCACCAAGCGATGTTTAGATTTAAATCAATCATTTATGATTGATTTTTTTATCGTTTAAGAAAGATGTTAATGATATTATGATAAAAATAAAAATCATAAGATTACTAAACCATTTTTAAAATCAACATAATACATTTAACATCATAACATCTTAATAAGTTAAAAAAAGAACTAATTTTTTATTTTAGTTCTTTCTATCTTCAGCAAGTTTAGTAAAATCTTCTACTTGTGATTCATCAGGTTTCTTATTAAATTCAATTTTTTGTACCTTTTTAGTAGTCTTACCCACAGCATCTGTAGCAGTATATAAAATCCAATATTGATCTTTATTTTGTTCTTCATTTACTTCATGGTAAACTTTATGAGTAACAGTAACTCCAGGTTTATCATCAGTAACATCTAAATGATCATAATTAATATCCTCAATAGAATCAACATAATACACTGCATCATTAAATTTAATTGTAGGTGCTTTAATATCATCTTCATTATTAGTATCATTTAAATAATCTTTACCTACCGGATTAGCAACCCAACCCCATTTACCTTTTTCATATTCAACATGATACCAAAAGTTCCCATTATGATTTTCATAATCATCAACTTTATAAACTTTTCCTTTTTTAACCTCACCAAGTTCAGAACTATTTCTATCTGGTTCTTTTCTTACCTTTATATAGTCATTAACTATTTCAATATGCCAGCCTTCTTTAATCTTTTTAACTCTTGCATCTTCCATAACTCCTAAAATAAACTTAACAGCAAAAAAGCCAACTACTATTGCTATAAGAATACCAAATATAATTTTTAATTTTTTCACACTATCACTTCCTACACATAATTATACACAAAAACTTTTCATTTTACTAGTCCTATATTTTATGTTATAATTTAAATGGTGATTAATTTTATGAAAAAATATAAATATCAAAGACTTACTAAGGAAGAAAAAAAAGAAGCTAAAACTAAATTCTATGAAACAAAGCAAGGAGATCTTTTAAAACAAAGATTTAAAAGAATTCTTATTTATAGCATCATTCTAATTTTATTTGGTATTTACATGTTAATTGAAGCATACATAAAGAAAAATTCATATGCCCAATACATATATGGTACTATTCTAATAGTCTTTGGAATTGGTTTTCTAATATCTAGAAGTTATGTAATGATGAGAAAAGTAAATGAATACATTACTTCACCAAAAAACACTACTAAGAAAAAGTAGTGCTTTTTTATACTCTATCATCAAATTGTTCTATTTCATCAAGCTGATCTTCAACTAATGTTCTAAATCTTCTCTTATAAACTGCAACTTTTCTTCTTAAACTTTCTGCTTCTGACTCAATTCTTTCAGCTTTTTGTAAAGCATTATTAATAACTTTAGTTGCATTTCTCTTTGCATCTTCAATAATTACTTTAGATTCATCATAAGCTGCTTTCTTTATATTACTAGTTGATTCTTCTGCTACAAGAATAGCTCGATTTAAAGTTGCTTCAATATCTTTATAATGCTTAAGTTCCCCTTTTAAATTCTCAATTATCTCACAACTACTTTTAAGTTTTTGTAACATATTTTCATATTCAACAGTTACTTCCTTAACAAAATCATTAACTTCTTCTTTTTTATAGCCTTGAATACTTGTACTAAATTTATTTACCATAAGGCCACCACCTATATTACCAATCTAGTTCTTCATCTGTACTTTTACTTGGTTTTTCTGCATCATCTGTAATCTTACCTTGAACATTAACATTCTTAGGTGCCACTAAATAAATACCAACACCTATTTTTTGCATTGAACCACCTATTGCATAGATAACACCACTTAAAAAATCAATAATTCTCTTAGCTTGATCAGATGTAACTCTCTTTAAATTAACAACAACACTATTTCTATTTTTCAAATGATCAGCTATTTGTTGTGATTCAGAGTATGCACGAGGTTCAAGTAAAATCATCTTATTTCCAGTTTTATCAGCTTCTTTAACAGCATCTTCTTCAGAAATATTGTAATATGCATCTTCTGTACCATTTAAATTATCTATATCATCATCATCTTTGAAAATATTTTTTAAGCTAAATCCCATAATCGATTTCCTCCCTAGTCTACTATCCCATTTTATCAAACTTTTAAAATTTTTACAAGAGTTTTACACAATATTTTTCTTATTAATTAAATTATACTACAGAAAAAAGAATAAAGCCAGAGATTTTTCTCTAGCTTTATTCTTTTTAAATATTAATTTCTATAAAAATTAACTAATTTATATTCATTGTTCTTTAGTTCAAAAATGTAATTATATGTTTCCATAATTGAATATAAACTCTCATTATTATTTTCAATATATTCTTCATAACTTTCTAAAGTTATTCCAGTAAAACCGTCATAATCAGTTTTCCATATTTCATTTTTCATACTCTTAGCATCTTCATAGCTTTTATATAATTCAGTAATAGGTCCTACATCCGGATGATTAATCCAAATATACTTCATTTGTAAGATTATTTGATTATTTTTTTTGAAAAGTCCAACTATTTTTTGAGAAGCCGGCATAACAACATCTAAATCACAGCCGCCAGGATTATTAACATAAGACTGATTATTATGATTATATATATAATCATATCTGTATTCTTTACTATCTCTGTTTTGAACATAAGATATAAAAATATGAGTTTTCAAACTTTCATGATAAAAAGGTAATTCTGAAATTAAGCTTTGTGAATAGTAATTTTCTATCAAACTAGCATCAATTTCAGGTTCATCTAAATATTTAACATTTTTTGCTTTTTTATAAAGTTCGAAAGCAACTTGTACCTTTTCACCATTTTCAATTTCGCTTATTGAATGTTTATTCCAAAGAACATATAATTGAGAATTAATTACATCATTAATCTGATTTTTTATTTCATCAGTTATTTCAATATTTTCAATTTTTTCGATATTTTTTTCAGTATTTTCTGGCTTAGTTTCAATTACTGTTTCATTTGATTTTTCATTTTCAATTTCATCATCAATTAAATCATCGTGAGTTTTCTTTATAATTTCTTTTTGAAAGAAATTAGCCTTATAAACTTCTTTATTTCCAAAATTTAGAAAACTAAGACCCAACATAATACCTACTAAAACAATTAGTATTGTCACCCCTATTAAACTTATCAAATAACACTTTCTCACACTACTTTAGTTTCCTTTATAACTCAATCTTTTTACTAATAAATGGTACTAATTCATCAACTTTAATTATAATTTGTTCCATTGTATCTCTATCTCTAAGAGTTACAGTATCATTTTCAATGGTATTATCATCAATTGTAATAGCAAACGGTGTACCAATTGCATCACTTCTTCTATATCTTTTACCAATTGAACCAGATTCATCATATTGGCAATCAAAATGCTTACATAAAGTTGCATAAACATCATTTGCTTTACCAGCATGAACTTTTTTAATAAGTGGTAAAATAGTTACTTTATATGGAGCTAAAGCTGGATGAATTTTTAAAACTACTCTTTCTTCCCCTTCAACCATTTCTTTAGTATAACTATTCGTTAAAACTGCTAAAAGTAATCTATCAAGACCCACAGATGGTTCAACAACATATGGTAAATATTTTTCATTTGTTTCAGGATCCATATATCTTAAATCTGCACCTGAAGCATTTTGATGAACAGTTAAGTCATAATCAGTTCTATCAGCAATACCCCAAAGTTCACCCCATCCCATTGGGAACATAAATTCTATATCAGTTGTAGCTTTACTATAAAAAGATAATTCTTCTTTTTCATGGTCTCTAAATCTAAGATTATTACTATCCAAACCTAAAGTCTTTAAAAAGTCCATACAATAATTTTTCCAATAACCAAACCATTCCAAGTCAGTATCAGGCTTACAGAAAAATTCTAGTTCCATTTGTTCAAATTCACGAGTTCTGAAAATAAAGTTACCCGGAGTAATTTCATTTCTAAAAGCTTTACCAGTTTGACAAATACCAAATGGTACTTTAAGTCTCATACTTCTTTCAATATTTTTGAAATTAACAAAAATTCCTTGCGCAGTTTCTCCACGTAGATAAACAGTATTTTTAGTATCATCAGTTACCCCAATAGATGTTTCAAATAATAAGTTAAACTTTCTAATCGGCGTAAAATCGCTTTTACCACATACTGGACATGTAATATTGTTTTCTTTAATGAAGTTTTCTAATTTTTCATTATCCCAACCATCCCCAGTAACTTCACCATGAGTAAAATCTTCGATTAATTTATCAGCTCTGTGTCTTGCCTTACACTTCTTACAATCAATTAATGGATCTGCAAAAGAAGCAACATGACCAGATGCAACCCATACTTTTGGATTCATAATAATCGCTGCATCAAGACCAACATTATAAGGATTTTCTTGAATAAATTTCTTCTTCCAAGCTTTTCTTATATTTTCTTTTAAATTTGTACCAACTGGACCATAATCCCATGAATTAGCAAGTCCATTATATATTTCACTTCCTTGAAAAATAAAACCATATTGTTTACAATAGTTAACTAATTCTTCCATAGTTACCTTCATAAATAAATCACTCCTTTGATAAATATAATTATACCTAAATATATTAACAATTACAAGAAATATAAGACTAATTTTATTATTTTCAAAAGAAAAAAGACTAATTCTAGTCTATTTTTTCAATAGTTATAAATTAATAGCTTTATTTATACCTTCCATTCATAACATATTCCAAGTAATGATCAGCACAAAGAGGAATATATTCAACTTCATCATTAGCACCATCAATAACAACTTCTTTACCACTTGCACTATATTTTCCATTAACACGTCTAGCATTAAACATTGCTGCTTTTCCACATAAACAATTAACAGTTAATTCATGTTTTTCATCACTTCGAGCAAAAAGCTGCTGAGAGCCCTCAAATAAATCACCTTTAAAATTACTTTTAAGTCCATAACAAATAACAGAAATATTATATTTATGAGCAATAAACCACAACTGATTAATTTGTTCTCTACTTAAGAATTGTGCTTCATCAACTAAAATAAATTCAGCATACATAAACTTACTCATATACTTTTTACTAAGCAAATTAGCACTCTTGGGAATTAAAACATCTACTTTTATATTTTCTCCGATTCTATTTACTACTGTATTACTACCTTTAGTATCTACTTTAGGTTTCATAACCACTATATTAATCAAATACTTAGAATAATTATAATGGTCTTGCAATAACTTAGTTGTCTTTCCAACTGCCATTGTTCCATAATAAAATGTTAAATTTGCCATACTACCACCCTACATTAATTTTTTCAAAAAATCTTTACTATTTAAATAAAGTCCTGTATATCTTTCATAATACAAATCTAAATATTTATTTATAGTATTCTTAGTTAAATCATCAACTTTTATTTCTTTAATTGAATCAATATTTACATAATAATACATTCTTATCATTTTTATTACTTTTTTATCCACAATTATTTCATTAGTTAAACAATTTATACAAATATAACCGCCTTTATCAGCATCAAATGTAGCTATATTATTTTTACTTCCACATATAACACATTCATCCAAATTAAATAAAACACCTAAATATTCCAAATATTTAATTTCTAAAATATTAGTTAAAACTATCGGATCCAACCCATCTTCAAGTTTTAAAATGGTCTTTATAAAATCATCATATATATTTTCTATATCATTACTTTGCTTAACAACTTGACTAGTAAGTTCCGTTAAATACGCCAAAAAACTTACCAAAAGAATATCACTTTTGACAAGTTTAAAGGGATTAATTACATCAGCACTAACTAAAGTAGATAATTTGTTTTCTTTATACATTATGTTAAAATGACTATAACTTAGCTTCATCGTAGGTACTCTATATCTATTTTTTAAAGACTTAGCACCCTTACACATAATACCAATTACTCCATACTCTCTAGTTAAAACATTTATTATTTTACTAGACTCACCATATGGAATTTCACTTAAAACAAATCCATCTACTTCTAGCATATTTAATCCTTCTTTTCAGCTTCCTTATAACGTAAATAATCTTCTACTTTGCCACTTTCTTGGAACTTTTTCCATGCTTCTTCTTTATTCATTTTTATCACCTAATTATATATTGGGTGACATCTCTAAATTTTATTCATTATCTATAAAACCTAATTCAATTAAGTATTTTTCTTTATCTTTCCAATTTTTTATTGTTTTAACAAATAACTCAAGATAAACCTTTTTACCTGTAAGTTCTTCTTCAATTTCTTTTCTTGCAAGTGTACCTACAGTTTTAAGTCTACTACCATTTTTACCAATAATTATTCTCTTTATATTATCTCTATCCACAATTATATCAACATTAATATTTACAATATCTTTTCTTTCTTCATAAAGAGTTGTAAAACAAGTAATACTATGAGGAATTTCATCTTCTGTAACTTGAAGTAGTTTTTCTCTAACAAGTTCACTTACCATAAACTTAATACTACTTGATGTATAATATTCATCTGGAAAATATTTAACTTCATCATGTAAATAATTTTTAATAACACTTATTAAATGTTCAACATTATCATTTTTAAGCCCAGATGTTGGTACAACTTCCACAAAAGGATAAATATCTTTAAATTCATTAATAGTTCTAAATAATTTATCTGTACTTATTTCATCAATTTTATTAAGTACCAAAATAACCGGAACACTACTTCCCTTTAGATTATCCAAAATGAACATATCGCCTTTACCAATACCTGATGCAACATCAACTACAAATAATATAAGGTCAACATCTTTTGATGAAGCAAGCGCTTCTTTATTTAAAACTTTACCAAGTCTATTTATTGGTTTATGTATCCCTGGGGTATCCACAAAAACTATCTGAGAATCACTATCATTATATATTCCTTGAATAATGTTTCTTGTTGTACCAGAAACATTACTTGTAATAGCAACCTTTCTATTTATAATAGCATTAATGAGAGTACTTTTACCAACATTTGGTCTACCTATAATACTTACAAACCCGCTTCTCATAAACACCTCTAAAATAGTGCAATAATCTTAGGAATAAAGATAAAACAACAAATAATAAATACCATAATGCTACTTACAAATGCTGCTGCACTACCACAATCTTTAGCAACTTTAGCAAGTGGATGAATTTCCTTAGTAACTAAATCAACTGTTGCTTCAATTGCGGTATTTAAAAGTTCGACTGCTAAAACTATAACTAAAGCTATAACAATTATCGCCCATTGAATAAAGCTTATTTGTAAAGCAAAACCTAAAATTACAATTATTATTGTACACATAGCATGAAGCCATAAACTTTGTTCATTTTGATAAGCATTAACTAAACCATCAACTGAATATTTAATACTATTTAAAAATCTTTTAAAACTCATTTTCTTATGCTTTTCTTGTTTCTTCAAACTCATTTAATACCAACTCCTGACGACTAAACATTTCTTTTTCTTCTTTTTCACCTAAAGTATGATCATAACCTAGCAAATGAAGTATGCCATGAACTACTAAAAATGAAAGTTCTCTTGTTTCGCTATGTCCATACTCTTTAGCTTGCTCCTTCATTTTAGGAATACTTACAAATATTTCTCCAAGCATTCTTATATCACATTCTACAGTTTCATTATCTTCATAAGCAAATGATAAAACATCCGTAGTTCTATCAATGCCTCTGTAAGTTTTATTAAGTTCATGCATCTTCTCATCATCAATAAATATTATTGTAAATACTGCATTTTCAACATGTTCCATTTCCAAACATTTATCAATTATCTTAGGTAAATAATCACATTTTACTTCTTCATTAAATTCATTTATTATTTCATAGTGATTCAAAATGCTAACACCCCCATCACCTTAAGTATATATAATACCATAATTATTAATAAAATAAAACATATAATGTTAATTAATCCTTCTTTTTGTAATGCTTTTGGCAAATGATTATGAATAGCAGCAAGTCCAATATAAAGAAGATAACCAATAACACAACCCAAAACATTTAAAATTATGTCATCAACATCAAAGCTTCTTCCAATATTCAGTTGCACAAATTCAACTGTTGAAGATACCACTAAAGATATCAAAAACGGAGCCATAACTGTCTTAGGTTTTATATACATTGATACAATTAAACCAAAAACCACAAATGCTAAAATATTACCAACAACATTATATATAAACAAACTACTACCAACTTTATATCTAAATATTTCTGTAAAAGGCACTAAATTATAACCACTACCTTCATTAAGTTCTACTTTAGTAAGAAGTTGAAATAACAAAAATAGATAAACTATTGAAAGTATTCCAAAAAATTCTTTATAAAAAGCTCCCTTTTCTTTATGTGCTCTTAAGTAAAAAAATCTCATACTAACTAAAGTAACAATAAATATAACAAGTACTGGCCAATTATCATTTAAAACTGCCCTTATGGTATTTAGAAACATACTAATCAATCCTTTTCAATCTCTATTTCTTTTTGAGTACTTATAAGTTCTTTGACAACCACAAATACCTCTATATCCATTGTACTATTATTTTTAACTTTTTTCAAAACTTTTTTATCAATTATTGTATCTTTTTTAGTTAATTTTTTCTCTACAGTTTGAATTACCTTTTCTATGCCAACATTTAAAGCTTCTTCTTCGCTATATTCTTTCTCTATTTTTTTGACACTTACTTGCTTATCAAGATATAAACCAAAATTAAACACTTTAAGTAAAGTTTTATAATTACTTTCAAAACTATCTAATCTATTTTTAAGTATTTCATGTTTTGTTCCATCATATTCCCAGACTAAATTATATCTTTTTTTCTTCTCTTTCTCATATTCATCATATTTAAAAGGAATACTTGCACTACCTGTATACCAAGTCGTAGCATAAACTTCACCCGCTGCACAAGTATATCTTTTATCTTCTTCATTATATTTAACTACTCCACTAATTAGTGTATTTCCTTCTCTAACATAATCATTTATTAAAACTAAAACATCACCATTTTCTACTTTAATATCACTAATAACTCCGTTTTTCTTAGCAACAACATCACAAACTTTATCACTTTTACTTGTATCAGTAATAATTCTCTCTTCTATTTTAACACTTAAAACCATACCCTTAACTTCAAACTCAATCCAATCAAGTTTATCAGGGTATTTATCAAGAATACTTTGCTTTATTTCTTCAAGCTTTTTATAACTTTTCTTAAAACTTAAAACCTTTATTCCATAACTATCTAGTTCATCTTTGATAAGTTCTCTAATATTACTATTTTCATGGACAATATTTATTTTAACAATTAAATTTTTTAAACAAAGAAAAACAAGTAAACCTACCACTAAACTAATTACAAATATTTTTTCTTTCTTTATATTTTCAATTAATTTATTAATTCCAGTATTTCTTACAATCTTAAATTTATAACTAATAATATACTTACTTATTTTTTCATAATCTTTTTTTGTAACTTTTAAATAAAGAACTTTTTCTATATATTTAACTTCATATATTTTAATTGATAAACTTTCTATTTTTCTAATCAATCTATAATAATTATCACATTTACTACTTATCCACACTATATTTTTATTCATAAGTAATACCTACATTCTTTATTACACCTTTAATAAGTATTTCATTTGGCATCATTTTAGTTATAAACAAATCTTCACCTTTTATTTCTAAACTAAATTTATCCATTTTTAAAACAATTAGTTTACTAGTTAAACTAACTAAATCTTTATAATTAAAAACGTGAATATAAGTATCATAAATAGATATAAAATAATCTTTATCATATAAAAAATTAATAAGGGTATCTTTAATATGCATAAGCTTCACCTTATTAATTATATGATTGTTACAGCTTTTTAATCTTCATGAATTTATTAAATTTGATATTTTATACAATTGCGAAAACGTTTACTAAGAATAACAAGTTTTAGCATCTCCATTAGAGCTTTGTGCATTAACTTCCTTATAACTATAATTTTCAACTATTGATACTGTAATGTCACTTATTACATTACAATCAGAATCACTAATAGAACTATCCGTGCTAAGTATTCCCCCAGTTATGTATACTCCCTTTCTTCCTCTAAATTCATAACCATCTACATTATATTCGCTATTTATCCATTCTTCCCATGTCATTCCTGGCTTAGCATAATATGTTTTATTTTTTATTTTAAATATAATTGTGGATATAATATCAAAATATACATAACATTTATCTGATACATTACCACTCATAAGTACAACTTTCTTTTCATTATCCCAGGAAAGTTCTCCCCCATTTTCACATTTTGATAATTCTGAGTTAAAAATATATCCTTCTGTTGGCCAACTATCTCTTGTGGTCATTTCATAATTTCCAGAATTTGCTTTAGTTTCAAGCATCATAGATACACTATTTAAATGAGTATCTTTTTTCTTAATATTACTACTTTCTTCCTTAAAAATATCTTTTTCTTTACTTTCTTTTGCTAAAAAGAAGCTAATACCTGATAATAACACTATCCCTAATACTATCAATAATTTAATGTGTTTTTTCATAAATAACCATCCTTTTTATTACAATACTTTAATAACACGTAACTTATTTTAAGTTATGTAACATTATTATAACTTATTTTAAGTTATAAATCAATAACTTGTTTTAAGTTATGATATTGTTTTAATGGTGATATAATTATGAACAGATTAAAAGAACTACGTGAAGATAAAGACCTATTTCAAAAAGACATTGCTAAATATCTAAATATGAGCCAAACCGGATATTCTCAATATGAAACAGAAACTAATGACATACCCACTGAAGTATTAAAAAACGTAGCTGACTTCTATGATACAAGCATAGATTATTTACTATATAGAACAGATGAACGTAAACCATATCCAAAATCAATATTATCAAAAAATAATTTAAAATAAGTACTGAAATATTACAATTCAGTATTTTTTTATAAAAAAAAAAAAAAAGAACGCCTCCGTCCCTTTTAAATCCACTTTGAAATATAAATAACTCTTGTTGTATATTCTTCATAATTATCAAAAATCTTAATAATTGAATGAATAATTTCTTTTAAAATGTCTTTAGCATCTTTTTTAATTCTAATTTGAACTATTTGTTTTTGCATTTCTTTTCTAAATAAATAATCATCTATATATTTACTAACTACTTTATCCAAGTTAATAACACTTTCAACATCATCAGGATTATTTATATCAATTCTAAAAATATATTCTTGATAAAGTTTAATTAACTTTTTAGATATAATATCATCTTCATAAGGGCTAAATTCTATTATTTTATAAAAATTTGGACATAAACCAATAATTTGTTTATTTGTGTACATACCATCACCATCTTTATTGTTAACTTAAGTGTACTACATTTATAAATATTTGTAAATACCTAAAATAAATGTTATAATAAATTTATAATGGAGGTACAAAAATGACTAAAAGAAGAAAAATGAAAAAAGGTGTTTACTACATCATAATACTAATTATTATAATAATCGGAGGAATTATATTTGGTAATAAAAAATACAAAGAATATAAATACCATCAAACCTATGAATATAAACTATTAGAACATGGATATAAAACTGAAGAAGTAAATAAAATACTAAATAATTTTAGTGAAAAAGATTATAACTATTTTCTAAATAATGAAGTAAATGAAAATTACTTAAAGTTAATGGAAGAAAAATATTTTTTAAAAAAGAATTTTTATAAATACATTGATTATATGAATCAAAACAAAAAGTTGGATTTAAGTACCATAGTTAGAAATATAAATATCCATTTAGATAATAAGTTTTATGAAGTTGAATTTAATACTGATACAAACAAAGATACAAGTATGCTAGTAAATAAATATTATTTACTTGGAAGTGACTATGAACCAAATGACTTAGTAACAATATCTCAAACATACGCATGGGGAGATAAAGGAAGTCAAAGAACTAGAAAAGTAACTTATGATGCATTTTTAGAAATGTGGAATAGTGCAAAAGAAGAACAAGGATATTACTTAATGATTAGTTCTTCATATAGGTCATATAGTGAGCAAGAAATTGTTTATAATAATTACAAAAATACTCGAGGACAAAAATATGCTGACAGTATAGCCGCAAGACCAGGCTCATCAGAACATCAAACTGGACTTACTCTTGATATATTTAGTAAATCAAACAGTAATAAAAACACATTTAAAGACACAGAAACTGCCAAATGGCTAGCAGATAATTGTTACAGATTTGGATTTATTCTAAGATATCCCGAAGACTTAGTAAAAGTAACTGGTTATAACTATGAATCATGGCACTTTAGATATGTAGGAAAAGAAATAGCAAAATATATTCATGAAAACAACATTTCATTCGAAGAATATTATGCTTATTTCATAGAAAAATGAGTTTAGTTTAAAATCTAAGCTCATTTTAATTTTATCCTAGATAAATGTTTTTCATCATTTTCGAAAAAAGTAGGATTAAGTTCAAGTTCAACATTTGGAATATTTCCTATTATCCTTTTAGTTTGTCTTATAACCTTAAAAATTTCCATATCTATAAGTGGTTCAATCATTTCCATATAAATTTCATTTGTAGTCTTTTTATCATTAAATCTATTATAAATAACTCCAAAATCTGCAAGAGTTTTTGAACCATTCATTGTCAAAAAATAAAGCAAAGTTTGAAAATCTACACCACTTAATTTATGTTTACATGAAGAAGCAATATCTTGCATAATATGTTCTTTTTCAAGTTCTAGTTTTAACGTATCAAGCATCATTTCTAAAAAATAAGTAATATCGCAACTTTCTTTAGCATCTTTAATTACTCTATCATATTTAGAACCTTTAAAACTAATGCCACGATTAAATATTATATAAGGATATGCTTGTTTTTTTAGTAAATACCACATAGCCATAGTTCTACTCGTTCTACCATTAACATCAAAATAAGGATGAATATAAACAAAATAAAAATGCATAATTTGTGATTTAATATATTCATCTATTTGTGATAAATCTTGAGTTTCATTAACAAAAGCAAAATAATAAGACATAAGTTTTTCAATATTTTGGTAATCAGCACCTTCCGACAAATCCATATCTAATCTTCCATTTTGAAGTATATAAACTGCTTTTTCTCTATATAAAGGCCCCATATTTTCTCTATCATATTCACACAAAAGATTTTCACTTAAAATTTGATATAACTCATGAAGATGTTCTGCATCCATTTTTCGGTGATGTAAAATATAATAATATCCATGATAAAGATTTAAAATTCTTTGTTTAATTTCAGCATCTTTTATAGTATCAATCTTTCTTTTAATAACAGCTTCAATTAATTCTAAATCATCACCATAACCTTCAACTAAATTATTAGCTTTAAGTTCATGTGAATACATCATTTTTCTAGCAAAAGCTAAATTATTCATACTTTTATCCCATTCTAAAAATTCTTCAAGTTCATCTTTAGATTTTTGAAGTGGTTCACTTCTATAATAAAATCTTGGTCCATTTTCTTTAGGTAATTCTAAATAATTTCTTTTTTGCATAAACATCCCCCTAAAAGTGTTAATTATTATACAATTTTTAAATTACTTAGTCAATTGAAATTTCACAGAAAAATTTCTAGTTATACCCATGCCTGTGTTTGGATGATTGTGTGTATAAGATAAATCAACTAAGTAGCATGATACTAAAATAGTACACATAGCAATTTTAATATATTTAGGAATTTTTTTATAAACAGTATCTAAAAGTGGTGCAAAAATATAAGTAAAGCCAAAACCACCTAGCCCAAATAAAATTAAGCCTTCAAGACATATTCTCCCATTAATATTTAAAAAATAACCACTATAATCCCAATATTTCAAATGTTTAACATATTCTAAATACATACTAGTACCATATTCGACAATTCCACATAAAGTAAAGGCTAAAATAAATAAAAGCCAAGGTTTATCTCTATATTTTTTAAGCAAAAGTAAAATTAATACTCCACCCCAACCATAGACTGGAAGCCATGGACCATACATAGTGCCTCGATTAATAAATCTTCCTAATTTTATAAACTCTAAAAACACTTCCCAAAACCATCCAAAACAAGCGAATGTAAAGAAAAATAAAATATAAGTAATAAAATCATAATCTTTATTATAGTCAATTTTTATTGATTTTTTATTCTTAATATAAGGATATTCCCTATAAACTGGTACATTTATATTTAATTTCTCATCATTAAGTAAATCAAAATTATATTTATTTCTAAGTTTCATATAATATTCAGCAAAAATAAAATTTTTATAAGCATCAGAATAAAATATTGAACTAATATTAAAAGAAAAAATACTAAGAATATCCCATCCAATTAGTGATAAATCCATTTTAAATAATTCTAATTTTTCCCCAACAGTTAGTTTCTTAGATAACAAAAAGGCATCTTTTCTTTTTATATTTGGATTTTCTGCCAGAATATAAGGTATCATACGATACTCATAATACTTAATAAAACCTCCAACAATAGTAAAAGACCAAAGAATTTGATAGATAAATTTATTAAATAAGATAAAAGCAATATGAAAAGTCTTTTTCATCTTATAAGGAAATAATATTCTTTCCATTTTTGTTTCATAATATCTTCTCTTTTCAAGAAAAAAACGGTTTTTGCCAACTTCAATTACTTTAAAGAAAAGCCAATTAATCCCCCACAAAATAAGACTACTAATTATAATTATTACACCGGCACTAATTTTATTACCAAGTATTAATTTATTTATACCATTAAAAAGTGTTGTAACTATATTACCATTATTTAAAGTTTCATTAATTAGATATGATAAAACACCATATTTGTAATTTTTTTGAATTTTCTCTTGTATATTTTTATTAAAATCATAATCAAAAATTTTATTTTCAGGAATCTTTAAATTTGAATCATTGGTAATTTTACTAATAATATTCGTAGTTAAAGAAAAATCAGTGAAATTTTTAGTTGTGTAAGTAATTCCGCTAGAAAGAATAATTGCTGTTATAAAAGTAACAATAATATTCCTAAAATAGTGAATTTTCAAATTCTTTCGAGCTTCGTTTTTCAAAAACTTTCTTTCATTCATACGCACACATCCACTTCAAAGTTTTTATTGAAAATATTATACTATGAAGATTAAAAGATGTAAATATTAATTAAAGGCAATTTCTGTATCAATGTTATCATCTAAAATAGCTATTATTAAAAATATAATACCACTTATAAGGATTAGAAAAGAACCTACGAAAGACGCATAACGCAAAACAATTTTTTTCTTAGAATCTAATGAAGTTAATTCCCTGACATCATCATAAGAGTCAATTGTAAAATAATAATAGATAAAAAGTAATATGGTAAAAATTAAAATCATTAAAGCCTGATATTCTTTTTTTGAATTTTCATTTTTATTAATTATAAAATCTTTTTCTTTACTATTAGCATACCAACTTAAAACAATTATACCAATGTAAATTATCCAGATATAGTTTTCAACTTTAATATCCTTTAACCGATTTAAATCTTCATTCATAATTTAATTATATTAAAAAAAAGAAAATAATTTAAATTTGTTTATTTTCTTCTTTAGGAATTTCTTTTAGAATATCATTAAGCTTTATATCAATTTTATCAAATAATAAGGAAATATCACTTTCATTTATTACAAAAGTTGTTTCACGATTGCGAAGCTTTCCTTTGTTTTCACCTGTGTAATATGGATATAATTTAAGATCAACAGCAATTTTACCTTCTTCAATTAAATCAATAAAGTTTTCAAAAGATTTTAATTGGTATAAATTAATATTTGCATATTTAAAATAATCAGTATTATTTTCTTTCAAAGTCATTTTCCAAGCATGAATTATTGCAAGACATGATAGTTTAGTGGTAAGTCTTAATTCAAGCTCATCAAAAGACCATGACATATCATTGTAAACAGGAACTTTATTCCAATTGTTATACATAAGAAGTTCTACACACCTCTTAAGCCGATTAACCTTTAGCTTAAATGCATATTTTCTATGTGTATTAGAAAATTTTGTAGAGTTTATAAAATCATATAATTCACGTTCTCCTTCATTTCGAGTTCTTTTCCAAGAACACTTTTCATAAAGTTCATTCATCACATTAGGTCTATTGTCAAGTACTGCACTAAATAACCTAAGTGGATAATTACTTGTACAGAGTTTAGTTTTTAATTCAATTCCGTAATAGTCTGGTAAAGCTTTTGAATCCTCCTTTTTTCCAAGTAAATATTCAAGCGTCATACCTGCAGCACTCGTACCTTTACCTTGGCTCTTTACCCAACCTTTACATTGGATTAAATAAAACTCAATTAGTAATTTTTTAATATTTTCATCTAATTTTTGCTTCATAGTTAGTTATTATAGCACGTCAAATATGCAAAATTTGTTGTTTTTTGTCGCAGGTGTCAAATTTTATAAATTTTTTAGTAATTTTAATCATTTTTTTATAAAAAATTAAGATTTTAAAGAAAAAACAGGAAAAATTTCTTTAAAAATATGAAAATAATAAAAAAGTTTGTACAAAATATTGACTTTAATAGAAAAAATGTAATATAATGTTATTGCACCTGAAGTAATACGCGCCCATAGCTCAACTGGATAGAGCGTTAGACTACGGATCTAAAGGTTGGGGGTTCGAATCCCTTTGGGCGTACCAATTTTTATTGTTATTCCCGAGAAGTAGCACAATTTGGTAGTGCACTAGGTTTGGGACCTAGGGGTTGCAGGTTCAAATCCTGTCTTCTCGACCAGATTTGAAACAAAAAACTAGGCATGTCCTAGTTTTTTTCATGCAACCCCTAGGTTCTTTAAAAGGGCAATTTTTAAACATATTAAATAAAATTAAATATATATATGCCTTTATTTTATATATGTAAAATAATACAGTTTTTACACACTATCTCCCCAAATTTTATGACGACAGAGAGAAAATTACTAAAAATTAGATAAAATTTATAAAAATTACTTGCATTTGCGTCTGCCTTCTGGTATAATCTTAATTGTCATCAGGACATGGGCGCTTAACTCAGTTGGTTAGAGTGTCTGCCTTACAAGCAGGATGTCATAGGTTCGAGTCCTATAGCGCCCACCATTTTATTTAATATATTTTGTTTGCCGACATAGCGTAACTGGCAGCGCAACTGACTTGTAATCAGTAGGTTGGGAGTTCGACTCTCTCTGTCGGCACCATTTTTTTGGGGAGATAGCGAAGTGGTCAAACGCGGCAGACTGTAAATCTGTTCCTTCGGGTTCCATAGTTCAAATCTATGTCTCCCCACCATTTATTATAATATATTGCCTCGTAGCCAAGTGGTAAGGCATCAGACTTTGACTCTGACATTCCGCCGGTTCGAATCCTGCCGAGGCAGCCATTTTATATTTTAGTTTTATTGGTTCGTTAGCTCAGTAGGTAGAGCATTTGACTTTTAATCAAAGGGTCCTGGGTTCGAATCCCAGACGAGCCACCATTTAAAAATCAAAAGTCCATACGGACTTTTTTTTATGGTTGCTCGTCCCCTTTGATTAAAAATAATAAAAAAAGTCAAGCAATTTATTCTTGACTAATTTCACCATCTAAACTAAAACTTTTAGCATCTGTAATTTTAACTGGCACAATTTTACCAATTAAATCATTTCCACCAACAATATTGACTAATTTCATTGTTTCGGTATAACCATAAACCTTACTATTATCTTTTTCACTAATACCATTTACTAAAACATCAACAATTTTTCCTACCAGCTTTTGATTACTTTCTAAAGAATATTTATTTACAAGATTATTTAGTTCTTGCAATCTTTTTTCTTTAACTTTCATAGAAATTTTATCTTCCATTCTAGCTGCGGCCGTACCTTCTCTTGGTGAAAAAATAAATGTATATGCACCATCAAACTTACAATAATTTACAATATCTAAAGTTTTCTCAAAATCCTCATCAGTTTCATTTGGAAATCCAACAATAATATCCGTAGTAATAGCCACATTCTTAACTTTACTTTTAATTTGGTCAAAAAGCTTTTTATATTCATCAATTGTATATTTTCTATTCATTTTTCTAAGAATATCATCACTACCAGATTGAATTGGCAAATGAACATAAGGCATTACATTATCATACTTAGCAATGACATCAACCATTTTATCAGTAAAATTCCATGGATGTGAAGTTACAAATCTTATTCTTGGAATGCCTATTTTTGCCACTTCTTCCAAAAGTGTTGCAAAATCATAACCCAAATTCAAATCTTTTCCATACGCATTAACATTTTGTCCAAGCAAAGTAACTTCCATATAACCTTGATTTTTCAAATCACGTACTTCTTCAAGAACTTCTTCCATCTTACGACTTCTTTCCCTACCACGAGTGAAAGGAACAATACAATATGTACAAAATTTATCACAACCATAAATAATATTTATCCACGCACTGATTTTAGAATCTCTATTATATTTTACATTTTCAAAAACAACATCGCTATTAGAATAAACTTCAATATTTTGAATCTTTTTCTTATTTGCTTCTTCAATTAAATTTGGAAGCTCATTTAAATTATGAGTTCCAATAATTATATCAATATATTTATGCCTATTATGTATTTCTTCAATTTCATTAGGTTTTTGCATTAAACATCCAGCAACAGCAATAATTAAATCTGGTTTTTCTTTCTTTAGATGTTTACATCTTCCCAGATAACCAAAAACCTTATCCTTAGCATTTTCTCTAATTGCACACGTATTAAGAACAACTATATCCGCAAGCTCCAATTCATCAACAGCTTCATATCCTAAACTTTCCAAATAATATTTAATTTCTTCAGAATCGTGGACATTCATTTGACATCCATAAGTTCTCAAAAAATATTTTTTCCCTTTATAAATTGGCTTAATATCCATTTCCAATTTTTCTTCTCTAACTAAAACTTTTTTTCTGTCTGCAGCAACAGCCAAATTAGGTATATTCATAAAATAACTTCCCTTCGAAACATTATTTTACCATAATAATCAAATTAATGAAAGGAATTTTGATTAATTAATAGGAATATAGTTATGAGAAAGTGATAAGTACAAAATAATAAATAATAAATTAACCAAAACCCGCTTTCAATTAACCATTTTAACATCATTTTTTTATATTTCAAGCCTTTCGACAAAACATGTCATAAAGCGACCCACTAAAAGAAACAAGTTTACATTTATATACAAAAAACAAGAAAACTATTTTACATTTTCTTGTCATTAATAAATTTTATAATTTTAATAGAATTATTTAGGTGCTATAACTTCTAATCCTCCCATATATGGTTGAAGAACTTTAGGAACTTTTATACTTCCATCTTTTTGATAATTATTTTCCACTAAAGCAATTAGTCCTCTCGGAGTAGCAACACAAGTATTATTCAATGTATGAAGGAAATAATTTTCTTTTTCACCTTTAACTCTTATCCCTAATCTTCTAGCTTGAGCATCACCTAAATTAGAGCAAGAGCCAACTTCAAAGTACTTCTTTTGTCTAGGACTCCAAGCTTCTATATCACAAGATTTAACCTTCAAATCAGCTAAATCACCACTACAACATTCAAGTTGTCTAACAGGAACATCCATATTTCTAAAGATTTCTACAGTATATTTCCACATTTTATTATACCAATCCATAGATTCTTCAGGTTCACAAAGTATTATCATTTCTTGTTTTTCAAATTGATGTACGCGATAAAGACCTCGTTCTTCAAGCCCATGTGAGCCTCCCTCTTTTCTAAAACATGGTGAATAAGAAGTCATTCTAATTGGAAGTTCTTCTTTTTTAATCATTTGACCTTGAAACTTTCCAATCATTGAATGTTCACTTGTACCAATAAGATATAAGTCTTCACCTTCAATTTTATACATCATGGCTTCCATTTCAGGAAAAGACATAACACCAGTAACAACACTACTATGAATCATAAATGGTGGAATACAATAAGTAAAACCTTTATTAATCATATAATCGCGGGCATAAGCCAGCATTGCTTCATGAAGTCTTGCAATATCACCAGTCAAATAATAAAAACCTTCTCCACTTGTTCTTCCAGCAGATTCCTTATCCATTCCATTTACACCAGCTATTATATCAGCATGATAAGGAATTTCATAATCTGGAACAACTGGTTCACCAAATTTTTCAACTTCAACATTTTCACTATCATCTTTACCGATAGGCACACTTGCATCAATTATATTTGGAATAACCATCATTCTATCTTTGATTTCCTTAGATAGTCTTTCTTCTTTTTCTTCACATTCAGCTATTTCATTATTAATATTTCCAACTTCTAGTTTAATTTTTTCTGCTTCATCTTTTTTGCCATCACGCATAAGACTACCAATTGATGCACTCAAATCATTTCTTTTACTTCTAAGTTCATCAACTTTCATCTTACATTCACGATATGTCTTATCATATTCGTAAACTTCATCAACAAGTCCAAGTTTTTCATCTTGAAATTTTTTCTTAATATTTTCTTTTACTAAATCCCTATTTTCTCTTATTAATTTAATATCTATCATTCTTTTCCCTCCAAAACAAAAAGAATAGCCCAAAGAAGTCAATTAGACGGTGCCATTCTTTATTTAACTTAAGTATGATAACGGTTTCAACCGGGGCTTTCACCCAACTCCAAAGGTAGATTTCATTATTTCCACTTCCTCTTTTTCACCAACCAAGAGTTCTCTACATAATTTTCATAATTACTTATCCTTTTTCTTCGTTTTTACAAAACTAATATACCACAAATTATTTATTAATGCTAGCTTTTTTAATAATTTTCTGCTTTTAATTCAAAGAAACTCTTTGGATGACCACAAATTGGACAAACTTCAGGAGCATCTTTACCAACCACGATATGACCGCAATTACGACAAATCCAAATACATTCTCCATCTTTACTAAATACTAGTTTTTCATCAATATTCTTTAAAAGTTTACGATATCTTTCTTCATGTGCCTTTTCAATTTTAGCTACACCTTCAAATAAAAATGCAATTCTATCAAAACCTTCTTCACGAGCTACCTTAGCAAATTCAGCATACATATCTGTCCATTCATAGTTTTCTCCATTTGCAGCATCTTCCAAATTTTCTTGAGTACCAGGTACACTTCCTCCGTGTAATTCTTTAAACCACATTTTAGCATGTTCTTTTTCATTATTTGCAGTTTCTTCAAAGATAGCAGCTATTTGTTCATAACCATCTTTTCTAGCTTTTGATGCATAATAAGTGTACTTATTTCTAGCTTGACTTTCTCCAGCAAAAGCTGCCATTAAATTAGCTTCAGTTCTACTTCCTTTTAATTCCATAATTATCCTCCTTCTGGCAATCCTCACAAATGCCCTTTAGAACTATTTCATAATCATCAACCGAATTTCCATTATATTCTTTAAGCTTAGGAATTTCCAAATCAAAGACATCAATTATTTTAAGACATTTTTTACAAATAAAGTGATAATGTGGAATAATTTTATCATAATGTTTTACTCCATCAACCATTATTACTTGTATAGCACCTTCATTTTCTAAACTCCCTAAATTACGATAAACAGTCCCCAAACTAATATTAGGTATGCTCATTCTAGCAAGTTTATAAACTCCAAATGCATCTAAATGACTATCACTATTATTTACAATATCTAAAACTATTTTTCTTTGCTTTGTATTTTTCATAACATCTCCTAAATAGTAATGATTACTACTTAATTATATCACACCATAATTTAAAAATCAATGCATAATTGATTAATTTTTCCATATATTTAACTAGAAAGGAATGGTAATAATGGAAATTCTAAAGGTTTCATCAAAATCTAACCCAAGCAAAGTAGCTGGTGCCATTGCCAACATTTATCGTGAACAAAAGGAAGTTGAAATTCAAACTGTTGGTGCAGGTTCACTAAATCAAGCTATTAAAGCTATTGCCATCTGTCGAGGTTTCGTGGCCCCAACTGGCGATAACTTAGTGGTCATCCCAGCATTTAATGACATAATAATAAATGGTGAACAAAAAACAGCTATCAAACTTATTATTACAAACAAATAACGGACCTTTAATCCGTTATTTTATTTTAAGTGAAATTACAATTGGGTCAAATAATTCAAGCATTCCATGTATAAGGAAGAAATAACCAAGAACCAAAACTTGTATATCATTTTCATAATATAAATTCATCGTAGTAAGAAGCCCAGTTAAGATAAACAAAATTAAACATATTACTTCAAATATCCACATCTTATTTTTTCTGTCATTATAATAATCACCTTTTTTAAGCTTAATAAGTGATAACAAAATTATCCAAATAAGTAAACATAAAGCTAAATACCATGGAACTTTATTAATATCTAAATACATAGCAACACCAAAAACTACCATAGATGCTAAACTTGTAAAAAGCCCTTCATAATCACCACTTTTACATGTAAGCACAAACTTAATCATATTAAGAGCAGCATACACACCAAGGACTCCCAAAAATATAATTTTCACTTTCACAAAATGAAAAAGTGGAAACAAAAGCATAACACTTCCACAAATAATTAAAAACACAGATGTAATTAAATCAACTAATTGTTTTTTCTTCATAAGATTCTACCTCCACCCTAATTATAGCACAAAAAAGAGAATAAAAACATTATTTTCCATTCTCTATTATATTTTTTATCATTAAAGCCGTATTTTCAACACCTAAAGTATCCACATTCACAGCCAAATCATAATTACTTACATCGTTCCATTTTTGATTAGTATAATATTCATAGTGTATTGCTCTTCTTTTATTAACCTTATTTATTTCATTTTTAGCCTTTTCCGCATCAATTCCATAATATTTAGTAACTCTATCAATTTTTTTGTCCATGCTACTATATAAGAAAACATTATATACATCATTTCTGTCTTTTAAAATATAATCTGCACACCTTCCTATAATAATACAAGGCTTCATAGCTAGATTTTTAATAACCTTACTTTCACATAAATAAATATTATCATCATTATTATAATATATATTAAAATCATTTTTTATCTGTTCATTTTCTTTAATATATTCTATATCTAATCCACTTTCCCTAGCAGTATCAACAATTATTTCTTTATCATAACAAGGAATACCAAGTTTTTCCGCTAAAAGTTTACCAACATATCTTCCCCCAGAACCATACTCACGAGATATAGTTATAACCATTGGCTTAATAAATGCAACATCAACTTCTGATATATTTTTTATTTCTGAAATACTAACCTTATTTTTTCTTTCAAAAGTCATGAATATAGCAATTATACACGCTATAACGTCAGCAACTAATGCTGCCCAAAGCATTCCAACAATTCCAAACATTTTAGCAAGTACAACTAGTGCAGGAATAAACAAAACAACATCTCTCATTACTGAAATAAACATTGACTTAAAAGATTTACCTATTGCCTGTAAATAAATACTACAAGTTTTAGTTATACACGTAAGTGTAATACCAGATAAATAAATTCTAAAACAATATAAAGCATATTCATTATAAAGCTTACTTTCATTACCAAATATATTTATAACTGCTTGGGGAAATACTTGAAAAACTATAAAAGCTATAACGCCAACAAATAAATTAGTTCTGATTATCAAATTAAATGTTTCTTTAACCCGTTTTTTATTACCGGCACCATAATTAAATCCAATAATAGGTTGACCTCCGATAGATGTACCAATAACTAGGGCAATAACAATTCCAAATACTTTCATAACAATTCCAATAGCTGAAAGTGGAATATCAGCACCATACTTAGATAAACTACCATATTTAACAACTAAATTATTACAAACTGCAATAACGAGCACTATAGATATTTGAGTAATAAAGCTTGACACACCAAGTAGAGCTTCCCTTTTAATAACTTCTTTATCAGGCTTTAAACTATCTTTGGATAATTTAAACTTTTTTGATTTTTTAAAATACAATACTGTAAGAATAAACGTTACAATTTGGCCAACAATTGTCGCAATCGCAGCTCCCTTTATTCCCATACCTAAAGCAAATATTGCAATTGGATCTAAAATAATATTTAAGATAGCACCACTTAAAGTTGCAATCATTGCATATCTTGGACTTCCATCAGCTCTAATTATTCCATTAAGACCTTGTCCAATTACATAAAAAGGTATTCCGATTAGTATAACAGTTAAATAATCATTAGCAAAATCAAAACTAGCTTCAGTAACACCAAATAATTTTAAAATATTACTTTTGAATACAAAACCAAATATAGTAAGAACTAAGGATACTAAAACAAGTGTAACCACAGCATTACCAATACTTTTAGAAACCTTTTTATCATCTTTACTTCCCAAAGATAAACTAAAAAGTGCTGATGCTCCATCTCCAAGCAAAAGTGCTAAAGCCAGAGCAATCACAGTAAATGGATAAACAACATTCGTCGCAGTATTACCAAGATACCCAACTCCCCAACCAATAAATATTTGGTCAACTATGTTATACAAAGCACCAACTAACATAGAAATAATACAAGGAATAGAAAAATTAAGTAGTAATTTACTAATTTTTTCTTTACCCAAATCATAATTTTTCAAAAAAATCACCCTTTCATGTGCAAAAAATAAGTAACATAAGCCTGGACTTACGTTACTTAAAACCACACAGCAAAAACAATTATAACACAAAAATTTTTATTATGTAAGTAAAAATTTTATAAATTTCTCTTTATTAACTGATTTAACTCAACAGCATATTCCATCGGAAGTTCTTCTTTAAATTCATCTATAAAACCAAGTACTATAAGCTCAGTTGCTCTCTCTTCAGGAATACCTCTGCTCATTAAGTAAAATAACACATCATCACTAATTTTAGAAACAGTTGCTTCGTGCTCAATATTACTAGATACATTACCAACAGCATTCACAGGTATTGTATCACTCATCGATTTATCATCAAGTATCAAGCTATCACATTTAACCATTGCTTCACTATTTATTGCACTTTTTTTAATATCAACTTTTCCACGATATGTAGCATTTCCACCAGAACCTGCTATACTTTTAGAAACAATATTACTTTTTGTATTCTTTCCAATATGTATCATTCGAGCACCACTATCTTGTTCTTGATTAGATTTAGCAACACTTATTGTAATACATGTTCCACTAGAATTATCACCTTTTAATACACAACAAGGATATTTCATCGTAACTTTAGAACCAATATTACCATCAATCCATTCCATTACGCCATTATCATCCACTACAGCTCTTTTAGTAACTAAATTATACACATTTGTAGCCCAATTTTGCACCGTAGAATATCTACATTTAGCATTTTTACCAACATATATTTCCACAATTGCGGCATGTAAACTAGACTCACTATAACTAGGTGCTGTACAACCTTCCACATAATGAAGTGAAGAATTATCATCAACAATAATAAGTGTCCTTTCAAATTGTCCCATATTTTTACTATTAATTCTAAAATAACTTTGAAGTGGCCTATCAAGCACTGTATTTTTAGGAACATAAATAAAAGAACCACCACTAAATACCGCCGCATTTAAGGCAGCAAATTTATTTTCAGTGAAAGACACAATTTTACCAAAATACTTTTTAACTAAATCAGGATATCTTTTAATAGCATCTTCAATTGATGTAAAAATAACATGTTTCTTTTCCAGTTCATCAATCATATTATGATAAATTACTTCACTTTCATATTGAACACCCATGCCTCCAAAATGTTTTTCACTTTCTAAAACCCCAACACTATCAAGTTCATCAACTACAGGTTTTAAAATATTATTCCAATTATTTTCAAGTTTTTTATCAGCATCATTGCTCTTATAATAAATAACATCATCAAAATTAAGATTAATTTCTGGTCCAAACTTAGGCATATCTTGACTCACAAAAGACCTATATCCATTTAATCTATAATCTAAAACCCAAGACTCTTCATCTTTTATTTCAGATATTTTTCTTACGCTTGCTTCACTTAATCCAACTATTTCCATCTTACTTACCTACTTCATCTAATATTTTAACAGCACTTTTACTTGAAAGAAGAGCACAATTTTTTCTAGCAGGTTGCAAATAAATTTCATCAAAAGCATTAAGTTCACCAAGTACTTCAGGATCATAATCTTCTTCATTTATCATATTTTGATAATTTTTAATTATATCCCTTGCTTCATCAACACTTTTACCAATTAAACTTTTAACAATAATACTCGTACTACTTGTACATATTGCACAAGCTTCACCATCAAAACAAGCATCAACAACTTTTCCATCTTCAATTTTCATCATTAAATCAATATTATCTATGCATGAACTACTTCTAGTATTAGCTTTTTTGTAACTTTCATCTTCTACCAAAACTCTATTCGTAGGATTTTGATAATTATCAAGTATTATTTCTCTTTTAGTTTCTTTATCCATTGTATGCCTCCTTCAAATTATCCATAAATTCTTTAACTATAACGTTTTCTCTGTCACCATCACCAAGTAATAAGCCTTTCATAAGTAACCTAATTGCATCTTCCTCACTTATACCTCTACTTTCTAAATAAAACATTTTATCTTTACTAAATTCTCCAATATAAGCTGCATGATTTGAAAAAGTATCATAATTTCTAATAAGCAAATTAGGTTTAATAACACTTTCTCCATCCTTTAAATTAATTATTTGATTTTCTTGATTGCATATACACTTATCCATATCTTTAGGTACTAAACCTGTTACATTAAATTCTAACTTTTTATCCCCAGTATTAACGCCATGACATATAATTTTACTTTCTGTATTGCTTGACATATGATTAACATCTATTTTACACATATTATCATTATTACTTATAATACTAAGATGATATACAACCTTAGCATTTTCTCCATTTAAATTAATTTTTATATTTACACTTTTATCCACAACATAATGATATATTTCTAAACTTTCATCTTTATTTATATCAAATACACCATCATTATTTATATATATAACTTTATTCATTATAACCTACTTGTTCAGTTTCAATTGCTAAAGACATATCCCCAGTTTTAACAATCTTACCATCTTTCATAATATGAACATAATCGGGCTTAATCATTTCAAGTATTCTTGGATAATGTGTAATAATAAGTATCGATATATCTGGATTTTCCCTTTTATATTCATTTATATTTTCAGCAACAATTTTTAAAGAGTCCACATCAAGTCCAGAATCTATTTCATCTAATATAATAAGTTTAGGCTTTAATATTTTAATTTGTAAAACTTCATTTTTCTTTTTTTCTCCCCCAGAAAATCCAGCATTTACATGTCTATGTATCATATCACGAGAAAACTTTAAATCATCTAAAGATTTATTAACATCACTTATAAATTTAAAATAATCTATATGTTTACCAGTTTGTTCTTCATAAGCATTTTTTAAAAATTCACTATTTGTAACACCATCTACTACAGTTGGGTCTTGCATAGCTAAAAAAATACCAAGTTTTGCTCTTTCATCAACACTCAAATCATTTATTTTTACACCATTAAATACTATTTCTCCATCATTTACTTCAAATAAAAAATGTCCCATTATAGCCTTAGAAAGTGTAGATTTTCCTGTACCATTTGGTCCCATTATAGCATGAACTTCACCATCACCAATTTCCAAAGAAAGACCATCTAATATTTTTTTATCCTCATTTTTTAAACTAACAACTAAATTCTTTATACTTAACATAATTACCACCTTACTTATTAATTTTTTCAACCAAAGTTATTACTTCATCTATTATATCTAATTTATCATTTTTCACATTATCAACCATACATGTTTTCATATGACTTTTAAGCATATTATTTCCAAGACTTTTTAAAGAATGCATTGATGCCGATAGTTGCATAATAATATCACTACAATATCTATCATCTTCTACCATTTGTTTTATTCCTCTTATTTGGCCTTCAATTACATTTAGTCTTTTTATTATATTTTGCTTTTCTTCTTCACATCTATGTTTATTTTTCTTACACATTTTACATACTTCATGCACAAATATCACCTAACACATATTATACACCCCCACAGGGTATATTGTAAAGAATTTACTTGCACAACATACCATATTATTATATAATTAGGTTAAGCCGCTATAGTATAATGGTATTACAAATCCATGGTAAGGATTAAATCAGTGTTCAATTCACTGTTGCGGCACCATTAGAAATTAAAGCTTGTAAAGAGCTCATTAAAGAGAAAAGTAACGCAAACTTTTCTTTTTCATAGAATAAAATGGTGAATTAATTATGTATACTTTGAAAAAACTTCCATTTACTTTTTATGAACTTGAACCATTCATAGATACCCACACCATCGGACTTCACTACCACAAGCATCAAGATTATTATCTAAAAGCCCTCAATAAAATATTAGAAAAATACAATTTTAACTACCAAATTGAAGATTTATATAATCATTTAGATGAAATAAAAGATGAGGATAAAAATGATGTAATATTTTATCTCGGAGGTGTTATAAATCATGACTTATACTGGGAAACAATTAATCCAAATAACAAAGAAAAACCAAAAGGCAAACTACTTGATGACATAAATAAAAAATATGGTTCAATGAATAATTTCTGGAATGAATTTAAAAATTTAACCACTAATTTAGAAGGTTCCGGTTATGTATTTTTAATCAAAGATAAAAATAATAACATTGATTTAATGACTACTTCTAATCAAGATAACCCAAGATTATATGGTTACACTCCATTGCTTACTTTGGATCTCTGGGAACATGCTTATTATTTAAATTATGAAAATGATAAGTTAAAATACTTTGATAATTTTAAAACAATTGTAAATTTCAATTATGCTAATAAATTATTCAACTGAAAAAAGGAAGCTCACACTTCCTAATTTTTATATCTTTCTTTAACTAATTCTTTATTTTCTTTTGAATAACCCACTAAAACATCTGGAACTCTATTAATAATATTTTGATATAATTCATCAAAAGCAGCTTTACTTTTTTTACTCATTGCATTAACTAAAGCAATTACATTTGTTTTCTTATCATTTGTAATTACATAAAGACTTTTATTAGTGGCTATACCTCTTTGTTTTGTAATAAATGGATATATCCAAACAATATCTTTTAGTTCAATAAGTTTCACTCCACTACCATAACTTAAAATATAATTATCAGTTAAATATACATGACACTCTTTACTATGAATATCACTTCCATTTCTTATATCACTTTCTACTTTTTCAAGTTCCCTTCCATATTCTAAAATCATCTTTTTACATTTTTTATTTCTAACAAAATATGTAATTATTAAGGCAATACCACTTAGTGAAAATATTCCAAATAATATTAAAGACGAAATAGCTTGTTCACTATTTTTCCAAGAAGTATCTAAGTAAACTTCACCTACTGTAGATTTCAAAGTATCTATTGAATAAGTATTACCATCTTCATCAGTTAAAAATTCTTGTAAATACTTATATATTTCTGTATCACTTTTCACTGTATAACCATAAATAGTAACTACATCAGGTTTATTCATTTCAGTATCATCTAAAGTATATTCTTGTATTTTACGTAATTTTTCAAAATTTTCATTATCAAGCATTACAACATGAGGATTATTATCCTCATCAAAAGCTAAATAATAATCACGTTTTTTATTATCCACAGTTTCAGTTGCAAAAGCACTATCAAGTAAACTAACATTTACTTTAGCATAAACACCTTCACTAGTTTTATTACTAAGTTTTACAAACTCAGTATTTGCCTCATCAAAATACAAAAGTAAACCAAGTCCCATAAAGAAAACAAATAAAATAATACCCATAACAAGTAAACTTTTCTTTGCTTTCAAATTCTTATAAAATTCTTCCATCTTCAAACTCACTCCCGATTTAATTATATATGTTTATTCTTCTAATGTAAACATTATTTATAAAATTTAACTCTAAAAGTAGTCTTATTATTCCTACTTTCCACTCTAATAATTCCATTATCTTTTTCAATTATTTCTTTTGCTAAAGAAAGCCCTATTCCAAAATTATTTTCATCATTATTTTTCTTATAAAATCTATCAAATATATGATGCATATCTTCTTTACTTATTTCTTCTCCATAATTTATAACTTCCAAACTTACATATATACCATTATAAGTATAATTTATATATACATCACTATTTTCATTACTATATTCTATAGCATTTTTAACTATATTTGTTATTGCTTCACATTCCCATTTATAATCACCAACAAAAATTACATCACTTTTACCCTTTACATGAATATTTACATTTTTAAGTTCTCTTAAGATATCAACATTTTTCAATACATCAAATACTAATTCTTTAACTACTATTTTGTTTTTTTCAAACTTAACAACATTAGCATCAAGTCTTGATAACTTAAGCATAGCATAAATCAAAAAGTTAATATTTTCAATTTGCTTTCTAATATCCACCAAATACTCATGTCTTTTTTCTTCGCTTACATTTTCTTCCAAAAGAGTATCAATCATAAGAGTAATTCCTGTAAGGGGCGTCTTTAACTGATGAGAAATATTAGCTAAATTATCTTTTATTTTAAGTTTATCATCATATTCTCTTGCATACATTTCTTTTAAACACACTGTGGTAGTATAAATTTCATTTTTAAGAATTGACAAATCACCTTCCACATTATCAATTATTTCTAAATCATATATACCTTCATTTATTCTTTTTAAATAATTAGTAATATCTTCAATATTCTTTCTATATTTTCTCTTTTTAAAATAATATCCTATTCCACAAACTATCCCAAATATACCAAAAATACTTATATTTATAATTAAATTTTTATAATATACATAGTCTAAACTTTTTATATAACTTATATCACTTTCTGTAAACCCATACTTTTTTAATGTATCACTACTATTTCTCCTTTTACTTGAAGACACAATCTTAACCAAGTCCTCACTTTTTACTTCGGGATATTTAGTAAGAACAACCTCTATTATTTCACTTGTTACTCCATTTACTTCATGAGCATACTTTTTATAAGATAAATAATTACAAACAAATACTAAAATTAAAAGAGTTACAAACCATAAACTATATTTTTTCATAAATCCACCCTATAACCAATACCTTTAATTGTTTTAATAAAATTATCATTACCTATTTTTTCTCTTATTCTTTTTATGTAAACACTCAAAGTATTATCATTAACAAATTTACCAGATGCATCCCAAATTCTATCTATAATTACATCTCTAGTAACTAGTCTTCCACTATTTTCTAAAAGCAAAAATAATATTTTTAACTCTAAACCAGTTAATTCAACTTCTATATTATTAGCGTACACTTTGTAGGCATCCATATCAAAACTAATATTCTCAAATGTTTTAATATTATTTTTCTTATTTCTTTTAATAATATTATTTATCCTTGATAAAAGCTCTTTAGACCTAAAAGGTTTTATTATATAATCTTGTACACCCAAGTCAATTGCTTTAACTACATCATCTTCTTCATCTTTAGCACTTAAAACTAAAGCTGGAACATTTACATATTGTTTAAAAAAATCTAATCCATTTCCATCCGGAAGCATAACATCAAGTATAACTAAATCAAAAGCATCATTAATTTTTTCTTTTGCTTCTTTAATATTTCTAGCAACATCAACATTATAATCATGTTCTTCAAGCAAAAAACTTATTGCTTTTATTATCATTTCATTATCTTCAACTAAAAGTATTTTCACCTAAAACACCTCACATATATAATACCATATTTTAAGAAAAATTAGGTCAATCGAACCTAATTTTTATATATTTTCATCCTTAATAGTATCAATTATATTTTCACTTTTTGTTTTTCTTAAAGCAAAATACATAATCAAACTAACAAGAATATAGACAACAAATATCGCTATTAAAATAGCTTGCCATGGAAATATAAAACCATAATCACTACCATTTGCAAATGCTTTATAAATAGCAAATGAACCTAATAAACCTAAAGGAATACCAATAATTAATGCTTTCGTAGAATACATAATTGACTCTAAGTTAATCATTTTATTAAATTCATTTTTAGTCATACCAATAGACTTAAGCATAGCAAACTCTCTTCTTCTTAAATTCATATTAGTGCTTATTGTATTAATAATATTAGTAACACCAATTAAACTAATAACAATAATAAAACCATACAAGAATATTGCTACTAAAGTAATTAAACTTCTTTGAGCCTTAGCTTCTGTTTCAATATTAAACAAACTATAATTATTAATATTTTCATCAAGTAAATATTCTTTAATTAAACTTTCTAATTTTTCACAATCAGAAGATTTAATATATAAACTTCTTGAATCAGTAGCATTTACATTATAATTAGATACAATATAATCATAAAATTCATCACTTACTATAATTGTTGGAGTTTCACTATATACCTTTTGAAATCCCATTAGTGAGTTATCAATTCTCTTTAAAATTTCTATATTTAAATCTTTATTATTAATAGAACCTGTTACTGTTTTAAATTTATTTAAATCTAATAAATTTACTTCCTTATAATTTTTACTACCTTCTTGATAAAAAATATTTTTATCAATTAATAAACCCTTATAATCAAAATTAGTATCACTTATTTTATTTTCTTTAAGTATTCTTTCAAACTCTTCTTCACCTACAGACATAATTCTAAGAGATAAATCTTTAACTCCACCAAAGTACTCTAATACATCTTCATTATAATATTTTTTATAATCAAATATCATACTCATACTTCTAATTATACTATATCTACTAACATTATCCATTTTTATTATATCATTAATTATTTTTTTAGATTCTTCTTCATTAGTATCCCTAAGATAAAGCTGAATATCATAATTAGCATCTTGATAATACTGATTTGTTAATTTAAAGCCATAACTTAAAAATGATGATAAAGAAATAAATACAGCAACACTTATTACAATTGATATAATCGTAGTTCTATTTCTTTTTTTATTTCTCTTTAAATTTTTATAGGCAATATCTCCCCCAACACCAAATAATTTATCAACTATTTTAGATGACTTAATTTTTTTACTATTAATTTTTATTTCATTGTTATTTCTAATCGCTTCAATCGGTGCAATTTTACTACTCTTTTTAGCTGCTCTAACCACAGACAAATAAATTGTAACTACTCCAAGTATAATGCTTAAAATAACTGGCCAAATAGATATACTAAATACAAATTTAACATCGTTAAAATTACCAATATAATTAATTATAATAACAAGTATATAATCCGCAAATATTCCTGATAATATACCTAAAGGAATACCAATTAGACCTAGGATAAAGCCTTCATGTAAGACATTTTTCTTAATTTGTTTACTTGTTGCTCCAATACTTGAAAGCATACCATACATCTTTTTCTTCTCTTGATTAGCAATATCAAAACTATTTTTTATAACAAACACACTTGTAAGTATTATAATACCTATTACTACACCCGCAACAGCATATAACATATTCATTGTTCTATCACTTAAACTAGCTCCACTCCATCTTAAAAGCTCATCATTTAAAGTAATATTATATTTATTTAGATCATTATCATTTGCTATATTATTTATATATTCTTTATAATATTTAGCATCTTTAAATAATAAAGATACATTTATATTATCACTTACTTTATCTATTTTAGTAATTAATGTATAACCTGGAGCACTATATCCTTCAATATTATAATTTAATCTTTCCGTAATACCTACAATTTTATATTCATGTTTACTTGTATCAGTTATATATTCATGGCAAAGATCAGTTTCTCCTTCTTCCACATAATATGGATTACTTTGATTAAGAATAGTCCCATCAGTGCATACTCTTTTACCAATATCTAAACTAATTGTATCACCTATTTTTACTTTAGCACTATTTTTAAAAGGTACACTTACTATTATTTCTTTATTATTCTCTGGAAGTCTTCCAGAAACTAGTTTTAATGTTGTATTATCAAAAGCTGATTTTGTATATCCCACAACATAAGCATAAGGTTTATATTTATTTATATTATCCACTTTAGCATAACCAAAAGACTCACTTAAATACATACTCTTTACATGACTATTATTTGTAAAATATTTCAAATCTTTTTTACTTACATTTTCAATTGTTAAATGTCTATTTCCTCCATCTGTAATAGCTATATTTACTAAAGTTGCCTGAAATGATGTAACCATACCAGCTACTGCACAAATTAAAGCAACAGACAAAACTATACCTACTATTGTTACTATTGTTCTTTTTTTATTAAGCTTTAAATTCTTAATTGTTAATTCGTTTAATATATTCATAATTAATTCCTAACATCACTAACTATTTTTCCATCTTCAATAGTAATAACTCTATTTGCTTCTTGAGCAATTGAAGCATCATGTGTAATAACAATAATAGTTTGATTATATTTTTTATTAGATTCTTTTAACAAAGCAACAATTTCATCACTTGCTTTTGAATCTAAATTACCCGTAGGTTCATCTGCTAAAACTAAAGCTGGATTATTAATTATAGCTCTTCCAATAGAAACTCTTTGTTGTTGTCCACCAGAAAGTTCATTTGGTAAATGACTTCTTCTTTTAGATAAACCTAAAGTATCAATAATTTCATTAAGTCTATCACGTCTTACATTTTTACCATCTAATTTACATGGAAGCACAATATTTTCTTCCACGTTCAAAATGGGTATTAAATTATAAAATTGATAAATAAGACCAACTTGTCTTCTCCTAAATATTGCAAGTGCATCATTATTCATATTATAAATATCAACCCCATCAATAAATACTTTACCAGATGTAGGTCTATCAACACCCCCAAGTAAATGTAAAAGTGTAGATTTACCACTACCACTGGCTCCAACAATAGCAACAAAATCCCCTTTTTCCACACTAAAACTTATATTATCAACAGCATTAATAGTTGTATTACCATTTTTATAAGTTTTAACCAAATTTTCAACTTTTAATATTTCCATATATAATCTTCCCTTCAAAATAAATATATGACATATTTATGACTCTAAAGTGACTATTTATATATTTTGTCCATTTTCTTCTATTTTACCTATTTTTTCAATTAATTCATTATACTTATCTAAATATTCATCATTTTCAAAAACAATAGTATCATCTTCAATATTCCATTTATCTTTATTCTTACTTAAAAATTTAAATATATTTTTCATATCATTTATCAAGCTTACATAAATATCTCTTGCCTCACTAATATCTTTTTTCAAAATATCATAAGTTTCACTATCAATCATCAATTCCTTATAATAATCTTTATAGTAGCTATCAGCACTATCTATATAAGTCATTATTTTATCTTCATTAAATAACTTTTCTAAAGTTTCATTAATAGTATCCACTTTATTTTCTAAAGTTCTTAAAGTCACCAAAGTTTCTACAAAATCTTTACCATCTTCTTTAAAATTATCAATGGTAAATAGATTTTCAACACTTTCATCACTATAAATATTAATTAATTTTCTAGTTTCATCAACAAAATCTTTAAAATAATTTTTAACAGCTTTTTCAACTACTACAAAGTCACCAGAAGTAACATTATTTTTAAGTTTTTTATCAATATTATTACTAAATATACCTTCATTTTCTATTATATTATCTATACTATAAATTTCATTTTTTAATTGTTTTAAACTTTTTTCATCTTGATTTACTAAAAATATACCCATAATAAATAAAGAAAATAATAAACAACCAATTATAGTTATACCAATAACTAGTTTCTTCTTCATAAAAATACACCTCTATCCTAGTCTACCATTTTAACCAAAAATTAACAATATATTTTTAAAAAAAGTATCCACAATATAAATGGAAGGTGATAAAAAATGAACAATGTGCCAAATATGATATCCACTAAAGATGCATCTTATTTAAAAGACATGTTTAACTGGAATATTATTGCACTAAAAAAATTTAATGTTTATAACGAATATATAAACGATAAAGAAATAACAAACATAGTAAAAAAACTCATAACAATGCATGAAGCTAATTGCGAAGAAATATTAAATATTCTAGGAAGTGATATAAATGAATAATAAAGAATTTATGATGGATATACTTGAAACAGAAAAAAGTATGTCAGTAAATATGACTTATGCTTTAAATGAAGCTAGCTCAAAACATCTTTATGACAAATATTTTAAAATGTTTAAAGAAATTAACAAAGTAACTAAAGATGTATTTTCTCTAGCTTATAGTAAAGGTTTCTATAAGTTAGAACAAGAAACACCTAAAAAGATAAATAATGCTTATAAAACGTTATCTCAAGAATTAGATTAGATAAAATCATGTTTTCAAAAAGAGAAACTTACATAAAACATTAGAGTATCCCTAAGTGGATGTTTTAATGTTTTTTTATAATAAATTTCAAAAAAATTTCAAATATTTAATATAACAAGATACCCATAAAACCTAGGTAAAAACTACGTTTTTAAAATAATTGTCGAACTATGTCGACCGATTTTTCTTCACTTTTTTTGTATAGTGAACTTAGAATAGAGTCTTATATGAAGGGAGAAAATTTTATGACAAATGAAATTAAAGAAAAAACATTTTATGGATTTAATTATGACAAAATGTTTAAGGCTATATTCGTCGGAGAAGATAAGAAAAGAACTGATTTACTATGTGAACTTTTAAGTGAATGTTTAGAAACAAAAGTTGATAGAATAATAAAGTTTATTCCGATTGAACTAAATGCCCGAAGAAAAAAAAGGTATAAAAGAGTTGATTTACTTCTTGAAGCTGGAAAACGTAAAATTAATCTAGAACTCAATTCTACTTATAATGAAGAAGATAAAATAAGAAATATGAATTATTATTTTTCTTTCTGTAGTCAATACACTATCGCCGGAGAAAAATATGATATTGAGTCAGAATTTATACATATCTCTCTCAATTATAATGTAAGGAAGGATACACCATTAATAAAATGTTATACCATATATGATAAAAGCCACGAGGAAGAACTTGATCCAAGGTTTAAATATTATGAAATTAATGTTGAAAAGTTTGCTAAACTCTGGTATGATAATGACATAGAAAGCGTTATGAAAGCACCGATTTTAACTATGATAGGTATAAAGGATGAAGAAGAATTAGAAAAATATTCTAAGAAAATGAATAACGCTATCATTAAGGAGAGTGTTGATAATTTGAAAAGATTAAATAATGATGCTGCTTTTGTTTATGGTTTAACACCAGAAGAAGATGAAATGTTAGTTAGAAATACCAGAGATGAATTAGTTCGTAGAGAGGCTCTCACAGAAGGTGAAGCTGAAGGAAAAACTAAAATTGCAATTAATTTACTTAAAAAAAATTATCCTGTTGATGAAATAGTTGAAATAACTGGTTTATCCAAAGAAGACATAGAAAAATTAAACAGATAAAATAAGAAAATCTAAAATTATACAAGATTAAGTTAAGGCTATTACTAATTAAACAAATAATTTTGTAATAGTCTTTTTTTGTTATTAAAAAAACAATCATAAGTAATTTTAAAAAAGCAGTAATTATTTTATTAAAAATTAAATATTTTTGCTATACATTTAATATAAAGTTTGTTATAATATGGAAGAAAAAAAGAGGTGACTAACCATGAAAATTGATTGGAAACTAAAAAATGGCGAAGAAGTCATAATTAATGAAATAGACAAAGCAGCAAAATATGAAGATAATATAATATACTATGTAGATGAATATGGTACTCATGTGATAGATAGAAACAATAGAATTTATGAACGACGATGTCCAGAAGATATATTCAGAGTTGATTTTAACAACAATTTATTAACAGTAATATTTGAAAATAATAATTTAAAATATGATATAAATACAAAATATGAAGAAGAAAACAATAAAATACGATTAACCTATTCATTAGGTGATGAAATAAAAGTAATAGAAATTACTAGAAAAGAGGAATTATGAAAAATTTATTAACAGAAGAAATTAAAAAGGCTTTAGATGCCCTAGAAGTAACAGATGTAGAAATTGAAGTAACTAAACCAGCTTTAGCTGAAAATGGTGACTTTTCAACTAATATTGCTATGAAATTAGCAAGAACTTTAAAGAAAAATCCAATGCTTATTGCGGAAGAAATTGTAAGTAAAATTGATAATTCGAGTATTAAAAATATTGAAATTAAAGCACCAGGTTTTATAAATTTCTTTGTATCTAAAGATTATTTACTTGAAAATATCAACAAAGTTTTAGATGAAAAAGAAAGATATGGAAGTTCAAATATAGGTAATGGACAAAAAATCAACATTGAATTTGTTAGTGCCAATCCAACCGGAATACTTCACTTAGGTAATGCTCGTGGTGGTGCTTATGGTGACTCACTTGCACGTATAATGAAATTCTGCGGATTTGATGTAACTAGTGAATACTATATTAATGACTTAGGAAGTCAAATAACAAACTTAGGTTTATCAATTATAGCTCGTTATAAAGAAATATGTGGACTTCCATCAGAAATGCCTGAAAATGGTTATTATGGTAAAGAAATAATTGCTATAGCACAAAAGTTATATGATGAACACAAAGATACATATTTAGATAAAGATTTAGATTATTTCAAAAAATTAGGAACAGAAGAAATGGTTGGACACATCTTTGATGATTTAAAAGAATATAGAATTGAATATGATGTTAAAACAAGTGAAAAAGCTTTATCAGAAAAATATGATTTAAAAGAAGTAGTGAATATTTTAAATAAAAATGGCTACACTTATGAAAAGGATGGAGCAACATGGTTTAAATGTAGCGCCCTATTTGATGACAAAGACCATGTTTTAATTAAAGAAGATGGTAATGCTACATACTTTTTACCAGATATAGCATATCACATGGATAAAATTAATCGTGGTTTTGATAAAATGATAGACATTTTCGGAGCAGACCATCATGGATACGTAGCACGTTTAAAAAGTAGTGTTAAGGCTCTAGGAAATGACCCAGAAAAACTAGAAGTTAAACTATTACAATTAGTAAGGCTTGTAGAAAATGGTGAAGTAGTAAAAATGAGTAAAAGAACTGGTAAATCAGTTACATTAAAAGAATTAATTGATGAAGTCGGAGTTAATGCTGCTAGATATTATTTTTCAAAATATAGTTTAGATACTCAAATGGATTTTGACTTAGGACTTGCTAAAAGTAAATCTAACGAAAACCCAGTATTTTACGTAAGTTATGCCTATGCAAGAATTTGTTCAATTCTAAAAGGACAAGAAAATGTAAAAAAATGTGAAAAATATATTGCAATTAAAGACGATACATCATATAATGTTCTAGAAAAAGTTTATGAATTCCCAGAAGTGGTAAAAACATCAGCAACAAAAGAGTTGCCGCACTTAATTACCAACTATGTATATGAACTAGCAAGTTTATTCCATTTATACTATGCTAAAAATCGTGTGCTTACTGATGATGAAGAAGAAACTTTGGAAAATTTAAATTTAATCAAATGTGTTAAACAAACATTATTTAATGCACTTGATTTAATCGGGGTTATCCCACCAGAACAAATGTAAGGAGAATGATTTATGAAATTAAAGCAAATACCTAAAGAAGAACTTGAACTAATGGGTTATGATGATATTGCTTTACTAATTTTACAAGAAAGTGGAAAAAAGATGAAGCTACGTGATATTTTTGCCAAAGTATGCGCAGTTTTAGAATTACCAGAAGAAACAGTAGATGAAGAATTAATGGACTTCTTTGAACAAATGTCTATAAATAAAAAATTTATTATGCTTGACAAAGGGTATTGGGACCTTCAATCAAGACATAAATTAGACATAGTTTTTGATGATGATGAAGACGAAGAAGAACTAGTGGAAGATGACGAAGAACTAGTAGAAGACGATATAGCTGATGATGAAGATGATATTTTCTATGACAAAGATGATGAAACAGACGATGTTGCAGAAGATGATTTATCTGACCTAGTCGTAGTTGATGACATTGATGAAAGTAATTTATAGCATCTACTTAAAATTTTAATCTACGATAGAAAGGAAGATAAAAATGTTTAATAGATTAGATGCAATTGAAGAAAAATACAATGAATTAACTAAAGACTTAAGTAATCCAGAGATATTAAATGATTTTAATAAAGTAAAAGAGCTATCTAAGGAGCAAAGTGACTTAGAAGAAACAGTTATGGCTTATAGAAAATATAAACAAGCTCAAAATAATCTTGAAGAAGCTAAAATAATGGAAAATGATCCTGAGTTAAAAGAAATAGCTGAGGAAGAAATTGCTACACTTACAACTGAAATAGATAAATTATATCATGAATTAGAAATACTTTTAGTTCCAAAAGATGAAAATGATGGTAAGAATGTTATCATGGAAATAAGAGGAGCTGCAGGTGGAGATGAAGCTAACATCTTTGCTGGTGACTTATTCAGAATGTATTCTTACTATGCCGAAAAAAATGGTTGGAAAATTGAAGTACTTCATGAACTTGAAGGTACTAGTGGTGGTTTTTCACAAATAGAATTCATGGTAAAGGGAGCAAATGTTTATAGCAAACTAAAATATGAAAGTGGTTCTCACCGAGTTCAAAGAGTACCAGTAACAGAAACTCAAGGAAGAGTTCATACATCAACAGCTACAGTTCTAGTAATGCCAGAAGTTGATACAGTAAACATTGACATAAAAGAAAGCGATTTAAAAATTGATGTATATCATTCAAGTGGAGCAGGTGGACAATCAGTAAATACTGCCAATTCTGCAGTTCGTATTACACACGTTCCAACCGGAGTAGTTGTTACTTGTCAAACAGAAAGAAGTCAACTTCGTAACAAAGAAAGAGCGATGCAACTATTAAAAATCAAAATAAATGATGAAATTACACATAAACAAGAAAGTGAAATCGGAGCTGAAAGAAAGTCTAAAATTGGAACCGGGGACCGTTCTGAAAAGATTAGAACTTACAACTATCCACAAAACAGAGTTACTGACCACAGAATAAACTTCTCAACAATGACTTTAGATAGAGTTATGGATGGTGAACTTGAACCAGTTATTGAAGCTTTGATAACTGAAGATTTAAAATTAAAACTAGCTGGAATGTCTTTAGAGTAGACCCAGCTTTTTTTGAATATGGAGGAAACATGAAACCTGATTACATAAGTGTTCCAGACTGGGAACTTTTATTAAAAAAATATCCAAATAAAGAAGAACTTTTAGATAAACTAACAAATTATCCACCTCAGTACTTAATAGGCAATGTAGAGTTTCTAGGGCAAACAATAAATGTAGATAAAAGAGTTCTAATACCGAGATTTGAAACGGAATTACTCGTAGATAAAACTATTAAATATGCCAAAGAATTATTTAATAAAAAAATAAATGTAATAGATTTAGGAACTGGAAGTGGATGTATAGCTATATCACTTAAAAATAATCTAGATGCAAATGTAACGGCACTAGATATTTCAAAAGATGCCTTAGATTTAGCTAAGGAAAATGCTAAGCTTAATAATGCAGAAATAACATTTATTCATAAAAGTATGACTGATGACTTACAAAATAGTTATGACATCATAATATCTAATCCACCATATATACCATACGATGGTTTTGTAGAAGAAAAAGTAAAAAAAACAGAACCAAATATAGCCATGTTTGCAGATAACAATGGACTATATTTTTATGAAGAAATATTAAATAAACATTTATCTCATTTAAATTCACCAGGATTAATAGCATTTGAAATTGGTGATAATCAAAAAGCACTTTTAGAAGAGTTAGTATCAAAATTAAATTTAAAATATTCATTTGAAAATGATTTACAAGGTTTACCAAGATATTTATTTATATTTAAATGAATAAATATTAAAAAAACTAACCATCATTAATTCAGGTGATAAAGTTGAAAAAAATAATAATTGCATTATTTTTAGTAACATTATTAATATTAGTAAATAAAAAAGAAACAAAAGTATTAATACCAGAAGATGCCATTAGATTTAGAATAATAGCAAATAGCAATAAAATAGAAGATCAAACTCAAAAATTAGAAATAAAAAAAGAATTAGAACCTGTTATTACTAACATTTTATCAACATCAAATTCTTTAGATGAAACACGTAAAGAAATAAAAAATAATATGTATGAAGTAAAAAACATATTAAATAAATATGATACAGAGTACAAAATCAACTATGGTCTTAACTATTTCCCTGAAAAAAATTATAAAGGAGTAACTTATAAATCTGGAGAATATGAGTCTTTAGTAGTAACTTTAGGTGATGGACTTGGTGATAATTGGTGGTGTGTATTATTTCCACCATTATGTTTACTTGAAGCAAGTAGAGAAGATTATGATGATATTACTTATACATCTTATATAAAAGAGTTAATAGACAAATATTAATAAGCATATATTTAAATGGTGATTATATGCAAGAACTATTATCCATAATTTTAATCGGAGTATCCTTATCGATGGATACTTTTTCTCTGTCTTTAAGTATGGGCTCATTAATTCGAAATAATAAATATTTAAAATTTTTTCCTTTCATTGTAGGTATATTTCACTTTTTTATGCCCATTATTGGTAATAAAATTGGTATAAGTATCATGAATTATTTTAATTTAGCAAGTAATATAGTACTTGGTCTAGTTTTAATAATTCTCGGAGTAAATTTAGCTATTAATTATTTTAAAAAAGAAGAAATAAACATAAATTTAAGTTTTATAAGTATTTTATTTTTAGCTTTTAGTGTTAGTATTGACTCATTTACTGTGGGTTTAGGTATAAGTGATATTACTAGTAGATTTATGCTATCAAGTTTTATTTTCTCAGTATGCAGTTTTTCATTTACTTCATTAGGTTTAATAATTGGAAAATATTCTAGTAAACTAATTGGTAATTATGCTAGTATCATAGGTATTTTACTACTTATTTTACTTGGTATATTTCATATTTTATAAATAATTTACAATTAACTTAATATTTGTTATAATTGTCTTAGAAATGAGTGTGATTATTTTGGAAATTTTGTTTTTTATAATACCAATTCTTGTAGTATTAACTTTTATCTTTACCATTGCTTTAATGGTAAGTCCTAAGCTAAGGGGAAAATGGATGAGCAAACAAATTGAAGCTACTAAACACATGATGGAATATAGTAAAGATGACTTAAAAGATATTTTATCAACATCAAAAAGTGTAGAAGTAAATGCAGAAAAAGAAATATTAGATAACAATGAAGAAATAATGAAAGATAATGTAACAAGAAAAGCAAACATAAATAAAGAAGGAATAGAGATAACAGCAAAAGCAATAAAAGAAGGATTAACAAATAATAAAGTTTATTGCAAATATTGTGGTAAATTAATTGATAGTGATTCGAAATATTGCAAAGTATGTGGAAGAGAACAATAATATTTCTTTTTTACATGCCATAAATATTATTAAGAGGTGAATTATTTTGAAAAGAATAATAATTGAAGGAAACAAACCTTTAAGTGGAAAAATTAAAATTGGCGGAGCTAAAAATAGTGTTGTTGCGTTGATACCAGCAGCTATAATGGCAAAGGGAAATGTTCATATAACAAATGTCCCAAATATATCTGATAAAGATGCATTAATTGAAATATTGAAACTATTAAATGTTAAAGTAGAAACTAATAAAGATATAATTGATATTGATGCTAGCTGTATGACAAACACGGTAATACCTGAAACTTTAAGTAATAAACTAAGAGCATCATATTATTTTATGGGTTCATTACTTGCTAGATACAAACATGTTGAAATGTATTTTCCTGGTGGATGTAATATAGGTTCAAGACCAATTGATTTACATTTAAAAGGATTTGAAGCTTTAGGTGCCACAATTACAAAAGAAGAAAGTAAATACATAATTGATGCTAAGAAATTAACCGGAGCAAATATTTTCTTGGATTTTGCATCAGTTGGAGCCACAATCAACATTATGATAGCATCTACAATGGCAGAAGGAACAACCACCATAAGTAATGCTGCAAGAGAAGCTGAAATAGTTAATATAGCAGATTTACTAAATAATATGGGAGCTAAAATATCTGGAGCAGGAACAGAAGAAATAACAATTGAAGGAGTTAAAGAACTTCATGGAGCTGAAATAAAAGTTATACCAGATAGAATTGAAGCTGGAACATACATCATCATGGGAGCTTTACTCGGGGATAATCTAGAAATAGATGGGATGATACCAGAACATAACATAGTGCTTTTAAATAAATTACAAGAAATGGGAGTTAATTTTAAACTTAATAATCATAAAATGATACTTAACAAGAGTAAAAATTTAAAACCAACTAATGTTAGAACCGTAGTATATCCAGGTTTTCCAACAGATTTAGGTCAACCAATGTCAGTATTACTTACTCAAGCAAATGGTATATCTCTATTTGAAGAAACAATATGGGAAAACAGAATGGGACATGTAAAATATTTAAATCAAATGGGAGCAAATATTGAAGCTGAAAGACAACATGCTAAAATAACTGGACCGACAAAATTACATGGTGAAGTAATAACAGCAACGGATCTTAGAGCCGGAGCAGCCTTAGTAACTGCGGGTTTACTGGCAGAAGGAACCACAATAATAAATGATGCTGAACACATTCTAAGGGGTTATGAAAGAATTATTAACAAATTATCTCATGTGGGTGCTAATATTAAAATAGAAGAAATATAATGTAAAGAGAAATCTTTACATTTTTTTATGGGGGTTAGTTAATGAAAAGAAGATATAAATTACTTTTAATAATCTTAATCGGTGCTATTTTAACAATATTTATAAATAGTTTAAGAGTTACATCAAAAACAACATTAACATCATTCGGAGATGGGCTTAGTATTGGAATGACACCATATAATGTTGCAGGAACTAGTTTTAATGATTATTTAAAGGAAAAATTAGAAACAAAAGATGATTTAGAAAGTTATAATAATGAATTTTCATATGTCCATCAAACAATACATGAATTAAATGAACATTTAAATAACAATGACTATGGTAAAACGACAAGAACACCAATTAAACAAATAATAGCAAAATCAGATCTTTTAACACTTGCAATTGGCGTAGATGAGTTTGCAAGTAAATCACAAGTTGAAGAAATAACATCAGAAATAATAGATAATTACATTGCTGATATGAATATATTTTTAAAAAATATCAGAGAATTTTATGATAAACAAATAATAGTAATCGGTGTATATCCAGCATTACAATTTAGTAAAAAAGATGCAGTTGAAGTTAATTCAAAACTTAAAGTGTTATGTGGTAAATATGATGCAACATTTTTAGATATTCTCGCAACATCTTTACATGAAGAGTATTATTTAGAAAAAACTTCATATTACATGAATTATCTAGCTCACAAAGATATATCAAAAGGTTTATATTTAATGTATAAAAAAAATAATTAATACTTATGATTAATCATTTTATCAGTCTTACTTGTACTTTCAATAGTTATATCAAAATGATATTGCTTAGCAATTTTTACTAGTGTTTCAAATGTATAATTAACAGTACCATATTCATAATTTTGCAATGACCTACGATTAATTTTACAATCTTTAGCAAGTTCAAATTGAGTTTTGTCAACGTATTCTCTCATTATCTTTATAATTTCATTTGTTTTAAAATCACTTGCTTTAATTTTCATTCTACACTCTCCTTGACAAGCGTATCATAAACAGAGTATAATATAAAATATAATGCGAAATATAATACGCATTATTATATAAGCTAATTAAAAAAGATACTACTTGTTTTGGACTGGAATTTCTTCAGTAGTATCTTCTTCCATGTTTTGAAGAGCAAAGTCAATACATTCATTTACTAATCTGTTAAAAGTTATATTATTATTAATAGCAAGATTTTCCAATTCATTAGCAGTAGACCTTTTAATTCTTATAGTTTTAGTAATTGTATTCTCCTCTTCAATCTTGGGAATAACAAATTTTTTCATATAACCTCACAAAATAATAATAACAAACAAATTTGTATTAAAAAAGTAACACAAAAATGAATACAAAATGTAATATTTATGATATAATAATAGCATATGGTATGAATATATAATAGTGAGTCATATTAAATATAAGGAGTAATATAATATGAAACAAAATAAAAAACAAGCATTAATTCTTAGTATAGTTGTGGTTTTAACACTAATTACCTTAGTGGTTGGTGCAACATATGCATATTTTAAAGCCCAAGGTGGAGAAGGAGGTTCATCGGATGTTAATGTAATAACAGCAACAACTGATTTATTAACATTTAAAATTGATAATGCCATTAATATTTCTATTTCACAAAGTGAATTAAAAAAGGGTGGCACAGATGTTAGTGATTCAACCGGTGCACATGCAACACTCACTGCAAGTAATTCAAAAAATGTTGAAAAAACAACAAGAAGTTATAACATATATTTTGTTATTGATACAAATGATTTTGAATATACAACACAAGATGGAACACCAGAGTTATATTTAAATGTAACAGATCCAAATGGCAATAAACTTGAAAATATTACTGGACTAGTTCACTATGAAAAAGGTTTTGATATTACAACCAGAACTGGTGGATTTTTATTAGTGCCAGATTATGATATCGAAGCAACTCGTGGAAATACAATTACTCAAGATTGGAAAGTTGAAGTTACATTTGCTAATCTTGATACTGATCAATCTAAGAATATGGGTAAAAGCTTGTCAGGTAAATTATTTGTTACTAGTGATAAAATGAATAGTTATGAATTATCTAAAATAACTAATATGACAACTAAAACAACTTATAATAGTATTGATAC